>Ga0209156_10000896_pt1 | contig 25048 bp, 20 predicted proteins | sample GraSoiAngelo_124_FD_185881 | JGI IMG/M metagenome (GOLD analysis project Ga0209156, IMG submission 185881) | Grasslands soil microbial communities from the Angelo Coastal Reserve, California, USA - 14_0927_05_20cm (SPAdes) (version 2) | ecosystem: Environmental > Terrestrial > Soil > Grasslands... | reverse complement strand
CTCCCCTACGCGCACACCGACTTCATTTTTCCGATGATCGGCGAAGAGCTTGGGTTGCGGATTAGTCTGGTCGTCGTTTTCCTGTTCGTCGTTGTCATTGTTTGCGGAATCGTGATCGCGCTGCACGCGAAAGACCGATTCGGGTTGCTGGCCGCGTCCGGTGTGGTCTGCCTGTTGGCGTTGCAGGCCGCGGTGAACATCGGAGTCACCACTTCGCTTCTGCCAAACAAAGGCCTGCCGCTACCGTTCATTAGCTACGGCGGATCGAATCTCGTTGCCTGCCTCTTCGGCGTTGGACTTTTACTCAACATTTATCGGCAAGCCGTTTTGGAACCGGCCAACAAAAAACGCACTTCACTCCACGTGCGAGCGACACCGCGAATTTAACTGGAAGATCAACAATCATCAGAATGAACGCGGTCATTGCATGTGGAGGCACGGGTGGGCATCTTTTTCCCGGAATCGCCGTCGCTGAAGTTCTGCGCGAACGCGGACACGAGGTACTCTTGTTCGTTTCGGAAAAAGAGATCGACAGTCTCGCGCTTTCGACCCGATCGCAGTTCCGGTTTGAGAAACTGCCGACGATTGGTTTTCCATCCGTTTATTCTCCTAAAATTTTCGGATTCATTCGACGGTTCACTGAAAGTCTTTCCCGCTGTCGATCGATTTACCAAAAGTTCAAACCGCAGATCGTCCTTGGTATGGGCGGATTTACTTCGACCGCGCCAATTTTGGCCGGACGGATGCGCGGCATTTCCACGCTGATTCACGAATCGAACGCGGTTCCGGGGAAAGCGAATCGCCTTGCGTCGAAAATGGTGCGGGCAGTTTTGCTCGGCTTTAAAGAATGCGCCGCCTTCTTTCCCAAAGTCCGCACCGAGCTCACCGGCACGCCGATTCGGACCGAGCTCATGCGACTGGATCGACAATCGGCCCGGGAAAAACTGGGATTGCAAGCTGGTGTCACGACCATGCTGGTGATGGGCGGGAGTCAGGGCGCGAGCGGAATCAATCAAGCCATCATCAAATCCCTGCCGCTCCTGCGCGATAGTGCGCTCCAAGTGATTCATCTTTCGGGCGCCCGGGATGAACGTTTCGTGGCGGACAACTACCGGCGCGAACGAATCCCCGCGTACGTGGCCGCGTTTCATCATCACATGGAAGAAGTTTACAGCGCAGCCGACTTTACCGTCGCACGCGCGGGTGCCGCCAGCCTGGCCGAGATCGCTTCTTTCGAACTGCCCAGCCTTCTGATTCCGTTTCCCTACGCCGCTGATGATCACCAGACTCGCAATGCCGAAATTTTCGCGCGCGCGGGGGCGGCGTTTGTCCTGAAAGAATCGGAGCTAACTCCCGAATTACTTACTCAGAAGATCCGAGACATGATCGATCGCCCCGAGCAACTTCGCCGGATGTCGGAGAGATGTTCGCATCTCGCGCCGCGAGACGCTGCTAATCGCGTAGCCGTAACAATGGAAAAATATACCCAGTCATGACGAAGGATATCGATCTTGCAAAATTCCTGACGCGTGAACGGCACAACGTTCACCTCATTGGCGTCGCTGGGAGCGGGATGAGCGGAATTGCCGGGCTTCTCCTTCAGCTCGGCCATCAAGTCAGTGGCTCGGACAAATTGGATTCACTGGAGACCGATCGGCTGCAAAGGCTTGGTTTAAAATTTTACCAACAACATCGCGCCGCGGATGCTCGGGACGCCGAGCTCGTTATTTATTCTTCCGCCATCAAATCGGACAATCCGATCCTGAAAAGCGCGCGGGAAAATGGAAAGAGAACTGTCCGCCGCGCCGAAGCGCTCGCTGCAATCATGGCGGCTAAGCGCGGGATTCTCGTTGTTGGAATGCACGGCAAAACCACGACGTCCGCGATGACTGCGCACGTGTTGCGGGAAGGCGGTCTGCATCCATCGCATTATGTCGGCGCTGAAATCCCGATTCTCGGGGCGAACGCCCACTGGGACGGCCGCGGGGAATTTTTCGTCGCCGAAGGCGATGAAAGCGACGGCACAATCGCCTTGTTCCATCCTGAGCACGCCCTAGTACTTAATATCGAGGAAGAACACCTCGACTTTTACGCCGATCTGGCCGCAATCGAGAACGTATTCCGTCAATTGCTCGCTCAAACAACCGGCAAAGTCTTTTATTGTGCCGATGAGCCCAACGCAACTCGCATATGTCGATCTTCCGATCGCATTATTTGCTATGGTTTATCGGACGAAGCCGATTACCGCGCCACCGATATAGAGCTGCGCAACTTTAGCTCGGCGTTTTGGGTTTATCGCGGCAAAGAAAGACTTGGCGAAGCTGTTCTCAATGTTCCCGGCGAACACAACGTTAGGAACGCGCTCGGTGTTATTGCCCTGGCGACCGAGCTCGGTGTTCCGTTTGAAAAAATCGCCAAGTCGCTCACAAAATTTCAACACGCCCGGCGACGGTTCGAAATTAAGTACGACAGCCCGCGCTTTTTATTGGTCGACGACTACGGGCACCACCCAACCGAAATCAAAGCTACCCTGAAGACCGCAAGATCAGTCGGCCGCACACGCGTGTTGACAATGTTTCAACCGCACCGCTACTCGCGCACCAAAGCGCTGCGGAAGGAATTTGGACACGCGTTCGATCAAGCGGATCGCGTCGTCATCACTGATGTTTACGGATCAAATGAATCGCCCATGCCAGGCGTCAGCGGTCAAATGATCGTTGACGAACTCGCGGCCCACGGACATTGCGGCGCGAGTTATCAGCCGCGATTGGAGTGGGTGCATCGCGACGTTGGCAATCTGCTTGAGTCGGGCGACCTCGTTCTCAGTCTCGGCGCGGGCAACATTCACGAACAATTGTCGATCCTAGCGGCCGACCTTGTCATCGCTGAAAAACTGAAAGAGATCATCGGTGAAGAGGGCGACGTCCGTCTTTACGAACCTCTTTCAAAACACACCACGTTACGCGTTGGCGGTCCGGCGCAATTTTGGGTAGAACCGCGCAATGAAACGGCGCTGAGCGAATTGATCCGGTTTTGCCGGCGCGACAATCTTCCACTCTTTGTGATTGGCCGCGGTTCGAACTTGCTCGTGCGCGACGGCGGAATTCACGGCGTGGTCGTTCATCCCTCCGGCGGCGACTTCGACAAGATCGACATCCACGGAAACGAAATCACCGCCGGCGTTGGCGCGAAGCTAAAAGAGATTGCCTACGCGGCGCGGGCGGCGGATTTGGGCGGGTTGGAATGGATGGAAGGAATTCCCGGCGCGGTCGGCGGCGCGCTACGGATGAACGCGGGCGCGATGGGCGCGCAAACGTTCGAAAAGGTCGTGCGCGTTCGTTACCTCGATGGGGAAGGAAACCCGCACGATAAAAATCGAGACGAGCTGGAAGTGCATTACCGGCATTTTCCTTTGCTCGAACAAAACTTCGCCGTCTCCGCCACGTTCCGTGGATCGCCGGCACCGCGCGAACAAATTGAATCACGCCTGCACGAATCCCAGGAAAAGCGGCGCACCACTCAGCCGATCGCAAAGAGTGCCGGCTGCATTTTCAAAAACCCGGAGAAATGTCCGGCTGGAAAACTGGTGGACGAACTCGGTTTAAAGAATTCGTCGGTCGGAAAAGCGCGCGTCTCGGAAGTGCACGGTAATTTCATCGTAAACGACGGCGGCGCGACCGCGACCGATATGCTTGAGCTGATTGACCGAATCAAGCAAGCGGCCCGAAGTAAGCGCGGAATTGAATTGGAAACTGAGGTTCAAATCGTAGGAGAACCAATTTGATGAAACAGAAAGATTTGCCTAAAAAGATTGCAGTGTTGATGGGCGGACCGGGCTCGGAACGCGACGTTTCTCTGGCGACCGGCCGCGGCGTTTCGAAGGCGTTACGATCGCTCGGCGCCGACATCGTCGATGTCGATGTTCGCGACGAGAACTTCCTGCTTCCGGAAGATGTCGATCTTGCCTTCATTACCATCCACGGAACTTTCGGCGAGGACGGGCAGTTACAGAAAATTCTGGAAGACCGCGGCGTTGCCTACACCGGCGACGGCGTCGAAGAAAGCCTGATCGCGTTCGATAAAATTTTAACGAAAGAAAAGTTTCGCGAGCACAACGTGGTTACGCCGGAGTGGGAAGTTCTCGACGCTGGTCAGCGCCCAAAAATTGCGGTGCCTCTGGTGGTAAAGCCGGCGCGGCAAGGTTCAACCGTGGGCGTCGTGATCGTGAAGAACGAAAGCGAAGTCGATTCGGCGATGAAGGAGGCTGCGAAGTACGATCGCAAATTGTTGGTGGAAAAATTTGTATCTGGCCGCGAATTGACGATAGGTATCCTCGGTGATCAAGCCCTGCCGATTCTTGAAATAATTCCGAAGGGCGGTTTTTACGACTTCAATACCAAGTACCCGTTCCTGAATCCGCAGGCTGGCGCGAGCGCGGAGCATGTTTGTCCGGCAAAGATCGATGCCGGCAAAACGAAAAAGGTTCAGGAGCTGGCACTGCAGGCATTTCGCGCCCTTGGCCTGGTCGTTTACGGACGCGTTGATGTGCTTTTGTCGGGCGCCGGCGACCCGTTCGTGCTCGAAGTGAACACGATCCCCGGCATGACTGAAACTAGTCTACTTCCGGAAGCGGCGGCCGCGGCCGGAATCAATTATATCGATCTTTGCCTTCGTATCATCGAATTGTCGCGCGCGAGAAGGGAGCGCGCTGGACGATGAAGCGACAGAAACGTCCCCGCGCGCGCAATCAGCGTCTCTCCAGCTTCCGCCAGCGGCGCCAGCAACACCTACTCGACGTCAAAGTGCGCTCGCGCAAGGCGGTCCAACACCGTAACCGCCGGCTGCTCGTCGTGTTCTCGAAGATCGCGCTGGTGATTCTGTTGGCCGGGGGACTTTATGTCGGCGCCCGGGTCGCGGCCAAGCGGTTCTTCATCGACAACCCGGATTACAAGCTCAACAACATCGAAGTGCAGACTGATGGAACTTTGCAGCGCGACCAGATCTTGAATGTCGCTGGTCTGCGCGAAGGGGAAAATATTTTTCGGGTAAACCTGGCGCGCGTCCACGAACGATTGCAGGAGCTGCCGCAGGTCGATGAAGTCGAAGTTGTCCGCAAACTTCCAGCCGAAATCGATATCCGGATTGTCGAACGCAAACCGATTGGCTGGATTACAAGCGAAAAACAGATTGCCGACCCTTTTGCATCGGACGCCGCGTTTCTGGTGGACGCGCGCGGCGTTTTGATGAAAGAAAAGAAGTTGTTGCCGGAATACTTGGGACTGCCGCTGATTTTGGGTTGCGTGAGCGAGTCGCTCGAAGCCGGAAAAATCGTCGAATCGCCTGAAGCGCGAGCTGCGCTCGAGTTGCTGCGGCTGAGCACGCGTAGCTTTATGCAGACGCGGTTTCAGATTCGCGAGATTGATGTTTCGAAAGGTTACTGCCTGGTAGTGACCGACAAAAACCACAGCCGCGTGACATTCGGTTTCGATAACCTCGACACGCAACTGCAGCGCTTGGAGCAATTCTTGATTTATTCCGATGATGCCCATCGCGAGCTCGCGACCGTGAATCTGCTCGTGCAACGAAATATTCCGGTCACGTTCGCCAAGTCGCCCGCGGAAGTGATCAACGAGACGATCAAACCGGAGGAATCGCCGCGCATTATGAAGGCAATTCCGGTGCAGGCATCATCGAAGCCGTCAGCCACACTTGCGAGATCACACCCCGCTCCGTCGCCAACCGCGACTCCGGTGGCAAAGCGGGCGCGTCCCCTGCAACCTTTCAAGAAGAACTAAATAAGATGTCGAATAGTGATCTGATCGTTGGTTTGGAAATTGGGACGTCCAAGATTTGCGTCGTAGTCGGCGAGACGCGTCCGGACGGGACGTTAAGAATTCTGGGCGTCGGGCAGGCCCCATCGCGCGGTGTGCGCAAGGGCGAGATTGTGGATTTTGAAACGGCGATGAAATGCGTCCACGAAGCGGTGGTCGATGCCGAACAAAAAAGCGACGTGATGATTCGAAGTGTTTATGTCGCGGTCGCGGGCGGCCACATCCAAAGTTTCAACAACCGCGGATGCGTGATCTTGCCCGAAGAGCGCGACGAGATCGACGATCAGGATGTCGAAGATGTAAAGATCAACGCGCGGGAAGTGAGCATTCCGGCACAAAACGCGTTTCTTCACTCGATCATTCAGCACTATCACGTCGACGGCCAAGACGGCGTCCTTAATCCGGTCGGCATGCTCGGGGGAAAACTGGAAGCAGATTTTCATATCATTCACGGCGTTCGGACGCGCATTCAAAACACGATTCGCTGCGTCAAAGAATTGCCACTCGAAGTCGAGGATGTGGTTTTCAGCGCGCTCGCTTCCGCCCAAGTGGTGCTGACGCAGCACCAAAAAAATCTCGGCGCACTCGTAGTCGACATCGGCGGCGGTACCACCGATTACATTCTTTATGTCGACGGCGCAGTAAAACAAAGCGGCGCCCTCGCGATCGGCGGCGATCACATGACCAATGATATTTCCATGGGGCTACGGATTCCGATGGCCCGCGCTGAAAAATTAAAAACCGAAGAAGGCAGCTGCGTTCTCGGCAACTGTCTGCCCGGTGAAACGATTTTGTTAAAGGACGATTCCGGATTTGCCGGCAAAGAAATCGAGCGCGAGACACTCAACACCATCATTCATCTGCGATTGCGCGAAACTTTCGAGTTGCTCAAGCGCACGGTCGAAGAGGAGCCGTTCATCAATTATGTCGGCGCTGGGATTTTCATTACCGGCGGCTGCAGTCTGGTGAACGGGATCGACCATCTTGCGGGCGAAATTTTTGAAATGCCGGCGCACGTCACACACGCACAAACGCTCTCCGGTCTGACTTCAGCGGTCGAGAACCCGCAGTTTTCAACCGCAATCGGTTTACTCAGATACGCCCAGGCCGTTCAAGTCGATCGGCCGCGGCGCGGCATCACTCGAATTTTCGGAAGATTTTTTAGTGGAATGCGATGACAACAGAAAGATCACATGATCCAGCTCAGTAAAAATTACAGTCTGCCGGAACGGCAAGAGGAACCAATTCCCATCAAAGTTGTCGGAGTCGGCAGCGCGGGATCGAACGCGCTCGATCGCGTGCTGCTCGATGGCATGGACAAGGCCGATCTCATCGCGATCAACACCGATGTCCAATCGCTGGCGAGCTCGGTTGCGGCGCGCAAAGTCCAGCTCGGTCGTTCAAGCACGCACGGGCTCGGCACTGGAGGCGATCCGGAGCTCGGTTATCAAGCTGCGATCGAATCGGCGGATGAGATTCGTCAAGCAATCGCCGGCGCGCGAATGATTTTTATTTGCGCGGGACTCGGTGGCGGCACCGGATCGGGCGCAGGGCCCATTGTCGCGCAACTCGCGCGCGAAGCCGGCTCGCTCGTGATCGCGTTTGCGACGCTCCCCTTCTCTTTCGAAGGGAAACGTCGCGCGGCGCAGGCCCAGGATGCGTTATCGCGACTAAATGAAATTGCGAACGCGGTGATTTGTTTCGAGAACGACCGAATGGGCGATATGGTCGCGCCCAAAGCCGGCATTCATCAGGCTTTCGGCATCGCGGACATGACGATCAGCCAGAGTGTGCGCTCGATCGTCAATTTAATTCAGCGACCTGGCCTCATTCGAATCGGTTTTGACGATTTGTTCGCCGCGTTACGCAGTCAAAACGGGCGTTGCCTGTTCGGTTTTGGTGAATCCGACACCGATAATCGCGCGCACGATGCGCTGACCCAGGCGCTGAAAAATCCGCTCATGGACAAAGGCCGCATGTTATCGGAAGCGGCGCACGTTCTGGTTCAGGTTGCGGGGGGTCCAGGCATGACTTTGTCCGAAGTTGAAATTCTAATGCGCGAGCTTGGCCGACACGTGCGCGATCATACTCAAATCGTTTTTGGGACCGCAGTTGATGGGAAAATGGGAAATCGCCTCAGCGTCACGATCATCAGCTCGCTCGCTTCGGAGGATTCGATCGCCGCGCAAGATACGTCACCGCCGCCAGAACCGTTTCTCGCGCCGCCGCCGGCGATCTTGGAACAAGTTGAAGAGCCACCGCCAGCGCCTCCGACAATCGACATCGTCCCCGAGACTGAAAGCGCAGCTTCACTGGAGCCTGCTCCGGACGATTGGATTGCGGTCGAACCGCCGGTCGCGGCTGAAGCGCCGCCGCCACCCGTGCCGGCCCCATCGATCAAAAAGCCCGCGCCGCGCTTGATTCCGCCGAAGAAAAAACCGGTCGTGGAAAAAGAGGCGAAGCCACCGAAAGAAAAATCCGTCCAGGCGAAGCAGGAGGTTTTGCAGTTCGAACCGGTCACGCGCGGACGTTTCGAAAAAAGCGAGCCGACCATCGTCGAAGGTCAGGACCTCGACATTCCTACGTTTCTCCGCAAGAACATCCGCGTGAAGTAACCGCGCGAACGCGACTACTTCTTCATCAGCTCCAACACGGCGCTGGTCATACCGATGATGCCGACGCGAATCGTCGGTTCCGGCACGGGCGCGAATTTGCTCGAATGCAAACTCGGCAATTCTTTTCCTTCCCGTTTGAACTGCGCGATTTTTTCCGGATCGACGGCGCCGATGTGAAAGTCGACTGCCGGAATCGAGTGGTCGGGCAAACTGTACTCGGAAAAATCTTCGCCGCCCATGGTTGGATCGACAATCTCGACGTTGTCGGCGCCGAGCACATTTTTCCAAACCCCCACGAGTCGCTTGGTCAAATCCGGATTGTTATAGGTCGCGGGCGTGAATTGATCTTTCAAAACGTTAACAATTGGCGTCCGGTCAGCCGGAACTCCGCCGGCGCTTGCGATTCCTTTTGCCATGTCATCAATCGCCTTAAGAACTCGATCACGCACTTCCGATTTATAAGTTCGCACGGTTAGCTGCATCTTCGCTTCATCGGGGATGATGTTGTGTTTGGTGCCGCCGTGAATTGATCCAACCGTGACCACGATCGGGTCGAGCGGATTATTTTCGCGACTCGCGATTGTTTGCCAGGCGTTGATCATCTCCGCGGCCAGGACAATCGGATCCTTGGTTTTGTGCGGGTAGGCGCCGTGGCCGCCAATACCACGAACTGTCACGTCTACCGAATCGACGTTCGCGTAAGTGTATCCGGGCGTCACTCCAATGTGGCCGGTTTGCAGATCGGCCTTGTCATGAAAGCCAAGCGCGAAGTCGGGTTTGCCGAATCGATTATAAAGACCGGCCTTGAGCAACGCGCGCGCGCCACCGGCCGTTTCTTCCGCCGGTTGTCCGATGAACACGATCGTTCCCGACCATCGCTCCTTTAATCGTTGCAATGCCCGCGCCGTCCCGATGAAGGCCGACATGTGCGCATCGTGCCCGCACGCGTGCATCACATGAACTTCTCTACCGTCGTCACCTTTGGTCGTGACTTTGCTTGCGTAAGGCAGTCCGGTGTCTTCTTCGACCGGCAACGCGTCCATGTCGGTGCGTACCAGCACGGTCGGCCCGGGACCGTTCTTCATGATGCCGATAACGCCATAGCACTTGAGATTCGGGTTATCGTATTTGCCAAAGTTTTCCGTCACTTCGCAGCCGGTCGCGCGCAGTTCCTTCGCCACCAGCGCCGACGTCTTTTCTTCACGGGTGGAAAGCTCGGGATGACTATGGATATCTTTATAAATCGCCAGCAACGACGGCAGCTCGCCCTGCGCGATTTTCTCCACCGGCTGTTCCTGCGCGAAAATCGAACCGGCGGCCAGGATCGACCCGCCTACGCCGAAGGCTATGGCGCGGCAGGCCAAGGACAAGATCGACAAAGCAAAAATCTTCATACCGGCGAACCTAAGTTGTCATTCCGAGTGAAGTCGAGGAATCTCTTATTGTGGAATTCGAAAAGAACACAATGCTCTTCGGCGCCGACCCTACGCCGCGGATCGTTGCGATTGAGCTGGGCGAAACCGGCACGGTCAAGGTTCACCGGCGCGAGAAAGATGGCTCAACCACGACCGACGTGGAACCGTTTCATCCCTTCGTTTGGGCCGACAGCGACGTTGTCGATCTTGGAATTGAGGCAGAAAAGCTCAAGGGCGATCTGAAATTCGGTTGGCTGATTACAGTCGACAGCTGGAAAGAACTGATCTCGCTCCGAAACGGTTTGAAAAACGCCGGGCGCGATTTCTTTGCCCTCACCGACCCGATCCAACATTACCTCACCGCGACCGGGCGAACGCTCTTCAAAGATTTCCCGTTCGACGAGCTGAAAAGAATGCAGCTGGAAGTGCTCTCGTTTTCGGAAGGCGAGGCAGATCACATCATGAGCATCGCGCTCTCCGACAACACGGGCTGGGAAGAGGTGATTATTGTCGATGCAAAGAAGACGGAAGAATCTGAAAGAAGCGCCATCAAGCGCCTGACGAGTCTGATCAAGGCGCGCGACCCGGATGTGATCGAAGGGCACAACCTGTTTCGGTTTGATCTGCCTTATCTCGTCGCGCGGGCAAAGAAACTGAAAACCAAACTCGACTGGGGCCGCAGCGCCGGTTTTTTGCGTTCGCGCCCGTCGCGACTTCAAATCGCGGAGAAGACGATCGACTATCCGAAGTTTACGATCGACGGACGCCACTTCGTCGACACTTTTTTGCTCGCGCAATTCTATGATGTCGGGATGCGATCGCTCGCTGGTTTCGAGCGGACCGACGTCGCACGCCATTTTGGATTTTGTGATGAAGAAATCTCCGCGCTGGTCGGGACGGAATTGGAGCGCGCCTACATCAGCGGCAAAGAGAAATTTCGCCGCCGCGCGCTTTGCGGCGTTCGCGAGACCCGCGCGGTCTCGGAATTACTCAGCCCGAGTTACTTCATCCAGGCGCAGATTTTTCCCTACAACTACCAGGACGTGATCGTGCGCGGCAATGCGACCCGAATAAACGGTTTGTTCCTGCGCGAATATTTTCGCCAGAAACACAGCATCCCCGAACTGCCGATGCCACAAACTTTCGAGGGTGGCTACACTGACATCTTCTTCACCGGCGTTGCGCGCAACGTCTGGCATTGCGACGTCGCGTCCCTTTATCCGTCGATCATGCTCCAGTTCGATTGCTTTCCGGCGAGCGATCGGCTGCAAATCTTCAGACATTTATTGACCGATCTGCGCACGTTTCGGCTGGAGGCAAAGGCGAAGATGCGCGCCGAAAAGAATCCGGCGCGACAGCACCATCTTCAAGCGCTGCAAAACACGTTCAAGATTCTGATCAACAGCTTCTACGGCTATCTCGGGTTCGCCCAGGGACATTTCGCCGATTTCGACGCAGCCGCCCGGGTCACGCAAATCGGGCGCGATTTATTGAAGAAAATGATCGGGTGGCTAAACGCGCACGGCGCGAACGTGATCGAGGTCGATACCGACGGAATTTATTTCGTCCCGCCGGAAAAAATCGACATCGACGAATTGCAAAAAGGATTGGCGAAAGAGTTGCCGCCCGGCATCGAAGTGGAGTTCGACGAGCAGTTCGAAGCAATGTTCAGCTACAAGGCGAAGAATTACGCGCTACTGACCAAAGATGGCGATGTCATCATCAAAGGTGGCGCACTGAAGTCGCGCGGCCTCGAGAAATTCCAGCGCGTATTTCTGGAAGAAATGATCAAGCTCATCATGGAGGGTAGGTCTGACGCGATCCCGCGACTGCGGGACCAGTTCGAGAAAAAAATCCGCAATCGCGAATGGAAGATCGACATGTTGATGAAGACCGACACACTCCAGGACTCGCTGGAGAAATATCGGGCGAAAATCGCCGGATCAGCACGCAATCGCGCCGCCGCTTACGAGCTCGCGCTGGCCAGCGGCCGCGCTTACAAACCGGGCGACCATGTCAGCTATTATATTAGGAGCACACCGAAAAAGGCCCCAGCTTACGAAGCGGCCAGGCTTGCCAGCGCTTTCGATCCCCAAAACCGGGACGAGAACGTCGATTACTACGTCGCCAAGCTCGATGAGCTGGTGAAAAAGTTTGGTTCAATGACTCCCGCTTCGGAGCAGGAGACCTTAAAGCTCTAAACCAGCCTGGCGTCGAGATTAATTTGGGTGCCGGCCAACGCGACCGAAACCGGACAAGTTTTTTTTGTCTGCTCGGCTTGCTCGCGAAATTTTGCTTCGTCGATACCGGGAACCTCGGCTTCGGTTTTTAAATCGATCGTCGTGATCTTTGGCCCGCCGCCGACCATTTCAAGCTTCACGGTCGCGGTGGTGCTGATCCGTTTGGCCGGATGGCCAGCTTTCTCGAGATTGGCCGAAAGAGCCATTGAATAACAGCCGGCCTCAGCCGCTCCGATCAGTTCCTCCGGATTCGTTCCCTTTCCTTCCTCAAACCGCGACGAAAAAGAATACGGTCCCTCAAACGCCCCGCTGCCGAGTCTCATCGTCCCTTTGCCCTGCTTCAGTGTGCCGTCCCAAACAGCCGATCCAGTTCGTGTTGCCATTGTTTTGTCTCCGTTAATTGTTACTGGATTAACGATTCGCGCCGCACGAGGACGAGCGCAATTTGTTTTCGGCGCGACCCGCTATGTTGACGATTGCGACTCAGCTAAGGCGCGCTGCTTGCGCCCGAGCCAAATGCCGAGCACGCACCAACCTGCGACCACGGGCACGGCAATGTAACTGATCGCGCTGAGACTGAGACCAAGTGCCTTCAGGCCGCTATAAGACACGCCGAATTGGTCGCCACACCGATAGCCAAACGTATCGATGAAACTCTTGGCCTTGTACTTGTCTTCGCGGCGGAGAACGGTGAACAACACTTCACGCGCCGGGCGCATGAACGCGAACGTACTCGCGCGTCGCGCAATCTGGAATGCCGCGAGCACGGGAAGAACCGGCGCGAACCCCATCGCTGCAAAACCGAAAAGACTAAGCACAGGCATAAAGAGAAGGGTCACCGTGACGCCCAAGAATTTCATCAGTCGACCAGTGACAAAAATTTGAAGGAAAAGCGTGAGCGTATTGACTGAAAGGTCGAGCTTCGCGAAGAACGCCGTCCGCGCCGCCTTATCCGCGAATCCAGCCTTGGTCAGCTCGGCTTGTTGAAAATAGGTCCAAGTGGACGTGAACGTGTAGAGAAAAATGAACAGGAAAAGCCCGAACAAGTAAGGCGATTTGCAAATGTGCGTCACACCATCCCAAAATTTACCACCGATCGGCTTCTCCGCAGAGGCGACCTCTTCGCCCGATCGCGCATCGTCGCGTCGAAACTCAGCAGGAAAGAAGCGCACGGATTGCGCTGCGATTTCGAGCATCCCGGCGCAGATCAAGAGCAAAATGCCGGTGCTGACATAATGGACAAGCGATGCGGTGATGATTGGTCCTAGAATTCCTCCCAGCGAACCACCTACTGCGATAAATCCGAAAAGCCGTTTGCCTTGTTCAGTTGTGAACAGGTCGGTCATGAATCCCCAGAAGACGGCGGTCGCAAAAAGATTGAACACGCTCACCCAGACAAAAAAGCAGCCATCGACCCACGGTTGTTTTCCCGGCGGTATGTACCGCATCAGCACGAAGAAAATAACTAGGTTCAGAATGAAAAATCGGTAGGCGATTGGAATAAATCTCCGCCGCGACATACGCGAGACGATGGCTGAGAAGAGCGCGTTCGCGAAGATCATCGCCACCAGAACCACGGTAAACATCCACCAGAGGTTTTCGAACTGAGTCGCCCCAATGTTGTCGCGCACGGGACGGATCACATAGTAGCCGGCAAGAACGACGAAGAAGAAGGCGAATCCGAGCCAGAGTGCGCGAAGCTCGTTCGGCTTAACGTCGACGATCTTGGAAAAGAGCTTTTTCAATACGAAATTGTAGGCCGTCTCTGTGAGACGGCGATCGTACTAAACGGCGTCTGATACAGACGCCCTACAATTTATCCTTTCTCCTTGTTCCACGCGCTGAGAACTTCTGCCTCGCGCTCCGGGGTCAGACCGGCACGCAACTTCGATTGTCGATCCTGCGGAAGTGATTTGAACCACGCGAGCGTCTCGCGCGCGGTGTCGGCGAGCGGACGAAACGTCAAACCTATACTCAGTGCGCGGCCGATGTTCGTTCGGGCGAGGCCGCTTTCTTTTCCTGTCCAGACCGGCATGTCGGACCATGGCTCCACTTTTTGTTGGGCAAGAAATTCTTCGTTCACCCAGGTGAAGGTCGCGTTCGACTTTTCCGCCTGTTTGATTCCGTCAAGCATCCCGCCGATGCCGAGCGGTTTCGCCGGGCCGGTTGCGTTATAAATTCCGGTCTCATGGTTTTCAGCCATTCGAATCGTCCACTCGGCCAAATCGCGCGCGTCGATGAATTGAACCGGATCGTTTGGATTTCCCGGCGCGAGCACCTCGCCGCCGCGATCGACCCGCACCGGCCAGTAAGTAAACCGGTCAGTTTCGTCGTGCGGGCCCACGATCAGTCCGGGACGAATGATCAACGCTTTTCCTGGAAACCATTTCTCGGTTTCCTTTTCCGAGAGCGCCTTGAGCGGGCCGTAAGTTTTGAAGCCGCCTGCTTTCATCGCCTCCAGCGTCTCCTTGTACGGATCCGGCCCTTCGTATTTCGCGACCGGCGCCGATTCATCAACGCCTTGTTTCACTTCGCCATAAACCGAGATCGTGGAGATGAAGACGTAGCGCTCAACATTGGCTTTCAAGATTTGGGCGACATCGCGCACCCACGCCGGCAATGTCGTCGGATTGTCTATCACGACGTCCCATCGTCGATTCTTCAATGCATCGAGCTGACCGTTGCGATCACCGATCAGTTGCTCGACTCCCTCCGGTAATTCATTCTTGTGCGTCTTGCCGCGGTTAAACGTCGTAATCTTATGTCCGCGGCTAAGCGCATATTGAACCTGATATGGTCCAATAAATCCGGTGCCGCCAAGAATCAGGATGCGCAAAGGCTTCACAGCTTTTTCCGCGAACAAAGATATCGATCTTGCACCCAGAGCCAAAGTGCTGGCGGCGGATAGTTTGATGAAATGGCGGCGGCTCGTTCTTTTCACCGTTGGCGATTACCAACGCAGGTTTATCGTTTCAAGCAAGATGAACCGGTTAACACGACGCAAGGCCACTAAATTAATCGGCGCGAGTAGCGGCGCCTTGCTTTTGCCGATGGGTGGATCGCACTTATTCGGTGCAACCGAATCATTATCGATGCTGACGCGGGTGATTCCATCTTCGGGCGAGAAGCTCACTGTCATCGGACTCGGAACCTGGAACGTCTTCGATGTGGATGTGAATCCGGACAACGAAAAGCTGCTCGGCGATGTGCTTTCGCTCTTCGTGAAACTAAGCGGCAGCGTGATCGATTCCTCGCCAATGTATGGCCGGGCCGAGGAGGTGGTCGGCACTCTCGCGAGCAAGCTCGGACTGCGCGACAAGCTTTTTCTCGCCACCAAAGTTTGGACGCGCGGCAAGGAGGCCGGAATTGAATCGATGGAGCGCTCGATGTCCCGGCTGCGAACCAAGCGCATCGACCTGATGCAGGTCCACAATCTGGTCGATGTTTCCACCCAGCTGGCAACGATGCGCGACTGGAAGCAGCAGGGCCGGTTTCGTTACATTGGCGTCACCCATTACAACGCGAGCGCTTTTGACAAAGTGGAAAAAGTCCTGCGCAGCGAAAAGCTCGATTTTCTCCAGATCAATTATTCGATCATGGAACGCGAAGCGGAGAAGCGGATCCTCCCCCTGGCTCAGGATCGGGGCGTGGCCGTTATCATCAATCGGCCCTTTGGCGGCGGCGATCTCTTTAGTCGAGTGCGGTCGAAGCCGTTGCCCGACTGGGCTGCTGAATTCGATTGTCGCTCTTGGGCGCAATTTTTTCTAAAGTGGATCATCGCGCACGCAGCGGTGACGTGTGCGATCCCGGCGACGAGCAACCCCGGACATCTGGAAGACAATATCCAGGCTGGAACTGGCCGGTTACCGGACGCGAAAATGCGGCAGCAAATGGCGGATCTGGCTGGTTCGTTATAGCGCCGGATTGGCCCACAACAATTTGCATTTTTCTTCAAGAAACCGGTTGCGCAGGCAGCGATTATGCTCGATAAGTCGCGCTCTTTATGCCGAAAACCAGTCCCCTTACCCCCCGTTTTACTCTCATCTGTGCCTGCGGTTTGCTTTTTTCGACGGCGGCCCAAGGCCAGGCCGTCGCATCGGCGAAATCGCGATTCGTTTTCAAGGATGCCGATGGCAAGACCGACTCGGCCGAGGTCGTCACCAAATATGCCCCGAAGAAAATCGTCCGTCCGTTCGCGAAAATGGACAGCTCGGTCGATTCCAAATTGAGACGGGCCGCAAGCATCGCGGAGGAACGCGCCCATGCCCATTCGCGCGAGCAGTGCTGGCATTATGTGAAGCAAGCGTTGCTGGCTTCCGGCGCTGTTAATTCCTACCCGCAGACGGCTTACGCGAAGGAGGCGGCGACAGAATTAGTCAGCACCTACGGATTCAAAAAATTGCCGGTCCGCGACCCGTACAAGGCCCCGGTTGGCTCAGTCCTGGTTTACGGCGCAAGTAAAGGCGCCGGTCACGTTGAAATCAGGACCAAAAGCGGATTTGCGAGCGATTTTCGCTCCAAAATTCCTTCGCCGCGTCCCCTGATCGGCGTTTACACGAAGTTGTGATCGGCGGATGTCGATCGTCGCATAAGATCGATAAGCTGTTAACGACCAAGTCGGCCGAGCGGATTTCTGATAATAACTCCGATAGTGGCAGGAGGCGAGGCCTTGGTCGCAGGGGCAACCACCCCCGGCCCAGGAGTCACTGCATTAGTCGTCGTGATCGCCGGATTCAAAGCGATTCGTTGAGAGTTCGTAATGTTCGGCTTTGCCACTGTTAAAGTATTTGGCGGAATCACCTTTACGCTAACGAATGGCGGATTGGAGTTCGCCCAAGCGAGCGCCTGGCGCTTGGTCTCAAAAAATTTGTCGATAACGACAGCGTTTCGTTCGTAATTGGTGCGGCCCGATCGCCGCGCAGCCTTGCGATTCCGAACCGCGGTGCCGGTGTCCACTGCTGACAAAGTTGTGCCGTCGGGAAGAACAACATGACTCCCATAAGGAATTTTCTTTGGATCGACGGCACAATGACCTTGCCGCAATCGCGTGCCCGTCGCGGATTTGTGTTGGCGGGTGTATTGGTCCGCGCCGTGACCGCCCTGGGCCCAGTAAACCGTGACCCGAGCGAGGAGCGACTTGTCGCCGGTGAAACCGTTAGCTCCCGCAGTGACGCCGAACAAAAGTAGAAGGACCAATCGTTTCATAATGTCCTCCGTCGGCCTGCGTGCATCAGTGAATCATTCGGGCGCGAAAGTGCGGCTTCGTTCGCATCAACCGGTGCCTCAAAATGCTTCATTTCCGGCGCCGCGATCGGTGTCTGATTTTTTGCGACTTCCGGAGGCGATTCCTTCGAGTCGTCCTGAGTGCCCGCCGGAACAACGCGCACGGTCATGAAGTGCGGATGCGAGCGCTCCCAGGCAAGCGCCGCTGCCCTCGATTCGAAAAATCGGTCGATCACAACAGCGTTTCGTTGCGCTACGGTGCGACCGGTTACTCGCGCTGCTTTGCGACTGACAACGGCCGGTCCGCTATCGATTGCCATGCAAGCCGCATCCGGGAATAAGACGTGGCTGCCAAAAGGAATTCGTTTCGGATCGACAGCGCAATGTCCAGCCCGCAGGCGCACACCGTTGGAACATGCACTGAGTTGGCCTTCGCCGGGCCAGTAGACGGTGATGCGTGCGAGCAATGATTCCTCGCGTCCAAAAGCCGGAGCCGCGAACAGAAAAGCAAAGCCGATCGTTGTTAATAAATATCTCATTCCATTTTTTTGACGAATTCGCCCTAACGAGTATTCGACATAAACCCGGCCGAGTAGGCAGGGCTTTTTGATTAAGAATCGGAGCAGACCCCTAAACTGGTTCCCACTGGAACGCAAATTTTTGTTGTCAAAATATTTACGGCTGATTCGGGAGAAATGAATTTCCCCTTGCGTAGCGGGACATGTTGCCTGCAATAAAACGTTGGCGTGCGACGCATCGCCGTCCTAACGATTTTATGCGCGGGAGGATTCTCCCTTTGCCTTTCGCCTCTTCGAGCTGAAGGCCTGCAAGAATCGACCAAGAAGTTTGTTTATAAGGACGCTTCCGGTCCAGTTACGTCGGTTCAAATCATTCATCACTACTGGAGAAAGCCGATCGTCCATCCGTTTGCGAAAATTGATCCGCGTCTCGACCCAAAACTCGCGCGCGCGGCGACGTTCGCTCAGAAGCGCGCGCATGCGGAATCGCAAGCGAACTGCTGGCACTATGTGAAACACGCGTTGGTCGCCGCCGGCGTGATCAATTCCTATCCAAAAACTGCTTACGCGGCCGAAGCCGGCGACGAGTTAATGCGCAGTTACGGATTCAAACGATTGCCGATCCGCGATCCCTACGCCGCTCCGATCGGCGCGGTTCTGGTTTACAGCAACGAGAATCACGGCCACGTCGAGATCCGAACAAAAGATGGGTTCGTCAGCGATTATCACAGCAAGTATCGCTGCTTTTATCCGCTCATTGCCGTTTACGGAAAATTCGGTTCCTAAAATGCTGCGGCCTTTGGGGCGGCTGAGTTGCGCGAGCTACTTGCACTGCTAAGCTTTGCGTGGGCAATGGAGTTTGCCTTCCTTCGGCTGAAGGAGAACCGCGCTGCGAGCTGATGACTCCTGCAAAAAACAGGAGGTTATATGCTCGTATTAAAACAAATTCTTATCGTTGCGTTGGGTGGCGCCCTCGGTTCAGTTGCACGTTATAAGATCGGCGGCTTTGCATTGCATCACACACAAGCCTGGGATTTCCCGCTCAGCACTTTTTATGTCAATGCCCTCGGCTGCTTTTTCATTGGAGTGCTTGCCGCTTTGGTCGAACATCACGATCTGTTTTCGGCGTCAGCGCGGTTGTTTCTCTTTACCGGCCTGCTCGGAGGCTTCACAACTTTCTCGGCCTTCGGCTACGAAAGCGCATTTCTTCTACGGCGCGGTCTGCTTCAAGTAATGACCGAATACATATCGCTCAGCATTGTGTGCGGACTTGCGGCGGTGTTCGCCGGAATGAAGATGGTGGATCTCTTTTGGCCGCCGCACCACTGATGCCGGCAGTCAGGCGTAAACGAGGAGATCGATCTCCTCCGGCAGCGAATTGGAAACTTCGCGGATGACATTGCCGCGAAGCAGATTGATCAACGCGTTACGCTGCGGCGCACCGAGAATCAGCCGGGACGCTCCGAGCGTCGCGGCAAGATCGACAATCGTCTCGGCCGCGGAAGGACTGACAGCGTAGGCGAATAACGGCGGATGATCACCTGCCTTCTCCTTCGCTTCATTGAAAATCCGGCTCGCTTCTTCGTCATCTTGCCATTTACGTCTGGCATCCTGCTCAGTCATGAACGCCTGCTCCCGGACAAAAAGCAGATAGAGACGCGATCCGGTTTTACGCGCCTCACGCAAGGCAAAGTCGAGCGTGCGACCCGTGCCGCGGATTGCACACAAGATTGCCTCGCCGCCAATTACTGGCATTGCGACGGGTTCGCGCGCTGGCGCGGCAAGATCGACATCCAACCGCTCAGGAATGAGCGCGGGTTTGGTTTCCTTTTTCATCCGGCGTTCCAGAACCAGGCCGCGCAGAATTAGTCCAACCGCGAGAATTGTGACTGCGAAATACCGCGCGTTCGGTTTGTCGATCAGCAGCGACATCTCAATCGCCGCCATGACGACGAAAGTGGCGAACATGAGTGTGCGTTCCCACAATTTGATCGAGAGCTTCCGGTCGGTTGCAGTCGCCCCGAGATTCGTCGCGATCGCGCCAACGACGCCGACCGCGTAAAGATCGGCCAGCCCGGACATATCTTTGACAATTACGACGAGCAACATCGGCACGATGGTCGCGAGTAGTGTTGCCGCGTTTGGCACGCCCCAGTTGTTGAGTTTTTGAAAAATCTTTGGCAACTCGCGATCGCGCGACATCAGGAACTGGATCGCGATAAGATCGACAATCGCCGTGTTGGAAGCGGAGAGGAGCAACAGACCGAAAACAATGCTGACGATGACCGCGAAAACGTGACCGAGTGCCGGCCCCATTGCGCCACCGACAAAGACTTGGCCCATGTAACGCAGCAGGTAATCGCGCACGCCTTCGGCGCCGGGCGCGTTGACGTCGCCATTAACAACTTGAAGCCCGTTCAAGGCGTGGGCGGCCAGCCCGAATAACGCGGTGAAGACGCAAACTTCGATCATCACGATAACGATTGCGGGCGTCGATGTCTTGATAACGCGGGGATTCTCTTCCGTCGTTCCCGGATCGAGTTTCATTACCCCAGTCGCATTCGCAATCGCTTCGACACCGGAAAGCGCGAGCACGATACCGACGAACGCGAACCAGTTTTGCCCGATCGTTCCGTGCAAGGGCTGGAGGTGACCAAACGCCTCACTCATGTGCGGCAGACAGAACAGTCCGAGTACGATAACGACGATCACGGTCGGGATCGAAACGAGAAACGCGAGACCGCCGGTTTGTTTTGGTCCAAGCAGGTTGAGCAAGCCGATCGCGAGAATTGCAGCAGCCGCGAATTTTTCCGGATGCGGCACACCGAGATATTGAAACGCGGACAAAGCGCTGATCGCCGCCGTCACCAAATAATCGGCGATCAATAGAAACGCGCCGACGATCGAGATGACTTCGCTGCGATGTCGCACGCTCGCGTAAACCCCGCCGCCGTCGGGATAAAGGCGGCAAATGATCATGTAATTGATGCCGACGAGGGCGGTCAGCACGCACATCGCGGCAATCAGCCAGAACGAAGCGTAACCTGCGACGGCGAAGGCGAGGCCGATGATGTAGGCTTTGCTCGTGCCCCAGTCGCCGTACAAAATCGCCGCCGCGCGCTTCCAATCGACATTGCGCGGTCGCTTAACGTTCGTCGGTATCAATTAATTCGACTCAAACAAAGCGCACTTAATGATGCTGACGAGGTTAGCTGTCGGGCTGGAGGCATTAAATGCTCTCGATGCCGCGCATCGTTCGCCCCGATCCGTTTCAGGAATTGGTTTCCCCGCTGACTCGATCCAGTCGAATCATTAAGCGAAACAAAGAACTGCTGGAAATTTGAGATCGGTAGGGGCTTACGTCAAATCGGACAAAGCCGGACGAGATACTACATTGTCGATCTGCGCTGTTAAGATATAAGCTTGAACCGCAATATTCTTACCGCATTAGCAATCTGTTTTTTCGGCGCGTTGTTGGAAGGGCTGTGCGCTGGGTCAGGAGTCAAAAAATATTTGGCCCAGCTCAAGTGGCCCTCTTTTTCTCCGCCTCTCTGGGCCTGGTACGCGATCGCAGTTGTTTATTACGCCATTGTTTTTATCTGCGCCTATCGAATTCTCGAACACCCAACGACAACACCATTTCGAAACGCGGCATTGACGCTCCTCTTCACTGTGGTGGTTTTAAATGCCGTTTGGAACGTGTTGTTTTGTCGGGCAAAAAATCTCAGAGCCACCTTCCTCTTTTCACTGGGCTATTCGATCGTTGCTATCGGGTGTTGGTATTGCGTGGTCCAGTTCGACAGCCTTGCGGCATCGGTTCTCGGTCTTTACACGGTCTACCTTCTTTACGCGAATGTTTGGGGATATCGAGTATGGCGATTAAACAGCAGAACGCGGTGAAGGTATTTTGAAAAGACGCGGGAAGAAAGCGCTTGTCACTGCTAGAACCTCTGATGGACAGTCACAGTTTCACGCGCGATGGCTGACCTAATTATAACCGAGAGCGGCGCGGTCCATCGCCCGCGCAACGTCGATTGGAAACGCGCGGCCGCGCTCCTTTATGGCGACTGGGGCACGAGCAAGGCCTATGTCATTGGCTTGGCATTTTTAGCGGCCGGATTTTCGTCGCTGCCGATCATTCTCGCCGTCTGCGCGCTGACCGGTCTGGTCGGGATTAATTACATCGTGATCTGCCGCCATTTTCCCGATGGCGGCGGCGTTTACTCGGCGGCGCGATCGCAGGGACGATTGCTCGCCGTCGTCGGCGCGCTTCTCTTGCTGGCCGATCTAACCGTGACCGCCGCGCTCAGCGGCTGGTCGGCTTTGACCTACATTACTTCCGGCGCCGAACACATCGCCTGGATCAAGCTTCTCCGCGATCACATCGCGCTCACCACCATCGCGGTGCTCTTGATCATGGGCGCGATCAATTATTTCGGCCCAAAACATTCCGGCAGTCTCGCTGTCGCCCTCGCGGTGCCAACGTTGATCGTAGTCATCGTTCTGATCGGCATTAGCGCGCCGCACCTGACGACGCATTTCCTTCAACCGCGCCAGGAAAGTTTGGGTACGCTTTGGGTCCAATTTGTTGGCGTCATTCTTGCGCTCTCCGGCGCCGAATCGATCGCCAACGTCACTGGTGTAATGAAGCTCGATAAGGGCTCAACCATGGAGCATCCAAGCGTCGCCCGCGAATCGATCAAAGCGATCATTCCGGTGGCAATCGAAGTTGTCGTCGGCACGGCGCTGCTTGGCTGGGCGATGTTGTCGTTGCCATCGGTGCTCGGAAAAACTCTGCATTTGTCCGATCCATCGTCGATCGCTTCGGTGCTGGAACTCCGGAGCGAGGACATGCTCCGCTTCATCGGAGAACAATTCGCGACCGCAACATTTTCACCGGCGATCGGCAATTTCTTTGGCTGGATCGTTGGGATCGTCTTCTTCCTTTTGCTCCTCAGCGCCGCCAACACCGCCATCGTGGCAATGATCGGGTTGCTCTACATGATGTCGCGCGATCGCGAGATGCCGCGGCAATTCCGAATATTGAACCGTCACGGCGTCCCGATTTATCCGTTGCTCATTGCGCTCGGCTTGCCGACGGTCGTTCTGCTTTTCGTCGCAAACTTCACTGCTCTCGCCGGACTTTATGCAATCGGTGTAGTTGGCGCGATCACGGTCAACGTCGGCTCGTGCGCATTTAACCGCACCGTCGGTTTCACCTGGTACGATCGCCTTCTTTTCGGCGTCACGTTTGGCATTCTATTTTTTGTTGAACTGACGCGCTGCGCGCTTATACCCAGAAGCGGCAAGGTCTGACTACGCTGACCGTCACGCGCGAAGTTGCGCAAATGGTTACGCCAGATCTCGAGGCTCACGTCCAACCACGCTTGCAAGAAGGCCAGAAAATACTGGTGGCAGCGCGTGGCATCACCCCGGTGCTCGGTTTTGCGCTCGATGAAGCGCAGTTGCGCAAAGCGACTCTTTGCGTGCTCTACGTCAAAGAAGTCGCCGTTTATTATTCGGGCGGCCCAGCCTCACTCGGCCGCGCCAAATGGCAGGACGATGCGGAAGCAAACGCCATCATGTCTTTGATGATGAAACTCGGATCAGAGCGCGATGTTTGCGTCCTTCCAGTTTATGCCGTCAGCCAGGACGCCGCCGCCACCATTGTCGATCTTTCCGCAACGATGGGGGTCGATTATCTCGTCATCGGCGCGACTCAACGGACTGCGCTGGCTAATCTTCTTCGCGGCAGTGTGGTCACGAACGTCGCCCAACATTTGCCGGACACGATCCAGCTTCTGATTTTCAGCTAAATGTGACCGCGCCCTTGGTTCGCATCGCGATGTGGTCGGGTCCGCGGAATATTTCCACCGCTATGATGCGCGCATGGGGCAATCGGGCGGACACGGCGGTGATCGATGAGCCATTTTACGCGTACTATTTAAAGAGGACCGGCAAAAAGCATCCCGACGCCTCGGAAATCATTGCCGGAAGCGAGACCGATTGGCGAAAAATTGTGGCCAATCTGAAAATAGGGTCCATCCCCTCCGGCAAACGTATTTTCTTTCAAAAACAGATGACGCACCACTTGCTGCCGGAAGTCGATCGTGAATGGATTGTCGATCTGACAAATTGTTTCCTCATCCGCGACCCGCGCGAAGTAATTCTCTCCTACATCAAAAAGAATCCCGAGCCGGAGTTGGAGGATCTCGGATTCGTTCAGCAGTCTGAGATTTTCGAATTTATCCGCGCGCGAACCAATTCAATCCCGCCAATAGTTGATGCGCGCGATGTCCTTGAGCATCCGGAGCGAACCTTACGACTTCTTTGTGATGCGGTTGGGGTTGAATTCGACAAAGTGATGCTCTCCTGGCCTCCGGGTTTACGCGACAGCGATGGCATCTGGGCAAAATATTGGTACGATGACGTGGCAAGATCGACATCGTTCCAGCCTTACAAATCACGGGAAGGAAATGTTCCGGACCGTCTCCGCGAAACCTATGAGCGCTGTCAGGATTGTTATGACCGGATTTATAAACACCGGATTTATTAATCTGGAAGCCACGAATCCAGGAATGATTGATAGGTTCGGTTTCGTTTCTGTTCTTGGTTTCTTGGTTTCCTGATTAATCTTCTTCGTGCTTCAGAAATTTAATCCCAGGGACCGCGACCTGATCGTCAACATCAACGGTCAGCTGGTCCATCGCGACAAAGCCGGGGTCAGTCCGTTCGATTCGGCGGTGCAAGGCGGCGACGCGGTTTGGGAAGGGTTGCGTCTTTACAACGGTCGGATCTTCAAATTGCACGAGCATCTCGATCGACTCGAACGTTCAGCGCGCGCCCTTTCCATTGTCGATATTCCGCCGCGCGAAAAAATCATCGAGGAACTCAAACGTACGCTGGCAGCAAACAAGATGCGTGGTGGTGTCCACATCCGGCTCACGCTCACACGCGGTGTGAAAATTACTTCCGGAATGGATCCGCGGCTCAACCAGAGCGGTGCGACCTTGATCGTTCTCGCCGAGCACAAGGCGCCCGTTTACTCAAAAGATGGATTGAAATTGATCACGGCGTCAATTCGCCGGCCGCCGCCGGAAGTTCTGGATGCCCGAATTCATCACGCCAACCTGCTCAATTCAATTCTGGCCAAGATTGAAGCGAACAACGCAGGCGCGGATGACGCCCTCATGCTCGACATCAACG
>Ga0209156_10000895_pt1 | contig 25087 bp, 24 predicted proteins | sample GraSoiAngelo_124_FD_185881 | JGI IMG/M metagenome (GOLD analysis project Ga0209156, IMG submission 185881) | Grasslands soil microbial communities from the Angelo Coastal Reserve, California, USA - 14_0927_05_20cm (SPAdes) (version 2) | ecosystem: Environmental > Terrestrial > Soil > Grasslands... | reverse complement strand
CGTGATCGTGACCGGCCTCAGCGCGGAAGTCGCGCAATCGCTCGTCGCGCTCGGCATCGAGCTCTCGAAGCTGAACACCGTCGGCGACCTCCAGGGAGGACTCGAAGACGCCGAGCGGATTCTGGGGTACCGCGTGCTCACGGCCGAGGCGGGTGCGGGTCCGGCGCCGGAAGGGACCTGAGCCCGTGTCTGTCCCCATTCTCAAGCAGGGCGATGTGCTCATCGCCTCGATCCAGGCCGCTCTCTCCGATCGGGAGCTGGCTCAACTTCACGACGCCTTCGCGGAGCAGGTGGGGCGATTCCGGAGCCGCGGGGTGATCATCGACGTGACGGCGCTCGATGTCCTCGACTCTTTCGCAACCCGCACCCTTCGATCGATCGCGTACACGGCCAAGCTCCGCGGCGCCAACGCGGTGGTGGTCGGCATCCAGCCCGATGTCGCCTTTGCGATGGTCCAGCTCGGTCTGTCTCTGGAGGGCGTGGCGACGGCGCTCGACCTCGAAGAGGGCCTCGCGTACATCAGGGACGTCGCGAAACGGGGCGGCCAGCGTGTCCGCTGAGGTGTCTGTCTCGATCGAGCGCGACGCGGATATCGTGACCGCGCGTCATGAAGGGCGTCAGCTTGCCGCCGCGGCCGGATTTTCGAGCGCCGACCAGACCATCATCGCCCTCGCCATCTCCGAGATCACGCGCAACATCGTCAGCTACGCACAATGCGGCAAGCTCACTCTCAGCCGGATGGACGAAGGCGGACGTCGCGGCATCCTGATCGTCGCCCAAGACGACGGTCCAGGCATCCCCGACATCGATCTTGCCATGCGCGACGGCTACTCGACCGCAGGGAGCCTGGGCGTCGGGCTTCCCGGCGCGAGGCGCGTGATGGACGAGTTCGAGCTGGTCTCGGCCCCGGGCAAGGGCACGACGGTGACGATGAAAAAATGGCTTCGATGACCGATGTCGCGCCGCATGTACACCCGATCATCGACTGGGGATGGGCGGGCAGCGCGCTGGAAGCGCCCTCCGGTGACCTGCACGTCGTCGCCCCGTTTCCCGGCGGCGTCCTGGTTGCCCTTCTCGACGGGCTCGGGCACGGAGAAGAGGCGGCCGCAGCCTCGAAGGCGGCACTCCCGGTGCTTCACGATCACGCGGGAGACTCTCCGCTGCTGCTCGTGCCGCGATGCCACGACGCCCTCCGCAGGACACGCGGTGTCGTGATGAGCCTTGCCTCCTTCCGCACCGCCGATTCGTCGATGACCTGGACAGGCGTCGGCAACGTCGAGGGCGTTCTCCTGCGTGCCAGGGGCGACCCGGAGCATCCCGACGCATCGATGAGCGTCCGTGGCGGCGTCGTGGGGTATCAGCTCCCTCCGTTGCGAGCAGAGACGCTGCTCGTTTTCCCGGGCGACACCCTGATCATGGCGACCGACGGAATCCGAGGCGGCTTCGCCACCGGCCTGGCGATCGAGTATGGCCCCCAGGAAATCGCCGAATCCATCCTCGCGCGCTTTGCGAAGGGGACGGACGACGCTCACATCGTGGTTGCTCGCTATCTAGGAGCCAGGCCGTGAGCGACCGGACCGACGGGCTCGCGTTCGAGTATTTCTCCGCACTTGAAGGGTATCTCAGAGTCAGGCATGAATCCGCGCTGATCCGCGCCTACGAGCTCGGTCGACGCGCAATGGCCGACGGCCTGGGTGTCCTGGACATGGCCGTCCTTCATCGGGGCGCCGTCGATGTTCTCGTCGTCTCTGCGCCGGCGCGTGACCAACCGCAGTTCGCCAGGGCGGTGGCGGACTTCTTCAACGAGCTGCTCTCGCCGTTCGAGATGTCGTTTCGGGGCTACCGCGAGGCGAACGAGGAGCTGCAACGTCTCAACGAGTCGCTGCGACGGCAGAAAGAAGAAGTCGAGATCGTCAATCGGGAACTGGAGTCGTTCAGCTATTCGGTCTCCCACGATCTGCGCGCGCCGCTTCGGAGCATTGACGGGTACAGTCAGATCCTCCTCGAGGATTTCGCTCACGCGTTCGGTGGCGATGGCAAGAAGTACCTCGGGAATGTCCGCGAAGCCGCGCAGCGCATGTCGCTACTCATCGACGGCCTGCTGTCACTCGCGCGCGTTACTCGCACCGAGATTCAGCGCGTCGACGTGGACCTGACCGCCCTCGCCCGGCGCATTTCCGAGCGGTTGCGGGCCGAGTCACCCGAGCGCGGCGGCCGCTTCATCATCGAGGACGGCGTGCGCGGCAACGGCGACCCAAGCCTGCTCGCCGTGGTCCTGGAGAACCTCCTCGTCAACGCCTGGAAGTTCACCTCCAAGCGCAAGCAGGCGGAGATCACTTTCGGCTGCGAGGAACGCGATGGCAATCCGACCTACTTCGTCAGAGACAACGGAGCGGGGTTCGACATGGGCTACGCCGATAAGCTCTTTGGAGCGTTCCAGCGCCTTCACTCTTCACGAGAGTTCGACGGTACCGGGATCGGTCTGGCCACGGTCCAGCGTGTCGTACAAAGGCACGGCGGTCGCGTGGGAGCCGATGGCAAAATCGACGGCGGCGCGACGTTCTACTTCACGCTTGGGGGTGGACGCAAGCCGTGATGGAGCGCGCCACCTCCGGGGCTCAGGTCCGGGTTTTCATCCGCGATGAGTCCGATGTGGTCGTGGCCCGGAGACGCGCTCGCGAGCTGGCTTCGCAGCAGAGATTCTCCGAGGCCGAGGCCGAAGCTCTCGCGACTGCGGTCACGGAGATCGCGCGGAACATCGTCGTTCACGCGGGCGGCGGCGAGTTCCTCTTCGGACAGGCCGTGGATGGTCCGAGACGCGGGGTCGTCGTGATTGCGCGCGACGCCGGACCGGGCATTCCCGACATCGAACAGGCGATGCAAGACGGTTTCTCGACTAAGCATGGTCTCGGCTTCGGTCTTCCCGGGGCGCGCCGACTCGTGGATGAGTTTGGGATCGAATCGAAAACGGGTGCGGGAACTACGGTGACGCTGCGAAAATGGGCCGCAGCGGAAAGATGAACGCGCGCCATCGGGAAAAGAAAACGGCCGCTCTGAGCGGCCGAAGAATTGGTGGAGGCGGCGGGACGGCTGTGTTCCGCCTCTTTCGAGGCGGGCCGGACTATGCCTTCATCCTGTTGCCAGGATGCGGGGCGTGTTATCCGCCAGCGGCGGATCCTAGTACGCGCTCCGCGGTCTCCCGTGCAGCGCGCCTATGAGTCTCTACAGGGCAGGCCTGAGGTTGGCCCTCTACCTACCCCTCGGCGTTGCCATGCCGCCCGCTCTTTTCCGAGCGGTGCGGCAACAGGGTTCGCCGATGTGAGCCCCGTTTTCACTTTGCCCTCTCGGGCAAAGGCGACCGTGCTGATCGAACCCGCGTCCGTGAGCCCTAGACAGTCAGGACTACATGCTTAGCCTGGTTGTTTGAGCTTCGCCTCGCGCCCGCCAACCGGCAGGCTGACGCTCGGCTAGCCGCTTCGACGGATCCCCCCGGCCAAGCGGCCAGACCGGGAGGAGAGGCTGATGTGAATGACGCTGCACCCGATGTTCCGGGCCTGGCCCATCAGCAAGCCAGTGCAGCGTCCAGCGGGTATTAGGCCGCTAGAGCAAAACGCTCGTCGTTGGCGTTTGTAGTGTTTCCAGACTGGATTTACGAGGTGATCTGGCCCTCGGCATGCCCTGCGCTGCTTCGCTGCCCACGTCGAAACCAGGTCGCCCCCGGATTCAGCGTGCAGTTTACTCCTAAGACCAGCCCGATAGAACCAGTTTTCCGATCATGGTTCCCGCTTCGAGCCTGGCATGCGCGGCGCGCAGGTTGGCGGCGTTGATCGGCGAGAGCGTCTCGCGCAGCGTGCCGCGCAGCCGCCCGGCGTCGAGCCAGTCGGCCACCCGGTCGAGCAGGCGATGCTGCTCGATCATGTCGGGCGTCTGGAAGCGCGCTCGCGTGAACATCAGCTCCCAGCACAGCGCGGCGCTTTTCGCGCGCACCGCGTCCTGCGGCAGCGGATTGCGGTTGCCGACAATCGCGACGATCGCGCCCTGCGGCGCGATGAGGTCGCCGATCGCGGCCCAGTGCTGGTCGAGGTCGTTGAAGCAGGCGATGTAGTTGACGTGCTTCATGCCCAGAGCTTCGACCTGCGGGCGCAGCGGCTCGCGGTGGTCGACGACGTGGTCGGCGCCCATGGTCTTCGCCCACGCCGCGGATTCCTCCCGCGATGCGGTGGCGATGACCGTGAGCCTGGCCATCTTGGCGAACTGGATGCCGATCGAGCCGACGCCACCCGCGCCGCCGATGATCAGCATCGACTTGTCTGGCTGAACTTTCAGCCGGTCGAAGAAGGCCTCCCATGCGGTGATCGCGGTCAGTGGCATCGCCGCGGCCTGCGCGAAGTCCAGCTTCTTCGGCTTGGCGCCGACGATGCGCTCGTCGACGAGATGGAACTCGCTGTTGCAGCCGGGGCGCGTGACGTCGCCCGCGTAGTACACCTCGTCGCCGGCCTTGAAGAGCGTCGCTTGCGGGCCTGCCGCCTCGACCGTGCCGGCTGCGTCCCAGCCGAGCACGCGCGGCTGCGCGTCGCTCGCTTCGGGCCTGCGCTTGGTGTCGACCGGGTTGACGGACACGGCTTCGACTTTCACCAGCAGGTCGCGGCCGCTAGGTGACGGTTTCGGCAATTCGATCTCGACGAGCGCAGGCGCGGCGATGGCTTTCATAGATGGTCGATGAGCTCCAGAGGTTGCGAGAGGACGAAGTCGGCGCTCCAGGCGCGCGGGCCGGCATTGTCGGGGCTGTGATAGCCCCATTCCACGGCCACGGCACGCATGCCGGAAGCGCGCGCGGCCTGGATGTCGCGCAAGTCGTCGCCCAGATAGAAGCAATTCTCGGGGGGCAGCTTCAATTTTTCCGCGGCAAGCAGCAACCCGGCGGGATGCGGCTTGAGATGCGGCGTGCTGTCACCGCACACTACGCAGCCGGGTCTCAAACGAAGCCATTCGACGATTCGGTCGGTGAAGCGCGTAGCCTTGTTGGTGACGATGCCCCAGGCGATGTCGCGGCTCTCGAGCTCATGCAGGAGCTCGGGCATGCCGGGGAACAGGCGCGTGTCGACGCAAACGCACTCGGCGTAGCGCTCGAGGAACGCGTCGCGCAGGCCCCGATAATCCGCGTCGCCGGGCGTGAGGCCAAAGCCGATGCGCAGCAGGCCGCGCGCGCCCATCGACGCGTAAGGGCGCACGGCTTCGCTCGGGAGCCTTTCCATCCCGCGCTCGGCGCGCAGCCGATTCACCGCGGCGGCGAGGTCGGGCGCGGTATCGGCCAGGGTGCCGTCGAAGTCGAACAGCACCGCGCTAGGCGTCACGCAGGCAGCGCAGGAGGTAGTTGACGCCGCAATCGCGTCCGAGGCGGTATTGCCGGGAGATCGGGCTGTAGGTCATGCCGATCAGCTCGTCGGGCCGCAGGCCGCTGTCCCGGCTCCAGCGCGCGAGCTCCGAGGGCTTCACGAAGCGCAGGTAATCGTGCGTGCCTTTCGGCAGCAGCTTCAGCACGTACTCGGCGCCGATCACGGCGAACAGGTAGGCCTTGGGATTGCGGTTGATGGTCGAGAAAAATACCTGCCCGCCGGGCCGCACCAGCTTCGCACACGCGGCGACCATGCTCGCCGGCTGCGGAACGTGCTCCAGCAATTCCATGCAGGTCGCGGCGTCGAATTCGCCCGCATGCGCGGCGGCGAAGTCCTCGACCACGGCCTTCTCGTAGCGCACCGGCAGCCGGCTCTCCAGCAGGTGCAGTTGCGCGACGCTCAGCGCCTTGTCCGAAAGATCGATGCCCGTGACGCGCGCGCCGCGCTGCGCCATCGCTTCGGCCAGGATGCCGCCGCCGCAGCCGACGTCGAGTACGTTCTTGCCGCTCAGGCCGAGGTGCGCATCGATCCACCCGAGGCGCAGCGGGTTGATCTCGTGCAGCGGCCTGAATTCGCCCTGCGGATCCCACCAGCGGTGCGCGAGCGAGTTGAATTTGGCGAGTTCCGCAGGGTCCGCGTTCATGCACCGATTTTCGCAAATAAAAAGCCCCGCCGGAGCGGGGCTTGCCGGAGCCGGAGAGAGCTTACGGCTGCCGCGTGCCGATGACCTCGATCTCGACGCGGCGATCAGGCGCCAGGCACGCCACCAGCTTCTTGTTGCTGCGGTGCTCGGGGCCCATCTTCTTGCACTTGTCGCCGGTCACGGGCTGCTTCTCGCCCTTGCCCTCGGTGTAGATGCGGTTCGTCTCGATGCCCTTCGACACCAGATAGGCCTTGATCGCTTCGGCGCGGCGCACCGACAGCTTCTGGTTGTAGGCGTCCGAGCCGATCATATCCGCATGGCCGATGGCGATGACCACCTCGAGGTTGATGCCGCGGACCTTGCTCGCGAGCTCATCGAGCGTCGCTTTGCCATCGGGCCTGAGCTCCGCCTTGTCGAAGTCGAAATGAACGGTGCCGGCAGAGGTGACCTTTTCGGCGGCCGGCTTCGGCTTCGGCGCGGGCGGCGCGGGCTTGACCTCGGGCGCGGGGGCAGGTGGTGGCGCGGGCGGGGGAGCGGGCTTCGGGGGTTCTTGCGTCGCGCATCCGGCTGCAAACGCAAACGCCACGAGGAGCAGCCAACTGTTTTTGATCATTCTCCCTCCGGTTCCGAAAACCTTCTCGTATCAGGAGTCTGCGCGTTGCTTGTGTTGCTCGAGCGCATTCTGCCATAACTGCCAGCGAGTGTCCAAGCCGGAAAACGCGCTGCCGCGCAGAACGCCGTCGCGCACTCGCAGCTCGCCGTTCACGAAAACGTGCGTGACGTGCTCGCGCCCCGCGGCGTAGACCAGATGCGACACCGGGTCATAGCAGGGCGCGAGCTCGGGCGCGCTCATGCTGACGGCAACCAGGTCCGCCGCCTTGCCGCGCTCGATCGAGCCGGTCGTGGCGGCGATGCCGAGGGCTTGGGCGCCGGCGAGCGTCGCGGCGCGCAGCGCCGCGTGCGCCGGCAGCGCCTCGGCGTCGCGCGCTACCGCCTTGGCGAGCAGCGCGGCGCTGCGCATCTCCTGGAACAGGTCGAGCCGGTTGTTGCTCGCCGCGCCGTCGGTGCCGAGGGCGACGTTGATCTGCGCCTTCAGCAGCTCTGCCACCGGCGCGAATCCGCTGGCGAGCTTGAGATTGGAAGACGGGCAGTGGACGACCGAGCAGCCGTGACGCGAAAGCAGCTGGATTTCCTCGGCGCGAACGTGAACCGCGTGCACGGCGATCAGGCCCGGTCCGAGCAGCCCGAGCCGGCGCAGGCGCTCGAGCGGCCGCACCCCGTGCTCGCTCATCGAGCGCTCGATCTCGTCCGCGGTTTCGTGGACATGCACGTGCACCGGCAGATCGAGCTCGGCGGCGAGCGTCGCCACCTGGCGGAACGTCGCGTCGGACACGCTGTAGGGCGCATGCGGCGCGAGGCAGAAGGAGACGAGCTCGTGGTCGCGGTAACGATCGCGGATCGCGAGGCCCTTGCGCAGGTAATCTGCGGGGTCGGACGCGTAAGCCGAGGGAAACTCGACGGCGATGAGGCCGTGCGCCGAACGCATTCCCGCCGAAAGAGAGGCCTCGAGCGCCGCGTCCGGGAAGAAATACATGTCGTTGAAGCAGGTGATCCCGCCGCGCAGCATCTCGGCGCAGGCGAGGAGCGTGCCGTCGCGCACGAAGTCGCGCGACACATGCCGTGTTTCGGCCGGCCAGACGTGCTCCTGCAGCCAGCGCATGAGCGGCAAGTCGTCGGCAAGCCCCCGCATCAGCGTCATGGCGGCGTGCGTGTGGGCGTTGACGAGACCGGGAATCAGGACCTGCCCCGCAAGCTCGACGGGCTCGTGTTCCCGGAATCGTGCGCGCGCCTCCCGCGCGGGCGCGATCGCCTCGATCCGGCCATCGCGAATCGCCACCGCGTGGTCTTCGAGCACTTTGCCCGCGGGCTCGACCGGCACTACCCAGCGCGGAAGAAGAAGTGAGCCGTTGGCCATGAAAAAAAGGCCCCGGGAGCGCCGGGGCCTCGCGTGCCTCTATTGTCGCGCGATTATCTGCGCGTGCCCTGTACCTCGATTTCCACGCGACGGTTCGGCGTCAGGCACTCGATGACCGCCTTGCGGTTCTTCTGGTCCGGGCAGGACTTTACCGGCATCGTCTTGCCGTAGCCGTAGGTCTCGATCTTCGAGCCGTCGAAGCCCCTCGAAACCAGGTAGTTGCGCACTGCCTCGGCGCGGCGCTCCGATAGCCGCTGGTTGTACTGCGTCCCCCCGAGGCGGTCGCTATGCCCGTTGATGTTGATGACGCGGATGTCGGAATAGTCCTGCTTGACGCGGTCGACTACTTCTTTTTCGAGCTTGGCGCGGCCGGCCGCAGTCAGCGTGGCGCGATCGAACGTGAACAACTCCCCCGCAGCAAGGGTGAGCGGCACGGGCTTGAGCGGCGCCGGCTTCGGCGGCGGAGGCGGCGCCACCGGCGCGACTTCCGCCTTGGGCGGCGGCGGCGGCGGCGGCGCGACTTCCGCGCGCGGCCGGGGCGCCGCCGGCGCCGCTCTCGGCACATGATCCGGATCGCAATCGGCATCGGCCAGCGTAGGCGTCCAGTAGCCGGTTCGCACGCAGCCGCCTGAGCCGCTCTTCCAGACGGACCCCGCCGGCGCAGAGGTCACGTATCCCTGCGCGCCGGCCTCGAAGGCGGCCAGCGAAATCGTCATCGCAGCGGTGGCGAGCGTCGCGGATAAAGTCGGTTTGGTGGTCAAGGGGTCTCCCTGTTCTTATGTATTGGCGACCGCCGAATTTAAGCACATGGCCGCGGGCCGACACAACATTTTTTCGAGAGGAATCCGAGGCTTCGCATGATAAAATTTCATTTTCCCCGGACGCGCTTTTCCGCCCTCCCAGGCGCCCGTGCCGATCGACCGAGAAATGGAACCGTTCGCCAAAGAAACCCTGCCGATCAGCCTCGAAGAGGAGATGCGGCGCTCGTATCTCGATTACGCCATGAGCGTGATCGTGGGCCGCGCGCTCCCCGACGTGCGCGACGGCCTGAAGCCGGTCCACCGCCGGGTGCTGTACGCGATGCATGAGGCGAACAACACCTGGAACCGGCCGTACGTGAAGTGCGCACGCATCGTCGGCGACGTGCTGGGCAAGTACCACCCGCACGGCGACACCGCGACCTACGAGGCGCTGGTGCGCATGGCGCAGGACTTCTCCATGCGCTACACGCTGGTCGACGGCCAGGGCAATTTCGGCTCGGTGGATGGCGACGCGGCAGCGGCCTACCGCTATACCGAATGCCGGCTGGACAGGATCGCCTCCGAGATGCTGCCCGACATCGACAAGGAGACGGTCGATTTCACGCCGAACTACGACGGCAAGGAATTCGAGCCCGCGGTCCTGCCGACGCGCGTTCCCAACCTGCTGGTCAACGGCTCCTCGGGCATCGCGGTGGGAATGGCGACCAACATCCCGCCGCACAACCTCGGCGAAGTGGTCGACGCCTGCCTGCACGTGCTCGCCCAGCCGCACTGCGCCATCGAGGAAGTGATCAAGCTGATGCCGGCGCCCGATTTCCCGACCGCCGGCATCATCTACGGCCTCGGCGGCGTGCACGAGGGCTACCGCACCGGCCGCGGCCGCGTGGTGATGCGCGCGCGCACGCACTTCGAGGAGGTCGGCCGGGGCGACCGCCAGGCGGTCATCGTCGACGAGCTGCCCTATCAGGTGAACAAGAAGGCGCTGCTCGAGCGCATTGCCGAGCTGGTCACCGAGAAGAAGCTGGAAGGCGTCTCCGACATCCGCGACGAATCGGACCGCTCCGGCATGCGCGTGGTGATCGAGCTCAAGCGCGCCGAGATCCCGGAGGTCGTGCTCAACAACCTCTTCAAGCAGACGCAGCTGCAAGACACCTTCGGCATCAACATGGTGGCGCTGGTGGACGGCCAGCCGCGGCTGCTGTCGGTGAAGGAGCTGATCGAGGCGTTCATCTCGCACCGCCGCGAGGTGACGACGCGGCGCACCGTCTACGACCTGCGCAAGGCGCGCGAGCGCGGCCACGTGCTGGAGGGCCTCGCGGTGGCGCTCTCCAACGTCGACGAGGTGATCGCTCTCATCAAGAAGGCGGCCACCCCGGCCGACGCCAAGCGGGAATTGATGAGCCGCTCCTGGCGCTCACCTCTGGTGGGGGAAATGCTCCACAAGGCGACACCCCAGCAGTTCCGCCCGGAGGGCTTGCCCGAATCATTCGGCATGCAGGACGACGGCTATCACCTGTCCGACGAGCAGGCGCAGGCGATCCTCGAGCTGCGGCTGCAGCGGCTGACCGGCCTCGAGCAGGACAAGATCCGCGACGAGTACCGCGAGGTGATCGAGAACATCGTCGACCTGCTCGACATCCTCGCCAAGCCCAGCCGCATCATGGCGATCATCGCCGAGGAGCTGAAGAAGATAAAGGAGGAATTCGGCGATGCGCGGCGCAGCGAGATCGTTACCGTCGCCGAGGACATCGCGATCGAGGACCTGATTGCGCCGCAGGACATGGTGGTCACCTTTTCGCACGGCGGCTATGTCAAGTCGCAGCCGCTTGCCGACTACCGCGCCCAGCGCCGCGGCGGCCGCGGCAAGATGGCCACCACGATGAAGGAGGACGACTTCATCGAGCGCCTGTTCGTCGCGCATTCGCACGATCACCTGCTGTGCTTCTCGAACCGCGGCAGGCTGTACTGGCTCAAGGTGTACGAAGTGCCCGCCGGCAGCCGCTCCAGCCGCGGCAAGCCGATCGTCAACATGTTCCCGCTGGAGGAAGGCGAGAAGATCACCGCGGTGGTGCCGGTCAAGGAGTTCGACGAGAACCACTACGTGTTCATGGCCACCTCGCAGGGCACGGTGAAGAAGACGCCGCTCGCCGAGTTCTCGCGCCCGCGGCCGAGCGGCATCATTGCGGTCGGGCTCGACGAGGGCGACTACCTGGTCGGGGCGGCGCTGACCGACGGCAAGTACAACGTGATGCTGTTCTCGTCGGATGGCAAGGCGGTGCGGTTCCAGGAAGGCGACGTGCGTCCGATGGGCCGCCAGGCGACCGGCGTGCGCGGCATGCGTTTGGGCGAGGGCTCGCGCGTGGTGTGCATGCTCGCGGCGCACGATGAATCGAAGTCGGTGCTGACGGCGACCGAGCACGGCTTCGGCAAGCGCACGCCGATCGGCGAATATCCGCGCCACGGCCGCGGCGGCCAGGGCGTGATCGCGATCCAGACTTCCGAGCGCAACGGCAAGGTGGTCGGCGCGGTGCTGGTCGACGACCACGACGAGGTGATGCTGATCTCGACCGGCGGTGTTCTGATCCGCACCCGCGTGGCGCAGATCCGCGAGCAGGGCCGTTCCACGCAGGGCGTCACGCTGATCTCCCTGAGCGACGGCGAAAAGCTCGCCGGCCTGGAGCGCATCGAGGAGCGCGAACTCGAGGGCAACGGCAACGGCGGCGACGGCGAAGCCGCCGCGGAGCCACCGCCGGCGCCCTCCGGCCCGACCGTGCATTGATGTCGCGCATGTTCAATTTCAGCGCCGGGCCGGCAATGCTTCCCGCCGAGGTGCTGGCGCGCGCCGGCGACGAGATGCTCGACTGGCACGGCAGCGGCATGTGCGTGATGGAGATGAGCCATCGCGGCAGGGAATTCGTCGGCATCGCCGCCGACGCCGAGCGCGACCTGCGCGAGCTGCTCGCCGTGCCGCAGAACTACAAGCTGCTGTTCCTGCAGGGCGGCGCGACCCTGCAGTTCGCGCAGGTGCCGATGAACCTGCTGCGCGGCAAGGGCAAGGCCGACTACGTGCTCACGGGAGAATGGTCCAAGAAGGCAGTGAAGGAAGCGAAGAGCTATTGCGATGTCGGCATCGCGGCCAGCTCCGAAGACCGCAATTTCACCTACGCCCCCAAGCAATGGAAGGTTCGGCCGGATGCCGCGTACGTCCACTACTGCTCGAACGAAACCATCGGCGGGGTTGAATATCATGAAGTCGTGAACGTGAAAGGCATTCCTCTCGTGGCGGATGCGTCGTCGCATTTCCTGTCGCGGCCGCTCGAGGTCTCGAAGTTCGGCCTGATCTACGCCGGCGCGCAGAAAAACGTCGGGCCGGCAGGGCTCAGCATCGTCATCGTGCGCGAGGACCTGCTGGGCAACGCGGCGAAGGGCACGCCGTCGGTCATGGACTACAAGCTGCAGGCCGGGGCCGATTCGATGCTCAATACGCCACCGACCTATTCGATCTACATTGCCGGGCTGGTGTTCAAGTGGGTGAAGCAGCAGGGCGGCGTGCGCGAAGTCGAGAAGAGAAACATTCAAAAGGCGGCGCTGCTGTACGATCTGCTCGATTCAAGCAGCTTCTACAAGAATCCGGTGGCCAAGGAAGACCGCTCCAGGATGAACGTGCCTTTCACCCTTGCAGATGCAAAACTCGACGCTGCGTTCCTCAAGGGCGCGCAGGAGCGCGGCATGGTCCAGCTGAAGGGGCACCGTTCTGTCGGCGGCATGCGCGCGTCGATCTACAACGCGATGCCGCTGGAGGGCGTGCAGCGGCTCGTCGAATACATGAAGGAATTCGAAGCCGAGCATGGCTAGGGCGCGCGCCAAGAAATGCGAGATCCTGGTGCTGAACAACATCGCCCAGGTCGGCCTGAAGCGCTTCCCCGCGGAGCAGTACGCGGTGGTGAAGGAGGCGAAGGATCCGCAGGCCATCCTGGTGCGCTCGGCCGACCTGCACAGGCGCGAGTTCGGGCCTTCCCTCAAGGCCGTCGGCCGCGCCGGGGCGGGAGTGAACAACATCCCGGTGGCCGCGCTGTCGAAGCGCGGCGTGCCGGTGTTCAATGCGCCGGGCGCGAATGCCAACGCGGTGAAGGAGCTGGTCCTCGCCGGCATGCTGCTCGCCGCGCGCAACCTGCCGCCCGCCCTGGATTTTGTCCGGGGGCTGAAAACTTCCCCGCAATTCGAGGAGCAGGTCGAAGACGGCAAGAAGCAGTTTGCCGGGTCGGAGCTGCCGGGACATACGCTGGGGATCATCGGCCTGGGCAAGATCGGCAGCCTGGTCGCCGATGCTGCGATCCGCCTGGGCATGAACGTGCTCGGCTACGACCCGCACATCACGGTCGACGCGGCCTGGAGCCTGCCTTCGCAGGTGCGCAAGGCCGGAGCCGTCGACGAAGTGCTGAAGCAGAGCCATTTCGTTTCGCTGCACGTGCCGCTCGGCGAGAAGACGCGCCACATGATCGACGCCAGGAACATCGAGCACTTCCGCCCCGGCGCGGTGCTGCTCAATTTCTCGCGCGACGGCGTGGTCGCCGATGACGCGGTCGCGAAGGGGCTGAACAGCCACCGCCTGAGGTGGTATGTGACCGATTTTCCGAGCGCCGGGCTGCTCGGTCATGCCGGGGTCATCGCGCTGCCGCACCTCGGCGCCTCGACGCGCGAGGCCGAGGACAACTGCGCCATCATGGTGGTCGACCAGCTGCGCGACTACCTCGAGCACGGCAACCTGCAGAACGCGGTGAACTTCCCCGACGCCGCGATGGCGCGCGAGGCGCCGTACCGGCTCGCCATCGCCAACGCCAACGTTCCAGACATGCTGGGCGCCATCTCGCACGCGCTCGGGCGGGGCAAGATCAACATCCACAACATGCTGAACAAGTCCAAGGGAGAGATGGCGTACACGCTGGTGGATGCGGACAGCCCGGTTCCCGCCGCGATGCTGGACGAGCTGGGCCAATTGAAAGGCGTGCTGGCGGTGCGCTATCTTCCCGCCGATGTCTGACGAAATCGAAAAGCTGCGCCGCGAGATCGATGCGCTCGACGACCAGCTGGCGGCGCTGCTCAACCGCCGCGCTGGCCTCGCGCAGCGCATCGGCGCGTTGAAGTCCGGCGCGCCGGCCTACCGGCCGGAGCGGGAAATTGAAATATTGAGAAGAATCACCAAGAATCCTGGTGTGCTTCCCGCGGAGCGCGTCGCGGCCGTATTCCGCGAGGTGATCTCGGCCTGCCGCGGCCTGGAGGAAGCGATCCGCGTCTCCTACCTCGGGCCCGAAGGGACCTTCAGCGAGCAGGCAGTGCGCAAGCATTTCGGCCGCGCGGTCGAGGGCCAGCCGTCAGGCTCGGTCGATGAGGCGTTCCGCCGCTGCGAGTCGGGCGCCGTGCAGTTCGCCGTGGTGCCGGTCGAGAACTCGACCGAAGGCGTCGTCGGGCGCACGCTCGACCTGCTGCTCGCCACGCCGCTTCGCATTTGCGCGGAGATCGAGCTGCGCGTGCAGCAGAATCTCCTTTTCAAGGGAGAAAGCCTGCGGTCCGTGCGGCGCGTCTACTCGCATGCCCAATCCCTCGCGCAATGCAACGGCTGGCTGGCGCAGAACCTGCCCGGCGCCGAGCGCGTTCCCGTCGCCTCGAACGCCGAGGCGGCGCAGCGCGCCAGCACCGAGGAGGGAGCCGCCGCGATCGCCGGCGAGGCCGCCGCCGAGCGCTACCGGCTGAACGTGCTGGCGCGCTCCATCGAGGACGCGCCGAACAACACCACGCGCTTCCTGGTCCTGGGCAACCTCGATCCGGCGCCGACCGGCAACGACCGCACTTCGCTGGTGATGTCTGCCGAGAACAGGCCAGGCGCGGTGCACGCGCTGCTCACGCCGCTCGCGCAAAACCGCGTCAGCATGAGCCGCATCGAGTCGCGCCCGTCGCGCGCCGGCGCCGCGCTGTGGGAGTACATGTTCTTCATCGACATCGAGGGCCATCAAAAGGACCCGGGCGTTGCCGCGGCGCTCGCAGAGCTGCGCTCCAAGGCGCCGTACCTGAAAATACTCGGCTCTTACCCTTCGGCATGCTGATCGACCCGTGTGAGCTGTCGCCCTCGTACGTGCGCTCGATCGCGCCGTACCAGCCGGGCAAGCCGATCTCCGAGCTGGCGCGCGAGATGGGGCTCGACGAAGCCGGCATCGTCAAGCTCGCCTCGAACGAGAACCCGCGCGGCATCGGACCGCGGACTCGCGCGGCGATCGAGGCGGCGATCGGCGCAGTCGCGCGCTACCCCGACGGCAACGGCTTCGAGCTGAAGCGGGCGCTCTCGGCGCGCTACGGGGTCGACGCGTCGTCGATCGTGCTCGGCAACGGCTCGAACGACGTGCTCGAGCTGGTGGCGCTCGCCTTCCTCGGACCCGGCCGCGCCGCGGTGCTGTCCGAGCACGCGTTCGCGGTGTATCCGCTCGCCACGCAGGCGCGCGGGGCGCGCGCAATCGTGGTGCCGGCGAAGAACTACGGCCACGATCTCGAGACGATGGCCAAGGCGATCGACGACGAGACCTACGTGGCCTGGATCGCCAATCCCAACAATCCGACCGGCACCCTGGCGCGCCCGGACGAGATCGAGGCGTTCCTGCGCCGCGTCCCCGAGCGCGTCATCGCGGTGCTCGACGAGGCGTACAACGAGTACCTGACGCCAGAGCTGCGCGCCGACAGCGCGAAGTGGATCAGGCGCCATCCGAACCTCGTGATCACGCGCACCTTCTCCAAGGCCTACGGGCTGGCCGGGCTGCGCGTCGGCTTCGCGCTCGCGCATGCGTCGGTCGCCGACGTGATGAACCGCGTGCGCCAGCCGTTCAACGTGAACAGCGTCGCGCTCGCCGCGGCCAGGGCCGCGCTCGATGACATGGAGTTCGTCGCGCGCAGCTACGCCGAGAACCTGCAGGGCCTGAAGCAGCTCGAGGAAGGTGCCCGCCGCCTCGGGCTCGATTTCATTCCGTCGCATGGCAACTTCCTCACCCTCCGCGTCGGCAAAGCGGCCGAGATCTACAAGCGGCTGCTGCGCCGGAGCGTGATCGTGCGGCCGGTGGGCGGCTACGGGCTGCCCGAGCACCTGCGCGTCACCGTCGGCACGCCGCAGGAAAACGACAAGTTCCTCGCCGCGCTCGCCGCCAGCCTGAAGGAATGAAGCTTGCCGTCATCGGCGTCGGCCTCATCGGCGGCAGTTTTGCCCTGGCGCTGAAGCAGGCGAAGGTCGCATCGCACGTCGTCGGCGTCGGCCGCAACCCGGCCAATCTGAAACTCGCGCTCGAGCGCGGCGCCATCGATTCGATCGCTCCGGATCCGGCCGCCGCGGCGCGTGGCGCGGACCTGGTTTTACTCGCCACCCCGGTCTCGCACTACCTGAAAATTCTCTCTTCATTGAGCCTTCATTCGACGCTGATCGTCACCGACGCCGGAAGCACGAAGCGCGACGTCATCGTCGCGGCGCGCAGCGCACTGAAGGAAAAAATTGCGCAGTTCGTCCCGGGGCATCCGATCGCAGGCGCCGAGAAGAGCGGCGTCGCGGCGGCGACGCCGGAGCTGTTCAGAAACAGGCGAGTCGTTCTGACCCCGCTGCCTGAAAACCCTGCCGCAGCGGTTGACAAAGTGGAACGAGCATGGAAGTCGTGCGGCGCGCGGATCGCGAAAATGAATCCCGATGAGCACGACAGCGTGCTGGCGGCGGTGAGCCACCTGCCGCACGTGCTCGCCTTCGCGCTGGCGCACGACATCGCGGCGCGCGGGAACGCGGCGCAGCTTTTTTCCTACGCCGCCGGCGGATTCCGCGACTTCACCCGCATCGCCTCGAGCCATCCGGAAATGTGGCGCGACATCTGCATCGCCAACCGCGACCGGCTGCTGGAAGAGATCGACCGCTATTCGAAAAACCTGGGCTCCATAAGAAAAATCATTGCAGCAGCGGATCCGGCGGCGCTTGAAAAGCTGTTCACCGAGGCGCGCGCCGCCCGGCAGCGCTGGCTCGACGGCGAATTCGAGTCCTGATGGACAGCCTCGAGCTGAAGCCGATCCGCCGCACGGCGGGCAAGGTGCGGCTTCCCGGCTCGAAGAGCATCTCCAACCGCGTGCTGCTTCTCGCCGCGCTCGCCTCCGGCGATACCGAGGTGAGCGGGCTGCTCGACGCCGACGACACCCGCGTCATGCGCGACGCTCTCTCGAAGCTGGGAGTTCGATTCTCAAAGCGGCGCGTTCGGGGCGCGGGCGGCCCGTTCCCGGTCAAAAAAGCGGAGCTGTTCCTCGGCAATGCCGGCACCGCGTTGCGGCCGCTCACCGCCGCGCTGGTGATGACCGGCGGCGAATACCGCCTTGCCGGCGCGCCGCGGATGCACGAGCGCCCGATCGGCGATCTCGTCAACGCGCTGCGCGGGATCGGGGCCGACGTCGAATACCTCGGTGCGGACGGCTACCCGCCGCTCGCCCTGCATCCCGCGGCCATCAAGCTGAATGAACCGGTGACGGTGAAAGGCGACGTGTCGTCGCAGTTTCTCACGGCGCTGCTCATGGCCCTGCCGCTTCTCGATTCGAAGTCGAGGGTCGAGGTGCAGGGCGAATTGATCTCCAGGCCTTACGTGGAAATCACCCTGAACGTGATGCGCCGCTTCGGCGTCGAGGTGGCGCGCAGGGAATGGCACTCGTTCGAGGTCCCGGCGGCGCGCTACGTCTCTCCGGGAAGGATTTACGTCGAAGGCGACGCCTCGTCCGCGTCGTACTTTCTCGCCGCCGGCGCGATCGGCGGCGGGCCGGTGCGCGTCGAGGGGGTCGGCCGCGACAGCATCCAGGGAGACGTGCGCTTCACCGAGGTCCTCGAGCGCATGGGGGCGCGGGTATCGATGGGGGACGGCTGGATAGAAGCTGCCGGCGGAAACAAGCTCAAGGCGCTCGATATGGATCTGAATCACATTCCCGATGCCGCGATGACCGCGGCAGTAATGGCGCTGTTCGCCGACGGCCCGAGCACGCTGCGCAACATCGGCAGCTGGCGGGTGAAGGAAACCGACCGGCTCGCGGCGATGGCGACGGAGCTTCGCAAGCTGGGAGCGCGCGTGGAGGAGGGCAGGGATTCCCTGCGGATTTCCCCGGGGAAGCTGAAGACCGCGGTGATCGATACGTACGCCGACCACCGCATGGCGATGAGCTTCTCGCTCGCCGCGCTGGGCGGCGTGCCGGTGCGCATCAACGACCCGGGCTGCGTTGCCAAGACCTTCCCGGAGTATTTCAGCGCCTTCGCCAGCATCGCGGCCGCATGACAGCGGCGCCGGTGATCGCCATCGATGGTCCCTCGGCCTCCGGCAAGGGCACGATCGCCAGGCGCGTGGCCGATGAACTGTCGTTTCACTACCTCGAGAGCGGCGCGCTCTACCGCTTGATCGCGCTCGTGTCATTGAGGGACAGGATGCGCGCCGAGAAGGCCTTGGCGGAGGTCGCCGAGCGCATGGCCGTCGATTTCGTGGGGGAACAAATCTTCTTGTCGAATCAAGATGTTACTCTGGACGTGCGCAGCGAGGAGGTAAGCAGGCGCGCGTCCGAGGTAGCGAAAATTCCCGAGGTCAGGAAGCGTCTGCTGAAGCGCCAGCGCGCCTTTCGCCGGCCACCCGGGCTGGTTGCCGACGGCCGCGACATGGGAACTGTTGTTTTTCCCGACGCGACGCTCAAGCTGTTCTTGACAGCGAGCCCGGAAGTGAGGGCCGAGCGGCGATATAAGCAGTTGATCGACAAAGGAATCCCTGCTAATCTTCGCTCCCTTTCCCGGGACTTGGCGGAACGGGATGCGCGCGACCGAAACCGCGCGGTCGCGCCTCTGGTTCCCGCGCCGGATTCGCAAGTGCTCGATTCTTCTGCGCTTTCGATCGACGCCGTCGCCGAGCTGATCGTGCGCTGGTACCGGGAGAGGACAGGCGGGCTGCGTTAACGCGCGGCCTTTCATTAACTTGACCCGCAGCGTGGCTGCTAAGCCTGCGGCTTGAAAAGGTTTTTTCCTACATGGCCAGTATTTCCCCAGTTCCGACCTCGAATCTGACGTCCAGCGCCGGCGAATCGTTTGCGGCGCTTTTCGAGGAAAGCCTCAACCGCAAGGAGATGCGCATCGGCGAAGTCATCACCGCCGAGGTCGTCAGCGTCGACGAGAACTTCGTGGTGGTGAACGCGGGGCTGAAGTCGGAGAGCATCATCGCTGTCGACGAATTCCGCAACGACGCCGGGCAGGTGGAAGTGAAGCCCGGCGACTTTGTCAGCGTTTCCATCGAGGCCCTTGAGGACGGTTACGGCGCCACGCGCCTGTCGCGCGACAAGGCGAAGCGCATGGCCGCCTGGCTCGAGCTGGAGAAAGCTCTCGAGACCGGCGAGAAGGTGCAGGGCGTGATCACCGGCAAAGTGAAGGGCGGCCTCACCGTGATGACGCGCGGCATTCGCGCGTTCCTGCCCGGCTCGCTGGTCGACCTGCGCCCGGTGAAGGACACCACGCCCTACGAGGGCAAGGAGATGGAGTTCAAGGTCATCAAGCTCGACCGCAAGAGGAACAATGTGGTCGTGTCCCGGCGCGCCGTGATGGAGGAGACCGCCGGCGCCGAGCGGCAGAACCTGCTCGCTTCGCTGCAGGAAGGCGCGACCGTGAAGGGCCTCGTCAAGAACATCACCGACTACGGCGCATTCGTGGACCTGGGCGGCATCGACGGGCTGCTCCATATCACCGACCTCGCCTGGCGCCGCGTGAAGCATCCTTCCGAGGTGCTCAACGTCGGCGACGAGGTGACGGCGAAGGTGCTCAAGTTCGACGCCGAGAAAAACAGGGTGTCGCTGGGCCTGAAGCAGCTGGGCGAGGATCCTTGGGTCGGCATCGCAAGGCGCTACCCCCAGGGAACAAGATTATTTGGAAAAGTAACCAATCTGACGGACTACGGCGCGTTCGTCGAGGTCGAGTCGGGCATCGAAGGGCTGGTCCACGTCTCCGAGATGGACTGGACCAACAAGAACGTGCATCCGTCCAAGGTGGTGCAGGTCGGCGACGAGGTCGAGGTGATGATCCTCGAGATCGACGAGGAGCGCCGGCGCATCTCGCTCGGCATGAAGCAGTGCATGCCGAACCCGTGGGAGGACTTCGCGCGCGAGTACAAGAAGGGCGACCGCGTGAAGGGCCAGATCAAGTCGATCACCGATTTCGGCGTCTTCGTCGGCCTGCCGGGCGGCATCGACGGCCTGGTCCACCTGTCCGACCTGTCGTGGTCGGCGGCCGGCGAGGAAGCGGTGAAGAACTTCAAGAAGGGCGAGGAAGTCGAGGCGGTGGTGCTGTCGATCGACGTCGAGCGCGAGCGCATCTCGCTCGGCGTCAAGCAGCTCGAGGGCGACCCGTTCACCAACTTCATCGCCAGCCACGAGAAGAACAGCCTGGTCAGCGGTACGGTGAAGGCGGTCGACGCCAAGGGCGCGGTGATCGCGCTCGGCGGCGACGTCGAGGGCTATCTGCGCGCCTCGGAGTTCTCGCGCGAGCGCGTCGATGACCTGCGCACCCACTTGAAGGAGGGCGATACGGTGCAGGCGATGATCATCAACGTCGACCGCAAGAGCCGGTCGATCAACGTGTCGGTCAAGGCGAGGGATCTCGCCGAGGAGACCGAGGCGATGAAGCAGCTGCGCAGCGAGCAGGCGGCGGCGAGCGCGGGCGCGACCAACCTCGGGGCGCTGCTGCGCGCGAAGCTCGACAAGAGCGGTTCGAACCCGCAGCAATAAGCGGGACCAGCCACCAAGGGGGAAGGCCCGCCATGACCAAGTCCGAACTGATCGCGCGCCTCGCCCAGCGCTATCCGCAGCTGGTCGCGAAGGACGCCGAGTACGCGGTGAAGATGATTCTCGACGCGATGACCCAGGCGCTGCTCGCCGGCAACCGCATCGAGATCCGCGGCTTCGGCAGCTTCGGGCTGAATTACCGGCCGCCGCGCACCGGCCGCAACCCGAAGTCGGGCGAGAAGGTGCAGGTGCCCGAGAAGTACGTGCCGCACTTCAAGGCCGGCAAGGAGCTGCGCGAGCGGGTAGACGGAGCGACTCCCGAAGCCCCGGCCGCGCCGCCACAGCGCGCTTCGCAGCCGGTTCGCTAGGGCGGCTGCGAAGCCGGTGGCGCCATGCGCATCGTCACCTGGGCGATCCGCCTAGCCGTTTTCTTGCTGCTGGTGGCGTTCGCCGCGAAGAACGCCGAGCCGGTGCCGCTGCGCTTCTATTTCGGCCTCGCGCTGGAGGCGCCGCTGGTGCTGGTGCTGTTCGCCTTCTTCGTCGCCGGCGCGCTGTTCGGCGTGCTCGCGCTTCTCATGCCGCTCGCCAGGCAGCAAAGGCAGATTGCAGCGCTCAAGAAGCAGGTCTCCAAGGCCGAACCGCCGGCGCCGCCGGTAGCGGGCCTGTAGCGATGGAGTTCGATTTCTGGTGGCTGCTCGGCTTCCCGCTGTTCTTCGGCCTGGGCTGGATTGCGGCGCGCATCGACATCAAGCAGATCGTCTCCGAGTCGCGGGCGCTGCCGCGCTCCTACTTCAAGGGGCTCAATTTCCTGCTCAACGAGCAGCCCGACAAGGCGATCGAGGCGTTCATCGAGGTGGTCAAGGTCGACCCGGAGACGATCGAGCTGCACTTCGCGCTCGGCAGCCTGTTCCGGCGCCGCGGCGAGTATGACCGCGCCATCCGCATGCACCAGAACCTGCTCGAGCGCGCCGATCTGGGCGCGGAGCAGAAAGTAATAGCGCTCGCGGAGCTCGGCCAGGACTACCTCAAGGCCGGCATCCTCGATCGCGCCGAGCAGGTATTCAAGCGGCTGTCCGACGGCCCGCAGGCGATCCAGGCGCGCCGCCACCTGCTGCAGATCTTCGAGCAGGAGAAGGACTGGCCGCGCGCCATCGAGATGACCAAGCAGGTGGAATCCGACCCGCGCGACCTCGCCCAGTACTTCTGCGAGCTGGCGGCCTCCGAGGCGGCGCAGTCGCGCCCGGAGGCGGCGCGCAGGCACCTGGAGGCGGCGCTCGAGGCCAACCGCAAGTGCGTGCGGGCGAGCCTGCAGCTGGGAGACCTGGAAAGAAGCTCGAATAATCTCGACGTCGCGATCGAGCACTGGAAGCGCATCGAGTCGCAGAACCCGGCGTATATCGCGCTCGCGGCGCAGCGCCTGCTCGAGGCGCATGGCGCAGCAGGGCGGGGCGAGGACGGGCTGAGGCTGCTCGCCGGCTATCTCGAGCGCTATCCCTCGCTCGACCTGCTCGACACCGTGTTCCAGCAGACGCTGGAAGAGAAGGGTGCCGAGGCGGCGTACACGCTGGTGCGCGACGAGCTGCGTCGCAACCCGACGCTGCTCGGCCTCGACCGGCTGCTCGAGGCGCAGATCATCGCCGCCGGCTCGCCCGAGCGGCGGCGCGACCTGGAGCTGGTGCGCAACCTGGTCCACGGCCACACCCGCCGCCTCGCGCGCTACCGCTGCGAGAACTGCGGCTTCAAGGCGCGCCAGTTCCACTGGCATTGTCCCGCCTGCGGCGGCTGGGAGACCTACCCGCCGCGGCGCACTGAGGAATTCGATCTAACTCCATGAACAGATCATGAACGTCACGATCATAGGAACCGGCTACGTAGGGCTCGTTACCGGCGCTTGCCTCGCGGACGCGGGTAACAGCGTTTTTTGCCTGGATGTGGACGAGAAAAAAATAAATCTCTTAAATGAAAACAAAATTCCCATTTTCGAGCCCGGCCTGCAACCGGTCGTCAGGCGCAACCGCGAAGCGGGAAGGCTGCGTTTTTCCACCGACGTCGCGGCGAGCGTGACGCACGGCGAGCTGCAGCTGATCGCTGTGGGCACGCCGCCAGGCGAGGACGGCTCGGCGGACCTGCAGCACGTGCTCGCCGCGGCGCGCGCCATCGGCCGGCACATGCAGGGCTACAGGGTCGTGGTCACCAAGTCGACGGTTCCGGTCGGCACCGCGGACAAGGTGAAACAGGCCATCATCGAGGAATTGAAGAAGCGCGGCACCGGCAGCGATTTCACGGTGGTGGCGAACCCCGAATTCCTCAAGGAGGGCGCGGCGGTGGAGGACTTCATGCGCCCGGACCGGATCATCATCGGCTCGGACGACGCGCGCGCCGTCGCGCTGCTGCGCCAGCTCTATGCGCCGTTCCAGCGCAACCGCGAGCGCGTCATCGTGATGGGCGTGCGCTCCGCCGAGCTCACCAAGTACGCCGCCAACTCGATGCTCGCCACCCGCATCTCGTTCATGAACGAGGTGGCGAACCTCGCCGAAGCGATCGGCGCCGACATCGAGGAAGTGCGGCGCGGCATCAGCTCGGACCCGCGCATCGGCTACCAGTTCCTGTACGCCGGCGCCGGCTTCGGCGGCTCGTGCTTTCCGAAGGACGTGAAGGCGCTGCAGCGCAGCGCCGGCGAGGCCGGGCACCCCTTGAAACTGCTCGCCGCCGTCGAGGCGGTCAACGAGGCGCAGAAGCACGTGCTCGCCGGCAAGATCAGGCGGCATTTCGGCTCCCTGTCGGGAAAGACAATTGCGCTCTGGGGGCTCGCCTTCAAGGCCAACACCGACGACATGCGCGAGGCCCCGAGCCTCAGCCTGATCGACGATCTCACGCGGGAGGGCGCGAGCGTGCAGGCTTATGATCCGGCCGCGGGCCATCAGGCGAGAACGCTGTTCGAGAAAAACGGCAACGTGAAAATCGTCGACAGCGCGATCGGTGCGCTGGAGGGCGCGGACGCGCTGGCGATCGTCACCGAATGGCAGGAATTCCGCAGCCCGGATTTCGCCGCCATCAGGGAAAAGCTGAAGACACCCGCCATCTTCGACGGCCGCAATCTTTACGACCCGGCCGCGGTGCGCGCGCAGGGCCTGGAGTATTTCCCCATAGGAAGGAAGCCTTGAAAGCCCCCGACACGTCGAACGCGCGGGTGCTGGTCGTAGGCGACGTGATGCTCGACCGGTACTGGTTCGGCGAAGTCTCCAGGATCTCGCCCGAGGCACCCGTGCCGGTGGTCCTCATCGATCACGAGGACGAGCGCCTGGGGGGCGCGGCCAACGTCGCGTGGAACTGCAAGGAGCTGAACGCGCGCATCCGGCTCCTCTCCGTGGTGGGGCGCGACGAGCCGGGCGAGAGGCTGGAGAAGCTTCTCAAGGGCAAGGGCATAGAGGCGAGCCTGCATCGCGACCGCGGCGTGCACACGACGCAGAAACTGCGCGTCATCGGCAGGAAGCAGCAGCTGCTGCGCATCGACTTCGAGAAGCCGCCTTCGAGCGAGGTGCTGGCCTCGAAGCTGGAGGAGTTCAAGCAGGCGCTGGCGGACTGCGACGTGGTCATCCTCTCGGACTACGGCAAGGGCGGCCTCGCGCACATTGCAGAGATGATCCGCAGCGCACGCCGCGCCGGCAAGCGCGTGCTGGTGGATCCCAAGGGCGACGACTATTCGCGATATAAAGGCGCGAGCATCTTGACGCCGAACCTGGCCGAGCTGCGCGAAGTGGTCGGCAGCTGGCACGACGAGAAAGACCTGGGGCGACGTGCGCAGGCGCTGCGCGAGAAGCTCGATCTCGAAGCGCTGCTGCTCACGCGCGGCGGGGATGGGATGACGCTGTACCGGCGCGGCGGCGCCGTTGGCATCAAGGCCGAGGCGCGCGACGTTTTCGATGTCACGGGGGCCGGCGATACGGTCATCGCCGCCTTGGCGGTCATGCTAGCGGCGGGCGTCGGGCTGGAGAACGCCGTGCGCATCGCCAACCGCGCGGGCGGCATCGTCGTCGGCAAGCTCGGCACCGCGGCGGCGAGTTACCAGGAACTTTTCGGGAAAGGCTGATGTACTACGTCGTCACCGGCGCCGCCGGCTTCATCGGCTCGAAGATCGTCGAGGCGCTCAACCGGCACGGCATCGCGGACATCATCGCCGTGGACAACCTGCAGCAGGCGGACAAGGTGAGCAACCTCGCCGGCTGCGACATTGCCGATTACGTCGACCAGGCGGAGTTCATCGCCAGGCTCGACCGGTACGAGGGCGCGGTGGACGCCGTGCTCCATCAGGGCGCGTGCTCCGACACCATGGAGTCAGACGGCCGCTACATGATGGAGAACAACTACCGCTACTCGAAAATCCTGCTCGAGTGGTGCCAGGAAGAGGAAGTGCCGCTGCTCTATGCGTCGTCGGCCTCGGTCTACGGCTCAGGTCCCGAGTTCCGCGAGGAGCGGCGCGGCGAGCGGCCTCTCAACGTCTACGGCCGAACGAGGCGCA
>Ga0209156_10000893_pt1 | contig 25104 bp, 27 predicted proteins | sample GraSoiAngelo_124_FD_185881 | JGI IMG/M metagenome (GOLD analysis project Ga0209156, IMG submission 185881) | Grasslands soil microbial communities from the Angelo Coastal Reserve, California, USA - 14_0927_05_20cm (SPAdes) (version 2) | ecosystem: Environmental > Terrestrial > Soil > Grasslands... | reverse complement strand
CGCCCATGCGCCTGATGGCCTCGGGGGAAGGCCCGATGAACACGATCCCGGCGCGGCGGCACGCCTCGGCGAAAGCCCAGTTCTCGGAGAGGAAGCCGTAGCCCGGGTGGATCGCATCGGCGCCGCCCTCGCGCGCCGCTGCGAGGATGCGCTCGGCGTCGAGATAGCTTGCGCGCGCCGGCGGCGGGCCGATCGCTACCGCGCGGTCGGCGTCCCGCACGTGGGGTGACTCGCGGTCGGCGTCGGAGTAGACGGCAACCGTCCCGAGGCCCAAGAGGCGGCAGGCACGGAAGACGCGACGCGCGATCTCGCCCCGGTTGGCGACGAGAACGGTCCGGATCAACGACGCGGCAGATCCGGACGGCCTGCGTCCGCGGACGCCACCTCCAGCGCGGCCACGCGCCATCCGGCGTCGTCGGGCGCCCAGCGGGACAGCACCGTGACCAGGACGGCGGGCCCGTCGAGCCGGAGCTTCACGAGACACTGTCGGCCCACGCGCGAGACGGCGACGACGTCGTGGCGGTCGAAGGCCGAGGCGCCGAGCGTCGTGCGAGCCGCCTCGTCCCGGATCACCCCGGGAGCGAGCCAGCGACCGAGCTCGGCCTCGTCGCGCGCGACGAGCGCCACGCCGAACGAGGCGACGGCTGCGCGGAGGTCGTCGGGCATCGGCCACACGGTCACGCCCTCCGCGAGGCGGATCCACTCGCGCGCGTCGTCGCCGAGCTCGACCGCCGCCGGCGCCGCCGGCGGCCGCGACGGTGGCAGGCCGTCGCCGGTCACCCCGCCGGCCGCCGTGACGAGGCCTTCGAGCCGTCCCTGCCAGACGGACCCACGCTCCCTCTGTGCTGGCGTCCGGGCGAGGTGCCCCAGGATGACCGCGCCCGCCGCGATGTGGCGGCGCTCGTCCTCGATGCACCGGAGGAGGATCCGCCGCGTCGGCGGCTCGTAGACGGGGTTCGCGCGCTCGAGGTGGTCGAGATAGACCGACAGCACGTGAGGCTTGAGGACCCGGTAGACGCCGACCAGGCGCTCGACCGTCTGCTGCGGCTGCTCGGGCTCCTCGAGGGCGTCCATGAAGGCGGCGAACCGTTCGTTGGGCGGCTCGGAGGTCTGGGCCTGGGCCCGCAACTCGGGCAGACGCCTGCCGAAGGCGTCGGCGTGCTGGGCGAGGTCCCACACGTGGCGGCCCAGCAGGAGCTTGGCGGGCAGCTCGGGCGTGAGGGCGATCCAGCCGCCGAGGGCGCGCATGCTCCGCTCGGCCGCATAGCGATAGTTGCGCAGAAGTCGAGCGGAGTGGTCGACCGGGAACTGGCCGGCGAGCGCGTGACCCACGGAGTTCAGTAGACCTGCGAGCGCTGGGTTGTCTTGATCAGGCGCTCGATCTCCTCCTCCGTGAAGCCCGCCATGCGCCTGACGTCCGTGGCGATCGAGATCGACACGACGTCGTGGTCGCCTTCCCGTCGGACCCCGCCCAGGTTGAAGCGCTCGTCGATGTTCTCCTGGAACTCGATCGCGCGGCGGCGGCGCTCGGGATCGTCCTCGGTGAGCTTCGTGAGCCACTTCGAGCCCATCCGGACGTGCGTGATTTCGTCGGCGAGGACGAACTCGACCGCGCGCTCGAGGATCGGATCGCCGATCTTCCGGGCGATGTGCACCAGCTGGTTGAAGACGTCGCACGCGAGCCCTTCGAGGCCCCGGTTGACGCCGGCCACGCGCGCGGCCGCGTCCTCGGCGCACGCGCAGCGCCAGAGGATCGTCGTCTCGGGGAACTCGCCTGCGTAGCCGCCGAGGTGCTCGAGGAGGCGGAGATAGATCTCCACGTGCCGCGACTCGTCCCACACCTGGCGGGCCATGTCGAGCGTGAACTCCCACGGCGCCTCGGGGAAATCGCACACGGTGCGCCCGGCCCCCTCCATCGCTTGCATCTCGCCCACCATGATCCCGTGTACCCGCTCCCTCATGGAGTCGCGGGTCGAGAGGTCCGCGAACGGCGGAAAGCCCTGGTCGACCTTGAGCTGGGCCACCTCGCGGGCGCGCATGCGGACGAAGCGGTCTTCACGCGCGAGTTTGTCGTATCCGATCGGACGCTCCATCGGGTCCCCCTACCGTGCGCCTCAGAATGAACGGCTGTTCAGCGAGTGTAGCCGAAGCCCCCCGCGGATGGCAATCGGGGCGCCCCGCCGCGAGATCTCAATGCTCTCGGGCGTCGCGCCGCGGGGGCTCGCGGCGCGGGCGCGCCAGTAGGGTCGCGGGGATCACCGCGCCCTCGCCGAACCGCTCGGTGAGCCGGTCCACCACGCGCGCCAGGCGCTCGCGCCGCAGGGCGGTGGGGTCCAGGAGATCGAGCTGGCCCCTGCCTCCCGGGCCGAGCCGGGACGCCGAGAGCCCGATCAGGCGGACGGGCCGCGCGACCCGTTCCCGCTCGAGCAGCGCCAGCGCGCGTCGATAGAGCTCGAGCCCGTCCTGCGTCGCCTCGCCCGTGGCGCTGCGCGTGTGCGTCTCAAAGGGCTGGAGGCGGAGCTTCAGCGTCACGCGTGACGCGGCGAAGCCGGCCTCGCGCAGCTCGGCCGCCACTCGCTCGGCCTGGGCGCGCAGCGTCGTCCGCAAGAGCTCGGCGTCGGTCGTATCGGCACCGAACGTCTCTTCGGCACCGACGGACTTGGGCGCGCCGAAGGGCTCCACCGGTCGATCGTCGCGGCCGAAGGCGAGGTCGTGCAGATCGTGGCCGTGCTTCCCGAAGCGCCGTGCCAGGACGGGCCGCGGAACGCGCTGGAGCTGGCCGATCGTCCTGAGGCCGAGCTCGCGCAGCGCGCCGGCGGTCACCCGCCCGACACCCCAGATCCGCTCGACGGGCAGCGGCGCCAGAAACCGCGCCTCGCCGCCCGCTGGCACGACGACGAGCCCGTCGGGCTTCTCGAGGTCCGAGGCGACCTTGGCGACGAACTTGTTGGCGCCGAGGCCCGCCGACGCCGTGAGGCCGGTCTCGTCACGGATCCGCCGCGTGATCCGACGGACGGCGTCGAGCGGGCTCCCGAAGAGGGTCGCGCTGCCCGTGAGGTCGATGAAGGCCTCGTCCACCGAGACGGGCTCCACGAGCGGCGAGAAGTCGGCGAGGATCGCCATGACCTCGAGCGAGACCCGCCGGTACTTCGCCATGTCCACCGGCAGGAACGCGGCGGAGGGACAGAGGCGCGCCGCGCGCGAGATCGGCATCGCCGAGCGCACGCCGAAGGCCCGCGCCTCGTAGGACGCCGCCGACACGACGCCGCGCCCCCTCGGGTCCGCCCCCACGATGACCGGCCTCCCGCGGAGCTCCGAGCGATCGCGCTGCTCGATCGCCGCATAAAACGCGTCCATGTCGACGTGGGCGATCGCACGCGCCCGAACGCCGCCGGGATCCGTCACGCCTTCCTCGACCACGCCGGCCGTCACCTTCGGGCGCGGCCGACCGCCGGCCCGGTTACCCGCGCGCGAGGCCGAGCTCGGGCGCGACCGCGCTGAGCGCGCCGACGACGAACCCGATGTGCGCATCGAGGTCGACGCCGAGCTCGCTCGCCCCGCGATAGACGTCCTCGCGGTTCACGGTCCGCGCGAACGCCTTGTCCTTGAGCTTCTTCTTCACCGACCCGACCTCCAGGCCGGTGATGACCTTGCCGGGGCGCACGAGGGCCACAGCGTGCACGAAGCCTGAGAGCTCGTCGCAGGCGTACAGCGCGCGGTCCAGGAGCGACACCCGTGGGACGCCCGCGTAATCCGCGTGCGCGAGGATGGCGTGGACGATGGGCTCGGGCACGCCGCGCGCGATCAGGATCTCGGCGCCCTTCGTCGGATGCTGCGGCGCGCGGGGATGCATCTCGTAGTCGAAGTCGTGGAGCATCCCGGCGATCCCCCAGACGTCGGGGTCCTCTCCGTACCGAAGGGCGTACGCGCGCATCGAGGCCTCGACGGCGCGGGCGTGCTTGCGGAGACTGTCGCTCCGGGTGAACTCGACGAGGATGGACCAGGCGTCGTCGCGCCGGATCACGTGCGTCGGGCTTGCTGGCTCCGCCACTTGTCGATGGACTTCTTCGAGAAGACCCACGCGCCGTTGACCTGGAGCGCGGGAATGCGCCGCTCGCTGGCGAGCGCGCGGAGGGCCGCCTCCTCGATCGCGAGGTACGTGGACGCTTCCTTCAGGCTGAGGACGTCCTTCGGGGTCACGAGTGGTCCTCCTTGAGATTCTTCCGCAACGTCTCCACGTCGGCCTCGAGCGCCCGGATGCGCTCGACCAGCTGCTCGATCGTCCGGCTCACCGGGTCGGGCAGGTCGGTCTGATTGAGGTCGATGCCTTCAGTCACCCGCTGGCCGTCCTTGTATGTTACCCGGCCCGGCACGCCGACGACAACAGCGTTGGGCGGGACGTCGCGTACCACCACGGAGCCCGCACCGATGCGGCTGTTGTCGCCGATGCGGATGGCGCCGATGACCTTGGCCCCCGCGCCAACCACCACGTTGTCGCCGAGGGTCGGGTGGCGCTTCTCACGCTTGAGGCTCGTCCCCGCCAGGCTCACGCCCTGGTAGAGCGTCACGTTTTCTCCGACCTCGGCCGTCTCGCCGATGACGACGCCCATGCCGTGGTCGATGAAGAGCCCGGGACCGAGCCGCGCCGCCGGATGGATCTCGATGCCCGTCAGGAACCTCGAGACGTGGGAGAGGACGCGGGCCGTGGCCACCCAGCCGGCGCCCCAGAGGCGGTGGGCGACACGATGGAACGCGAGGGCGTGGACGCCCGGGTAGCAGAAGAACGCTTCCAGGCGCGAGCGCAGGGCGGGGTCGCGCTCGAAGACCGTCCGGATGTCGCGCCGCAGGGCGTCGAACATGTCAGCGCCGCCGGCTCAGCCAGTCGGCCGCGGCCGCGCGGAGGGCGCCCGCCGCGACGTCGGCGGCGTGCTTCCGGTTCTCGGGCAGCCCCTCGAGCGCCTCTTCGACGTCGCCGGACGTGAGCCTGCTCAGGTCGTCCACCGTCCGCCCGCGGCCGAGCTCGCTCGCGACGCTGGCCGCCGCGATCGTCGGCCCGCAGCCGTACGTCTGGAAGCGCACCTCCACCGCCCGCCCGTGGCGGACGCGCAGGAAGAAGCGTGTGAGGTCGCCGCACCCGGCGTACTCGCTCTCGCCGGTGCCGTCGGGCTCGCGCATCATCCCCGCGTTGCGTGGATTCAGGAAGTGGTCGACCAGCGTCGGGCTGTACCTCATGCGGCTCCGACTGGCAGCGCCTGCCTGAGCCGCCTCACGACCGTGTCCACGCTCTCGATCACGTAGTCGACGTCCTCCGCCGTCGTCGAACGACCGAGGGAGCAGCGCACCGCGCCCATGGCCCAGTCGAGCGGCACCCCCATCGCGACGAGGACGTGCGAGGGCTCCACATTACCCGAGGTGCAGGCCGACCCGGCCGACACGGCGATGCCCTTGAGATCCAGGCCGAGCACGATGGATTCGGATTCGACGTGGCGGACGAGCAGGCTGGCCGTCCCGGGCAGCCGCTCGGTCGGGTGCCCGGAGAGCCGCACCTCGGGGACGCGCGCCCGCACGCCCTCCCAGAGGCGGTCCCGCAGCGCCGCCACCCGCTCCGCCTCGGCCTGCATGTCACGAGCCCGGACCTCCACCGCCTTGCCGAGCCCCACGATGCCGGGCAGGTTCTCGGTCCCGGCGCGCCGGCGCCGCTCGTGCTCGCCGCCGTGCTGGATCGAGACCATCTTCGTGCCCTTGCGGATGTAGAGCCCGGCGATGCCCTTCGGGCCGTAGATCTTGTGGCCCGAGAAGGAGAGCACGTCGATGCCCAGGGCGTCGACGTCGAGGGGGATCTTGCCGAACGTCTGGACGGCGTCCACGTGGAAGGGAATCGAGCGCTCGCGCGCCAGCCGCCCGATCGCGCCGATCGGCTGTAGCGTCCCCACCTCGCTGTTGGCGTGCATGACGCTGATCGCGATCGTGTCCGGCCGGAGCGCGTGTCGGACCTCGTCCGGGTCCACCATGCCGTGCGCGTCGACGCCGACGTACGTGACGTCGAAGCCCTGCGCCTCGAGCACCTGGCAGGTGCGCAGCACGGCGTGGTGCTCGACGCTCGACGTGATGAGGTGTCCACGGCCGCGGGCCGACGCGAGGCCCTTCACGCCGAGGTTGTCGGACTCGGTGCCGCCCGAGGTGAAGACGATCTCCTGCGGCGACACCTGGAGGAACCGCGCGATGCGCTCGCGCGCCTGGTCCACGCCGTCGCGCGCGTCGCGGCCGAAGGCGTGGATGCTCGATGGGTTCCCGTAGATCTCCGCGAAGAACGGCAACATCTCGGCCAGCACCTCGGGGTGCACGGGCGTCGAAGCGTTGTGATCGAGATACACGCGTCGGCTCATTCCCTTGCTCTCCTGTTCACGGCGATGCTACGCTCGATTCGCCGTGGATCTCGCGAAAAAGAAGCTCGGCATGCTCCTCTCGACGGGCCTCGAGCACGCGAACCTCGAGACCGCCGTGGGGCTCGCGCGCGCGGCGCTCGACCGCGGCGCCGAACTCTACCTGTACCTCATCGACGACGGAGTCCGCGCGCTCGACGACCCGCGCATCCGCGCGCTCCCCGACCGCGGCGCGAGGCTCTTCGTATGCGCCTATGGCTGCCAGAAGCGGCGCATTCCCCTCAAGGATTCGGATCGCGTCACCTACTGCGGCCTCGTCGTGCTGACCGACCTGATCAACGGCACCGACCGCTTCGTCGCGCTCAACTGACGTGCCTGGCGGAGCCAGGTCGGTGCCCGAGGACCCCCCGGTCGTGGTCCTGATCTCGGCGGATCCGCGCGCGTCGCACCGGGCCAACGAGGCGATGCGCATTGGGCTCGGCATCGTCGCCGGCGAGAACGAGGTCACGTTCGTCCTCTCGGGTCCGGCCGCGCACCTGCTCGACGGCGACACGGACGACCTCGTCGACGGCGACGACATCGCGAAGTTCCGAGCGAACCTCAGGGCGCTCGGCATTCCCTTCCACGTGGCGATCGACGCGATCCCGACGGACCCGAGCTGGAACGCCGAGGGCCACGAGGTCGTCCCCGTCTCGCGCGAGCGGATCGCCGAGCTCGTGCGGCGGGGCCGCCGCTTCCTCGTGTTCTGATGGCGGCGGTGCTCCATCTCCTGAAGACCTCCGACGCCTCCCTCGCCCGGGCCGCGATCGCGCAGAGCCTGGGCGCGGGCGATCGGGTGACCGTGGTGCTCCTGCCCGGCGCCGCGCGGCCCGAGCTCCCGGCCGACGCCGCCGTGCACCGCGTGCCCGACGAGCTCGGCTGGGACCGCCTCCTCGAGCTGATCTTCGAATCCGACCATGTCGTCACCTGGTAGCCGCCAAGACCCGACGACGTCCCGGCTCATCGGTCCCGGTACTCCTCGAGCCACGCCATCTGGATCGCCTCCAGGAGCTTCTCGTTGGAGGCCTTCGGGTCGTCGGAGAAGCCTGGGAGCTCCGTCACCCACCGGTGGAGGTCTGTGAAACGGACGGTCAGCGGGTCCAGATCCGGATGGTGCTCGTTGAGCGCGATGGCGATATCCTCCGTGTCGCGCCACGTGATCATTTCGGAATCTCCACCACGACGTTGCCGCGGACGACCGCCTGGCAGCCGAGGCGCGAGTGGATCGTGAGCCCCTCGGCCATGTCGAGACGGTCCTCCTCGTCCGGCTGCATCTCGCTCAGGTTCTCCTCGCCCTCGCGGACGACGACGTGACAGGTCGTGCACGCGCAGCTGCCGCCGCAGTTGTGCTCGAGCGGGACGTCGTGTGCCAGCGCGATGTCGAGCAGCGAGCCGGGCTTGCCGTGGTCGGCCAGCGGGTACTTCGCGTCGTCCACTTCGACCGTGACGTTCATTGGGAGGAACGTGACCTTGTGCGTGGCCATCAGGATGCCTCGGGAGAGGCGGGGGAATCTCCCCGCTCCGCGCCGCCGGCGATGATCTCCGTCGCGCGCCGGCTGCCGAGCGCCCCCTTGAGCGCCGCGTCCATCATGACCTCGGCGAGGTGCTCGGTCGCGCGGTTGAGCGCGGTCGTCTGCTCGTGGATCCGCTGACGGTCGGCGGCGCCGCGCGTCTGGCGCAGCGCCTCGAGCGCGACCCGGATGCGCTCGCGCTCGGCGGCCGAGACGAGCTCGCCACCCTGGCGCAGCGCGCGCTCGACGTGCGTGATCACCGTGTCCGCCTCGTTGCGCGCCTCGATGAGAAGCCGCGCCTCCACGTCCGCCTCGGCGTAGGTGAACGAGTCTTCCACCATCCGCCCGACATCGGCCTCCGAGAGGCCGTAGGTCGGCTTCACCTCGATGGCGGCCACCTTGTCCGTGCGGAGCTCCTTCGCGGTCACCTGGAGAATCCCGTTCGCGTCGATGAGGAACGTCACCTCGATCTTCGGCATGCCGGCCGGCATCGGGTCGACGCCGCGGAGCTCGAAGCGGGCGAGGGAGCGGCAGTCCTTGGCGAGCTCGCGCTCGCCCTGGACGACGTGCATGTCCACGACCGTCTGGCCGTCGACCGACGTGGTGAACATCTCGCGCGCGCTCGTCGGGACGGTCGTGTTGCGGGGGATCAGCACGCTCACGATGCCGCCGAGCGTCTCGATCCCGAGCGAGAGCGGCGTGACGTCGAGCAGCAGCATGTCGGTGATCCCGCCGGCCAGGATCTGCGCCTGCACGGCCGCGCCCAGGGCGACCACCTCGTCGGGGTTCAGCTGGCTGTGCGGCGCTTTGCCGAAGAGCGCCTCCACCCGCCGGCGCACGAGCGGCACTCGCGTCGACCCGCCGACCAGCACGACCTCGTCCATGTCCGCCGGGGCGAGGCCGGCGTCGGCCAGGGCCATGCGGCACGGGGCCAGCGTCGACTCCACGAGCTTGTCGATCAGCGCCTCGACGTCGGCGCGCGTCAGCTCGCGGTGATAGGTGAACGCGTCGAACGGGAGCGTGAGCGCCGTGCGGTCCTCGGTCGAGAGGCGGATCTTGGCCGCCTCGGCCGCGAGCCGGAGCTCCTGCATCGCCTCCTGGTCACGCCCGAGATAGACGCCGTGGGTCGCGAGGATGTCGTCGAGCAGCCAGATCACGATCGCGCGGTCGAAGTCGTCGCCGCCGAGCCGCGTGTTGCCGTTTGTCGCGAGCACCTCGAAGACGCCGTCCTTGACGCGCAGGATCGAGATGTCGAAGGTGCCGCCGCCGAGGTCGTAGACGGCGATGAGGCCCTCGCGGCGCCGCTGCAGGCCGTAGGCGAGCGAGGCAGCCGTCGGCTCGTTGACGATGCGCACGACATCGAGGCCCGCGATCCGGCCGGCGTCCTTGGTGGCCTGCCGCTGGCTGTCGTTGAAGTATGCCGGCACCGTGACGACCGCCTTCTCGACGGGCTCGCCGAAGTGCGCCTCGGCGCGCTCCTTGAGCGACTTCAGCACGATCGCCGAGACCTCCGGGGGCGTCACCTCTCGGGCGCCGACCCGGATCCTCACGACGCCGTCCCCGGGCCGCACCTTGAACGGGAAATAGCAGAGCTCGTCCTTGACGTCCTCGTAGCCCCGGCCCATCAGCCGCTTCACCGAGTACACGGTCGTCTCGGGCCGGCGCACGAGCTGGCGCTTGGCCGCGGCGCCGACCAGGACGCCGTCGGGCATGAAGGCGACGACCGACGGCAGGAGCGCCTGCCCCTCGCGGTCGGGGATCACGCGCGGCAGCCCCGTCGTCGCGTCGACGTAGGCGACGAGGCTGTTCGTGGTCCCGAGGTCAATGCCGACGATTCGCGACATGTCCGCCCTGGCCCTCTCCGAGCGCCTGCCCCAGGTCGTCGATCACCGTGCGGAGGTACGCGCGGGTCGCGAGCGCGTCCTTGAACCGCGCGAGCAGGCGCGCCCGCGCCTCGGGCGCCGCCCGGTCCCATGCCACGCTGAGCGGCCCCGCGAGATTCGCCTCGACCTCGCGCACGCGCGCGGCCAGCTCCTCACGCCGCGCCCGGAGCGCCTCCCCGCCCGACGCCTCGGGGCCACCCGCCTTCGCCTCCTCGAGCGCCTCCTGGATCTCGAACATCTCCGCGAGCAGCGCCGGCGGCGCCGGCGGCCTGTCGGCCGCGCCCTCGTTGGTGTCGCGGCCCTCCTCGAGGCGGATGAGGTACTCGACGCGCGCGATCGGGTCGCGGAGCGCCCGGTACGCCGCATTGAGCCGCGCCGAGGTCTCCAGCACACGCGCCTGCTCCTCCGCCGGTGCCGTCTGGTGGAAGTCCGGGTGCGTGCGCCGCGACAACTCGTAGAACTTCCGCTGCAGCTCGGCCGCGTCCAGGCCGAGCCGGCGTGGAAGCCCGAAAACCTCGAAGTAGTCCATGTGCCCTAACGACGCCTCAAAATGCGAACGGGCCCTCCGCCGGGCCCGTTCGCCGTGGTTCGGCCGACCCGGCTACGCCGAGAAGGACGTGCCGCATCCACAGCTCGACTTCGCCTTGGGGTTGACGAACGTGAAGCCGCCCGTCAGCCCCTGCTGGACGTAGTCGAGGGTCGTGCCGTTCAGGTAGAGGTAGCTCTTCTTGTCCACCACGACCTTGATGCCGTCGATGTCGAACTCCTTGTCGTGCGGACCCTTCTCGCTGTCGAACTCGAGCGCGTACGATAGCCCGGAGCACCCGCCACCCTTCACGCCCATACGAAGGAAGACGGTGTCGGGCAGATTCTGGGCCTGCTTGAGCTCTCTCACCTGCTTCGCTGCCGCCTCGGACAACGTGACAGCCATGGCGCCTCGCCTCCCCGTTCCTACTTCGAGTCGGCCGCCGCCCTCGCGGTGGCCCACTTCTCCCGGTAGTCCGTCAGCGCCGCCTTGATCGCATCCTCGGCGAGCACCGAGCAGTGGATCTTCACCGGCGGCAGCTTGAGCTCGTTCACGATGTCGGTGTTCTTGATCTTGGCGGCCTCATCGACCGTCTTGCCCTTGAGCCATTCGGTCGCCAGGCTCGACGACGCGATCGCGCTGCCGCACCCGAACGTCTTGAACTTCGCGTCCTCGATCAGGCCGGTCTCCAGATTCACCTTGATCTGGAGCTTCATGACGTCGCCACACTCCGGCGCCCCGACGAGCCCCGTCCCGATGCCGGGCGTGTCCTTCGCGAAGGAGCCCACGTTGCGCGGGTTGTTGTAGTGGTCGACAACCTTCTCGCTGTACGCCATGGACGACCTCCCTTACTCAGCCTTCCATTGAATGGACTTGATGTCTACGCCTTCCTTCGCGAGCTCGTACAGGGGCGACATCTCGCGCAACCGCTTCACGACCTCGAGTGTCCGCTGTCCGACGTAGTCGATCTCCTCCGCGGTGTTGAAGCGGTGCAGGCTGAACCGGATGGAGGAGTGCGCCAGCTCGGCGCTCGCGCCGAGCGCCGCGATGACGTACGACGGCTCGAGCGTCGAGGACGTGCAGGCCGAGCCCGAGGAGAGCGCGGTCTCCTTGTTGAGACCCATGAGGACCGACTCGCCCTCGACGTAGGCGAAGGAGATGTTCAGGTTGTGCGGGAGCCGCCGCTCCGGATGCCCGTTCAGGAACGCCTCGTCCACGTTCGACAGGATCACGTCCTGCAGGTGGTCGCGCAGCCCCGCCAGACGCGTGCGCTCCTCGGCCATCACCTCGCCGCAAATCTCCGCGGCGCGCCCGAAGCCGACGATGAGCGGCACCGGCAGCGTGCCCGACCGCATCCCGCGCTCGTGACCGCCGCCGTCGATGAGCGGCGCGATGCGCACGCGGGGCGCCTTCCGCCGGACGTACAGCGCGCCGACACCCTTCGGGCCGTAGATCAGGTGGGAGGTGCACGAGAGCAGGTCGATGCCCATCGCCTCGACGTCGACGCGGATCTTCCCGAGGGCCTGCGTCGCGTCGGTATGGAAGATGATGCCCTTCTCTTTGGCGAGCTTGCCGATCGCGGCGACGTCCTGGATCGTGCCGATCTCATTGTTCGCGAACATCACCGAGATCAGGATCGTCTTGTCGGTGACCGCCTTGCGGACCGTCTCGACGTCCACGAGACCGTCCGGCTGCACGGGGACGTACGCGACCTCGAAGCCCTGCCGCTCGAGCCGCTTGCACACGTCCAGCCCCGCCCGCTGCTCGATCACGGTCGTGACGATGTGGTTGCCCACCCTTGATGGCGAGATTGATGGACTCGGTCCCGCCCGACGTGAAGACGAGCTCCTTCGCGTCGCGGGCGCCGATCAGGCGCGCGAGCTGCGCGCGCGCCTCGTCCACCGCGGCCTCGGCCTCCCAGCCGAACGGGTGGTTGCGGCTCGCCGGATGGCCGAACTTCTCGGTGAAGTACGGCAGCATCGCGTCCACGACCCGCGGGTCCACCGGCGTCGTCGACTGCGCGTCCAGGAAGATCGGGAACTTCAGCGCCATGAGTGCCGTCTCCTTACGCCCGGATCGAGAGGATCTGCGGGACGTCGTCGCTCGTCAGCTCCGCGAGGCTCATCGTGTCGAGCAGCTGGCTGATCGCCGTCTGGAGCTTCTGCACCGGCCGCCGCAGGTTGCAGCGCGGCTCCTGCGGACACCCACTACGGTCCAGGCAGCTCACGATGCTGATCGGTCCCTCCAGGGCGCGCACCACTTCGCCCACGCTGATCTCGTTCGACTGGCGCGCCAGCACGTAGCCGCCCTTCGGGCCGTTCTGGCTCACGATCAGCCGGCGCTTCGCCAGGCGCTGGAGGACCTTCGCCAGGAGCTCGGGCGGGATCCCGAACTCCTCGGCGATGCGCTTGGCGCTGACGGCGCCGAGGCTGTCATGGACGGCGATATAATGAATCGCCATCAACCCATAATCGGCGCGCTTGGTGAACCGAAGCATCGCTTACGCCAACCCTCTCTTATGGCTTATGGCCGACTCTTTCGGTCGGCGACTGATACAGTCGTAGTCTCTCAGTGGCGATGGGGCCTGTCAAGGGGAAATGCTTGAGATGACGGAGAAATCCGAGTTCGACGATTCCCCGATGTTCCGGACGGCCCTGGCCCAGCTCGACCGGGTCGCCGCCAAGCTGAACCTCGAGGCGGACGTCCACGAGCGGCTGCGCCTACCCCGGCGGGCGCTGGTGGTCTCGATTCCCGTCAGGATGGACGACGGTAACACGCAGGTTTTCTTGGGGTATCGGGTCCACCACAGCACGGTCTTGGGCCCGACCAAGGGTGGGCTGCGGTATGACAAGGACGTGAGCCTGGGGGAGGTCACAGCCCTGGCCATGCTGATGAGCTGGAAGTGCGCGCTGATGGGCCTCCCCTACGGAGGTGCCAAGGGGGGGGTCCGGGTGAACCCGCGCCAGCTCTCCAAGCGCGAGCTCGAGCATCTGACGCGTCGCTACACGGCGGAGATCATCCTCCTGATCGGTCCCGACCTCGACATTCCCGCGCCCGATCTCGGCACCGACGAGCAGACGATGGCCTGGATGATGGACACGTACTCGATGACCCAGGGCAAGAGCGTGCCGGGCGTCGTCACGGGCAAGCCGATCATCGTCGGCGGCTCGGCCGGGCGTCGGGAGGCGACGGGCCGCGGGATCGTCTACGCGCTCTACCAGGCCCTCCGCCACCTCGGCCTGGAGCTCAAGGGCCGGAAGGTCGTCGTGCAGGGCTTCGGGAACGTCGGCAGCGTCGCCGCGCGCCTGCTCTGGCGCGAGGGCGCGGTGATCACCGGCGTCAGCGACGTCAAGGGTGGCATCTGGAACCCGAACGGGCTCGACGTCCGCCAACTCGAGGCGTATATCGCGGAGAGCGGCGGCGTCAGCGGCTTTCCCGGCACCGTCGCCGTCTCCAACACAGACCTCCTCGAGCAGCCGTGCGACGTCCTGATCCCGGCGGCCGTCGGCGGTCAGATCCGCGGGGACAACGCCGAGCGCGTCAAGGCGACGGTCGTCGTCGAGGGCGCGAACGGCCCGACGACGCCCGAGGGTGACAGCGTCCTCCGCGACCGCGGCGTCACGGTGATCCCCGACATTCTCGCGAACGCGGGCGGCGTGATCGTCTCCTACTTCGAGTGGGTCCAGGGCCTCCAGTACTACTTCTGGCGCGAGAGTGAGATCACCTCGCGGCTCCAGGAGGTGATGACCCGAGCCTTCAACCGGGTGTGGGCGCTCGGCCAGAAGGAGGGCACGGACCTCCGGACCGCGGCGCTCATGGAGGGAATCAGCCGCGTGGCGGAGGGCTACAGGGTCCGGGGCCTCTACCCCTGAGGCCGTCCGGCGCCGCCGGGCCAAGCCTGACGCAATTCCGCCGCCGAGACCTCGGGCGCCGTCTCGTTCACGAAGATCCCGCCGACCCGGTTGGCGCGCTCGGGCTGCGGAACGATCTCGAGGTGCCAGTGGTAGTCGTCGCGGATCGTCGCCCAGTCGCCCTGCAGGATGCGCGACCTGAGGTTCGGCGCCGTGTGGAGCACCATCTCGTACCCCGGATCGCCGAAGCCCTGCGCGAGCGCACGGAAATGCTCGGAGAGGAGCCGCGCGAGGTCTGGCCCGCTCTCGGGTCGGAGGGTGTCTTCGTAGGAGCAGCCGTGCTGACGCGGGAGGATCCACGTCTCGAGCGGCGTCCGCGCCGCGTAGGGCACGAGCGCCGCGAAGAAGGGCGTCAGGCGCACCACGCGGTCTTCGGCGCCGATCTCCTGGCGGAGCATGTCGCAGTAGAGGCAGCGGCGCTTGTACTGGTAGTACTCGCGCGCCTCGCGGAGCTCGCGGCGCGTCTCGTCGAAGACGATCGGGATCGCCGTCACGCGCGAGTACGGGTGGTGCGGCGGCACGCCCGGCTTCTTGTGGCGTCGCGAGATCAGGATGTCACGGATCTGGCCGTCGCGCTTCAGGTCGACCAGGCGGTCGCGGTACATCCAGAGCACCGCCTCGAGCGCCTCCGGGTCCATCGTCGCGAACGTGTCGTCGTGACGGGGCGACTCGACGATGAGCTCGGAGGCGCCGCGCGGCGTGATCATGTCGAACATCCCCACGCCTTCGCGCACGAGCTCCCACTCGATGCGGAAGTAGGCGTCGCCCTCCGGCACCACGCGCACGGACCAACCCGGGGTGTTGGGCGCCGGCCCGTCCTTGCGGTACGCCGCGATCTCAGGCCCGGTGAGCTGCTCAGCGCCCGGACAGTACGGGCAGTCGCCCGTCTGCGGGGGCTTGCCCTTGGGGCGCATCAGGACCCAGTGGCCCCGCGTCGCGTCTTTCCTCAGCTCGTCCACACGGATCTCCGAACCTCGGCGGCGGGTGGCTGCATCTCAACGTATGATACTCATGGCCGCGTGCGAGCCGGTCATAAGATTAGCGAGGAGGCGGCGATGAGCACCCATTCTGTGCGGGTCTATTCGAGCCCGACCTGAGGACCCTGCAAGGCGACGAAAGAGTTTCTTTCGTCTCAGGGCGTGCCGTTCGAGGACCTCAACGTGGTCGAGAATGCCAACGCGCGCGAGGAGCTCGTGCGCCTCACCGGCCGGACGCAGATCCCGGTGATCGTCGTCGACGACCAAGTCGTGGTCGGCTTCGACCGGGCCAGGCTGCAGGCGCTGCTCGCCTAGTCCTTGACCTGGCTCTTCAGCTTCTTGAGGTGCTGACGGGCGACGTCCACCCAGTCCTTCTCTGTCTGCAGCGGTGAGGCGAGCTGGATGTAGCGCTCCCAGTGGGCGATCGCCTCGCGCGGATCCACCTTCTCGAACACCAGCGCCAGGTTGTAGAGCGCGCCCGTGTGCTTGTCGTCCACCTCGAGGACCCGCTTGTACTCCTCGATCGCCTCCTTGTAGAGACCCTTCTCCTCGTAGACCTCGCCGAGCCCCATCCGAGCCTCGACGAGCTGTGGATCGAACTCGACCGCGCGCTTATAGGCGTTGACCGACTCGTAGTAGAGCCCCTTCTCGGAGTAGTAGATCTTGCCGAGGCTCATGTGCACCTTGGGGTTCACCGGGTTGAAGACGAGCGCCTTCTGGTAGGCGGTGATCGCCCCGTCCACCTCGCCCTTCGCCGCCCGCGCGTCGCCCAGCCCGACGTAGGCGTCGGCGTAGAACGGGCGCAACTCGATCGCCTTGGTGTAGGCCTCCACCGCTTGGTCGAAGAGGCGGCGCGGGGCGGCCAGGAACAGGTCGCCGAGCGCCTTGTACGGTTCCGGATAGGCGGCGTCGAGCTGCGTCGAGGCCCGGTACTGGGCGGCCGCCTTCCAGCGGTTCCCGAGCGACTGGTGGACGGCGCCGAGCGTGTACTGCGCGACGACGAAGTTCGGGTCGGCTTCGATCGCGCGCGCGAGCAGGTCGACGGCGGCTTCGTTGCCCTCCTGGCTGCCGCGCTGCACCGCCATCATGCCGCGCGCGTAGAGCTCGAAGGCGCGGAGCGACGTCGTGGGCCGCGTCGCGCGCTCGATCCGCGCCACCTCGGCGTCCGTCAGCGCGACGCGGAGCGCCTTCGCGTACGCGAGCGGGAGCGCGGCGACCCTGGCGAGGAGCTCGCCCTCGGGGGCCGCAACGGGCTCGAGCACGGTGCCCTCGCCGCCACCCCCGCCTCTCACCTCGAGGAGCCGCGCCAGGATGACGTAGTCGTCGCCTCGCCGCTCGATTCGTCCGAAGACGGCCGCGTCGGCGCGGACGCCGCGCGCTGCCTGGAGAACCGCCGTCTCGCCCCAGACCTCCGGCTGCCCGTAGGCACGCACCCGCGCGCGCTCGATCTGAACGAACCCGGGGTGCTGCGCCAGACCGAGCGCCACCAGCTGCGCGACCCCCTCGCCCAGCCACTGCTCCTCCCGACCGAGCGCGCTCGCGTCGTACGGCAGGATGACGAGCGCGCGCGGCTTGACGCTCGCGCCGGCCGCGCCCGAGGCGGCGACCAGCGTCGCGAGGACGAGAAGCCCGAGTCGGGACCGCCGTCCGCGTCTGCCCATCATGGAGCCTCCTTCCGGCCGACGCGCCGGCGAGCCAGGGCCGCGAAGGGGGCGATCACACCCGGCCCGAGCCGCCGGAGCGCGACCTCGGGGATCAGCAGCGCCGCCACTAGCCCGACCAGCCACGGCCAGATCTCGACCGCGATGCGCGACCGCCGCCGCGCATTGAGGAACGCGTCGCGGGGCTTCTCGAGCGCCGCCCCGCCGGTCAGCTCGGCGAGCTCCCGGAGGAGCGTCTCGTCCACGCCGAGGTCCCGCAGCTCCTGGGCGTACGGCACCACGAGGCCCGCGAGCTGCGAGCCGATGACCCGCTCGCCGCGTCGTTGCGCCATGCCGACGAGATAGACGCCCTCCTGGGGCGCGGGGAATCGGCCGCGGTAGCGCCCCGGCCCGACCTGCTCGAGGTCGAGCACCGTGCGCTCGCGGTTCGGCGCGACCACGCCGACCTGGGAGTCGAGGAAGTTGATGAACTCGCCCTTCGGGTCCACCGCGTCCACGGTGATCTCGCCGACGTCGTCGCGCCGATCGACGACCGCGACGGTGTCGCTGCGGGACCCGCTCCGCAGTGTCCAGCGCACGAGCTGCGACCAGAACTTGTTAAAGTCGCGCCAGCGGAGCCAGAGGACACCCCACTTGGCCTTGGCGTCCGATGTGAACGCGGCCGAGCGCCCGAGGCCGTAGCGCCACGTCGCGAGCACCGGGTCCTCCTGGTGGCTCATCAGCACCAGCTCGGCCGTGGACTTCAGCGTCGTCGCCACGTAGCCGCCGAGGGGCGGCACGCCCTTCCAGTCGATCTCCTGCATGGCCTCGTGGTTCGGCGACGTCAGCTGCGGCTTGAAGGGCTGCTCGATGAGCGATGCCTTCGAGGCGAGCTGCGTCTCGAGAGTGAAGATCCGTGGAATGGTCTGCGAGTCCTCGGTGTAGTAGAAGCGGCCCTTCCCCCACTTGGCGATGTCCACCATGAGCTGCACGTCGGCGTCCTTGCCGATCGCGACGGTCGAGATGGTGATCTTGTCCTTCGCCATCCGACGCAGCAGCCCCTGGAAGTCGCCGCGCGTCATCTGTCCGTCGGAGAGGAAGATGACGTGCTTGAGGAGTGCTCCCCGCTCGAACAGGACCGCGTAGGACTCCTTGAGCGCGGGATAGCCGTCGGTGCCGCCGCCCGCCTTGATCGTGGCGATGGCGTGGTGGATCGCCTGCTTGTCCTTCGCCTGGCGCACCGGGGCGTCCCAGAGGAACTCGGTGTCCCAGCTCATGACGCCGACCTCGTTCCGCTCGTCGAGCAGGTCCACGACGAGGTGCGCGGCCTCCTTGGCGAGGTCGAGCTTGGTCACCTTCTCGTCGGTGGACATCGCCATCGAGCCGGAGCGGTCGATCGAGAGCACGACGGCGAGGCTCGGGATCTCGACCTTCTGCTTGACCTCCATCGTGACCGGCAGCGCCTCCTCGACCGGCGTGCGGTAGTAGCCGCCGAGGCCGAAGCTCTCTTCGCCGCCGAGCATGACGAGGCCGCCGCCGTAGTCGCGCACGTAGTCGCGGATGTAGCCCATCTGGGCGCGCGTCAGCTTGAGCGACGAGACGTTCGAGAGCACGAGGCCGTCGTACTTCTGCAGGCCCGCCGGCTCGCTCGGGATCCCGGCGGGCTCGACGACCGTGACCTCGATGTTCTGCGAACGGAGCGCCGCCGCGAGGGACTGCGCGTGGCTCCGGTCCTTCTCGGCGAGTAGCACCTGGGGCCGACCGCGTACTACCACGGCGCCGACCGCGCGGTTGTTCTCCTCGATCGTGTCGCCGTCGACCTCGATCGCCGCCTGGTAGACGTGGATGCCGCTCGTGTCGAGCGCCTGGCGGTAGCTGAAGACGTTCTTGCCTGCGTTGAACCGGACCACCTGCGAGCCGAGGAACTCGCCGTTCCGGAAGAGCGAGAGCCGCCCCTCGGCGTCCTTGTGGCTCCACGCCACCACCTTCGCCTGGAACGGCTCGCCGTACTTGACCTCCTGCGGAAGCACGAGCGACTCGGCGACGACCTCCTGCGTGAGGGTGAGCGGCGCCGCCAGGTAGAAGAGGTCGGCGCCCGCGTCCTTCGCCGCCTGCGCGCCCGCGAGGGCGTTGCCGTGGTTCTGGCGGCCGTCGGTGAGCATGACGATGCGGTTGGCCTGGCCGGGCGGCAGCATCGCGAGCGCGAGCTGAATCGCCTGGAAGATGTCGGTCCCCCGGCCGTCCACCGGCGCCTTCGGCCGCTCGACCGTCGGCCTGTTCGTCAGCGTCTGGTCCACCACCGCCGCCTCGCCGAAGACGATCACGCCGTGCCGGTCGCCGCTCTTCATCGAGCGGGCGGCCTCGGCGACGAAGCGGTACGCGAGCTCGCGCGCCGCCAGGCTCACGCTGTCGGACATGTCGAGGAGGAAGACCACGTTCATCCGGTCGACCCAGCGTGGCAGGCTCGGCCGCAGCAGCGTGAGGAGCAGGAGGGCGAGAAGCGCCCCCCGCACACCGAGCGCCCAGCGGTCGCCGGTCGTCGTCGGCACCCGGAGGCGGCCCGCGCTCTGGCGCCGCCAGTACAGGAGCCCATCGGCGACGAGCAGCGCCGTGGCAAGCAGGACGAAGAGCGGCCACAGCTCCCGCTGGATCGGGATGGGCGCGGCCGCGGCGGCCGCGGTCCCGGTCGCCGCCGGGAGGGGGCGCGGCGCGAGGTTCGACTCGTCGGCGTCCATCAGGTTCACCGCCACGCGGGTCTCCCCCTGCGCGGTCGCGAGCGAGTAGACGCCGACCTCGTCCGTCTCGGTGAAACTCACGACGCCGCGCGTCACGGGCGCCTTGACGGTCCGCCCACTCGGCGTGGTGACGGTCACGCTCGTGACGCCGTGGGCGAGCGGCAGGAGGATAGGCTGGCCGGCCGCGAACTGCAGACTCGACTGATCGAGCCCGGCCGGGTGGAGCCAGCGGAGGCCGTTCGAGAGGATCAACGGGAACGCGATCCGCAGCGGCAGGTCGGTCTTGAACAAGTCGAAGCCGATGAAGAGCGCCTTGCGATGGGGCTCCTCGAGCGCGTAGATCAGCGGTCCGCCCACCGCCTCCACGAGCGGGCGGCCCGCGGCGAGCGGGCGCACGCGTAGCGCGTCCTCGATGGCGACCTTCGCGAATTCGACGTGGCGCATGATCGGATGCGCCCGGTCCCAGTCCATGATCGTGGGCCGGTCGATCCTGCCGAGCACCTCGAGGGGCACGTCGCCCGGCACCGCGTTCACGAAGACGAAGCGCCCGGGCCCCGCCCGGGGCGGCGCGACGGAGTCGAGGATGACGACGTCGGCCTCGCCCATGCCGCCCTGGTACTGGTCCGGGGTCTTCACCTCGAGCGACACGTGGGGATCGGTCCCCAGCACCTTTTCGAGGAAGAGGTTGCCCGAGCTCACGAGCAGCACCGCGATCTTCCGCGGCGGCGGCAGGACGGCGTAGGCGACGTCGTCCACCGCGAGGTCGTCGTCGATCTGGAGGCGCGCCATCACGGTACCGCCGCCGCCGTGGCTGAACGGCAGGACCACCGAGCGGCGCACGCTCGGCTCGAGCGTCACTTGCTTCTCGGCGATCGGCTGGCGGTCGAGCTCGAGTGTGAACGTGAACGTCTGCGGCTCGGCCGTGTAGTTCACGAGCGACACGAACGCCTGGTAGTCGAAGGAGCCGAAGTAGTTCTTCCGGATGGAGAGGTTCGTGATCCCGACGTTCTGGCTCCGCCGCCCCACGCCGACCCACCGGATGCGCGGGTCGCTCGTCTCGGGGCCCGACGGCAGCGCGAAGGCGCCGTCGCTGAAGACATGGATCTCGGCGCGGGGGTCGGCCGCGACGAGCGCGCGGGCCGTGCGCACGGCCTCGACGAGCCGGTTCGGCAGGTCGCGCGCCTGCGCGGCGCGGATCGCGGCCAGCGCCCGCTCGCGGTCGCGCGCGAGCGCCGCGGTGACTCTCGGCTGGACGCCTGCCTCGATCACCATGACCTCGGCGCCCTCGCTGAGGCGCCGGACGAGGCCGAGGGCCTGGCCGCGCGCGACGTCGAAGCGGGAGGGCGAGACGTCGGTCGCCTTCATCGAAGCGGAGGTGTCGAGCACGACCACGACCTTGCGCGCGCCGTCCCCCATGAGCGTCACGGCCGGGCGCGCCAGGGCCAGGGAGAGGGCGAGGAGCGCCAGGAGCTGGAGGATCAGCAGCGGGTCGCGCTGGAGCCGCTGGAAGAACGCGGACGCCTCCCGGTCGCGGAGCGACGGATCCCACAGGAGCAGGCTCGCCACACGCTGCTCGCGGCGGCGGACCTTGAGGAAATAGAGGAGGACGAGCGGCAGCGCCAGCGCGAACAGCGCGAGCGCGAGCGGCGAGAGGAGACTCATACGAGGAGGCGCCCCCTCACCTGCGAGAGCACGAAGTCCTGCACCGGCGTGTCGGTCGTGACCCGGTGATAGCCGATCTCGTGGGTGCGGCAGAAGGTCTCGGCGCGCTCGAGGAACGCGCGGAGCCGCTTCCGGTAGGTCCGGATCGCCTCACCGTCCACGCTGAGGTCGCGCACCTCGGCCGTCTCGCTGTCGACAAGGCGGAGATCGCCGGCGAGCTCCGGGTCCAGCTCCTCGGGTGCCAGGACGTGGACGAGGTGCACGTCGAAGCGCCGCTCCAGCAGCGCCCGCACGCCGCTCTCGAACCCCACGGGATCGAGTAGGTCGGAGATCACGACCGCGAGCCCGGGGTCGCGCGCCCGCACGGCGTAGTTCTGGAGCCCCTCGTCCAGCCGTGTGCCGCCGGCTGGCGTCACGCGGCCGAGGAACTCGAGCAGGCTCACGACGTGCCCGCGGCCGCGCGTGGGCGCCCAGCCCTCCGCCACCCGCTCGCGCAGCACCCCCACGCCCACGCGCTCCATGTTGACGAGGCCGATGAACCCCAGCGCCGCGGCAATGCGCGCGCCGTACTCGAGCTTCGTCGGCGCTCCGAACTCCATGGACGCCGAGGCGTCGAGCAGCAGGTGCAGGCAGAGCTCCTCCTCGTCGACGAAGAGCTTGACGTACAGCCGATCGAGGCGGCCGTAGATGTTCCAGTCCACGTAGCGGAGGTCATCGCCGACGCCGTAGCCGCGATAGTCGCAGAACTCGACGCTGTGCCCGCGCCGCAGGCTCCGGCGCTCGCCCTTCACGCGCCCGCGGAAGACCCGGCGCGAGTAGAGCGACAGGCGCTCGAGCTGCGCCAGGAACTCGGGGCTCAGCAGCGCGGGGCGCGTCGCGGGCATGCTAACGCTCGTCGAGGGACCGGAAGTAGTTCCGGATCTGGTCGTGGTAGTCGCGTGGCACCTGCTCCCGCGTGATCGAGTCTTCCATCAGCTTCCGGTACTGCCCGATGACGCCGAGGTACTGCAGGCGCGAGGCCATCTGCCCACCGCGGCCCGTCAGGTTGGTGTCGTAGCCGTCCTTCCGTCCGCGGCGCGACTCACCCTCGACGCCCACGTCGAAGGGGTTAGCGCGGAGCCGCGCGGTCGCCTCACCCTTGGGCGCGCCGCTCTTGCCGCGGCCTGGGAGGAGCCCCTCGCCCTCGCCGAAGTCTTGGTCCTCTGGACCCATCCCGTCGCCGCCGCGACCGGGCTCGCGCCCGCGCGCCCCGCGCTCGTCGCGCCCGCCGCGCAGGTTCTTGCCCGAGCGCTCCGCCTCGTCCTGCGCGCGCATCTTGTCGAGCGCGCGTTGCATGGCCTCGAGGGCGCGATCGGTCTGGCCGCCCTCGAGCGCCTCCATGCCCTCGGACGCGTCGCCCGTCCAGTTGCCGCCCTTGCGGCCGAGCCGCTCCATCTCCTCGAGGAGCTCGCGCAGCTTCTTCGGCGAGATGTCGGGGCTGAGCCCGCCGCGCAGCGACTTCGACTTGCGGTAGACCATCTTGTACTGCGTGTTCGTGAAGTCCGACTGGAGATCCGGCAGACGGTCCACCTGCTCGAGGAGCTTCAGGCGATCGTCGCCCTTCTTCAGGAAACTGTTGAAGTCCGGCCGCGCGCCCGAGAGCGCCGTGTCCTTGAAGATCGCCGAGAGATCGCCCGCCGCGGCGCCCGCGGCGCCCGCCGGGCGCTGGGCGAAGTCCCGCTCCTCGAGGCCCGCGCGCTTGAGCGGGTCCTTGGCGAGCGGCCGGGAGCGCTCTTCGAGCATCGAGGACTGCGCCCGCTCTTCGTGCGCCTCCTGCTCGCCCGACGGCAGGAAATCAGGAAACCCGCCCGACGGCAGCGGGATCGCGGGCGAGAGCGCGAGCGCGAGCACGGCGAGCGCCGGCACCGGCAGCCAGCGGACCTCGCGCGGGAGCACGCGCCGGACGATCCGGCGCGGTGGGAGCCCCTGGACGCGCGCGACGGTATCGGTGACGAGGACGTCCACGAGCGGCGTCCGGTCGGGCCGCTCGGCCCACTCCAGCGCCGTTGCGACCCGGTCGTCGAGGGCGAACGCGCGGTCCGCGAGACGCGCGGCGTCGACCGGTCCGATCCGTCGGAGCGCGCCGTACAGCGCCCCGGCGAGCGCGCCCGCCGCGACGAACGCCGCGCCGCCGCCGATGGCCACGGCGCCGAGTGAGGCCTTGAAGACCAGCAGGAGGGCGGCGACGAGCGTGCCCCAGAAGGTCCCGCGGAGCGCGTGGTGCTCGGCGCGGCGCTGCCGGATCTGGCGCGCGACGCGCTGGACGAGAACGTCGATCGCCTGCGTCGCCATCAGATCCTCCCGTGCCTAACGCAGAAAGGGTTCCTGGCCCCGGATCGATTCCGCCTCGGCAGCTGCCACGAGCTGCTCGACCAGGTTGTCGGTGTCTACGCCCTCGGCCTCGCCCTCGAAGTTCAGGATGATACGATGACGGAGCGCCGGCGCGGCCAGCGCCTTGATGTCCTCCATGCTGACGTTGTAGCGCCCCTCGGCGAGCGCCCGGACCTTCGCGCCGAGCACGAGCGCCTGGGCGCCGCGCGGGCTCGCGCCATAGCGGACGAAGCGCCGCGTGGTGTCAGGCGCGCCCTCCCATTGTGGGTGGGTCGCCATGACGATCGCCGAGGCGAAATCGCGGATGTGCGACGCGATCGGCACCTCGCGGATCAGCTCCCGGAACGCGAGCACGCTCGGTCCGTTCATGACGCGGCTCACGACCGCGTGCCGCGACTGTGTCGTCCGGTCGATGATCGCGTTCAACTCGTCGATCGCCGGGTACCGCACCCGCAGCTTGAAGAGGAACCGGTCGAGCTGCGCCTCGGGCAGCGGGTACGTGCCTTCCATCTCGATGGGGTTCTGCGTCGCGAGCACGAAGAACGGCGCGGGCACGGGGCGCGAGGCGCCGCCGACGGTGACCGAGCCCTCCTGCATGCCCTCCAGCAGGGCCGACTGGGTCTTCGGCGTCGCGCGGTTGATCTCGTCGGCCAGCAGGATGTGGGCAAAGATCGGCCCGTGCTGGAATTGGAAGTGCTTCCGCCCGTCCGCGTCCTCCACGATGATATTGGTGCCGATGATGTCGGCGGGCATCAGATCGGGCGTGAACTGGATCCGCGAGAACGAGAGCTCGAGGCACTCGGCGAGCGTCTTGACGAGGAGCGTCTTGCCGAGCCCGGGCACGCCTTCGAGGAGCACGTGGCCGCCGGCGAACATTCCGGTGAGCACGTGCGTGATGATCGCGCGGTGACCGACGATGACCTTCTCGACCTCGGTGCGCAGCGCCTCGAACGCGGCGACGAACTCGCGGACCCGGGCCTCCTGATTCATCGAGGTCTCCTCTCTCCGCACCGTCTCTACCCCGTCATTATCACGGACGCGTCAACCCGCGCGTCGGTTGGCGTGTCGGGCGAGACACCTTCCTCTCATACTACTCGATCACGGTAACAATGCATGGACCAATCGGCGTTGGCGGCGCCACGGACACACCGGACGGGGTACGCGAACTACTTTTTGCTGGCGACGAAGCGAGTGCGCAAACTTGGTGCCAATACGCTACGACGGTAAAGCGGCGATTCGGCTATGTGCTACCGATCAGGCCCGTTGATGAGTGTGAAGATTGCTTCACAGGGAAAGGATCGCTGCATAGAAAAGGGACACCGAGTTGCGCATGCTCCTACAGACAGGTCGGACCAATCGGCGCGCCGCGAGATCTCCGTCGAGGCCGCGCGGTCACGCCGAGACGGGCGCGAGGCCGCGGTAGACCTCGAGGTATCCTTCGATCTCCCGCGCCGGCGGGTAGCAGCG
>Ga0209156_10000887_pt1 | contig 25200 bp, 24 predicted proteins | sample GraSoiAngelo_124_FD_185881 | JGI IMG/M metagenome (GOLD analysis project Ga0209156, IMG submission 185881) | Grasslands soil microbial communities from the Angelo Coastal Reserve, California, USA - 14_0927_05_20cm (SPAdes) (version 2) | ecosystem: Environmental > Terrestrial > Soil > Grasslands... | reverse complement strand
AAGTGCGATTGCCCCTACGGAGATTAGGCCTACGAGTATTGCAACTAGCTTCGTGTTCAGCTTTGATCCCCTTCTGGCTCGTGAACTTCGTATTCAACTGTCCTGTAACCGGACACTGCTCCCCGGTCAACCAAGTCTGTCAAAAAGCCCGAATCAAGAAAACTCTACGTTAGTAGCTCTGATTCTTCTTCCTCGGCTGACGATTGACACGAACCAATCATTCTTCTGATGTCGAGGACTTCAGCAGTCTTTGTTTCATGACAGGGGCACTCGGGGAATCTAACCTCGTACCTTCCGACGACGTATCATGAACAAGACCTGTAGTTGGTTTACCTGTGGGCGTAGTAGACAGTTACCTGCTCAGGGTTGATGGAGTCGATTCTGCCGAATCCGAACCTTACCATCTGGATTATGCTTCCCACCTTCTCCTGGCGAATATTCGTCTCAACCGGACCCTTCGTTCTCGACGCGTCAGGCATCACCACCTCCCCGACCATATTGTTCTCGCTTGGTAGCCAGTTGACCAAGGGCGCCTTGACCTCTCGTGCCTTCATGTAGTCTTGACTGTGGAACGCGGCCGCGATCGAGTTGTTCTCGACGCTTTTGATTTCAACGTTGAACAATTCCATCAGGCGGACCACCTTGCTCTTTCTGAGAAGGTCAATGTCCGACGAAGAGATCAGTAGGTTGGCTGTGCCGTTCTTTGGAACCACCTTGAAGATTCTGTCGGGAAGGTCCTTCCTTTCTGGATGTAGTGGCAGACGCGCATCGTAGGTCCGTTCGACCCCTGATACTGTTATTGTGATCGGATCTGCGACGAAGCTGTATCTATGCGCAATTTTGTCTATCTCTTTCCGGTTCGTCGCGTTCACATTGTCCCAGCTCAGCGTCGCGTCGACCGGCCTTGGCCCCATCTCGTAGACAATCTTCCTCAAAGCGCTCGGAACATATCCTCTCCTCCGAAGAGCAGCCAGCGTCGGAAGTCTCGGGTCCGAGTAGCCCTCCACGAGGCCCTCCTCGATCTCCTTGACCATCAATGACTTGCTGAGCTTGATATCAGTCGTCTTCAACCGGCCATAATGGACGTAATCTTGGATCTTCCAGCCCAACGCCTTGTACAGATACTCAGTCCGTAGGGCGTTTGTCAAGTGCTCCTTTCCCCGAATAACGTGGCTCACTCCAAGCAGATGATCATCGACAGCCGATCCAAAGTTGAACAGGGGCCAGACCCGATACTTCGAGCCCACCCTAGGATGAGGATACTTCGCAGGATCAATAATCCGAAGCGCGGGCCAGTCCCTGACCGCCGGGTTCGGATGAGCCAAGTCCGTCTTTATTCGTAATACCGCGTCTCCTTCTCCAAACTTTCCATTCAACATCTTCTCCCAGTCCACCAGATTCTGCTCCTCGCTCTTGGAACGATCGGGACACGCTCTACCAGCATTGATGTTGAGACGAAAATCGTCAGGAGTACAGGTACAGATATACGCGTCTCCTGATTTCAGAACCTTCTCAGCATGCTCATAGTAGACCGGTACCCTGTCGCTGGCAATGTACTCGGCGTCCCACTGGCATTCCAGCCAGCGAACATCCTCCCTGATCAAATCATAATACTCCAGCGCCGACTTTTTCAGTCGCGGATCAGTATCATCGAACCGCAGGAGAAAGCGTCCCTTGTACATGCGCGCGTAGTCGTGTGAGAGGATTATCGCCCGGATCGAACCCAGGTGCAGGACAAAGTCAGGGTTCGGCGCGAACCGCGTCACGATCGTCGCGTACTTGTCCGCGTTCGGCAAAGGGGGCAGAGTCTTGGACCCGGACTGGCTCTGGCACGATACGACCTCGACAGGCATTGCCGATACGGGGAGCATCTTTCCCCTTTATATTACCAGTAAATTTTCTGACTTGGAGCGGAAAGACATAGCAAGACCATGCTACGCAAGCTGGCTACCATCTGGAGGCGTGTTCGATGAAGCCTGAGAATTGGATGTTCGAACATTATCACGAGTTTGCAGAAAAAATCGCACCGGTGCTGCGAGCAGCGCTCGCTGGTCAACGCGAAATTCCATCAAAGAAGCCGTTCTCAGAGGCGTGGATGGGAGTGGCCTTATTTTACAACGAAAGGATCGTCCCTCTCGAAGAAGTCATCGGGACGGCAGATGGCATCAACCACGGCATTCCCAATCCGAATGAGGTTGCTTGGGCGTTCCTGCGTCTCAGAAAGAGAGGATGGCTAGCGGTCCAAGGGGACTCGTACGGGCTCACATCCGAGGGACGGCGTGCAATGGCGAGTGTCGTTGGCGAGGGTGGCGTCCTTAGGCAGGCAGAGCGGCTGAAGGAATGGGTCTCGGCACATCAGCCACCAAGCGAGTGACAGCAAAAGACCGCAGACAGTATTCAACTAGATTCTATCTCTTTTCATGGTTTAGAGAAATCGTCGGAGTATCCATATTACGATGCTTATGCCCCCAATAATAGCCATCCAAAATCCGACAACGGCGACAACAACAAGGGCTGAGCAGGTAATGTCCAAGCAGACAACCGTGGTCTGATCTCGGGCGTAGAGGTTGCCCGCGATCAGTCCTGAGCCCCAGAAAATAGCGAAGCCGACAAGAACAGTAATCACGCGTCCGCGGAGGCCTATTTTCGGAATTCTAGATGGTCTTGGAAGGTCTTCAAGGCGCGGGTTGCTCAGCTCCCCGATTCTTTCCTTGATGCTCGGGTTCCAGTACGCTAGAAAGGCAAACCGGAGGTTTGCTGGTATTCCTCGCCAATCGAGATTCTGTAGTTTTTCGAGTGCCTGCGATACTTGCTGGGTTCCGAGCTGTTTGGCTACATTTCTGTCTAGTTCAAACTCCCGTCTTTTCAGAGATTTTCTTAGTGATCTTCGGATCCCGAGTGCAGCGAGAAGAAATATGGGACTCGGGAAAACAAGAACCGGACCCGACAATCCTCCGGAAGCGGCAGCAGGGATGTAGAATAGCAGAAGGAAGAACAGTCGGCGGGGGGCTAGAGCAATTTTTCCGAGTAGCCTGCTCATTCTTCCTTTATTGTAGACCTTGAATCTCACCATGTGCATTGCGATGAGAATCTTCCATTCATCTTGTGACAGTTCTCCTTTCAGGTATTCCGGCAGCATAAGTTCGGCCTCGGGGAGCGACCCCGGAACAGTAACAGTTTCTTCAGCGAGGATCGCGGGTTTTGATACTATCCCGCCTGTGCTCTGATAGCGGTCGAGTCTTCCCCAGACAATCTGTCTGTACCAGTACGGCATCTGGAACTGCACTGAAAGCTCTCGTGTCAATTCTAGAAGCGCGTTGTCTTCTGGACTTGGACCTGTCTTGATTCTCTCGTACCAGCTACGCCCGCCCAGTCTATCCAAGAACAGTTACTAGAATTGGATTCGAATCTTATACATTTAGTGCGACCGCAATTAGGCTCACTCTTAGCGATGCCTGGAAGTGTCAGGTGAAGAGGTCCTCGAGGGGGTTGCCCATCTCTCGAAGCTCCGGATCTTCACGCCGTGCGACTCGAGGTCGAAAATAAGGGCTGGAACCTCTTCCGGGCTTGAGAGTTCGCGCAGAACCCGGCCGAAAAGCCCGCCTCGGATGAGAAGGCTAAGCTGATGCGAGGAGGAGGGACATTGCCGTGCCGTAAATGAAATCGGCCGGCCGATACGGATCGACCGCCAGATTGTGATTCCGAGTAGCGAAAGAGGCTCCTCAGAAACCGTCGAAGCCATTAACGCCCATGGGCAGAGGTTGTGCAACATAAGCCATTCCACCTGCCTGTCGTATCTTGGCCGCCGAAATGCCTCTGATAATCTCGCTAATCGTTTGCAGATTTGTAGTCCCTAAAGATCGAAAGGCAACATGCCAAGGATGGAAGCACTTTCAAAGAGCGCACTAAGAAAGGAGATCGACAAAGCGAGCCCTAACAATTTCAGATAGGCGTAGAGGTCGGCCTTTCTTGCGGTCCGACCGTTTGTAACCAATGAAGTCCAACAAACGAAAGCCTGCAATGCCTACCACCACTAGGGATGTGATTTCGAGGGAGGCTGTGATGGAGAGTGATATGATTCCGATGATTGGGAGAGTCTTGTGGTTCAAAACAACTACTCCTACAATAGCGCCAAAGGACCGGCTCGCTGCACCGACAAAGAGTAAGCCAATTATCGGCAACGAGCCGAGAAAATCAATCAAAGCAGTAGTGCTAATTATTAGCAAGAAAAGAGAGAGGAAATCGTTCGGATTAGCCGATACGCCACTAAGGAGAGCCTGCCTGGTTAAAAGCCCGTAAGCGCCGCCTGCAACTATTGCGGCTCCGATAATTGAGAGTTGTTGTGCGAGACCAAATCTCATTTCTTTACAGAATGCCCAGCGTTTGGAGATTCTTCTCTACGGACTTTCGGATCCTTTAGCAAAGCGTCTATGATGTTTGTGTTGATTGCCATCGACTTTTTGTCAAAGCCGGCCGCTCTTGCGATGTCAGTTTCTGAAATTTGGAGCCCTATGTCTCTGATTGCCTTGAGAGTCACGCCCGCTGCTCTACCTCTGTAACTCATCTTAGGAGTTAGACCCTTTTCAACAGCTGCATCAAGATATTCGTTGGATCGCCGGACCAATTCCTCTCTTTCGTTGTTGCTGACCAGATCGCGCTCGGCGAAGCTCTGGGCCATGCTTTCTATCTGCCTTCTTGTCAGCTGCGAGACAAGATCTGGAAAAGGCATAATGCTGTCTTGGACCCCGAATGATCTGAGGATGCGTTCCTCGGCGTCGGCAAGCTTCTCCTTGCTCACAAACATCTTGGATTCAAATTCATGGTCGGTTCTTAGGTCTCCCATGGCTTTTGCCGCGAGCGATACTGTCGCGATCAGGAAGATTTCTAGATTCTTGTGATTAGCGTTGTACTCGCCTATCGGCCGGCTCTTGAAGTCCAAATAGAGCGCAACCGCAGCCTGTTTAACCTCATTTGGCAATCCGAGCCTCTGCACCGCATCGAAGAATAGGCCGTGCTCCTCCTTGCTCAGAGATTCGACGCCTTTGCTTAGACTGTAGAACCTTTCTTGAGCTTTCACACGAGCACATCAACAATCCGTGTTTCCAAATATATACGCATTCAATTTAGCTAGGTAATAGCCGCAAATTCTGATGGCACCCCTCAGCCCCTCCCTAGGGCAAAGAAGTTGACAACGGTTTCTCCAGCCTTGCGAGCCGACAGGCTAGTCATCATGCTCCTTCTCAGAGAAGTGGTGGGGATGATTCGGGGCAGCGACTACGTGACCAGCTTCTTAATGATAACAGTCAATAACTACCATCCTTTGCGATGCATCGAACGCTGATCACGATGAGCGATTGGAACACAGGAGTCATTACAGAGTTTCGTAAGAACCATGGGAAGGTAGGCGGCCAGTTCGAAGGCGCCCCAATACTACTGATCAATCACACTGGAGCCCGTACCGGCAAAGCCCGGACCAACCCGGTGATGTATCTCAAGGACGGCCACCGCTACCTGGTCTTTGCTTCGAAGGGAGGAGCCCCCACTAATCCCGACTGGTATCACAACCTCAAGGCTCACCCCGACGTGAAGATCGAAGTCGGGACCGAGACGATCGAGGTACGCGCGGAGGAAATCACCGGCGCCGAACGCGACCGAGTCTACAAGCGCCAAGCCTCACTCTACCCGCAGTTCGCCCAGTATCAACAAAAGACAAAGAGGATCATCCCCGTAATAGCATTCACACCCAAGACCAGACGATAGAAACTAGAAACCGATAGTCATACGAGGCTACTTCCGCACGATTCTCTAGTAGCGGTATTGTTCGTCGCTGACCTTTTCCATCCAGGCCGCCGTCTTGCCATCAAGCTGTTCCTGAACCGCGATATGGGTCATGGCCGTTGTCGACGTGGCACCGTGCCAGTGCTTCTCATTTGGCGGGATCCATACCACGTCACCCGGCCGAATCGACTCGACGGGTCCACCCCAGCGCTGCACCAAACCGCTACCCGCTGTCACGATCAGAGTCTGGCCTAACGGATGGGTGTGCCACGCTGTACGGGCACCGGGTTCAAATGTGACGCTGGCGCCGACCGCCCTTGCGGGACTCCTTGCCTGGAACAAGGGGTCAACGCGAACGGCGCCTGTGAAATATTCAGCCGACCCTTTTGTCGAGGGCTGCGAACCGCTTCGTTTGATGTCCATTTTTGCTAGTCTCCCAGGCTCGCCGCATCGATGACGAAGCGGTAACGCACGTCACCCCGCTCCATACGCTCGTACGCGTCATTGATCTGGTCGGCTTTGATGACTTCGACATCGGCAACGATTCCATTCTTCCCGCAATAGTCAAGCATCTCCTGGGTCTCCGGAATCCCGCCAATGTTAGAGCCCGCGATGCGCCTGTTGCCATGGACGAGCGTAAACGCGTCGAGCTGGGCGGCGGAAGGGGGCAATCCTACCAAGACCATGGTGCCGAAATTCCGCAATAGAGTCAGCCGTGTGTTCAGGTCGTGCGGCGCGCTCACCGTGTCCATGATGAGGCTGAACCTGCCTTGAAGCGCCTCCAGAGCCCCGGGCTCCTTCGTGGCCACGAAATGTTTCGCACCCAGCCGTGACGCGTCTTTCTCCTTGTCGCGAGACGTGCTGAGAACCGTTACCTCCGCACCCGTCGAAGCCGCCAGCTTCACCGCCATGTGGCCCAGACCGCCCAAACCGACGACGGCGACCTGGTCGCCTGGCTTGCACCCGAACTGGCGAAGAGGCGAATATGTGGTTATGCCAGCGCACATCAACGGAGCAGCCTTAGCAGGGTCCAGCACTTCCGGGACACGCAGCACATAACGCTCATCAACAACAATGTCTGCAGAGTAGCCTCCGTAGGTCCACGTCTTCGTGTTCTGGTCGAAGCTGTCAAACGTGAACGTCACACCCTTCTCACAGAACATCTCGTGGCCCGCCCGGCACTCAGGGCAGACGCGGCACGAATCGACGAGGCAGCCCACCCCGACCAACTCGCCGTCCCGGAAGCGCGTAGCTCTTGTCCCACGTGATGCGACCCGGCCAACAATCTCATGCCCTGGCACGACCGGAAAGTGGGTCCCGCCCCAGTCATCGTTCACCTTGTGCACGTCGCTATGGCAGATGCCACAGTAGAGAATCTCGATCTCGACATCATGTGGCCCCGGCTTGCGGCGCTCGATCTTCAGAGGTTCAAGCGGTGCTTTGGCCGCCGTGGCGCCGTATGCAGGAATCTCCATCGACACAGACAAGGGAGAAACAGTCGTTGACATGGACAAACTGAGAATGGTCAGCCTAGTAATATCTTCCGCCGCCATAGCGACCACGAGTCGAGGTGGTTCGCCCCGGTACACGCTGAATGCTTTAGAAAAGGTGGCGGGAGATGATCTCAGCTGGACCCGCGGGGTCAGACGATAGGACATTGCCAGCTAGGGTCCTGATTCGCCTAGCAACCTTCGAGGCCGCCCTAGGCGTAGTGTTGACGAATACTGAGGGTCCGGTATCGAGAGAGTACCAGACCGGGACCCCTTCCTCTTCCCGGAGCCTCCGAACCTCATCCATGATCCTGACAGATAAAGGGCTGACAAGAATCGTTTCCAGCCTGCCAGTCATCGTGATAGCATGCAAGTTCAGCGTGTCCACCTCGGCTAGTCTACAGATCTCCGAGACATCCTTCCTCCCTATCGCACGCCTCATCCTCTGAAGAACCCCTCTGAGATACGCCAGCCTCGCCCTGAAGAACGGAGACGTCAAAACGTCTGCGTGGGCCTTGTCAGTCTTTATTGAGGATGGAATAGGAACAATCAGCGTCCTCAACCCGATAGAACTCGCAGACGCAAGCTGCTCCGCATACGATCGGCCCTTCCGGTTCGCGTACCATATGGAGAACCCGCCTACTAGACTCCGCGCAGCAGACCCGGCTCCGAGCCTTACGACCTCGGACAGTTCCCGGGGCTCAAGACTGAGCCCCAGAGCCTTTGACGCTGCGAGGCCCAGAGCCGCGAAACCAGACGCTGAGAAGCCCAAACCCTTCCCCTCGACATTCGCGTTCCTCGACTCGACCCTAACCCGAGTCTTTTCGCCTGCGAGTTCTCTTAGCTTGTCGATGACGATGCGAGCCCTCGCCTCTTCTCCTGATGTCGGAACAATCCCGTTGATTCGAATTCTGTCCCTATGGAGGCTGTCACCGGTCTCAACCGTCGTAACAGTGTCAAGCGACTTCATGCAGACAGAGATACTGTCATGGAATGGAATCCGGAGCTTCGCATTCCTCAGGCCGTGATACTTGACCAGTCCCTGAATCGCGTAGGCACGCGCGCTACACTTCAACGCGGACTATCCTATGACCCCAGTCGCCCGGGCAACCTTCTCCGCAGCCCCCTCGGTAACACCTGTCTCGCCGAGGATCGTGTACCGCTCAGGTCTAAGACTATGAGCCATCGTCAAAGCCTTTACCACCTGTTCCGGTGAAACATTCAAGTCCTTGGCAGTCGAAGGCGCGCCAATCTCCTGGAGAAACTCCTTGATCGATTCCCAGTTGGACCCGTGAAGATAGGCGCACATTATCGCCCCGACACCCGTTCTACCCCCATGTAGACTCGTATCGCCCGCAACGATATCTAATGCGTGGCTGAACAGGTGCTCCGCACCACTGCATGGCCTAGAGCTACCAGCAATACTCATCGCGACCCCGCAGCTGATCAGCGCCTCGACAACCGTCCGGACGCCCTCCTTGCTGCGCTGGACAATCTCTTTCACATTCCGCGTAACCAGCTCCGCGCTCATCAACGCTAGCTCCGCCGCATAATCCCCATAGTACTCGTTCTTCAGCTTGTGAGCAAGCTGCCAATCCTTCACAGCGCTAAACTTGGCGACAATATCCCCACACCCAGCCGCCAAGAGATCGTAGGGCGAATCCGCTATCACGCCAATATCGCCAATGATAGCAATCGGCGCCTGCGCCCGGATCGAGTAGGGCTTGGGACCACCCTTAATGGAAGCATAAGGGCTAGCGATTCCATCGTGGCTCGCGGCCGTTGGAATACTCATGAAAGGAACCGACGCTTTCGCAGAGGCAAGCTTGCCCAGATCGATATCCTTCCCGCCCCCGACCGCCAGCACGATGGAGGGCCTAGTCTTCTTGATCGTCTCTATGATCTGGTTCAGAACGGCCTCCGTCGATTCCTTGACTATTATATGGTCGACACGAAGCCCAGCCTTCGCAGCAGACTTGGCGACTCCAACCCCCGCGAGAGGATAGGTTACGGGTCCCGATACCACTAGGGCCGTGCCGTGAAACCCTAGCTTGGTGCAGATCTCACCTACTCTGTCGAGAATGTTGACGCCTACGATGACCTCTCTCGGAAGTTGCATGTAGTGGAGCGATTCTTCAGATTCCAGTCTCCGATCACACCACAAAGAGAATTACGACGGCGAGCAGAAACGAGCCGCTTTCAATCCAAAGGAATGATCTGCCTATCTGCCGGGCGACCCGTCCTATGAAGCTGGTTATCGACTGGAAAGTCTCCGAGCCCAACACTTGCATCTGTAGAGAGAATTTGGAAACTCCCGCCGACGATTCTTCTAGATTCGCCACGGCCTTCTGAACCGTCTGCGTGATCTGTGTGACAAACGATGCGGTCGGTAAGGCCGCTCCCACCGGATAGTATCCCAACGGCGATCTTACAAGACCCGTAACAAGGTGAGTGTCAGTCGTCATGACCTCGGCATCGCTGACTCCTATGTCCTTGACCGATTGAACTATCCTGTCCCGAAGACCTTGCTGCATATTGTTTCCGTCGATAGTGATGTACGATACGGTGTCGCTTTCAGTCTTCAAGACCAGCACGGACAGGCCGCCCGGACCTATTCCATCTTTGAGCCCATAGGTATCCAGGGCATCATATGCGGATCCAACTTTGAAAGGATCCTGTGACAGAGCCTTCAACCTGTCAAGCACTCTGACCGCGGCCGTGATAATTCGCTCTGCCTGGAGGGGTGTTATAGAAGGTTGACCTACGAGGCTGTTATGGGCATCGATGACCAGCACCTCAAAGCCTCGCGTCGACGCTTCCTTCTCTATTTCCCCGGATACCACCGTCGGCAGATCCTCCATCTCCTCAGGAGCCAGCGTAATCGTCAGCAACGCCACGTTTCCAAAGGCCTGGCCCGAAACGATAGCCTCTCCCTCTCTCCCTCGAATCATGGAAGAGGCTTTGCGGATCAGATGCTCCGAGGGGTAGTTCTCCCTGGCGGCTGAAAGAAGTCTATCAATGTCCCGGTGAGAGACTATGTTCAACTTATGGCTCGAGATGCCATGCGGCACCTGGACGACACCACGCTGTGTTTCTTCGAGCGACTGTTTCAGCTCGGAAGGCAGACCCCCGCTCCCCATGTCCCGATACGGTCCAGGATGAAAATTGGACACGACCAACGACGCTATCGGCCCCGAGTCCCTTCCAGAGAAGCTCAGAATCTTCGTCTCAATCGACCCCTCGGTTGAGAGAGACAAGAGTCTCTCCTCAAGAGCGGTCGGCGTCTTTCTCAACCAGTGATCAAGGAATGATCTGAATAGACCCATAGGAGAGTGATGAATCTCAGCACCACCCTCAATCTCGACCCTTCTGATTATGAGAGAGACGCCTGCTGCCGAGAGGACTAGGCCGGAGGCGACCAGTACACCAACTTGGATCACTGTTGGGCTTGACCCGGAGGATAGAAATTGAGAAAGGATCAGAAACATGATCGTTGTGAGCAGAGCAGTCGGCATACCTGCCGAGAGTTTTCTCCACGAACTCATCGAGGACATCGCCATGGGCGTCAGGAAACGGACCGGGAGTGACACCGCCAAACCGATCAGGAACCCGTCCTCCCACAAACGCGTGGCGCCGAGGAGAACGCCGATGATCGAGAATAGTAGGAGAACTGCCCCCATTGGCAGTATGGAGATCACCTCGACCCCCATCAGACGCCTGAAATCCAGGATCCTATCCTTCCGAAGAAGTAAGGCCGAGTTTACAAGTTCGCCTGCCAGGCCCGGCAACAAGAAGACGGCACTGGCAAAGACCAACGTCTGGACGAGGTTTTCGCCCGCGACAAACAAAGAAACACCTGCAGATGTGAGAGCGATCGCGGCGAAGATCGATACGACAACGGGAGTCGAGGGGAAGGCTACGCGTCTGATGAAGTTGAAGGCGTCAACTGTCCCGCCCACACCCGTCCTCCGAGCACTCGGCATCGGGCTAGGCACGCTTTAACGCGGCGAGAATCTGCTTGACCCGTCCCGGCCCCTCCTGCTCCAATACGGTTCCAGTCACAATCGCAGAGGCGCCCGCCCGTGCAAGCCGTTCTGCCTGATCAGGGGTCCGGATTCCTCCTCCAACTATGACCGGGACGTCGACGGTCTCGCTGACCCGACTGACCATACGAGGGTCTACCATCCGCTCGGCACCACTCCCAGCCTCCAAGTAGACGAAACGCATTCCCAAGTATTGAGCGGCTAGAGCATAGTCTGTCGCGAGATCGACCTTCGAAAAGGGCACCGGCTTAGCCACCCCAACCTTACTCACAGCAGTCTCCGACTGTCCCACAATCATGTAGCCGAGAGGTATTGGTTCAAGGTTGAACCTTCTCACCACCGAAGCGCCCACAACTTGAGACTCGATCAGGTACCGAGTGCTTGACGAGTTCAGGAGGGACATGAAGAAGATAGCGTGAGCGAATCTGCTGATCCCCACGGGCCCGTTGGGAAAGAGAATGGTGGGAAGGGAGCAGGAGTCTCGTATTGTCTTGACTGTCTTGTCAAGTTGGGCAGAAGACTTTAGGGTCGATCCCCCGATCATTATGGCAAGCGTGCCGTGACTCTCTAGGTCAGCGACGATATCGGCCAGATTATTGGAGAATTTCTCCGGGTCTATGAGCGCGAGGTGTATGCAGCCCTTCTCCCGTATTCCGTCGACTAGAGCACCCTCCACCTTTCCTACCATAACTTGGACTCCTCAGCTACTCAGTAGTTGATGGGCGACTTTGATGGCCAGTATAGGATGTTTAACAAGGAGGCTGACCGCTCTCGACGGGCTGAATCCGTGGGCCATCTCGACAAGGTCCTGGCCATCAAGATATTCGGTTATCACATTCAGTTCATCGTCGGAAAAACGCTCGAAAGACTCGAGCGCCTTGAGACTATTCCTTATCTTCTCACCCCACAACGTCTCAAATCTATCCTTGTACGCTGACAATCGTCTCAAACTCGTGTCTCCCTCTTTTGCGGCCTTCCCAGACTCTTCGCCAGCAAGTTTCCCTGCCACTAGGCTCGTGTGAATTCCCGCGCCGGTGAGTGGAATCACCTGTCCGGCGGCGTCTCCGCAGAGCATCATATTCTCGCTCACGTAATCGTCGACCTCACCACCCACCGGGACCGGCGCAGCCTGCGACCGTTCTATCGCAGCCTCGCCGAAGGCAGCAGGGTGTTCCTGGATGAACCTGTCTAAGAGCTGCTTCGCCCCCGAACCTTTGACTCCGATCCCCACGTTCGCCGTTCGGTTTCCCTTCGGGAAGATCCATACATAGCCCGCGGGTGCTTTGTTGTGGCCGATGAAGATCTCCAGCTTGGACTCGTCCTCTAGACGACAGTTTGTCATGGCATATTGAAATGCAGCTATGACCTGGTATCTCTTCCTCTGGAAGAACTGACGCGCTAATATCGACCCAGTCCCGTCACAGCCTATCACGATCCGCGCTCCTAACGAGAAAGGCTCCGAACCATCCTTTCCGTTGATGAGAACATGCCCATCCTCCCTAACCACATTTTCTACTGTTCTACCGTACTCTAGCATAGCCCCCGCGTCCCTAGCTCTCTCCGCCAATACGTTCAACAGTGCTGGCTTGTCAAGGATGTAGCCTTCCCCACCAACGTTCACCCGCTTCTTTTCGTCCGGCCCATACAGAACTGCCCCGCTGATGTGGTTGATGGCAAACTCAGGGCTGGGCGAGACCTCAGCATCCTCCAGAACCTCCGAGAGGATCCCTTCAGCGCAGGGTTTTCTTCCCGGATGCGCTTCCCTCTCGAGCAGTACCGCGCGGGCTCCTTCTCGCGCCGCGGTCCATGCGGCCATGACGCCGGCAGGACCGGCTCCGATAATTGCAACATCACAGGTTTCCATAGTCAAGACCTAGGTTGGCTGGGGATACTCCGCAACAGGGTCTCGAACCCCGGTTGTGAACGCGAACGAGTACGACCTCGTGATGGGAATGTTTCTCATAGTGTCGACCCCGTACGACTCTTGTCTGCTGAAAATTGGTGCTGGCGTCGGATTGCGTTTTTCAATCTCTTTTTCCACCCGATGTAGGAAGTAGAGCGAGTACATTGCCATAGAGAATACTAGGGTCACGACCTTGGTAGCGAAGACCAGGCTGAGTGGGTTTCTAAGGTTTGGAAAGCTGTTGAAGAGCTGGTCTGGGTTGCATGGTGGCAGGGCGCAGTTGTTTGCGAGGACCTCGAGTGCGGACCAGAGCATGAAATTGAAGAATATCTCATAGAGGGCTCCAAAGCCTATTACGGCTGTGACGACGAAGAGGAAGCGTCTTGTCCGTTCCGAGAATCTGAGAAAGTGGCTCCTTTGCGATTCTAGTCCAAATGCCCAGTAGAGGAAGCTTGCATAAGAAAACCAAGTTATTGGCTTGGCAAAGAACCAGGGCGAGATAGACGTTGGCGGAAATTCGGCTAGTACAAACTGCTCCCCGATGACTGAGGGAGGGTTTCCCAAGGCGAGAATTCCATAGTAGCCGATGAAGGCCGTGGCCACGAGCCCGGACGCCCAGGAGAGCATCGACCAAGGTCGACGCTCAAACAAGTCTCGGAGCTCGATGAGGCTGAACCAGTTCGGCTTTTGTACCTTCAACTTGCCCTAAATCACTAAGATTCTCGGGTTGTGGACGGCAGCTTTCATAAGCCTTCCCTCACCGATGACCCTTCCCCATACACCATCCTATAGAGAGACTCGTCTCACGATTTCCAAGAAGAGGCGGAGATAGCCTCTTGGAGGCTAGCCGAAAACGTGGCTACCTTTCGTGCTGGAACTGGAAAAAGGATGGACGGGGAGTGAAAAAGACTCCCTTCCGGTTTATTGGATGACTTCGCCCGATGCGAAGCGGTTTGAAACCCGAGTTATCTTGACCTTGACATGGTCCCCGGGCTTCGTGTTCGGTACGAAGACAACGAGACCCTCAACGCGGGCTATTCCTTCTCCGCGTCTGCTGATCTCCTTGATGTCAACGTCGTATTCCTTGCCTTCTTCGACAGGCTTTGGACCAAAACGGTTCGCACCGCCACCATAACCTCTCCTCTCATAACCCATAGGCATGTTCCACCTCCGTTCTTCGTCTCTTCTCGTATCGGTTGCTACGGGAGAAAGCAGCAGTCGTTTCGGCAACGGCCACAGGACGTTCCCCGGCGAGTCAACCTGCAACTGAAAGGTCCGGTCCTTCCAATATAAAGTTGCTTTACGCAGCGATATCCTCGGATTGTAACAGTCCATACCTAGTTTGAATACCATCCGAATGTCGAACTGGTTCGAGTGCACTAATGCTAGCGATAACTCCTCTCGATGGACTTCCCCTGCTAAAGGAGGGGGACGACCTCGCCGGCTTGATAGTCGAGAGAGCAAAGAAGCTGGGCGTGGGAATAAGGAACCGAGATGTCTTGGTGGTCGGGCAGAAGGCGGTCTCCAAGACTGAAGGTAGAATCGTAGACATTGACAATATCAGACCATCAGCGAGGGCGGCTAGAATCGCGAAGAAGACCGGGAAGAGGCCTGAGTTCGTCGAGATCGTTCTCAGAGAATCCTCCAAGATATTGCGCGCGGACGGAGAAGCGTTTATCGTGACAACCCGGACTGGGGCGACCTGCCTCAACGGGGGCATCGACAAGTCCAATGTCAAAGGGGACAGCATGTACGCGCTTCTCCCCCAGGACCCCGACAGATCCGCTCGGCTACTTTCAGGGAGAATCCGAAAATTGACCAGAAAACAGGTGGGGATCGTAATCTGCGATACTCGAAGCAGGCCCTTCCGGCGAGGACAGATCGAGGAGTGCATAGGAATAGCAGGTCTGAGCCCCCTCGTCGACTATCGAGGTAAGAAGGACCTATTCGGCTACACGCTCCGATTCAAGAACGTCGCCCTCGCAGACGAGCTGGCCTCCGCGGCCGAGCTAGTCATGGGCCAAGGTCGAGAGGCGAGCCCTGTAGCGATTGTCCGAGGCTTGAAGAGGGTAAGGTTCCAGAAGAGAGCATCTAGCAGGAATCTCGGGGTGTCAAACGAGGAAGATCTGTTCCGAGGAACTCTTTGACCTACATCGGCTGTAGATTCTGTAATTCTGGATGATGGAACGCGGATTGAAAGAGTAATATGAAAGCTGACCGGTTCGCTCGCAAACCAAGATTGAGAGAATTCTGTTGAGCTCTCTGTTCGACCCGTACATACCGTTACTGGAGTATCTTGTTGTCTGGTTTGCCATAATTGGCATAGCCGTTCTTTTGAAGACCGACAAGCATGGCATAATTGCCAAACCATACTACCTCATGCTGAAGACGGTCGCTTTCAACAAGGTACTCGAGAGGATTGGAGGCAGATTCCGAAGAGCGTGGACGATATATTTTGACATCGGAGCGGTCTTAGGTGTAGGTTTCATCGTCTTCATTCTATACGCGATAATACGGAACGCGATCGCGCTACTTTATCGCAGCTCTCAAGCGGGACCTACAATCCTTATCGTACCTGTACCGGGCCTGACGTTAGGATGGGACATCTTTCCCTACATTCTCTTTGCGATCGCAGTTCTCCTGATACCTCACGAGGCTGCACACGGCATAGCAAGCGTCCTCGACAAGGTTCCGATCAAATCATCCGGAGTATTCATGGCAATATTCCTGCCAGGGGGCTTCGTGGAAATAGACGAGGAAGACCTGGCAAAACGCAAAGCTCTCACGAAGCTGAGAGTGTTCGCCGCCGGCTCCTTTACAAACGCAGTAACATTCGGCGTGGTGCTCCTTCTCCTGTTCGCCCTCTTTCAGACAGCGCCCGCGGGAGTCCTGGTTACGGGATTCACCCCCGGGAGCCCGGCAGCCGAGGCTCAACTCCCGCAATGGTCAGTTATTACCGGGCTCAACGCGACAACCGTCACACAAATACAGGACGTTGCAAACTACATGTACAAGGTAAATCCCGGCTCACTCGTTCAGGTCCGACTCAATGATGGCCAGGTGTTCAACGTTACGACGGGGAGATCTGATACCAACTCGAGCCGGGCCATTCTCGGAATCTACAACCGAGACTATGTTCCTCTCAGATACGATTTTCTCTCCCTCCAGTCGCAGTACCACCTGTACTACGGCGTCTTCTACTGGCTGGTAATAATCCTGCCCAACGTGGCTCTGATCAATATGCTTCCGATGATTCCGTTTGATGGCGACAGATATTTTGACACATTGCTGGGAGTTTTAGGTATCAAGCATACTCGGCCATTCAGAACCATTGCGAGTGTTGTCTCTCTTGGACTCCTCCTTTCAAATCTGATCCTATCCTTTGTTCTATTTGGAACAGTCTTCCCCAGGTAGATTTGATCTTGGAAGGGAGCAGTTGTAGCAGCTGCCATCGGCGCCCTCCCTTCTACAGACGAGAGAATGAGGGGACGAGTCTATGCAAGACATGTTTCAGGGACTCTGTAGAGCGTCGAGTTCGCCGTACGATCGGTCACTGGAAGATGTTCTCGCCCACTGACCACGTTGCGGTTGCGGTGTCGGGGGGCAAGGACAGCCTCACGCTTCTGATGATTCTCAAGAAACTGTCTTCAAGATTCTCACAGACAAAGATCACTGCAGTCACCATCGACGAGGGGATCGCGGGTTACCGGGAAGAAGCGGTGGACCTGGCTTCGGAGTATTGCAAGAAGCTTAGCGTCGACCATGAGATTGTGTCTTTCGAAGAGCTGTATGGCAGTGGGCTTGACGATTTTCTTCGGGAGCGGAAAGATCGGTTGACCGCCTGCTCTTACTGCGGTGTCTTCCGGCGGAAAGCGATCAATGTCGCAGCTAGAAGGGTCGGGGCGACAAAGATCGCGACAGCTCACAACCTCGACGATGTTGTCCAGACGTACTTGTTGAACCTGTTTCAGGGGGACGTGGACAGGTTCGCAAGGTTCAGTCCGGTCTTGCATGATCCGAGGGGCGGCTTCCTCCCCCGTGTAAAGCCGCTCTGCGAGGTTCCCGAGAAGGAGGTTGCTTTGTACGGCTATGTAGAGGGACTGACATTCCAGTCTGCCTCCTGTCCGTACATGATGGAAGCGTTGCGGAACGAGCTCAGAACCGTCCTGAACAGGCTTGAGCTCGCCCATCCCGGAGTCGTCTTCAGCGCCTACCGGGCGATGACTCGTCTCCGAGCACTGGCCGAGCCGAACGTTGCTCCCTCCGAGCTGCACGCGTGCCGGTCCTGCAGCGAGCCCACCACCCTAGAGCTATGTGAGGCGTGCAGAATGGTTGGAGTTACGACGGACCAGCTGGATATTCCAGCATAGCTGGCATTCATACAACTCTTGGTCTCAGGCTTCGAATCCGTGTTCTCCTATGAGTGGGACGAAAGCGACTCCTCCCAGCGAGGACTTCTTGACGTGTCCATCGGGACCCTTTTCCGCCTTGACAAGTTCTTGGGGGAAGAGCCTTCCTCCAACAGGGACAAGTAGTATTCCCTGGGGCCGGAGTTGTTCCAGGAGAGGCTCGGGAAGTCTAGGAGCGGCCGCGGTCACCAGTATCCTATCGTAGGGCTCCCTGTCTTTGTATCCCAACGAGCCGTCCCCCTGGACCAGCGTGACTCGTTCGCTGTATCCGGCACGCTCCAAGTTCTTCCTAGCGAAATCTACAAGCTCAGTTACCTGCTCTATTGTGTAAACGTGTCCTCGGGGTCCGATCTGCTCCGCGATTGTCGCGGCGTGGTAGCCGCTTCCGGCTCCGACTTCGAGGATGATTAGGCCGGGCTCGAGTTCGAGAGCTTCATTCATTATGGCGACCATGTAACGCCCGGCACTCAATGCCGTGTGGCGCGCTGATCGTCTGACCATGCTCTGTCGGCAGAGGTGTATCGCTGTAGGCGTATGGACGAAGATGCTCCGGAACGAACAATTCCCGCGGAACCCTCCTCATACCTTCTATGACCCCCGGGGATCGCAGCAACCCTTCCCGGACAAGACCCTGGATCATCCTCTCTCGATCTCTCTGAAAATCCGTCGTCCTTGACTCTCGCCTCCAAACGCCGACTCATACGAAGAAGGATATTAGGGTGAATCTTGGAGTTGAACAGTTAGCGTCTTGAGCTTCTCTTTCCACGCCTACGGTCATCCCTCCGTTCTTTCAACTCACCCTTCGACCATAGAAATAACGAAAGAGGCGCACCTCTCGTCGAGGGGAGACTGTATCGTAGCAGTAAACTCTTCGGTAGGACCCGCAGATTTACCGGATGATCTGCGGACGGTTCTTTCAACGCCTGGCGCAGAGGCTCGACTCGTTCTAAGACTGGGCCGCTTCCAGTTCACGGTAGAGGGAGAAGGAGACCCTCGACTAACCCTTAGTCACGCGACTGATCTGGTGGTCAGGAGAAGCGGGTTCATCTCAGATAGGACTCTTATGATCCACGCGGACAAGGCTGCGAGTGATCTTCCCCGCGAAATGGTACGTATGCTAAAAGACCGGAGAAATAGTGTCAGTATCGAAATCTCCGCTAGCGCGCCCTGATAACCTGAGCATCGATCCCGATCTGCCATTTCATTGGTGCCACTTCCCGGACCTTGCGAATTCCTAGCAATCGACCGACCGAATTGCCAGATGATTTCAACGCCTTTTCAAGTTCGCTTTTGGCCCGTGCTTCTGAATTCTCCCCCTCGCCAAACGTGTAGTAGTGGACAACTCCGCCTGAGGGCTGTAATGCGTCGCAGGCCGCATCGACGAACTCTTTGGCGGCTGAAGGGTGGTTCATGATTGCTCTAGTAACTCTTCCATCCAGCTGTCGAGCAACTGTCCTCGCGTCCCCGAGGTGAACGTGGACGTTGGATTCGACCTTGTTTGTTCGGGCGTTCTCTTGAATCAGCCTCGCAGCCTCTGGGTTAGAGTCAATCGCGTCAACGTTCACATTCTTCACTGTCTTCGCGATAAGAATCGAGAAGGGGCCAACACCAGCAAACATGTCGACCACTCGTTCTCCTTCTGCGACCTGTCGAGCGACCCGCTGATGTTCTGTCGACAGTCGTGGAGAGAAGAAGACCTTGGAAAGGTCAACTCTGAAAACGCAGCCGAACTCTCGGTGCACCGTCTCGGTTCTTTCCTCGCCCGCCACGTGACGTAGGGGTCTTACTCGTTCGGCACCTGAGACGGGTCCGGCCTTGGCGAAAACTGCTTTTACGTTCGAGTGAACTTCTAGAATCGCCTGAGCTATAGTCTTCTCGTACAGGCCAAGTTGAGGTGCGAGTTCGAGAATGGAGATGTCCCCGACTATGTCGAATGATTTCGGCAGGTCTTTGAGCGCTTCTAGGGAAATCTTGCCGGATAGTGCATCTTCCAAGGTCCTCGGCGACTTCTTGCGCGGCTCGAATTCATCTTCTCCGAGAATCGCACCAAGCTCTCGTTGCAACAACTCGGACTCCATGGTCTGGAGGCTACGAATCAGAGGAACCGTTAGGGTTTTCTCTTCATTCTTGAGGTTAAAATCTCGGTCGACTAGCCCCATCTTTGACAGAAGCTGTATTGCCCGCTGAGCCGATTTTCGCTGCACTCGGACACTCGGTCTTGCAGATCGATTTTTCGGGAGCACTTCGTTTTCTGGAATCAACTATCGAGACTCGAAGACCGGAATCATCTCGGTCCTCGACTTTAGTCGCTTCAGAAAATCCAGATCGGCCAACGCAACCTCCGCCGACAACCTCACGTCCTCATCGGAGTCGGCGAGCCTCGCGATCAACCCATCTCGAGCCCTCTCATCACCGATCGACCCGAGCGCCACAGCCGATTCATGCCTAACGAGTACACTAACGTCGTTTGACATTGCTCGTAGCAGCGCGGGTACTGCTGATTTGAACTCCAACTGTCCCAAGGCGAACGCGGCCTCGTGACGCACCAAGGGGCTAGGATCTTCTTGAAGAGCACGTGCCAGCAGAGGAACAGCCGCCTCACTCTTCATATCGGCTAACATGCACACCGCATGGATTCTCAGAACAATGCTGGGCCTATCATCGAGAACTTTCTTGAAGTAAGCCACCTCACCTTTGGAGAATGCCCACTCCATTCTCTCCAGAGTCTCAAAGTCCCCCGAGTGGTCGGGAATCTTGACCATCGTTGTTGTCGACTTCATATCCTAGAATTCTCCTACTTGTAGTTCTTCTCTCCTGCGAGAATCTTGATGGGTAGCTTATTTTCTCTTGGCGGGATGGGACACGTGTACTGATCGTTGTATGCGCAGTATGGATTGTAGCTAAGTTAAAGTCCAGCTCGTAATCATCTCCTCCCTGCTCTTCAAGATCGAGATACGTGCCGGCCTTGTATGTCTCGGAGCCTGAAGTCTCGTCTGAGAATGGTATGAACAGCGACCGGGCGAAGGGATCCTCAGCTGACTTGTAAACAAACAATCTCAACTTAGCGCCTTGAAGCTGGAATGTGAAGGTTCCATGCTTCATGTAGGCTTGTTTGGTTCCCTTGCTTGTTACCACCATTGTGGGCTCCGGCCGATCATACCTGTCAAGTCTAGCCTTGACTCTGTAGGTTGGGTCCGGCGAATAATAGTTCAGACCTTTGAAGTTGGTGCGCTTATCCGCCGAGATGGGAGAATCAGGATCATCTCGGAAGTAGGCATCTTTCTCCCCGCGAAATGCTGTAATCTCGTTTTCGGCACTCTGGCTCATGTCGATCTCTCGACCGAATCAATTGCCTCCTTCGTCTCACTCCATCGAGGAATCGTTTCGTCGATCCCCGCCGGTGCCTCCTATCGCCTTCTCATAGCACTGCGGACAGTAAGGTCCGGAGTAGGGTCCGTGTTTGGTACAGGCTGGCTGGCCTGTACCGCGTTTGGGCTTACGCTTCACGCTTCCCTGAATCGACAATGACCACTCCAAACAGCTACAATCTGTCAGAAAGACCTTGTCTTCGATGAGCACATCGGACTTCGAGAACTAATGTTGTGGCGGGCCCGGAGGGATTTGAACCCTCGACCACTCCCCGAACGAGCCCTCATCAGACTCGCTCTTCAGGTTAAGAGCTTCAGCCTTCTGGAGCCTGCTGCTCTACCTGGCTGAGCCGCCCGACCGGACCCCAAATGATCCGGTTTACGGGCCCAAGGGACCCGCCGAGAGCCCGCGAGCCCCGGATTTCTAATAAAGATTGTCGGTCCGCCTGATGCGCTGATTATCCACAGCCACAAGCTTCGGAGATTGACGCTCGGGGATTGTTCCTGTCCCAATTCTCTCACGGTAACACAAGCCTTCCGCGGCACCGTTCGCACCCAACCCTCGAGAATAGTATCGGCCGTCGACACTAGATGATGAGGCTACGCACAGTCACCCCTCTGGTTGCCTTAGCACTGACTCTGATCCTCGCGCAGGCGCCCCTAGTCTCTGGAGCAGCCTCGTACTCACTTTCGATCAGTCCAAACGTTCCTGTCAGCCTCGGCACTGGCATGACATTCACCCTGACTCTATCGGGGGCGACCAGGAATTCGGCCTACACTGTCCTCTTTGATGTTGTGAAGCCAAATGGAACTGGATCCGCTCTTGCAACCAAGGTTATCACGACGAACAATGCGGGAGCGGGAAGCGTATCTGTCAACTATCCCGATCCCTCCTTCACTGCTTTGAACGGGACAGTGGCCACTGATGTGGGAGGCGTCTACGACGTGTACGTCAACCAGACATCGCCAAGCCCCAATAGCCAAGTTCAGAGCGGCCAGTTTACTGTTAGCTCGAAGCTGACCGTGGTCCTTTCGCAGCCAGTGGGTGGAACCATTGTACAGAGGTTACAAACCATTGGGATCAGCGCTACTGTCTCGGCTCTCAGTGGTCCGGACAATGGAGCTATCGTCTACGCGAACACACCTGGAAATGGACAGATTCTCCTTCTCCAAACAAGCCCGGGGTCCTACTCTTACAATTATCAAGTCTCAAGCGCAGATCCGACAGGAACATGGATTATCATTGTCCAGGCTAGCGATAGCATAGGCAACTCGGGAAAGAGCACACCGGTCAATGTTACCGTTACGAAGAACGACCTGATCGTCGACTCACTCATAACCTACAACTCGCAGGGACACCCTTCAACGAGCTTCTCGGCCGGCGACACTATCTACGCCTCCTTCGTGATACGGTACTCTTACGGCACTAACAACTACCTAAGCTCAGGCCAGTATGCAGTCCAAGTGAGAAACCCCTCTGGAACAGTGGTCGCAAATCTCACCGCAGCTTATGACTCCTTCCGCCGCGGATTCTATACAGGCACGGGCTATCCGGTTTCAGCCTTCGACCCAGGTGGCACTTGGACTGTCGGAATGTCCGCGAACAGTATCAACGATGGATTCGGAAACACAGGCCCTGGCCTCTCCACCTCCGTCCCACTACAGATTGCAACCTCGCCCCTCAGCTACTGGCCCTTCGTGGTTGCGGGCATAGTGGCCGTTCTCGGGGGAGTCGTCACCGTCAAGCGATTCGACATGTATCTCGAAGGCTTCCAACACCTCGACCAGTTGATGGGAGGGCCTCTCCCGAGAGGATCAAGCATACTATTGCTGGGAGACGCCGGAAGCGGGAAAACAATACTCTCCTACCAGTTGCTACATGAGGAGTTGGACTCTGGCAAGCTCTGCGCCCTACTGTCCTACGACGCTTTTCCCGAAGATGTTCAAGCTCGAATGAACGAATTCGGATGGGACATAGTCTCCCACCTACGCAAAGGCCGCCTAAAGATTATCGACTGTTATTCCAGCCTAGCTGGGCAAGGAGAGGGGGCGATAAAGGACCCCTCGGACCTTACTGAGCTGAACATACAGGTAACCGCGTTTATCGGCAGAGCAAAAGGCGCGCCCGTCACTGTCGTACTCGATTCGCTAACACCAATATTCAACGGGGTCGAGGAGAAACAGGCCATCAACTTCATCCAAACCCTCGGAGCTAAGGTAAAGAAAACCGGAGGCTTGTTCATACTAACCGCATCCAAAGGAGCCATCCCCGACGAGTCAGCGGCCAAGCTGAAGACGATGGTGGATGGCGTCATAGAACTCAGCATCATCAGAGGTCGGGGGAGGGCTCACAGGTTTCTATCAGTGGTCAAAATGGAGAGGAGGACAATATCTTCAAGTTCAGTCGCGTTCGAAATCGACCGCACCAGAGGTCTCGTCTTCCGAGTATCTCGATTCGGACTAATGAAAAAACAGCTCGTCAGCTTTCTAAGAATGCGCGAGGGTTTGGCACACGCCAAGTCGACCCTTAGAAGACCTGAAGCCCAGGCCGGCAGAGGATCGCCGACAACTCAACGCTGACCCCGAACCCTGAGAAGCAGATTTAGCCCTGAACCGTTTCCAAGTGCACTATGGACTCGTTCGCATTCATAGGACTCGGGTTGAATGACGAGAAAGGCCTCACCCTGGAGGGCCTAGAGGAGGCCCGACGCGCAGACAGAGTATTTGCAGAATTCTACACCAACCCGATGCCGGCTCTCGATATGAAGCGCTTGGAGAAGCTCATCGGCAAGAAGATCCACGTGCTCAACAGGACTCAGCTGGAAGAGGAAGGAGGCCGAGAACTGATAAGATCAGCCAAAGAAGACAGCGTGGCCTTCCTAGTGCCCGGCGACCCCATGATCGCCACAACGCACATCTCATTGAGACTCTCATTGTCCAAGACAGGAATCGGATCCCGAATAATCCACGGTCCCTCGATAATATCGGCAGTCTGTGGCGCAACGGGACTCCAAAGCTACAAGTTCAGCAAGACAGTCACCATCCCCTACGACCCGCCTCTTCCCGCCTCGGTTCTCGAGACAATCTCCGACAACCACGGTCGAGGCTTGCACACTCTGCTCCTCCTCGACGTCAAAGCAGATCAGAACAAACAATTGACCATAGCTGAAGCGCTCACCAAGATCACATCTGCGAACCCCAGCCTCGAAAGCCGCCTTGCTGTTGGAGTTGCTAGAATAGGCGCTCGCGACGAGAGGGTCAAAGCGTCCAGAATAGGGCTCCTCATCAACGAGGACTTCGGCGGCCCTCCCCGGTCGATTGTGGTTGTCGGGAAGCTCCACTTTATGGAAGCCGATGCGCTGAGGATCATCTGCGGAGCACAGGATTCAGACCTGCGTGAGAATTATTGAAAGAGAGCGCGTCAGATAGAACTGCGAAATATCTAGAGTCGACCTCAGCCGCATTGAAACGGTTGAAGCTCAAGAAAACTCCAAGAAAAATCGTGGAATCACAAGTTCAGTACATGCTAGAGCTTGTCCGAGGATACACGAAGGACGCTCGGCATTATGCAGAAAAGCGGAAACCAGTAACATCTCTTGTCTGCATTGCATACGCAGAGGGATTGTTGGACGCGATGAAGTTTCTCGAACTCGTCGACTTCTAGAATAGCCCCAAAGTAACACTCGCCTGATATTGCCCCTGAGACGGTTTCATATCGAATCGAAATGGTCGACTGTGCTGCGTGTGGAAGAATCGTACACCGAGACGAACCTGTCTTCGCAGCTTTCAGTCAAGAGGGTAAGAGAACATACTTCCATCAGGACTGTGAGCAGAAGGCTGATTACATCTCCAGATGGAAAGAAGAAGCTCCTTGGGCGTTTAAATCGATCAAACTTACAATCCCCGACTGGCAACAGTGCAGTTCGAAGAAACACTTGGGCGTGTGGCAATCAATCTTCATAGCCCGGAGAGACGAGGACATCTGGTGTCCCGACTGTGGCCTAAAGATCGCTCGGCATGAGGGTCTGACTTGCCCCAAATGCAGTTCTCCTGCAATAGTAGTAGGCGTGGAATCGACCAAGATGGTTTTCACGCACAGAGAACCACTCTACAAGCTACTCGTGCATTGTACACAGAAAGGAGACGACTCTATCAGCTACGCTATCTCAAGAGGATTCACTCCAGTCACAATCACCGCGAGGATAAAGG
>Ga0209156_10000883_pt1 | contig 25256 bp, 23 predicted proteins | sample GraSoiAngelo_124_FD_185881 | JGI IMG/M metagenome (GOLD analysis project Ga0209156, IMG submission 185881) | Grasslands soil microbial communities from the Angelo Coastal Reserve, California, USA - 14_0927_05_20cm (SPAdes) (version 2) | ecosystem: Environmental > Terrestrial > Soil > Grasslands... | reverse complement strand
CGTGAAGGAGGCTCCCGAGGGTTTCAAACTGGACGACGCGACCGTGGCGGTATTCCTGGATCCCGAGGCGGTGGAGTGCGAGCGCCTGTTGCGCGCGTGCGAGGCCTGCCCGGTGGATGCGATCAGCGTGTACGACGAAACGGGCAAACAAATCGTCCCTCGCCCGGCTTGACAGTCCCGGGAGCGGGTCGCATACTCGCCCCGCCCCGTGCCAGCGAGGGAGGTGCCGGTGTACCGCGAGATCTTCGTCCCCGTCGACAACTCCCCGCATTCGGATTGGGCGGTCGACCGGGCGATCGAGTTGTGCCGCAAGACCGGCGGTCGCATCACCGGCAATCACGTGTACGCCGCCCGGCTCCACGATGTCCGGTTTCGCCAGCTCGAAACCGGCCTTCCCGCCCAGTTCCAGACTCCGGAAGAGATCAAGAAGCAGCGCAAGATCCACGACAAGCTGATTGAAAAAGGCCTTCAGCTGATAGCTGACAGCTTTCTCGATCAGCTCGGGAAGCGCTGCGAGGCGGCGGGCGTCCCGCTCACGCGCCAGCTGCTCGAGGGCATCAACTACGAAGAAATGGTGAACGAGGTGAATCGGGGCGCGGGCCGGTTACCGGGGTTGATCGGGTTCGATCCCAACCGGGCCGCGGGGTACGACGGCGGAGAGCGCGTGCGCAGCGACGTGCGGGTCGGCGAGAACGGCCGGCTCGTCGCCGAAGACGAGGACGCCGCGGCCCGGCTGGTCGGCTCCTCCGGACGCCGCTACGACCTCCTCACCCTCGGCGCGCACGGCTTGGGCCGCCAGCCGTTCTCGCAGCTCGGCGGGGTCGTCGCCCGCGTGCTGCGGGGGGTCGAGAAGGACGTGCTCATCGTGCGCGACGACCGCCCCTTCGCGGACGGCCGCTTCCTGGTGTGTGTGGACGGCTCGTCGTACGGCTACAAGGCGATGCGCGTGGCCCTCGAGCTGGCGCAGGCGTTCGGCGGATCGCTGTTCGTGTGCAGCGCGTTCGACGTGGAGTATCACCACGTCGTGTTTCACAACATCAAGGACGTGCTGTCGTATCAGGCCTCCAAGGTCTTCAAGTTCGAGGAGCAGGAGGAGCTGCACAACAACATCATCGACAAGGGGCTCCTCAAGCTCTGCCAGGCGAACCTGAAGCGCGCCGAGGTGATGGCCCGGGAGTTTCCCGACGTCCCGCTCAAGACGCAGATCCTCATCGGCAAACCGTTCCAGGTGATCATGCAATGGGCCGAGGAGATCAAGCCGTCGCTGCTGGTGCTGGCCCGTCACGGAGCGCACCGCATCGAAGGCACCGAGCTCGGCAGTCAGGCCGAGAATCTCTTGCGGCTTGCGCCTTGCAACGTGTTGCTGGCGGGCACCGTCGGCATCCGCCCCGAGGACATCCCCTGGATCGAGGAAGACGGTGTGGCCGGGCTCCCCTGGGCGCCCGAGGCCGAGGTGCGGATTCTGCGCGTGCCTCCGTTCGCGCAGGGGATCGCGCGCCGCGCGGTCGAGGAGTACGTGCTCGAGCAGACGCACGGGCAGGCGGCCACCGTCACGAACAAGTGGCTCGATGAAGCGATTCGCAAGCTCCTGCCCACCCACATGCAGCTCATCATGGGGATCGGCACGGCGGAGGAGATCGCGCTCGCCGAGGTCAAGGCGCAGGAGCAGATGAAGGCGACGAGAGTACAGGGCCACGACTCTGACCCCCAGGCCCTGACCCCTGATGTGGAGGTGAAGTGCCCGGTCACGGGAGCCGTGAGCCGGCGTCCGCGGATCGCCACCGACCCCATCGTCTGGACCGAAGAAGCGTGGGCCCGCCTCCAGGTCGTCCCCCTGATCGCCCGGCCGCTGGCCCGCAACACCGTGGAACGGTTCGCCCGGGGCCACGGCATCTGGCGCGTCACGACGCCCGTGATGGACGACAACAAGGAGGCGATGATCGCCGCGGACGAGTTCGACGTCGAGACGATGATGGTGATGTTCACCGAGCTGCGCGCGAAGCAGATCCGCGCGGAGGCGGAGGGAACGACGGGGCTTACGCCCGAGATGCGGGCGTTCATCGAGGAAGCGAAGGCGCAGGGGATCACGCGCTGCCCGATCCGAGACATCGAGGAGAAAGTGGGTAAGTGCCCGGTCGATTTCAAAGGCACGACGCCCGACGAAGCGAAGCAGGCGGTCGAGAAGCTGCTCCAGTGAACTACGTCCCGCACGTCGTGGCGTGGAACCTGACGCGGCGCTGCAATCTGGAGTGCGCCCATTGCTACATCGCGGCGGGCCCGCGCGAAACCGCGACCGGAGAGCTCGACACCGCGGCGTGCCTCGGCATCGTCGACCAGGTGCTCGCGGTGAACCCCGCTCCGATGCTGATCCTCTCGGGCGGGGAGCCGCTGTTGCGCGAGGACCTGACCCACATCGCGCGCTACGCTTCGGAGAAGGGCGCCACCGTAGTCGTGGGCACGAACGGGACGCTGCTCACTGACGAGCGGATCGCGGGGCTCAAAGCCGCGGGCGTGCGCGGGTTTGCGGTGAGCGTCGATTCGCTGCGCCCCGCCTATCACGACAACTTCCGGCACGGCCGCGGCTCGCTCGCGGACACGCAAGGCGCGCTGGCGCGCCTCACCCGGCAGCGGCTCGATTTCATCATCCAGACCACGGTCACCAAGGGCAACCGCGCCGAGCTCGCGGCGCTGGTCGAGTGGGCGGCCCGCCAGGGGGCCGTCTCCTTCAACTGTTACTTCCTCGTCTCCACCGGACGCGGGGCGGCGCTCACGGACCTGGGGCCGGCGGACTACGAGGCGGTGCTCGCCGATCTGGCGCGCTGGGAGCGGGAGTACCGCGGCCGGATGCTGGTGCGCGCCAAGTGCGCGCCGCACTTCATGCGGCATGTCCACCAGCTGGATCCCGAGTCCCCCGTCTTGAACTACGAAACCCGCTGCCCCTGCGGCACCCAGTACTGCCGCATCACGCCCGATGGCAAGCTGACGCCCTGTCCCTACATGCCGGAGGTGGCGGGCGACCTGGGCGTCCACAGCTTCGCCGAGATCTGGCGGTCGGCGCCGCTGCTGCGGCAGCTGCGGGACGGCCCCCTGGGAGGCAAGTGCGGCGCGTGCGACTACCGCACGCTGTGCGGCGGCTGCCGGGCGCGGGCGCTCGCGCTCACCGGGGACGTGCTCGCGGCCGATCCGTCCTGCGTATACGAACCCGGCGCGGGCGCACCGCTGATCGAGGTGGCGCGTGAGGTGACCTACGGAGCGGACTTCCAACCGGCCCTGAGCTGGAGTCCGGCTGCGCGGGAGCGCGTTGCGCGCATCCCGTCGTTCGTCCGGGGAGTGGTGATGCAGCGGGTGGAAGACTGGGCGCGGCGGCAGGGGCGGAGCGAGATCACCCCCGAGCTGCTCGCCCAAGTCCGCGGCGCCATGCCGATCGACTTTTCCAAGAAGCGGCCCTTCTTCGTGGCCGACGGCTGATGGCTGACGGCGCCTTGCTGTTGTTACAGGCCGCCGCGGACTCGACGCGCGCCTACGGCGACTTCCCCGTCATCGGCGCGCGGGCGTTCGTCTGGATCACGGCCGAGGTGCACCTCATGTTCGCGGCGTTCGTGCTGGGTGTGCCGATGTTCGCCGTCGTGACGGAGGCGATCGGCATCTTCGGCGGCGACGAGCGCTACGACCGCCTGAGCAAGGAGTTCACGCGCCTCTTGCTCGTGGCGTACAGCGCGACGGCGATCTGGGGCGCGATGCTGGTGTTCGGCCTGTCCACGCTGTATCCCCGATTCTGGGCGTACCTGACGGCGATCTTCGCGCCCTCGATGTGGGTGTACGCCGCCCTCTTCTTCGTCGAGTCGTTCACGCTGTATCTCTACTATTACGGCTGGGATCGCTGGAAGAAGGGCCGGGCCAAGCTCGGGCACTGGACCCTCGGCATCCTGCTGAACGTGTGGGGCACGGTCGTGATGTTCATCGCGAACTCGTGGCTCACCTACATGATGTCACCGCCGCGCGACATCACGCCTACCACCGATCCGACCACGATCAAGCTGTGGCATGCGATCGCCAACGCGACCTGGATGCCCATCAACGTGCACCGGGTGATCGCCAACGTCGTGTTCGGCGGCGCGATCGTGGGCGCGTACGCGAGCTATCGCTTCCTCGCGGCCAAGAGCGACGAAGAGCGCGCCCACTACGACTGGATGGGCTACGTCGGGAACTTCATTGCCATGTCGGCCCTCATCGTGCTGCCGTTCGCGGGCTATTGGCTGGGACGCGAGATCTATCAGTACGACCAGTCGATGGGCATCACCATGATGGGCGGCTTCATGAGCTGGCTGTGGGTGATTCAGGCGTTCCTCATCGCGGTGCTGTTCCTGACGGGGAACTACTACCTGTGGATCGGCATGGGGCGCATCCCCGGGGCCGAGCGGTTCCGGCCGTACACCAAGTGGCTGCTCATCATTCTCGTCCTGGGCGCGATCGTGTGGGGCACGCCGCACACCATGATCGCCGATTCGAAAGAGCTGGCGGCGATGGGCGGCTCGCACCACCCCCTGCTCGGCGCGCTCGGCGTCATGAGCGCCAAGAACACCGCCGTGAACCTGATGATCCTCACGACGTTCCTGTCGTTCCTCCTGTACCGCCGCGCCAACACGCGGCCGGTCGTGCCCTGGGCCAGGACTGGGACGATCATTCAGGGCGCGATGTTCGCGATCGCGGCCGGGATCGTGCTGTTCTACGGCATCCGCGGCTATTTCGTCGAGGCGATCGTCCGGATCGGCTTCAGCGTCTATCAGGTGCTCGCCGTGCTGGCCTGCATCGTGTGCGTCACGGTGATCGATATCCTCATGGCCCGGGGCGCGCAGTCGCTCGGAGCCATCCGCTGGGGCAAGATGCCGCCCCGCTCGCAGTACGCCCTGTTCATCCTCGCCGTGACCTTCACGTGGCTGATGGGACTGATGGGGTTCGCGCGCTCGGGGATTCGCCAGTACTGGCACGTGTGGCAGGTGATGCAGGACACGAGCAAGTACGCGGCCACGCCGGCGCTGGGCTACGCCTCCAAGATGATCAGTCTGTGCGTGCTGATCTTCCTGTGCCTGGTGGCGTTCGTGTTCTGGATCGGCGGGCTGGCCGAGAAATCGACGTTCGTCGCATCCGGCGCGGGGAACGAGGCAGCGGGGAAAGGGGCTCGACATGTGGGCCACTAACCTCAAGATCGTCGGGGTCGTGCTCGGGACGCTGGCGCTCTATACCCTGATCGCCAACGAGATCCCGCAGGTCCAGTCCGAGGTGCCGCAGACACTGACGCTCGGGGCCAACGTGACCCCCGAGCAGCTGGTGGCCGCGGGAGAGAAGGTGTTCAACGGGATCGGCGGCTGCACGACCTGTCACGGGCTTGGCACGCGCGCCCCGAACCTCCTCACCGACGAGAAGGGGACGGGGCAGATCGGCGTGCGCTGCGGCAAGCGCGAGCCGGGGAAGAGCTGCAAGCAGTACCTCTTCGAATCGCTCGACAACCCCACCGCCTACGTCGTCCCCGGTTACCAGCCGATCATGCCGGTGATGACGAAGCAGCTCTCGCCCGAGCAGGTCTGGGCGGTGATCGCGTTTCTCGAGTCGCAGGGGGGCACGGTGGACGTGACGGCGTCGGACATCCCCGCGACCTCCACCACCTCCAGCACCTCCACAACCGGTGGTGGAGGCGGTGGAGGTGGTCTCGCTGGGGGCAGTACCGATCCCAAGGCGATCATCCAGGCCGCAGGCTGCCTCGCGTGCCACAAGCTCGACGGCCAGGGGCAGGTGATCGCGCCGGACCTGACCCACGTGGGCGCCCGCCGCAGCGCCGAATCGATCCGCAAGAAGATCCTCGACCCGGCGTCATCGATCGCCAAGGGCTACGAGAAACTCGCCGGGATCATGCCCAAGACGTTCGGTGCGATGCTGAACGCGGCGCAGCTCGAAGCGCTGGCGCAATACCTGGCGGCGCACAAGTGACCTGGCGCCGCTACGCCGACCACCCGTTCTGGCAGGCCGTGGCGCTGCTCGGGGCGGCCTACGTAGTGATCGTGTACTTCGTGCCGCTCGTGCCGGGGAGCGCGCTCGTGCCCAAGAGCGTCGTGCTGCAGTACATGGCTACGGTGCTCGTGGGCGTCCTGATCTACGTCAGCGACAACGAGGAGCGGTGGAGCCGCTTTCGGGAGCCGCTCCACGCCGCGCTGGTCGAGCCACGGCTCCGCCCGGTGCGCGCGGGGCTGCTCGTCGCGGTCCCGGCCCTGGTGGGGCTGGTCGCGTACGGCCAGGTGCGGACCACCGTGGCCGCGCCGCCCAATTTGCGCTCGATCCACCCGGCGCCGCCCAGCGAGATCACGTTCCGCGGACAGTCGATCACGCTGACGGGACTGAATAATCCCCTGCGGCAGCACGCGGAGTCCCTCGCCGCCTATACGGCGGACGGCAAGCGGATCTACTACGAGAACTGCCTGCCCTGCCACGGCGACCATCTGGACGGCCAGGGGCACTACGCTTCGGGGTTCAATCCCCTGCCGGCGAACTTCCAGGACAACGGCACGATCGCCCAGCTCACCGAAAGCTTCGTGTTCTGGCGGGTCGCGAAGGGGGGGCCCGGCCTGCCGCGCGAGGGCACGCCGTGGAACTCGGCGATGCCGCGCTGGGAGGACTTCCTCACCGAGCGGGAGATCTGGTCGGTGATTCTGTTCCTGTACGACCAAACCGGATGGACCCCACGGACCTGGGAGAAGACTGGGGAGAAGGGAGAAGGGAGAGGTCCATGACGGCGCGCAGCAGGCGTATCGGCGTGGCGATGCTGGTCGCCGCTGGGGGTGTACCTCTCCCTTCTCCCCTCTCCCTCGTCGCACAGGACACGACCGTGGGGAAGAAGGTTTACGTGAAATGGTGCGCCGGCTGCCACGGCGAGACCGGAGCGGGCGACGGCCCGGCGGCGGCGTACATGCTGCCCCGCCCCCGCAACTTCACCGGCGCGGTGTACAAGATCCGCACGACCGCGAGCGGGCAGCTGCCGACCGACGCCGATCTGCTGCGCGCCATCGACGACGGGCTGCCGGGCAGCGCCATGCCGGCGTGGAGGGGTCGGCTCTCGGACGCCGAGCGGCGCGACGTGCTGGCGTACCTGAAGACCTTCTCGTCGTTCTTCACTGACACGAGCCAGCACGTCGTGGCGCTCACGTTCGGGAGCGAGCCGGGAGGCGGGACGAACGCCGAGGCGCTCAAGACCGGGCGACAGTTTTACGACTCGATCGGGTGCCGCAAGTGTCACGGCGATCAGGGCCGGGGCGACGGGCCGTCGGCACCAACGCTCAAGGACGACGCGGGATTCCCGATCTTCGCGGCCGACCTGCACCAGAGCTGGCGGTTCCGGGGCGGCGCGACGAGCGCCGACATCTACCGCCGCCTCCGCACCGGCCTCGACGGCACGCCGATGCCGTCGTTCTCCGATCTGATCGACCAGAAGTTCCTGACCGACGAGCAGCTGTGGCGCCTGGCGCAATACGTGCGCAGCCTGTCGCCGGCGCGGACGCCCGAGGTGCGCGACGTGATCCACGCGCCACGGCTCGCGGGCGCGGTGCCCGCCGCGCCGGGCGACTCCGTGTGGGCACGCGTGGACCGGTACTGGTTCCCGCTCGTCGGTCAGGTGATCCGCAAGCCCCGCTGGTTCGCGCCCGCGGTCTCCGGCGTGTGGGTGCAGGCGGTGCACGACGGTAAATCCCTCGCCCTGCGCGTCAGCTGGGACGATCGCACGCGCAGTCCGGACACGACATGGCTCGGCTTCGAGCGGCGGGTGCTCGAGACCGTGGCCGGCGGCGACGACTCGGGTACCGGCCGCACAGCCGGCGCCTTCCCCGACCAGCTGGCGGTACAGTTCCCGCGGCGGATTCCCGGAGGTATGGAGCGGCCGTACTTCCTGATGGGAGCCGAGACCGATCCGGTGTACCAGTGGCGTTGGACGAGCGCCCCGAACGCGGCAGGCGGGGGCGCGGCGGCCGGGCTGGCGCGGGGCCTGGAGCGGTTCGACTCCCTCCCCGGCGCCCCGCGGGTCCAGGCGAGTTACGACCACGGTGAGTGGCGCGTCGTGTTCACCCGCTCCCTTGCGACGCCCGATACCGCAAACGAACTTCAGCTTGAGGCCGGCCGGGCGATTCCGGTGGCGTTGTTCGCCTGGGATGGTTCCAGCGGAGAGCACGGTAACCGGCTGGCGGTGAGCACCTGGTACTTTCTCGCCCTCGACCAACCCACGCCGCCGCGGGTATTCGTGACGCCGGTGGTCGCCATGCTCCTCACGCTTGGTTTGGGTATAGTGGTGGTGCGGCGGGCCCAACGGCGTCAGGCCTGATGGGCGGTTTCCTCATGGAGGGACAATGAGACGCGTGCTGCTGGCTGTGGTGAGCGGTCTGTTCGTGATGGCGAGCGCCCGGGAGCGTCCGGCCGAGCCGCAGGGGGGCGCGACGGTCGCCGGCAAGATCAAGTTTACGGGGACCAAGCCGGCGAACCCCAGGATCGACATGAGCGAGGAGCCGAAGTGCAAGGCGAAGTATCAAGCGACGCCCACCGAGGAGACCGTCGTCGTCAACCCGAACGGGACGCTCGCGAACGTCTTCGTCTACGTGAAGTCCGGGCTGCCGGAGAGCTACAAGGCCCCCGCGGCCGCCGGAGCCGTCACGCTCGATCAGGACGGATGTCGCTATCATCCGCACGTGCTGGGCATCCTGGTGGGCCAAACGCTCGACATCAAGAACTCCGACGGCATCCTGCACAACATCAAGGCGAAGGGCACGAAGAATCGCCCCTTCAACATCAGCCAGCCCAACATCATGACTTCGACGCGCACGTTCACCGCTCCCGAGGTGATGGTGCCGCTCGAGTGCAACGTGCACGGCTGGATGCACGCCTGGCTCGGCGTCCTGCCGCACCCGTTCTACGCGGTGAGCGGCGCGGACGGCAGCTTCGCGATCAAGGGGCTGCCCCCGGGGACGTACACGGTCGAGGCGTGGCACGAGAAGTACGGGACGCAGACGGCCAGCGTGACCGTGGCCGGGAGCGAGACCAAGAGTCAGGATTTCACCTTCGCGGGCAAGTGACCGACTGAGGAGCGTTCCATGCATTGGTGGCTGCCGCTCAAAGGCTCGACCTTCGCCGGAGACATCGACGGCCTGTTTCTGGCGATCCTGATCATCACCGGGATCGCGTTCGTGGTGGTCGAGGCGGGACTGATCTGGTTCGTGATCAAGTACCGGCAGCGCCCGGGGCGCAAGGCGTTCTACACGCACGGCAACGCGCGTGCCGAGGTGATCTGGACCACGATTCCGGCGGTGACGATGGTGGCGCTCGGCCTGATCAGCAATCACTACTGGGTCCGGATCAAGGGGCGCAACAGCGTGCCCGCCAACGCCTACCCGATCGCGATCCACGCGAAACAGTTCGAATGGCAGGTGACCTATCCCGGGGCGGACGGACAGCTCGGCACCCCGGACGACTTCACGGTCCGCAACCAACTGCACGTCCCGGTGGGGCGACCGGTCGTGGTCCACCTGTCGTCGGAGGACGTGATTCATTCGTTTTTCGTGCCGGTGTTCCGCGTGAAGCAGGACGCCGTGCCGGGGATGGACATCAAGGCGTGGTTCCAGGCGACCGTTCCGGGCCAGTACGAGCTCGGCTGCGCCGAGCTGTGCGGCATGGGCCACTACCGCATGCGCGCCCAGGTGTTCGTGCATACGCCCGAGGAATACGACGCCTGGATGAAGCAGGCGGCTGAGGAGGCGAAGCCATGACCAGTGTTGCCGCGACGGCGCGCGTCCCACACGCGCATCACGACGACCGGAGCTTCATTCGCAAGTACATCTTCTCGACCGATCACAAGATCATCGGGATCCAGTTCCTGTTCGTGAGCCTGTTCTTCCTGCTGCTGGGCGGCGTGCTCGCGATGCAGATGCGCTGGCAGCTGGGCTTCCCGGGGAAGCCGATGCCGGGGGGCGGCCTGCTCCCGGAGTCGATGGCGGCCGGCGGGGTGATCCTGCCCGAGTACTACGTGCAGCTCGTGTCGATGCACGGCACGTTCATGGTGTTCTTCGCGATCATGCCGCTGTTGGTCGGCGTGTACGCCAACTTCCTGATCCCGCTGAAGATCGGGACGCACGACATGGCGTTCCCGCGCATCAACATGGCGTCCTTCTGGGCGGCCCTCGCGGCCGGCCTCCTCATGTTCGCGAGCCTGTTCGTCCCGGAGGGCGGGATCCGGTCCGGGTGGACCAACTACGCGCCGTTGTCGGCCCGGCCCGATCTGTCCGGCGTCACGATCGGCGAACTCCTGTGGTGCGTGTCGATCGTAATACTGGGATTGTCGTCGGTGATGGGGTCGGTGAACTACATCACCACGATCATCAACCATCGCGCGCCCGGCATGACGTGGTTCCGCATGCCGCTGTCGGTGTGGGCGCTGTTCATCACGGCGATCCTGGCGGTGCTGGCGCTGCCGGTGCTGCAGGGCGCCGCGATCCTGTTGCTGTTCGATCAGACGATCGGCACCCACTTCTTCGATCCCGTGGCGGGCGGTCAGGCCCTGTTGTGGCAGCACCTGTTCTGGTTCTTCGGGCATCCCGAGGTCTACATCCTGATCCTGCCGGCGATGGGCATGGTGTCCGACATCGTCGCCAACGGGTCGCGCAAGCCGATCTTCGGCTACCACTCGATGGTGTTCGCGATCATCGCGATCGCGTTCCTGGGGTGGCTGGTGTGGGGCCACCACATGTTCATGAGCGGGATGAACCCCACGCTGGGCTCGTCGTTCATGGTGTCTACGCTCGTGATCGCCGTGCCGTCGGCGGTCAAGGTGTTCAACTGGATGGGGACGATGTGGCGCGGCAATCTGCGGTTCCACGTGCCGATGCTCAACGCCACGGCCTTCGTGGCGATGTTCGTGATCGGCGGGCTGTCGGGGATCTACATGGCCGCCACGCCGGTGGACATGTTCATCCACGACACCTACTTCATCGTCGCACACTTGCACTACGTGCTGTTCGGCGGCAGCCTGTTCGCCCTGTTCGCCGCGATCCCGTACTGGTTCCCGAAGATGTTCGGCCGGATGATGAGCGAGCGGTGGGGCAAGGTGCACTTCTGGCTCACCTTCGTGTTCTACAACCTCACCTTCTTCCCGATGCACATCCTCGGGAACGCCGGGCACATGCGGCGGATCTACGATCCGACGCAGTACGACTTCCTCAAGCCGTACCAGCCGATGAACGAGTTCATCTCGATCAGCGCGTTCCTGCTGTTCGCGACGCAGCTCATCTTCTTCGTGAATTTCTGGTACAGCCTGTTCAAGGGGAAAAAGGCGCCGCAGAACCCGTGGGAGGACAACGGGCTCGAGTGGTCGCTGCCGTCGCCCGCCCCGCACGGCAACTGGGAGCGGGTGCCGACGGTGTACCGCGGGCCGTACGAGTTCAGCTCGCCCGAGGTCTCGGACCGCGATTACCTGCCGCAGAATGAGAAGCGGCCCACCGACCGCGAGCCGGCCTCGACCACGGCCCCGAGTCACTAGGAGAGAGAGGCGATGACTCACGCGACGGCCACCGTCGACCTGATGCGTCCCCCGTTCCCGGCGGAGCCGGGATCGGGGGTCTACTCGAACAAGCTCGGCATGTGGGTGTTCCTCGCCAGCGATGTGATGTTCTTCACGGCGCTGATCGGCACCTACATCATTCTGCGGTTCGGAGTGAGCCAGCCGTGGGCGCACCCCAACGCCGTGCTCAACGTGCCGCTCACCGCTTTCAACACGTTCCTGCTGATCTGCTCCTCGGTGTCGATGGTGAAGGCGTTCGCCGCGATCTCCAACGGCGACCAGCGAGGGCTCAAGCTGTGGCTGTTGATCACGATCCTCGCCGGCGCGTCGTTCGTGGGCGTGCAGGTCGTCGAGTACATCAAGCTGGTGGGGCACGGCTTCACCCCGGCGGGCTATCGCGAGGGGTCCCTCCTGGCCGAGCACGCGGTCAGCGATCCGGTCAAGTACGGCGCCGCGACGGCGGGCTTGTACGGCTCGACGTTCTTCACCATGACGGGGTTCCACGGCTTCCACGTGACCTGCGGCGTGATCTCGATGACCTACCTGTATCTGACGAAGGTGCTGCCGGGCAAATACTCGCGGCAGGACTACCGCGGCATCGAGACGATCGGGTTGTACTGGCACTTCGTCGATCTGGTCTGGATCATCCTGTTCACGATCGTCTACCTGATCTGAGGCCATCCATGGAGACGACCCAGCACGAGCTGCCGAACTACATGCTGATCTGGCTGTACCTGTTCATCCTGACGGGGGCCGAGGTGCTGTTCGCCTTCGAGATGCCGATTTCCCAGCTCGTGAAGATCCTCTGCCTAATGGTGCTGGCGATCATAAAGGCGCTGCTCGTCGCGCTGTTCTTCATGCACCTGAAGTTCGAGCGCTGGCGGCTGCGCCTGGTGTTCATGGTCCCGCTGCCGCTGGCGGCGATCCTCGTGCTCGCCGTCATCACGGAGAAGCTCTGGTAGCGTTCCTCGAGCTCACCAAGCCGCGCATCACGCAGCTCGTGGTGCTCACCGCCGCCGCGGGGTTCTACCTCGGCGCGCAGGGGCGGGTGGACGTCCGCGTGCTGGTCGAGACGCTGATCGGGGTCGCGCTGGTCGCCGCCGGGACCAACGCCTTCAATCAGCTGCGCGAGCGTGAGGTCGACGCGCGCATGCAGCGCACGCGCAGCCGGCCGCTGCCGTCGGGGCGCCTCACGCCGCGGGCGGCCGCGGTGTTCGCGGCGGTCATCTCGATCGTGGGTGTTGCGTACCTGGCGCTCGCCGTCAACCTGCTGACCGCCGGCCTCGCCGCCCTGACGCTCGCCAGCTACGTCCTGTGCTACACGCCCCTCAAGCGCAAGACGTCGCTCAACACGCTGATCGGCGCGGTGCCGGGCGCCCTCCCGATCGTGGGCGGGTGGACCGCCGCCGGGGGCGAGCTCGGCCCCGCGGTGGCGGCGCTGTTCTGGATCCTGTTTCTGTGGCAGCTGCCGCATTTCCTGGCGCTCGCCTGGATCTACCGGGACGACTACCGCCGCGGCGGGCTCGCCATGCTCTCGGTCGACGACCCGGATGGGCGCCACACCGGCCGGATGGTGTTGCTCTACGCCACGGCGCTCCTGCCCGTGAGCCTCCTGCCGACCCTGCTGGGCGTGACGGGTGCACTGTACTTCTTCGGGGCGCTGGCGCTGGGGCTCGCGTACACGGGGGCGTCGATGGCGATGACCCGCGCCGTCACGACCGCGCGCGCCTGGCGCGTGTTCTTCGTCTCGATCATTTATCTGCCGGCGCTGCTGACGCTGATGGTGCTGGACAAGACGGTGGCATAGCGGCCCCTTCATGATCCCCTTCCATCGCCTGCTCGTCTCCACCGCGATCGTCTTCTGCGCGGGATTCGCGACGTGGGCGGGCGTCGACTACTGGCAGTCGCGCGGCGCGGTCACGCTCGCGCTCGCCGCCATCTTCGTCGCGTTCGCGGCCGGGCTGTCGTATTACCTGCGACATCTGAACCGCTTTCTCGGGCGATGATCCTCGCTGCGCTGCTCCTGGTCCACGGCGACGATCCGGGGATGGAGCTGCTCTACTTCTGGGCCGCGGTGCTGCTCGCCCTCACGCCGCTGCTGATCTTCGGGACGATCGGGGCGCTGGTGCTGAAGAAGATTTGGAAGGAGCAACGCGGAACGCGGAATGCGGAACGCGGAACAGAAAGGCCGTCCTGACGTTCCGCGTTCCGACTTCCGCGTTCCGCGTTAGATTTGTCCCATGAGCTCGAAGCCTCCCGAGAAGCGGCAAGTCGTCCGCTTCGCCTTCTACAAGCTCGACACCGCGTGGCGCCGTCTCTCCGCCGAGCGCCAGGCGGCTTCGAAGATCGAATTCGGCGAGACCATCGAGAGCTTCAACGGGCATCTGCTGCTCCGGCCCTACGGGCTCGTCGGCATCCGCGGTGACTGCGACTTCCTGCTGTGGCAGGTGGCGGAGGACCTGGACTCGCTGGTGGCGCTCCAGACGGCGCTGAACCGCACCGATCTGGGTGCCTACCTCGCGCTGCCGTACAGCTATCTGGCGATGACGCGGCGCTCGATCTACGAGTTCCCCGAAGCGCCCGGCCAACCGTCCCGCCTGCAAATCCGTCCGAGCGACGCGCGGTACCTGTTCGTCTATCCGTTCACGAAGACGAGGGCCTGGTACGCGCTCCCCAAACCGGAGCGCCAGGCGATGATGGACGAGCACGTGCGGGTCGGCCGCCAGTACCCCTCCATCCGGCTCAACACGACGTACTCCTACGGGCTCGACGATCAGGAGTTCATCGTGGCGTTCGAGGGGGATAGCCCGGCGGACTTCCTCGATCTCGTCATGCAGCTGCGGGAAAGCCGGGCATCGTCCTACACGCTGCGCGACACGCCGACCTTCACCTGCGTGCAGATGTCGTTGTGGGACCTGCTCGACACCCTGGGCGGCGCCGGCTCGGCACAGGCGCTGTCCCGGCGCCCGGCGCGCGCCGACGGCTACACGCCGGTGAGCACTCTGGAGGAGATCCCGCCGGGGGCGAGCCGCCGCGTCTACGTGGCCGGCGAAGCGGTGGCGCTGTTCAACGTGAACGGCACGGTGCACGCGATCGGCAACCGCTGCACCCATGCGCGCGCCAGCCTGTCCGAGGGGACGCTCGACCCGGCGCGCTGCACCGTGACGTGTCCCTGGCACGAAGGGGTCTTCTCGCTCGAGTCGGGCCAGGTGCTCGCCGGCCCGCCTGCGCTGCCGGTCGCGGTGTATCGCGTCAAGCTCGAAGGGGACACCGTCCTCATCGCTCCGGCCGAGGCGCGCGAGCCCACGGTTGTCCCCCGCCCCTGACGACTGTCGCTTCCTGAAAGCGTGCCGCGCGGAGCCCACCGACGTCACGCCGGTGTGGTTCATGCGACAGGCGGGGCGGTACCTCCCGGAGTACCGCGCGTTGCGACAGAAGCACTCGCTGCTCGAGCTGTGTCACACACCCGAGCTCGCCGCCCGGATCACCCTCCAGCCGGTCGAGCGGCTAGGCGTGGACGCCGCGATTCTCTTCGCCGACATCCTGCTGCCGTTCGAGCCCCTCGGCCTCGGCCTCAGCTTCGCGGCCGGCGAGGGACCGCACATCACCCGCCCGATTCATGAAGCGACCCAGGTCCTCGAGCTGCCGCGCGTCGAGCCATCCACCGATCTCGCGTACGTGATGGACGCGGTGCGGCTCGCGGCCCGTGCCCTTCCCCCGCACGTCCCGCTCATTGGCTTCGCCGGCGCGCCGTTCACGCTCGCGAGCTATGCCATCGAGGGCGGCGCGACGCGCAGCTTCACCCTGACCAAGCGGTTCATGTACTCCGAGCCCCGAGCCTGGCACGAGCTGATGCTGCGGCTCGCGGAGCTGGTCGGCGCCTACCTCGCCGCCCAGGCGCGCGCCGGCGCGCGGGCACTGCAGCTGTTCGACAGCTGGGTCGGCTGCCTGGCGCCGGCGGATTATGCGACGTACGTGTTTCCCCACAGTCAGCGGGCGCTGGAGCTGGCCCGCGCGGCGGGCGTCCCCGTGATCCATTTCGGGACCGACACCGCCGTGTTCCTCCCCGACTTCGCGCGCGCGGGCGGCGACGTCATCGGCGTGGACTGGCGCATTCCCCTCGACGTCGCGTGGGAGCGCATCGGTCCCGACCGGGCGATTCAGGGGAACCTCGATCCTGCGGCGCTGCTCGCGCCGCTCCCCGAGCTCGAGCAGCGAGTCCGCGACGTGCTCGACCGGGCCGCTGGCCGAGCGGGCCACATCTTCAACCTCGGGCACGGCGTGCTCCCGGAGACGCCGGTCGAGGCGCTGCAGCGCGTCGTGGACTGGGTACATGGCGGCTGAAGCGGGGGGCGTCTCCGTGCTGCTGATGGCGTACGGCGGGCCCGGCAGCCTGGAGGAGGTCGAGCCGTACCTGCGGGACGTGCGCGGCGGGCGACGCCTCCGGAGCTCGTGGCGGAGATCACGGAGCGCTATGCGCGCATCGGCGGCCGCTCGCCCATCCGGGAGCGGACCGAGGCCCAGGCGCGGGCGCTGCAGGACGCGCTCGGGCCCACGTGGCCCGTGTACGTCGGGATGCGGCATTGGCATCCGTTCATCGCCGAGACAGTCGATCGTATGGTCGCCCGGGGGGTGCGTCGCGCAGTGGCGATCGTGCTCGCACCGCACTACTCGGCACTGTCGGTCGGGGCATACGAGAAGAAGCTGCTCGAGGCGGCGCGCGGCCGCCTCGATCTGGCGCTGGTGCGGAGCTGGGGGGACCACCCCCAGTTCCTCGAGGCCGTCGCCGAGCGGGTTCGGCAGGCGCTGCAGCGCTTCCCCGCGCCGGGCGCCGTGCAGGTGCTGTTCACCGCCCACAGCCTGCCCGAGCGCATCCTCGCCGCGGGGGACCCGTACGCGGACGAGCTGCAAGCGAGCGCCGCCGCGGTCGCCCGGCTCGCCGGAGTCGGCGCGTGGCGCTTCGCCTACCAGAGCGCCGGCGCCACGCCCGAGCCGTGGCTCGGGCCCGAGGCGGGCGCCGTCATGACCGAGCTCGCCGCCACACGAAAGGACTTCCTCATCGTCCCGATCGGATTCGTGAGCGATCATGTGGAGGTGTTGTACGACGTGGACATCGCGTACCGCGGACTCGCGGAGCGGCTGGGTGTCCGGCTCGAGCGCACCGACTCGTTGAACGACAACGCGCGGCTCGTCGCGGCGCTCGCAGACCTGGCGCGACGCACCGCGGCGGAGCGGGCGTGGGTTTGACGTGCGTCGTCGTCGGCGCCGGACTCACCGGTCTGGCGGCCGCGTGGGAGCTGACGCGGGCGGGAGCGGACGTGGTCGTGCTCGAGAGCGAGCGACGCGCTGGCGGCGTCGTGCTGACCGAGCGGCGTGACGGCTTCCTCGTGGAGGGCGGGCCCGACGGCTTCCTCGTGAGCGAGGGCGACATTCAGGCCCTCGCCCGCGAGCTCGGGCTCGGGGACCGGCTGGTGGACCAGCTGGCCCGGGGCGCCACGCTCTGGACCGGCCGGCAGCTCGAGCCGCTCGCCGAAGGCCGCGCCGCAGAGCTGCTCGGCATCCAGGTACCCACGGACGTAGGCGGATTCCGGAGCTTCGCGGGCGGTATGGCGGAGCTGACCGAGGCCCTGGTCTCGCGCCTGGGTCCGATCATCCGGACCGCGCAAGGCGTCACCGGGATCGCTCCTACGGCGCGCGGCTGGCGGCTCGCCGTGACGGGCGGCTCGCACGTCGAGGCGGAGGCCGTCATCCTCGCGGTGCCGGCCTGGACGGCCGCGCGCCTCGTCGCCGCGGCTGGCGTCCTCGAGGCGCGGCAGCTGGACGGCGTGGCGTACGCACCGAGCGTCACCGTGTCGCTCGCGTACCGGAGCGAGCAAATCACCGGAGCGCGCGAGGGAACCGGGTTCGTCCGAGCGGCGGATGCGGACGGCTCGGTGCGGGCGTGCACCTACAGTTGGCGCAAGTATCCGGCGCGGGCGCCGCAGGGATTCGCGCTCGTGCGCGCGTTCCTGGGTCCGGTCGACGGCGACCCGGCGGCGGTCGCCCACGGAGAGCTGTGCGGCATCCTCGGCGTGACGGGCGCCCCCCTGTGGGGGCGCGCCTTTCACTGGTCCCGGGCGCTGCCGCGCTACCAGCCCGGCCACGCCGAGCGGGTGGCCCGCGTACGCGAGCGGTTGCACCGCTTGGCGCCGCTCGACCTCGCCGGCGCGGCGTTCGACGGAGCGGGAGTGTCGGCGTGCGTGAAGTCGGGACGGGAGGCGGCGCGGCGGGTACTGGGCCGGCTGGGAATGGACCCCGGGGCGCCGCCCCGGGGTCAGCCGACTCGGGAGAGGTCCGTGCGCGGCTGACCCCGGGCCGACGGCCCGGGGTTCACTCCAGCAACTCTCTCGCCCTCTTCACCACGTTCTCCACCGTGAGCCCCACCTCCCGATAGATCCGCTGGTACGGCGCGGACGCGCCGAACCGCTCGAGCCCCAGCACCGCGCCGTGATCGCCCACCCAGCGATACCACGGCTGCGGCGCGGCGGCCTCCACCGCGAGCCGGGCGGGGACGGACGGCGGCAGCACCGCCTCGCGATACTCGCGCGGCTGGCTCGCGAAAAATTCCATGCACGGCATGCTCACCACGCGCGCCGCGATCCCGGCGGCGGCGAGCTGTTGGTGTGCCCCCAGCACGAGCTCGACCTCGGAGCCACTCGCCATCAGGATCACAGCGGGCGTTCCGCCCGGAGCGTCGGCCAGCACGTACGCGCCGAGGCGCAGCCCATTGGCCGGGGCGTAGCGGGCGCGGTCGATCACGGGGACCTTCTGCCGCGTGAGGACGAGCGCGACCGGGCCGCCCGCGTGCCGGATCGCGGCGCGCCAGGCCTCCACCACCTCGGTCGCGTCGGCGGGCCGGATCACGACGAAGTTGGGAATCGCCCGGAGGCCCGCGAGCTGCTCGATCGGCTGGTGGGTGGGCCCGTCCTCGCCGAGGCCGATCGAGTCGTGCGTGAACACATAGATCACGGGCAGGCGAGACAGCGCGGCAAGGCGGATGGGCGGTCGCATGTAGTCGGAGAAGATCAGGAACGTGGAGCCCACGGGCCGCACGCCGCCGTGCAGGGCGAGGCCGTTCATGATCGCGCCCATGCCGTGCTCACGCACGCCGAAATGGATGTTGCGCGCGCTCCAACTCCCAGCCGCCACGTCGCCGCCGTTCTTGAACACCACATTGGTGGAGGTTGCGAGGTCCGCCGAGCCGCCGATGACTTCGGGCAGTTTGGCGGCGAGCGCGCTCAGCACCTTGCCCGCCGCCGCGCGCGTGGCCTGGGCGTCCGTGGGCGCGAAGGCGGGAAGATCGGCGTCCCACGCCTCGGGAAGCCGGCCGGCGAGCCGCCGCTCGAGCTCTCCGGCGAGCTCGGGGTGCGCCGTGCGATACGCGTCATAGCGCTGTTGCCATTCCGTCTCGCCGCGCGCGCCGCGCTCGCGCGCGCGGCGCCAGTGCGCGAGCGACTCGTCCGGCACGTGGAACGGCTCGAGGCTCGGCCAGCCGAGCCGCTGTTTCGTGAGCTTCACCTCCTCGGCGCCGAGCGGCGCGCCGTGCGCCTCCGGCGTGTCCTGCTTGTGCGGGCTGCCGTAGGCGATGTGGGTGCGCACGATCACGAGCGACGGCCGGTCGGTGACGCGCCGCGCGGCGGCGAGCGCGGCGTCGAGGGCCTCCAGGTCGTTGCCGTCGGCCACCCGCTCCACGTGCCAGCCATAGCTCTCGAAGCGGCGGGCGGTGTCGTCCGAGAACGTCAGGTCGGTCTTGCCGTCGATCGTGATGCGATTGTCGTCGTAGATCCCGATCAGCTTGCCGAGCTTCAAGTGCCCCGCGAGCGAGCACGCCTCGTGCGAGACGCCTTCCATCAGGTCGCCGTCCGAGGCAAGGAAGTAGGTCCAGTGATCCACGATGGCGTGGCCGGGGCGGTTGAAGAGCGACGCGAGATGCGCCTCCGCCAGCGCCATGCCCACGGCGTTGCCCACGCCCTGGCCCAGTGGGCCGGTGGTGGCCTCGACGCCCGGCGTGAGTCCGTGCTCCGAGTGGCCGGGCGTGCGGCTCCCCCACTGGCGGAATTGCTTGATGTCGTCGAGCGAGAGGTCGTACCCGGTGAGATAGAGCACCGCGTACAACAGCATGCAGGCGTGCCCCGCCGACAGGACGAAGCGATCGCGCCCGACCCAGTCGGGGTTGGCCGGATTGTAGCGCAGGTGGCGCTGCCACAACACGTAGGCGAGCGGCGCCAGCGCCATCGCCGTGCCCGGGTGGCCCGCGTCGGCCTGCTGCACCGCGTCCATCGAGAGCGTGCGGATCGTGTTGATGCACAGCTGGTCGAGCGAAGAGTCAGGGGTCTCCTGAGTGGCGGGAGGCGGCGCGGCGGGCCCCGCCCCGGTCGCCCGCGGCGGGGGTGTCCGGGTCACAACAGGCCCGACTTTGCGGCCTGCCACAACCCGACCAAGCGGTCGAACCCGTTCACGAGCAGGTCCACCTGTTGCGGGCTGGGACTCGACTTGGCCGCCGTCTTGAGGTCCTCGCAGATGCGCGGCATCTCGCGGCGGCCCTGCTGCGCGCTCTGGGCGGCGATCTGCTCGAGAATGCCGAGGATCTGCTGGCGCACCCCGGCGTCATCGGGCACCTGCCACAGGTAATCGGCGAGCTGTTTACCATCGGTGCACAGCTTACCGAGCGCGTCCATCAGGGGCGGCTGCGGGCGGCGTTTCGGGTCGGGCATGAACGTGTAATCTAATCGCACCGTTCACACCCTGAAGGGTGTGCTCGGCGCGGCGCAGTGCTAAAGCACATGTGAGCACGTTGCCCGAATGCCGGTCCATCCCTAGCTTGCGAGTCCTATGCCCTTGACCCTGGTGCTGGTGATCGCGCTCACGCAAGGATCGCTCGCGCCGGACTCGGGAGAGCTCCATCTTCGCAACCTGCGGCAGCTCACCTTCGGCGGGCAGAACGCCGAAGCGTATTTCTCCGCGTCGGGACGGTTGCTGATCTTCCAGCGCCAAGGTCCCGACGAGCAGTGCGACCAGATGTACGTGATGGGGACGGACGGGCGCGGGCTGCACCGCGTGTCGTCCGGGCGGGGACGCACCACGTGCGGCTACTTCTTCGATCACGATCGCCGGATCTTCTACTCGAGTACCCAGCACTCCGGCGCGGCGTGCCCCCCGCGTCCCGATTACTCCCGCGGCTACGTGTGGGCCCTGTACGACTACGATATCTACACGGCCGCCGCCGACGGCTCCGGGGCGCGCCGCCTGACGGCCAACCCGGAATACGACGCGGAGGGGACGCTCTCGCCCGACGGCAAGACGATCGTGTTCACGTCGCTGCGTGACGGCGACTTGGACATCTACACGATGCGAGTGGACGGCAGCGGTCTGAGGCGGCTCACGAGCACGCTGGGGTACGACGGAGGGCCGTTTTTTTCGCCCGACGGCACGCTGATCGTGTACCGCGCCTACCATCCAGCAACGGCGGCGGACTCGGCCGAGTACCGCTCGCTGCTGGCGCAGCACCTGGTGCGCCCCCTCCAGATGGATCTCTGGGTGATGAACGCGGACGGGAGCGGCCAGCGGCAGGTGACGCACCTGCCGGGCGCGAGCTTCGCGCCCTATTTCCATCCTGACGGCAAACGCATCATCTTCGCGTCGAATTACCGCACCCCCGAGTCGCGCAACTTCGATCTCTACCTCGTCGACCTGAGCGGCAGCGGGCTGGAGCAGGTCACCACGTCCCCCGAGTTCGATGCCTTCCCGATGTTCTCGCCCGACGGCCGGCAGCTGGTGTGGGCGTCGAACCGCCACGGCTCGGTACCGCACGAGACGAACATCTTCATCGCCGACTGGGTGGAGGGGGGGCGCCCGTAGTGCGCGAGCAAGTCCGCGCCTTCCGGTCGAAGCTCAAGGGATGGGACACCTCCATCGTGGTCGCGGTGGTCATCTGGATCGTGCTGCGATCGTACCTGATCGAGGCGTTCCGCATCCCGTCGGCGAGCATGGAGAACACCCTGCTCGTGGGGGACTTCCTGTTCGTTAACAAAGCGATCTACGGAGGCGCGCTCGAGATCCCGTTCACGGGACTGCGCTTCCTCCGGGTGCCGGGCTACGCCGAGCCCCACCGGGACGGGATCGTGGTCTTCCGGTCGGTCGAAGACTCGACGCCGAACCTGAACATCGTGAAGCGGGTGATCGGCGAGGCGGGGGACACCCTCCAGATGGTGCACGACACAGTGTACCGCAACGGGCGCCGGCTGGAGGAGCCGTACGCGCTGCACTTGATGGACCAGACGCGGGAGCCCGATTTCCGCCTGGCGCAGATCCGCGCCTGGCAGTTGCCGCACTACGTCGGCCGGGACACGGCGCACTACCATCCCACGACGCACGACTGGGGTCCCGTCGTGGTGTCCGCGGGGCATTTCTTCGTGATGGGCGACAACCGCGACGAGTCGTACGACAGCCGCTTCTGGGGCTTCCTGCCGCGCGCGCACATCGTCGGCAAGCCGGTCATCATCTATTTCAGCATCGCGACCGACCCGCTGCGCATCCGCTGGAACAGGATCTTGCGACCGCCGAAGTAATCCGCCCTTGACTGGCCTCGCCGGAGCGGTTAAAACCCATCCCTTGCTCAGGATGCGTGCGGTGATGCAGCTCGTAACCCTCCGATGTGCGGCCGCTGTGGCCGTCTGGTGTAGTGTGCTCGCGCGGCCCTCGTCCGCCCAGCAGCGGGACACCACCACGCCGCCGCGCGACAGCCTGAAGGTCTACACCCTGCCGCCCGCCGTCGTCTCCGTCACGCGCGCCAATCCGCCGATCAGCAAGATCCCGCTCGCCGTGCACCTGGTCGACAAGACCGAGATCAGCCGCGCCCGCCCCACGTGGGGGCTGGACGAGGCCCTGGTCACCGTCCCGGGCGTGTACGCGGCCAACCGTTACAATTTCTCGCTCGACCAGCGCATCTCGATTCGCGGCTTCGGCGCCCGCTCGCAGTTCGCCGTGCGTGGCATCAAGGTCCTCGTGGACGGGATTCCTCAGACGCTTCCCGACGGGCAGGGCCAGCTCACCAATCTGGAGCTCGGCGCGGCGGACCGGATCGAGGTGCTGCGGGGCTCGTCGTCCGCGCTGTTCGGCAACGCGTCGGGAGGTGTGATCAGCATCTGGACCGACCCGGTCGCTCCCGCGGGTGTGGCGGAAGACGTCCGTGTCCTGGCGGGCACGTTCGATCGCCACCTGGACCGCAACTGGACCAAATGGCAATCGAGCACGTCGTTTCGGGTGGGCCGGGCGGGAGGGAGCGGGCTCGTCACGCTGTCGCAGCTCGACTACACCGGGCAGCGCCAGCACTCCGACGCCGATTTGCGCAATCTCAACTCCCGTTGGCACTTCCCGCTCGCACGCGGTTGGTCCCTCACCGCCACGGCCGACTTGGGCTGGGACCCGCGCGCCGACAACCCCGGCGCGCTCACCGCCGGCGAGATGGTGCGGAACCCTGATTCGGCAGCGGCGATCAACATCACGAGGGTCGCCGGGAAAAGTGTGACGCAAGGACAGGGTGGGGTGACCGTGCGGCGCGACTTTGCCGGGAATGGCGAGGCGGCGCTCACTGTCTTCGGCTTCACGCGCAGCCTCAAGAACCCCACCACCTTCGCCTATATCGATCTGGACCGCGTCGACTACGGGACCCGCCTCACGGTGAGCCGCCCGCTGCCGCTCGGTGCGTTGCAGCACCGGCTGACCGCGGGCGTCGACTTTCAACGGCAGCGCGACGACCGGCTCAATTTCGGCAACACCGGCGGGAAGCCCGACACCGTGCGCCGGCTCGACCAGCTCGAGCACGTGACCGAGGTGGGGCCGTTCGTGCAGAGCGCGTTGCAGCTCACGTCACGGCTGTCGCTCACCGGAGGCCTGCGCTACGACTGGGTGAAGTTTCAGGCGCAGGACCGACTCATCAATGCGGGCAATCCCGATGACTCGGGAGACCGGCTGATGCGCGCCCTCTCGGGGTCCATCGGTCTGGCCGTCACGCCGTCGGATGCGCTCACCGTGTACGGCAATATCGGAACCTCGTTCGAGACCCCCACGACGACGGAGCTCACCAACCGCCCGAGCGGCGCTGGAGGCTTCAACCCCGCGCTCGAGCCTCAGAAGGCGACGACTTATGAGATCGGAGTACGCGGCGACGTCGCGGGACGGCTGAACTACTCTGTGGCGCTGTTCAATGCAGCGGTGCGCGGCGAGCTCATCTCGTATCCGGTCCCCGCCGACACGACGGGCCGGGTCTACTACCAGAACGCCGGCCGATCCCGCCACAGGGGCGTCGAATTGGGCGCCGAGCTCGCGATCGCTGCGGGGCTCACCCTGACGACGACCTGGACCTACTCGGACTACCGCTACACCAGCTACACCGTGGGCGCCACGGTACTCGACGGCCGGGCGCTCCCCGGCATCCCGCAGCACTGGCTGCACTTCCTGCTGCAGGCGCACCCTGAGTTCGCGCGCCGCGGCTGGGTGGAGATCGAGGAGACCCATTCCTCGGGCTACCTGGTGAACGATGCCCTCAACACGAGAACGCTCCCGTGGTGGACCACGAACGTGCGCCTGGGGTGGAACGGGACGCTCGGCAGCCTGCGGTGCGGCCCGTTCGTGGGTTTCGACAATGTGTTCAACCGGTCCTACGTGGGATCGGTGGTGATCAACGCTTCGGGGGGGCGGTACTACGAGCCCGCTCCCGGGCGCAACGTGTACATCGGATTCTCGCTGGGCGCGGGGCAGTAACCCGCCACAATCTTCAATGGAGGTAGGTATGACGCATTGGGCTCGCTGGTGCGCGACCATGGTCATTGCTTCGATGGTCGCCGCGCCGTTGTGCGGACAGGGCTCGGGCGGGGTCGCCGACCCGCCGGCGGCGCCGCCGCACGCGGCCGTCACGAACGACATGCTGGTCCAGGCCGCGGGGAGCGGCAACTGGTTGATGTACGGCCACAATTACTGGAACAACCGCTTCTCTCCCTTGAAGCTGATCAATGCCACGAACGTCCGGCGCCTGGTGGCGCGGGCGGTCTATACCCACGGGTCCACGACGCTCGGCAGCTTCGAGACCACGCCGATCGTCGTCAACGGTACCATGTACATCACCTCGCCCGCGACGCCCAACAACATTGTGCGGGCGTTCGATCTCAGGACCCAGAAGCTGCTGTGGCAATACGAGCACAAGAACGCGTCCGTGAGCACGGCGTGCTGCGGCCCGAATAACCGCGGCGTCGCGGTGGCGGGCGGCTCGGTCTTCCTCGGTACGCTGGACGACGAGCTGGTGGCGCTCGATGCGGCGACCGGCAAGGAAAAGTGGGCCGTCAAGGTGGGCGACGGGCCGGAGGCGGGTTACACCGAGACGATGGCCCCGCTCGTGATCGGGGACAACGTGATCATCGGCACCTCGGGCGCCGAGTACGGCATCCGGGGCTACGTGAAGGCCTTCAACGCCGCGAGCGGCGCGCTGGTGTGGACCTGGTACACCATCCCGTCTCCTCAAGATGGCGGCTGGTGGGGGCCCTTCTCCAAGACGACGCCCGAGGGCGACGACCTGAAACGAGATCTCGCCAAGGAGAGGGCCGATTCCGCCAAGTACGCCGACGCGTGGCAACACGGCGGC
>Ga0209156_10000881_pt1 | contig 25268 bp, 20 predicted proteins | sample GraSoiAngelo_124_FD_185881 | JGI IMG/M metagenome (GOLD analysis project Ga0209156, IMG submission 185881) | Grasslands soil microbial communities from the Angelo Coastal Reserve, California, USA - 14_0927_05_20cm (SPAdes) (version 2) | ecosystem: Environmental > Terrestrial > Soil > Grasslands... | reverse complement strand
ACGAGAAGGCGATGTCATTGTGATTCCGGCTGGGACGCGACACAAATTCAGTAACCGAAGCAGAGCCGACGCGGTTACGTTCAATACCTATTCGCCGCCGGAATATTAAGGTATTGGAGTGATGGAACGTTGGAGTAATGGAGTTGATTCAAGCTATCGTCCCGCCGTTATTGCGGCACGCCAGGGAAACCGAGATTTATTCTCTGGTTCTCAAACTCAATTCGGGAACCAGAGGAAAAAAAGCGCGTTGATTTGGAGACGGTGCGCTTATTCGCGGCTCCGCAGAGGGTCGTCCTACCAATGAAATCTTGGCGAGGACGCTTTGGCGGGGCGAGACTCCATCGAGCCGCGCCGCCGAGTTAAACCGCGATCAACAGAAATCGACCATTGAGCCGGGAGGTGAGCTTTTGCAGGCTCTTATTTTGTCGTTAAATTTTGGCATCCTTTGACCTGTTTAGTGGGCAAATTTTGGCCAGGCTGCCAACAGCGGCTCAACTAACGAGGATTGGCCGCCGAATTTCGGATACAAAAGCGCGCACTTGGCGAGCTCTCTCGGGTTCTGGCACAAGCGCGGGTCATCCCGGCGTCTCGCAAATGGCGCAAGGCGGAACAGAGCAAAAAGGTGCCAAGACCGCGGTTTCGATATTCCACCAGGATGCAGAGGCCCGGGAACAAGTTGCGTCGATGCATCAGGATCGTTCATGAGCAGAGTACCGCCGACGATGCGGGCGCGCGTGTTGAAGTGCCAGCCAGGAGGCAGATTCGGAATTGAACGCAGCGGCGATTGAGCTTTTTACCTGCGCGTCAATCATGTGCAGCGCCGCGTTCCAACCCGGATCGAGCGCGAATGATTTCTCGATCATCTCTTGCAACTGCCGGCGTTCCGCGGCTTTGAACTGCCTCGGCGCAGCGATCGCCGGCAAATCCTGCGACAAGATTACATCGTCTGGACCGTCTTCAACGTCGATTGGAAAAAATGATACATCTCGCGATGTTCGGTCACCCCTCGGCGGAGAACAGCTTTGAAGTTCTCCAAGTCGGCGATATTAACAATTCGATCGACGCTGTGAACAAACGCAGCCAGGGAATCGTTGGTCGGAAAGGTATGGCTGAGCAAAACAACGAATTGCTCGCGCCGTTGGCCAGCGGATTCGACAACGAGTCTTTGAAGAACTGGATTGGTCGCGAGAGTTGAGCCCTTAAAGTTTTCGTAAACGACAATGACATCGTACGAATAAGTGCGGAGCTTGAGCAGGATATCGTCTTCGTAAAGGCCCACGTGCACCTTGTACTTCAGATCGGCCAACTGCGGCACTATCACTTTCTGATATTGCTCGTGATCAAGGCAGACGAGCGCGGTGCTCTCGCCGGCTTCAAATAATTGTAAGTCATCCTTTTCCATGGCCTAGACGAAAGCGTTGGTCGGGATGTCCATGCGCAGACCGGATTCGAGTTCGCTTTTCGCGCCGCGCGTTTTTTGAATGAGATCGATCCCGCGGGCAACCGTGCCTTTGCGCGAGGCATAAAGACCCGCGGTTTCTCCGCTGATGAAATCGTTTTGGAAGGCATTAAGAATGCATTGATCGAAAGTCATCCAGCCCAATTGTGAACTGGCTTCAATGATTTCATAGAAATTGCGATGCTCGGTCTCCCCGAGGGCGACTGCTTCCTTGGTTCGCAAATTGTTTCCCATGATTTCCATGAGCAACTGACGACCACCGCCCACTTTCGGCGCCAGACGCTGGCTGACGACGTAGCGCAGGACATCGGACAGGCGTACGCGCAGTTGTTGCTCTTCGCCGAGGGTGAACATGCCGAGAATACGATTGATCGATTGGCCGGCATCGACTGTATGGAGCGTGCTCAGAACAAGATGGCCAGTCTCTGCCGCCATCAACGCGATTTCGACCGTGGCACGATCGCGCATTTCGCCCACGAGAATGACTTTCGGCGCTTGCCGCAACGCCGCCCGTAGGCCGTTAGCGTAGGTGTTAAAATCCTGGCCCAGCTCGCGCTGATTGAATGTTCCCTTAAGACATGGATGAACGAACTCAATCGGATCTTCCAGCGTCACGATGTGCACCGCCTTCGTCTCGTTAATTTCATTGAGCATCGCCGCCAAAGTGGTGGTTTTACCGCTGCCGGTCGCACCGGTGACGAGTACAAGGCCGGTTTTTTCCTTCGCGATCTCCCTGAAAATGCCGGGGAGGTGAAGTGTTTCCAAGTTGGGAACGGTGGCTTCGAGCCGACGCAGAACGATCGCAAAATTTCCGCGTTGCCGGAAAATATTCACGCGAAAGCGTGCCTCATCGCTCAACGAATAACTAAGATCGCAGGAGCCGCCGCTTAAATAATCATACATCAGTCGCCGATCGCCCTGCATCAAGGCAAGTGCGATTCGTTCCGTCTGAAACGGCGTGAGGATGTCGATCGGGGGATCGATCACGGCGGGCTTTAGCTCGCCAAAAGACTCCACTTGCAGTGGGTGCCCGACCGAAAAGTTCAAATCCGAGATGCCGGGATGTGTATGCAGCATCGCCGAAAGAATCTTATCAAGGTCGGGTAGTCGCATTATTCCTCCGTCCAGTCTTCCGGCGGGTTCTTGAGGAATTGCCGGAATTTTTTCTTATCAATCGCCTTGTCGTACGCTTCCTCCGGCGAAATGCGGGCATGACGAAGATGATCGATGATGGCGTCGTCCAGCGGTTGGTTGCCCTTCTTCTTCCCGACTTGAATCATGCCCGGGATCTGGTGCGTCTTAGCCTCGCGGACGAGGTTGGCAATTGCCATGTCGACCACCAGAATTTCAAGGGCGGCGACCCGGCCAGGTTTGTCGATCCGCTTGAAAAGATTTTGCGCGATGACCCCTTTGAGCGATTCCGCGAGAGTAGCCCGAATCTGATTCTGCTGATTTGTCGGGAAAACGTCAATGATACGATCGACGGCTTTGGAGGCGCTTGAGGTGTGGAGGGTTCCGAAAACGAGGTGACCAGTTGCGGCCGCGGTCAGGGCCAATTCAATCGTCTCCAAATCGCGCAATTCGCCGACGAGCAAAATGTCGGGGTCTTCACGCAATGCTCCGCGGAGGGCGTTAGCAAAAGAGCGAGTATGAACGCCGACCTCACGGTGTTGCACGAGACAATTTTGGCTGCGATGCACAAATTCAATCGGATCCTCCACCGTGATGATGTGGTCGTGCCGCTGGAGATTGGCGAAATCCATCATGGCGGCAAGAGTGGTCGATTTTCCCGAACCGGTGGGACCGGTAACCAGAATAAGACCTTTCTTCAGAAGCGGGAACTTTTTCAGCACCGGCGGCAATCCCAGATCGTCAACCGTCAACACCTGCGATGGAATTAAACGAAAGACCGCGGATATCCCGTATTTTTGCTGAAAGAAATTGGCGCGATAACGGGCGACGCCCGGCACTTCGTAGCCAAAGTCAATATCGAGATTCTCTTCGAAAAGTTTGATCTTTGCCTCCGGCGCGATCTCATAAACCATGGTTTTAAGTTCCTCGTCCTTGAGCGCGGGGTAATCCACCCGGATAAGGTCGCCGTTGATGCGCAGCATCGGCGGATTATTGGTAGAAAGGTGCAGGTCGGACGCCTTTTGTTCCGACATCAATTTAAAAAAAGCGTCGATGCGAGCCATGCGGTTCCAAGGCTTGAACAGCTAAATTGATGCCATGGGCCCGGTCGTTTCCGGGGCGCCCTTAAGAGGACTGGTCGAATTTCGAGCGCTAGCGGATTGGGCGACGCGACGCGTCGAGGGCCGAGCGGACCTGTTCGAGCAGCTTCTCGGGAGTATATGGCTTGGGAATGAATCCGCGAAGCCCCTGCGCCAGCATGGCGCCGATCTTGTTTTGCTCGGCAAATCCGCTACTCAATACGACGTTCACACTCGGGTTGAGCGCCTTCAATTCCTCGAACACAGCGTCCCCATCCATCACCGGCAGGAAGAAATCCAGGATGATTAGGCCAATCTGACGATGGATTTGCTGGAAGATTTTCAGCGCCTCGAAACCGTCTTTGGCGACGATCACTTTATAGCCTTCTTCCGCGAGAATCGTGGAGGCAAATTCCGCAATTTCCGGTTCATCGTCGATGATCAAGATCAATTCGCGCGGTCCATCAGGATTCAGGACGGCGATTTCCGATGGAATCCCTGAGGCGGTCGCTCCGGTCGATTCCTGGGCTTCACCGACCAGCTCTGGCGGGGATGCGGCTGACGCGGCCGCTGCTACACCGGGGCTCAGGGCTTTGGTATTCTCGAGAATCTTGGACGTTACGCGATTAAACAGCGCTTGCGCCGACTGCGTCGCTATCTCTACCTGCTGGTTAAGCTGATCGATGTAGTCGTCGCCCTTGTGCCGTTTCAGTAAGTCGGCATAGCGAGCAATTTGCTGCAAAACGGTATTGAGCTCAGTGGAGGTCTTGGCGATCCACTTCAGGTCGTCCTGGTGCAGCATAAGCGTCTATGTCCTGGTCTGTGTCCTTCGAACACGCCCACAAAACGCAACCAAAAATCGTAATGCAAGCGAAAGCGAACGAGCCAAGAGTCAGCATAGAGCGGATTTTTTTCAAAGTTAGCCCGCTTCATGCCCACACCCTTTCGGAGGTGGCCGCGATTTTCTCGACCTTTCGAGATCGCGCGCCGAACCCGAGCCCTGTTTATAATTACTAGCAATTTATTTGCCCAAGGCCCGTTTCAGTTCGCTTTTTGCGGAATCAATCTGCTTCAGTGTGCCCGATGAGATCAAAATGCCTCGTAATCTGTCACCTTGATAATAACGCGCGGTAAATTTTTTCTTGGCGTACGTTCCGGTAAGGTCCATCCGCGTCGGTTGGATAGTGAAATCCCCGACAAGATCGAGTCGCAAATCGAACATCTCCGTCCAGAAATAGGGGAGCTGTTCGTAACGGATTCGCTTTTTGCCGGTCATATTCGCTCCTGCCACCAACCCTTGCTCGCGCGCATTTTCCCAGTGGGTTTGTCGTCGCATTCCACCCATCAAACGGTCTGGATAGAACGCCAGGTCCCCAACTGCATAAATTCCTTTTTCCTCGGTCTCCAGATAATCGTTGACTGGCGACCCATGCGGCCCGGCTAGCGGGGTGTTGCGCACCAAATCGAGATTTGGCTCCGCTCCGCACGCCACCACCGCCAATCCCGCCGCGACACGGTTCCCGCTTTTGGTTTGGATATTTCGCAAAACCGTTTTGCCTTCAAAGCCATTTAAACTTTCGCCTAAAAGTAACGTCACCCCGTTCTTGGCAAAATAGTTGGTCACCCAGGTGGCGGTCTCGGGATCGAGGTAGCGGTTCAATAGTGTGCCATGCCGATGCATCACACTCACTTTCATTTTCATTTGTCGCAGGCTCGCCGCTACCTCGCAGGCGAGCAATCCGCCGCCCACCACCATCAGATTTTTTTCGTGCTCGGCCATTTCCCGCAGAGCGAAGGCGTCGCGAATGGTGCGCAGGTAAATGACGTTACCCAAACCAACGCCCGCAACCGGTGGCCGCCCCGGACGGCTGCCCATGGCAAGGCAGGCTTTATTAAACTCGATGCTCTCACCGTTGCCTAACACCGCCACCCGACGATCGATGTTTAATTGTGTTATCGTCGCATTGAAACGTGCGTCGATCTTATGCGCGGCGTACCAGCGTTCATCGACTTCGGCATATTTTCTGGGAACGATTGTTTTTTCGCGCAGGAAACTCTTCGAAAGCAGCCAGCGCTTGTAGGGCGCGTAGGCCTCAGAGCCGACCAACGTCACACTTCCGCGCTTATCGTGTTTTCGAATTGCTTCACATGCGCATGCCCCTCCGATACCCGCGCCGATGATGAGATAATCTCGCTGAATCATTTAGAAATGTGACGATAGAGAAACGACTGCGTGGCTGGCTAGGGAAAAATGAAGCCGCTTTTGCGCCCTGATGTAAAAAAGTTAAAACGGTTGCATCGTTACAACGGGCGAGTTGGAGGGGCGACCTCTGCGAGCGGTGGATTTGGAAATGGAGGTTGGAGCCGATTATGAGCCTTTGATTCAACACTCCATGACTCCACCGCTCCATTACTCCCGTCATCCCGAGCGAAGTCGAGGGATCCCGTGAAGCTCCTTTAAGCCTACGCTCCGGGATCCGTCGACAGGCTCGGAATAACGCTAATGCTGATCCAGCATTGTCGCCGCGAGTTTCAGCGCTTCATCACTCTTTCCGCCGAGCATGCGCGCGATCTCTTCGCGTCGCGCCTTACCGCTAACCTCACGTAATAGAGTAAAGGTGCGCCCGCCGCGCACTTCTTTCGTCACTACGAACTGCGAGGTCGCTGCCGCCGCCACTGGTGGCAAATGGGTAATGCAAAGCACTTGGTGCTGCTTCGCCAACTCGCGCATGCGCGCGCCGACGGCGTGGGCAACCTCGCCGCCGACGTTCGCGTCAATCTCATCGAAGACGAGCAACGGCACTGCATCCTGCGCGGCCAGCGCCGACTTGATCGCCAGCATCAAGCGAGAAATTTCGCCGCTCGAGGCGATTGCGCGCATGGGCTTGAGCGGCTCGCCCGGATTAGGCGAAAACAAGAGGTCCACCGCATCAAGGCCAGACGTCCGCAGCGTCTCCATTTCGCTCGTTCTGGCTTCGAACTGCGATTGCTTGAATCCAAGATCGCGCAAATTCCGGCGGACCATTTCCGAAAGTTTGGGTGCCGCTTTCGCACGCAGTTTTCGCAAAGCCTCGCCTACTCGCCGCAACTCTGTGCTGTGTGTCGCAATCTCGCTAGTCAGCCGCTGCAACTCTTCATCGCGCCCTTCGATTTTTCGCATTCGTTCAGCCGCGCGCTCGCCAAAAGCGATGACTTCAGGAATCGTCGCTCCGTATTTTCGTTTCAACGTTTCAAAGAGTGAGACTCGTTGCTCGAGAGCGGTGAGTTGTTCGGGATCCAGATCGAGATTCTCGGCGTAGCGTCTGAGATCACGCGCAATGTCCGACAACTCAACGACCGCCGTCTTATGAGTATTCGCCGCGGTTGCCATCGAGGGATCCAATTTTTCCAATTCACGCAATAGCTTTTGCGTTTCCCCTAGCTGCGCCAAAATCGCCTCATCCGCTTCGGAAAGTTTTGTCGCCACTGCCGATGCAATCTCAATCAATCGCCGGCTGTTGCTCGCCAGCCGATAGCGCGATTCAATCCGCGCTACTTCCTCGGTCGATAAATTAGCCAACGCGATCTCATTCACCTGATGCCGCAGTAAATCGAGCTCCTGTTCACGCGCCGTCTCGGCCGTGTTGAGCGCCGCGTGTTCCGCTTCGAGCGCGCGCAGTTGCCGGAAGATTTTTCCGAATTTCTGTCGCGTTTCACCCGCATTAGCAAAGGCATCGAGCAAATCGAGCTGTCGATCAGGTGAAAGCAGCGATTGATGGTCGTGTGGTCCGTGAAGGTCAACCAGGTCATCACCGAGTTCCTTGAGGTTCGCCAGGGTGGTGGGCGACCCATTGATGAACTGGCGATTCGTTCCCGAAAGAGAAAGACTGCGTTTCAAAATCAAATCGTTGTCGCATGGTTCGATTCCTGATTCCTCGAAGCGTGCATTCCATTTCGCGAAATCATCATCATGAAAAATTGCCTCCACCGTGCACGTGTCTGCTCCGGTGCGGACGAGCGACTTGTCGGCGCGTTCGCCCAGCAACAACTGGAGCGCACCGATAATGATTGATTTGCCCGCGCCGGTTTCGCCGGTGATGGCGGTAAATCCCGGCGCAATTTCCCATTCCAAATCCTCAACCAGTGCGAGATTTTTGATCCGTAAGAGTTGGAGAAGCATCGGTTGAGTGTTGAGAGCTCAGAGTTGAGAGTGCGCGCGCCGAAAAATCTTGAACTCTCCACCCGCAACTCTCAACTCCGAACTCACTCTCACTTTTCTCGGCACCGGGACTTCGCAAGGCGTGCCAATGATCGGCTGCGATTGCGCCGTTTGTCGCTCCTCCGACCCGCGCGATAAACGGCTGCGCTCTTCCGTTTACATCGAAACGCCCGAGACCGCCTTTATCATCGATACTGGAACGGATTTCCGCACCCAGGCGCTACGTGAAAACATCCGCCGGGTTGATGCGGTCGTATTCACGCACTCGCACACCGACCACATCATGGGCTTCGACGATCTGCGGCGCTTTTCCTGGCAACGCGGCTCGATGCCGGTCTATGCCTCCGCCAAAACCATGGCCGATCTGGAGCGCGTTTTCATGTTCGCCTTTAAAGGAACCAACCCATTTCCCGGTTATTTGAAACCTGAGCCGCATCTTATTAGCGGTCCATTTCGGTTGGGTGTGACAATAATCACGCCTTTGCCGGTCCCGCACGGTAACACGGAGGTGAATGGCTATCTATTTTCCCGCCCCCGGAACACAGACTTGCAGTCTGTGCGCCCAGCGGAGTTACACTCCGCTGAACAGAAGACCGAAAGGGAAGACGAAATTTCCCAGACAGCAGACAAAATGTCCGCTGGGCACACAGAGCAGAGCCCTGTGTTCCGGCACGAGCGCAAGCTCATCGCGTATCTCAGCGATTGCAGCGCGGTGCCGGATGAGATCGCGCAAAAGATTCTGGGCGTTGAATGTTTGATCATCGATGCGCTGCGGGAGAAGCCGCACCCAACTCATTTGAGCGTCGCCCAGGCGCTCGAAGTCGCAACGCGCGTTCAGGCTAAAGAAACTTATTTCATCCATATCGCGCATGAGCTGGCGCAATCGTTCGAGGAAAATCTGCCGCCGCACACCCACATCGCCTACGACGGCCTGAAGCTGGGCTTTTAATGAAAATCAGAATTCGTCGTAACAGCTACATCCGAACTTCTCGACTCCGTGTCCCACGGATGCGCCTGTTGCTATTTGTTTTCCTGTTGGGGATCGGCGCCGCCGCAGCAGAAAATTTGCCGGCTCAAACCATCGTTGTGTTTAACACCGCCGTTCCCGATTCCGAGGCGCTCGCGAGATTTTATGCCGAGAAACGCGGAATTGCAGCTGATCATCTGGTCGGGCTCGATTGTCCATCCGAGGAAGAAATTTCGCGCGAGCAATACGACACCACGATTGCCGAGCCGCTGCGCAAAATGTTTGAGGAACGGCAATGGTGGCACATTCACGAGACCCCCGATGGTGAAAAACGGGTGCAGACGCTCGCGATTCATTTCATCGCTCTCGTCCGCGGCGTGCCTCTGAAGATTCGGCCCGCGGCGACGCCATATCCGGGCGATACTCCTGGAGGCGGTCCCATTCAGAGCCGAAATGAGGCTTCCGTTGATTCGGAATTGAGCACACTCGGTTTCTTCACGAGACAAATCTCCGGCGCGGTCACTAATCCTTATTTTCAGGGATTCCGTCCGATCGCTGAACTGACGGCAGCGCCTGTTCTCCTCGTTACCCGACTCGATGCACCGGAGACCGCGACAGTGCGCCGAATGATTACTGATGCGATTGAGGCGGAGAAAAACGGATTGTGGGGACGCGCATTCGTGGACGGCACCCACGAAACCAGCGGCGGCAAAGAAGTCGGTGATGCCTGGATGCGCGCGATTATCGATCAATGTCACAAGGACGGCGTGCCGGTGGTGTTCGATGATTCGCCGGCGATTTTTCCCGATGCGTTTCCGATGAGCGACTGCGCTCTTTATTATGGATGGTATGCTGGCAATGTCGCCGGCCCGTTCAACCAGCCGGGCTTCAAGTTCGTGCCGGGGGCGATCGCCGCGCACATTCATTCCTACAGCGCGGCAACATTGCGGGATGCGAATTCAGGCTGGGCCGGTCCGCTCGTCTCGCGGGGTGCCGCTGCCACTGTCGGCAACGTTTACGAACCATATCTCGAGCTAACCGCGCATCTCGATATTCTCAATGATCGCTTGCTGCATGGTTTCACCTTTGCGGAAAGCGTATCCATGTCGTCACGCGTGCTTTCCTGGATGGGAGTGGCGCTAGGTGATCCACTTTATCGCCCTTATCTCAATTGGACGCAGATCGACTCAAAAACTCCGCCGAAGTCCGCCGCCGGATGGCGCGCCTATCATGATTTCGCGATCAAGAACAGCAAGCTTGAGCCTTCCGATTATCGCACTCAAGCGCGCGTTGCTGCCGCGCGCACGCGCAACGGAATCATGCTGGAGGATATAGGCCTGATGGAAATGCGAGATGCAAAATTTTCCAATGCAATCGCGGCGCTGGAGCAGGCCCGCGGCGCCTATTCCAAACGGGATGACATCATCCGCTGCGTCCTGGAAGAATGCGACGTTTTCAGAAAATCCGGCAAACCCAGCCGTGCCCTCGATCTCGTCCGCCGGGTCTTGCGGATTGTACCGGAATCGCCCGCAGCGCAACTGCTTCACAAAATCGAGAGCGACCTCGCGCCAAAGTCATCGCCGCCAGCAGTGGCATCGCCCTATTAGCCGGAGTTCAGCGAATGATCCCACGCTCGCTTTTTTCAATAAACTCAATCAACTGTGTGATCTCTTCGCGCGGTTCGATTTGGTTGCGCACGGCTTCGATTGCCTGACGCGTGTTTAACTTCGATCGGTAAAGCAACCGAAACGCTTCCTTGATCGCCTTCACGCTTTTCGGTGGAAAGCCGGCACGCTCAAGTCCGATCAGATTGACTCCGCGAATCTCGGCGGGATTTCCGTCTGCGACCAAGAATGGCGGGACGTCCTGGACGATCTTGGAGCAACCGCCGGTGATCGCGAATCGTCCAATCCGGCAAAATTGGTGCACGGCGGTGAGTCCGCCCATAACCGCGTGATCGCCCACCTCAACGTGTCCGGCGAGAGTGCCGTTGTTCGAGAACACCACCGAATCGCCGACCGTGCAATCGTGGCCGATGTGACTGTAAGCGAGAAAATTTCCGCGATTGCCAACGCGCGTTTTGCCATCGCTTTTAGTGCTGCGATTGACTGTGCAAAATTCACGGAACGTATTTTCGTCGCCAATTTCCAGATGGGTCGGTTCGCCGGCGTATTTTAAATCCTGAGTCTGCTGACCAATCGAGCAGTAAGCGTAAAATTTGTTTCGTGCCGCGGCCCGCATCGGTCCGCAAAGGGTGACATGATGTTGCAGCCAGCAAGCTTCGCCCAGCACGACATCCGGACCGACAATGCAGTAGGCACCGACGACTGTTCCGGCGCCCAGATCTGCTTTTGTATCGACGATTGCAGTCGGATGAATTTCGACGCCACTCATGATTAAAACGGCGAATGACGAAGGACGAACGACGAAGATTTTCGACATTCGCGCTTCGGCATTTCCCTCATTTATCCAGGAATGTGAACATGAGATCGCCTTCGGAAACGATGGCGTCGTTCACCACGCAACTGCAATGTGCCTTCGCGAGCCGATTGCTGCGCGCTTTGGTCAATTCCGCGTGAATGAAAAGGGTGTCGCCTGGAAAAACGGGTTTGCGAAATTTCACGTCGTCCGCGCTCATGAAATAACCGATCCGGCTCGCGCTCTTCGCCAGCTTCATCAGCAAAATGCTTGCGACCTGAGCCATCGCTTCGATCTGCAAGACACCGGGCATCACCGGGTGGCCGGGAAAATGCCCGGCAAAAAACGGTTCGTTCACTGTCACCGCTTTCATTCCGGTGCATTTCGTTTCCCCCTCGAAACCCAAGATGCGATCGACCATCAGGAATGGGAAGCGATGCGGTAGAATTTCCATCACTTGGTTTATATCGAGACCTCCTTCTCCAGGCGGAAAAGTGCGGGGTACGGAAAGCGCCATGACCTTGGCATGTTGTTTCACGATCGCCCGCGCCAGTTCCGCGTTGGCGGCATGACCCGGCTTCACCGCAATGATATGACCGCGAATGCGCGTGCCGATGAGCGCGATGTCGCCGATGATGTCGAGAATTTTGTGCCGCGCGAATTCATCGGCAAAACGCAACGGTTCCTTACTCAGGACAGCGTCGCCCCGAACCACAATCGCGTTTTCCAAGCTGCCCCCTTTTATCAAATTTTTCTCCATCAAGGGCGCGACTTCTTCGTAATAAACAAAGGTGCGTGCGGGCGCGATTTCGCGTTCGTAAAGTGCCGGCGAAATCTCGGCGGAGAAAAACTGGGTGAAGCGATTGTTCGGTCCTGCCTGTGTACAAGACACGCGAAACTTGTCATCGGGCAGGAGCACGAGGAGAGAACCGCTTTTTGATTCAAGATGGATTGGTTCGCGCACGTCGAAAAATCGACGCGGCGCTTCCTGCGCGGCCGTTCCCGCTTTTTTGATCACCTCCACATACGGCGCAGCGCTGCCATCCCCGATTGGCGGCTCGTTCGCGTCCATCTCGATGACCGCGTTATCCACCCCCATCGCGCTTAAGGCGGAAAGCACATGCTCAACCGTGTGCACCCGGACCGCGCCTTCCCCGATAGTGGTGGCGCGCTCGACCGTCTTCAGGTTCGCGATGTTCGCGTCAATAGTCGGCTCGTCCGCCAGGTCTTTGCGCTTGAATTTGATCCCATGGTCGACCGGGGCCGGCTGCAACTTGAGCGTCACCTTTTCGCCGGTGTGCAAAGAAGTGCCGCTGAATCCGGCAGATTTCGCCAGGGTATGTTGAAGCTCGGCAGTCATCGCGCGCTAACTAACAAAGAATTGGCGCGCTGGCCAGCAATCGGTTGATGACATCAATTGAAAACGACGCCTCGCATTTTCTTTTTTGGGCGACGCGTGCGGAACAGAGGCATTCCTATCTGTAAGCTCAGCGGGCTTTTTGCCTGCTCTGTCTTCGTACACAGAAAACAGGCAGAATGCCTGTTTGGCGCACAGACTTGGAAGTCTGTGCGCCAGACGAGGTAGACCGAGCCTCAGAGCTATTTCAGTTCAAATGTGCCGCAGTCGAAAGCCATCATCTTGATGATACCGCTGACTTCGACCTGGCGGACATTCGTGCCGTTACTTAGGAAAACGATCATGCTTTTGTTGTCGCGCCCCGCGGCCAGCAACACGCTTTTCGCGTCCTGACGCTTCGCGACTGTGACCAACGGCAGGCCATCGATTGTTTGCAGATAAACGTCGTCATCATCGAAACCTGCGCAGATATCGACCGTTGGTCGTTCGTTATTCTCCAACGGATTTGCTACTAACTTGATGCGGACAGAATTGGCTCCCGACGGCGCGGCACTAGTTGTAATTGTTTCGGTTCCGATCTTCATCGGCGCGACCAGAAAGCCGCGGGCGGAATATTTTCCCGCGGGCAAATCGTAATCGTAATCATCTTTGCCGTCCCATTTGGTACTGAGGGCATCGGGCCCGATGGCGAACTCATCGAACTCCGCTTCCTGGTGTAACACCCGCACCAGTTGACCCCCCTCGTTATAGATCCCGAGACTAATTTTGCCCTCGAGCGGTGGGGGAACAAAGCTGATTCGAACCGATCGGGCCGGTGTCTCACTTGGACTGGGTGAAGGGGACGTTTCCTGCGCGCGCAGGAATGAGATAGCCAAGAACCCGATCGTTAGCGCCAGGACCGTTTTTGTCATGTCGAGCGAAGTCGCGACATCTCTGACTATTTTTTCTTCTTTAGAATATCGAGAGATTCCTCCCAGCCTTCGCATAAAGCTACGGCGCGACAAGCAACTTCGCTCGGAATGACAAACTAGAGAAACCGCCGCCAATCCACATGCGGAAACAGGTTATCGCGTTCTTCGCACTGCGCGAGAAATTCGGCATCGACATTCTTTTTCTCAAATTGCTCCGCCAGTTTTTGGAAGCGTGAAAAATGATCGGTCACTCTTTGCGTTGCATAATCTTTCGCTGTGCCGTTGCGAATGAGAAATGACCAATCGCTGGATTGCGCGAGCAGGAGCTCGCGTGCGAGCTGGCGCAGGACACGGTCATCATCTGCCGTTACCTCCCGACCGCGCGATTTTGCCAGCGTGGCCATGCGGGTGTTCGCCGTGAAAAGGTGTGGATAAATCCAGCCGCATTTCTGATCGAGCCAGACATCCAGAAAACCTTGATCACCCCAACTCGATGTCGCTGGTTCTGTCACTTGTTGGGTCGGATTTTGCTCGAGAAATTCGCTCGGCGTGGTCAGTGGCAGGTTATTTTCCGCCGCCTCCAGAATCACATGCTCAAGAAAGATTGGTCCCTCAAACCACCAATGTCCGAAGAGCTCGGCATCGAACGGCACTGTCATAATTGGATTCCAATCATCAGCTTGCAGACTTTGAAGTTCGGCGACGCACCGCTCGATAAAATGATGGGCATGCCGGCGGGCCTTCTCTTGCGCGGCCGCGCGATCGTAAACTTGTTTCGGAACATCGCGGCTAGTAACGCGATGATATTTAATTCCGGTAAAGTTGTTCTTGGGTAGCGGTGCGAGCTCCTCGGACGACAGGTCGAAACCGATGTCGCGGTAGAAATCGCGGTATGCTGGATCCCCGGGATAACCTTGTTGCGCGCTCCAAACCTGACGACTGGCCTGGATCTCGCGAGCGAAAGCAGCCGGTCCGGCTTTTGTAAAGCAGGGCGAAAAAGTTCCCCGTCGCGCCTGCCCTAACGCATGCGCGTCAACGATGAACCAGCGAATATTTTCTGCCTGCAACGATTTTGCGATGGCAGCGGCGTAGGCACATTCTGGTAGCCAAAACCCAGTCGGTTCGCCGCCGAATGTCTCGCGAAACTGATCGCACCCGATTGCAATCTGTGCGTGCGCCGCCCCTGGCGATTGCTGCAAGATCGGCAGAATCGCGTGCGTCGCCGCACTGGCCATTATCTCAACCGCGCCAGTTCCGCGGAGCTGCCGAAAAACTCCAAGCAAATCGCAATCCCATTGTTCGATAAAGGTGCGCTGTGTGTCCGCAAAAAATTCGCGGTAGAACTCCGAGAGCGACAATAAATTTTTCTCGGCGCGATTGCGTTCGCATTCGCGCTCCGCCAGCGCGATCAGCAAATCGAGATGTCTGATGTAGCGGTCCCGCAAGAGCGGATCGCTTAGCATGGCGGACAGGGTGGGCGAAACCGAAAGAGTAAGTTTGAAAGGAACGTCTCGCCGGAGCAAACGCTGCATCATTTGCAGGAGCGGCACATAGCTCTCGCTGATCGCTTCGAAGAGCCAGTTTTCTTCGTGAAAGAATTCGTGCTCGGGATGTCGCACGTAAGGCAGGTGAGCGTGAAGAATGAGGGCGAGCGAGCCGGTGCTCTTCGTCATTTCGAGCGAAGCGAGGAACCTCGCGAGTGGAGAGTTGTTTCTGAAGCTCGGGAGATTCTTCGTCTTCTGCGCGACTCAGAATGACAACGCTCGGGATGTTGCACCAAAGGCGTGTGGAAAACGAGAGCGAGGGAACAGGTCATGACCCTATTCCGAGCGAAAACGCCAGTCCGGCTCGGACCGAGGGATCCCGCGGCGAAACTTGAAAGCTCATTCAACAGGATCCCTCGCTTTCGCTCGGGATGACCAAGTTCCGGAGGCCTCGCTAAAGCGTTCGACAAAAATCCTGAAAGCGATCGAGTCCTTTCTTGATCACGTCGATGCTAGTGGCGTAGCTGAGCCGAACGGTGCGATCGTCGCCGAAGGCAGCCCCCGGCACGACCGCGACATTCGCTTTGCTCAACAGGCGATCCGCAAAATTTTGCGAGGTCAGGCCGAGCTGGCTGATATTCACCAGCACGTAAAAGGCGCCTTGCGGTTTGACCGCAGTCACGTTGGGAATTTTGGAAATGCGATCAAACATGTAATTGCGGCGCATATCGAATTCATCGCGCATGTCCGCAATCGGTTGCTGATCGCCTTTGAGGGCCGCGAGCGCGCCACGCTGCGCGAAGGAGCATGGGTTCGCCGTGCTGTGACTTTGAATGGAATCGACTGCTTTCGCTACTGCCTCGGGCGCCGCCAGGTAACCAAGTCGCCAGCCCGTCATGGCATATGATTTACTGAAACCGTTGACGGTGAGGGTGAGATCGTATGCCTCTTTCGAAAGCGATGCGATGCTGACGTGTTTTGCGTCGTCGTAAACGAGCTTCTCGTAAATTTCGTCCGATAAGATGTAAATGTCTTCGCCGGCGGCGATGTCGACCAGCGCTTCCATTTCTTCGCGGGTATAGACTGAGCCGCTCGGGTTTCCGGGCGAATTCAAAATCAGCATTTTCGTCCGGGGCGTCATCGCGTTCTCAAAATCTTCCGCCCGCATTTTCCAGCCGTTGCGCTCGCTCGTTGGAATGATCACCGCCTCCGCCCCGGCCAATCGCACCATATCGGGATAGCTCACCCAATAGGGAGCCGGAATAATTACTTCATCCCCGGGCTGGCAGGTGGCGAGAATGGCGTTGTAACAGGCATGCTTCGCACCGTTGCTCACTACCACTTGCGTCGGTTTGTAGTTGAGCCCGTTGTCCGCTGCTAATTTTTCTGCAATCGCCTGCCGCAACTCCGGAATACCGGAGCTCGGGGTGTATTTGGTAAATCCGCTTTGCAGAGCGCTAATCGCTGCCTGCTTGATGTGTTCGGGCGTATCGAAGTCCGGTTCGCCCGCGCCAAATCCGCAGACGTCGATACCCTCTGCTTTCATCGCTTTTGCTTTGGCGTCGATACTGAGGGTGAGAGAGGGAGTGAGTTGGTTGGCGCGGCCTGAGATTTCCATGGGAGTAGTAGTAGTCATAATTTATTATTTCTGGCGGTAAAAGTTTTCAATCAGCGGTTTAAAATTGTTCTCATCAACCTGCATGATCTTCATCTCGCGTCGGGCATTCTCGATGGAATCAGAGGCATGCGCCGCATTGATCATGATGGTTTGGCCAAATTCTTTTCGGATTGAACCCGGTGGCGCTTTGCTCGGATCGGTCGGGCCTAACACTTCACGAATTTTTTGCACTGCGTTCTCACCTTGATAGACAATTGCGATGCATTTTTCGGTGCCGGGCTCATTCTTTTGAGCTGCTGCGATTTGGCTTGGCCGTCCGCCGGACATGAATTCGACAATGTCCTCCCAGGCGTTCCGACCTTGTCCGGTTCCGAGTTTTTCCTGCAATACAGGCAAGACAGGCCCGTAAAATTCCTCCGCCTGCGCCACGCTCATGCGATGAACCTTGAATCCAATGATGTAAAGCCCGGTGCGCGAAAAGACTTCGATCACGCCCCCTGGTCGTAAATTAGGAAATTTGAAGTTGTCTGGTTTGATCAACACAAGTGTCTTTTCGACTTTCGCCCCGGCTGGATGTTCAATCACCTTTTCCAAAATCCCCCCGTCCGCATCCGAAAATTCGGCCCATAGTTTTAAGTCGCGTTTCACCTGATCGGGCTGAATCGCTGTCAGCACTGCGGGTTCGAAATAAGTGACCTTGCCGCTCTCGTCCGCGATGTAGTCCCCGAAAGTATCGCGAATCGTTTCGCCACTTGTCCGCTCGTTCACGATATGACCGACCGTGCGATGAACCTTGGCCACAGCGTCCTGGCCGCGGAAAACGAGAAAAAGGACACGCGGCCGTTGACCATTGATTTTACCGGTAAAATTCCGCCGCACGTATTCGCGAATCAGCTCCTGGGTGGCGCGGTGCCGGGATTCTGTTTCTGTTACAATCGTTTCAGCATACCGTTTCACCAGCTCGATGCTCGGCGCGAACATCCGCCCGGCCACAATGTCGAGTCCAGTGCGCGATATGAGTCGCGCCACAATTCCGCCAGTGCGCGATTTGCGCATCGAATAAGGCGTCACGATGGCGTAGGAAAGTTCCTGCATAAATTTCTCCGGCGGCCCTGATTAAACCGCCTACCCGCAGGTGGAATCGAAGTCGCCTGAGCCGAAGAAAATGCGGGTTGGCTAATGCTCCGTCAAATTTTTTCCCCTTGCACTCGTCATCCCGACCGACGGCCGAGGGATCCTGCTGAAGTTATCTTAAAGCTTTCGCATCGGGATGTCCTCCCAGCCTTCGCATAAAACTACGGCGGCAGGCGACTCCGTTCGGGATGACACGCTATTGCGATCCATTTCCCGCGTCGGCGCGCTTCCGCGATTGCGATCTTGTTCCGTTTCAAGGCGAGAACCAACGCAGCTTCCTGTTCGCGCAAAATACCTGAAAGAATCAGGCACCGAGCGCCTTTTAGTTTTGGCAGAATCTCAATCAGCAATTCGCTGAAGAGATTTGCGGTGATGATTCCAATTCTCGGCGGAAACTGCCACCGCCGCACGTCGGCTACTCGAAAATCGATGTTATCGATCTTGTTTCGCCGCGCGTTTTCTTTCGCGGTCGAAATTGCGATTGGATCGTGATCAATCGCAATCACGCGCTTCGCTCCGAAGCGCGCTGCTGCCAAAGCAAGAATTCCAGTACCGGTCCCAAGATCGAGCAACGTTCCCTCTGGTTCTGGCGAGCGCAGGCTGCCAACCTGCTGGGTTCGACTGCCAGCCGAAGGCTCTTTAAAGATTCTTCGTCGGCAAGCTGTCGACGAGTCCACGGTCGCAGCGTGCGCTCCCCAGCCTCGAGTGTATCGCTCTAACAGACGCAATGACATCGCCGTTGTCATGTGTTGTCCCGTGCCAAAAGCCGTGCCGGCTGGAATCAGTAAACTCTCATTCTTCTGGCTACTCTTATTCTTACTCGTAACCGATCTGTAGATAATCAGCCGCTTTCCGATTCTGATCGGTTTGATCGCATGTGCTTTCGAAAATCTTCTCAGCCAATCGTGCGGCAACTGTTCGATCGTACCGCCAAAGCGGGAACGAATTTTCTCCAAATCGCGCCGGCTGCTGCCCGCAATCTCCACCATCGCATTTTTGCGACCCGGCCTCGAAAGAATCGCGAGCCGCTGGCCCGCAACTTCACCCAACGCCGCCTCGTTGGCTGCGAGCCAGACCGCGCTGGCTCGCTTTCGCCAAACGAACATTAACCCAACACCAAAAAATTATTTGTTCTCCGCGTTCTCAGTCTTTTCCTTCTTCGCCATTTTCTGCGCCAACCCGGCGACAAACTTCGCGTACTGATCGCTGTCGAGTGTGAAGGTTCCGAGCATGTAATTCGTATCGGTCCAATCCCAATTCTGATCAGAATCGTTGTAGGTCATCTTTGTCGTCTTGCCCTGCGCGTACTGATGATGAAGGGGATCGGCGCCCGGCGGATTGGTGATCTTCGACGAACCGCCGAGACCGCCTTCGACCAAATGGCCGCTAAATGTGGCGACGTTACCGATGGTAATGATGTGGTCTTTGCCTTCGATTTTACGCGTGATTGGAACGTAAACAGTTTTGAAATTCTTCGAGCCGTTATTCGAAGGCAGCACAACTGCCGCAATTGCTTCCAACGCTTTGCGCTGCTCGGGATTGGCTTTTTCGTCGATATAATTCGTGGAAAAATTCCACTTCCCGAAGGAATCCATCATCGTCTGGTTTTCCGGGCTCTGGGCGTAATTGGCAACGGCCAGTCCATCGAGTTTCACGTTTCCGTAATTGCCCTTTTGAATAAAAAGAACTTGATTGCCGCCGCACGTCGCCCGGGTCGGTTTGGAATCAAACCAGCACGGGCAGGCTGCGTTACAGGAACAGGCTTCTTCGAGCTGCCCCGTAATCTTCCATTTCGTTGACTTTGTTTTCTCTTCTTTCGGCGCCCCCAGAGCGAGGGGCGCTGCCATTGCTGCCGCCAACAGCGCGAGGCAAACAGTCTTCATACAGAAAGTTTAAAGCTCGTTTTCCCGTCCGCGACAAGTTTAAAATTTCGTCGCTAAATTTTCCGGCCACGCTACCCTTTCGCCTTCCAATTTCCCCATGCGCAGCGCCGGCATCCATCACATCACCGCGATCGCGGGAGATCCGCAACTCAATCTCGACTTTTATACCGAGACGCTCGGACTGCGGCTGGTCAAACGGACCGTAAATTTCGACGATCCCGGGAGCTACCATTTTTATTTTGGCGATAACATCGGGAGCCCCGGAACGATCATTACCTTTTTCCCCTGGCCGGGAGCGCGACGAGGCGCTCGCGGGAGCGGGCAGGTGACCACGGTTAGCTTCGCTGTTCCGCCCAATTCGATTGCGTTTTGGAAGGAACGATTGCGTGCAAATCATGTGATCGCCGAGGAAATTGGCGGGCGCTTCGGAAACGTCGTGCTGCGTTTTCTCGATCCCGATGGATTGCAGCTTGAGCTCGTTGTCATCCCGGGCAACGTCGAGGAATTCCGTCGCGGAACCTTTAAGGCACCTTCCCCGGGATCCCTCGAGGTTGCTCGGGATGTCCGAATCGTCGGGTTGGCCCCGCCAACGCTCGAAGTCAGGAAACCGGAGAAGACTGGACAACTGCTCGCCGAGATTCTCGGATTCGAGTTTGTTGCGGAAGAAAATAATCGACGGCGTTTCCGCGGCAGCGGCTCATCCGCATCCTCGGAAATCGATCTGTTGTCATCCGAAGCTGGCTTCGGCCAGATCGCGGTTGGCACGGTTCATCACATTGCCTTTCGCGCGGCGGATGACGAAGTACAGTTGCGGGTGCGGAAGCAGCTTGTCGCGCGAGGTCTCGACGTTACGCCCGTAATCGACCGCCAGTATTTTCACTCCATCTATTTTAGGGAACCGAATGGCATCTTGTTTGAGATTGCCACCGACAGGCCCGGATTCCTTATCGATGAACCGGTCGATGCCTTGGGCGAAACCTTAAAACTTCCGCCTGTTTATGAGCCAAAGCGCAACGAGATCGAGCGCGTGCTTCCCACAATTCATCTTCACCACTCGGCCGCCTCATGAACGATTTCGCCTATCGATTTATTCCCGGGACTGGCGATCGAACACTGCTCTTGCTGCACGGCACCGGCGGAAACGAAAATGATTTGCTTCCGCTCGGTCGCGCCATCGATCCCGAGGCGTCTTTGCTCAGTCCGCGGGGAAAAGTTTTGGAAAATGGTGCCGCGCGATTTTTTCGACGGCTGGCCGAGGGCGTTTTCGATGAAAAAGATGTCGTCGCGCGTGCGCACGAACTCGCGAATTTTGTTTCCGCTGCGGCGAAGAAACACGGTTTCGACCTGAATACGCTGGTCGCGATCGGCTATTCCAACGGAGCGAACATCGCCTCGGCGATGATGCTGCTCGGCTTATTGAAATTTCGCGGCGCGATCCTGTTTCGACCAATGGTGCCCCTTTCACGTCCGCCGGATATCACATTAGGAAATTGTGCCGTCCTGATCTGCGGCGGGTGTTTCGATCCGATTGCTACGGCACAGGAGGTCAACGCGCTGGCCGAATTGTTGCGCGACCGAAAGGCCGACGTTGAGGTGCGAATGCAGGAAAGCGGTCACGAATTGACAGACGTGGATGTGGAGGTAGCGCGAGACTGGCTTGCAGCGAGCGCCATTGCATAGGAAAAAGGAAGCTCGCTTATGCTCGTCGTGATGAATGCCAATGCCACCGAAGCGGAAATCGCCGGCGTCGTCCGCGTGATTGAGTCGCTTGGTTTGCGCGCGCATACCATGCCCGGCGCCACCCGCACCGCTATCGGCATTACCGGCAACAAGGGCGCGATCAGTTTGCAGCATTTCGAAAACCTGCCCGGCGTGGCCGAAGCCATTCGCGTGAGCAAACCTTACAAGCTGATCACGCTCGATCTGAAGCAGGACCGCACCATTGTCGATATCGGTGGTGCGAAAATCGGAAATGGCTCACTCGCCATGATCGCCGGGCCGTGCGCGATTGAAACACGCGAGCAGACCTTTGCCATCGCCGAGGTCGTGAAAAATTCTGGCGCAAAATTTTTTCGTGGCGGCGCCTTCAAACCACGCACCTCACCTTATGCCTTCGCCGGTTTGGGCGAGAAGGGATTGAAGATTCTGGTGGAAGTTCGTGAGAAATTTGGTCTAAGAATCGTTAGCGAGGCGCTGGACGAGCCAGGCGTCGATCTCGTCGAAAAATATGCCGACATGATTCAAATCGGCGCGCGCAACATGCAAAATTACACTCTGCTTCGACGGGTCGGGCGTTCAAAGCTCCCCGTCCTGCTCAAACGAGGGATGGCGGCGACATTGGAGGAATGGTTGCTCGCGGCGGAATACATTATGGCGGAAGGCAATTACCAAGTCGTTCTTTGCGAACGTGGTGTCCGCACCTTCGCCCAGCACACCCGCAACACCCTGGATCTCGCCGCCGTGCCGGCAGTGCGACGTATTTCGCATTTGCCCATAATCATTGATGCTTCGCACGGCACCGGCAAAAACTACATGGTCACCCCGCTGGCGCGTGCCGGAGTTGCGGTCGGCGCCGATGGTTTGATGATCGAGGTGCATTGCAAGCCGGAAGAAGCACTTTCTGATGGCGCGCAGGCCCTCACGCTCGACGAGTTCGAGCAAATGGCGAAGGAAGTGCGCACGATCCACGAAGTGATTAGCTGATTGGATTGAGCGAGGTCTTATCGGACGCCAGCGCGCGTCATCCCGAGTCGCAGACGGCGAGGGACCTCTCGATCGGTCATTAGGTCACGCGATTAAGTGTGCGTAATCACGAACTGTGAGGTCCTTCACTCCGTTCAGGATGACGGAATATCTTCGCGTTCACGCTCCATCATCCCGAGCGAAAGCCGAGGGATCCCGTGGAAGTTACCTTTAAGTTTTCGCCCCGGGATCCTCGCGTGGGCTCGGGATGACAAATTAAGAAAATTCGCGGGCAACTTTTTGCTGAGTTAGAGGAACATAGGTGTCGACGCCGGTCCGCCCAGCGGACATTCTGTCGGCTGATATCCCGCAGCGTAGTGGTACTCCGCTGGGCCCACAGACCAAAGGTCTATGTTCCGCCTCGGGATGACAGCCGCAGAAAATTTGCGAGCAACTTTCTCCCTTCGCCGGTCAAAATCGATTCCGGATGAAATTGCACCCCGTGAATCGGAAATTCGCAATGCTGCAGCCCCATAATTTCACCGTCGTCGGATTCTGCGGTGATGATGAATGAATCCGGCAGACTATCGCGCTTTACCACGAGGGAATGATAACGAGTAGCATCGAACGGTTGCGACATGCCTTTAAAAACGCCCGCGTCATGGTGCGAAATAGCGGAAGTTTTCCCGTGCATCAATTTCGGGGCACGCACAATCTCGCCGCCGAAAACTTCGCCGATGCATTGGTGACCGAGGCAAACGCCGAGCATCGGAATGTGCGGCCCGAATTCGCGAATGACGTCGCAACTAATTCCCGCGTCGCGCGGCCGGCCCGGTCCGGGCGAGATACAAATGCGTTCCGGAACAAATTTTCGAATGTCTGCCGGGCCGATCTCATCGTTGCGTTTCACCAAAACTTCGGCGCCGAGTTCACCGAAAATCTGCGCGAGATTATAGGTGAACGAATCGTAATTATCGATCAGGAGAAGCATCTTTTGCAGTGGCAACGGTGCCGGCTGCATTCCAATTCTCGCAGGCGACACGCCCGCCGCTACAGTTTTTTCGCGCGTGCGATTGCGGCGAAGACCGCCATCGCCTTGCGCTCGGTCTCTTCGCGTTCGCGCGCCGGCTCGGAATCGGCCACGATCCCGGCGCCGGCTTGTACAAACGCTTTCCCATTTTTCAAAACCACCGAACGCAACGCGATGCAACTATCGCAATTCCCATCGAAACCAAACCAGCCGACCGCCCCCGCATAAAATCCGCGCCGCGTTTGCTCGAGCTCGGCGATAATTTGCATCGCACGAATTTTCGGTGCACCCGAAACGGTACCTGCGGGAAAAGTGGAGCGAAAGGCGTCGAAGGCGCTTAAACCATCGCGCAAACGCGCCTCAACATGCGACACGATATGCATGACGTGGCTGTAACGTTCGATCGTCATTTGTTCCGTCACACGGACGCTACCGATTTGCGCGATCCGGCCCAGATCGTTGCGTGCCAGATCGATCAGCATCACGTGTTCGGCGCGCTCTTTCGGATCGGCGAGCAATTCGCGCGCGTTTGCTTCGTCGGAGAGGCTGTCGCCGCCGCGCGGCCGCGTCCCCGCAATCGGCCGAAGTTCCGCGGTGCGACCGCGCACTCGCACATGCAATTCAGGCGAACTGCCGAGCGCGCAAAACTCATCGCCGAAGTTCAGCAAAAACATGTAGGGCGAAGGGTTTCCAAAGCGTAGGCAACGATATAGATCGAGCGGATCGCCCGAAAATTCCGACTCGAATCGTTGCGACAGCACGGCTTGGAAAATATCGCCCTCGGCGATGTATTCTTTTGCGCGGAGAACCATTTTCTCGAACTCGCTGGTATTGCTCTTGAATCCTGTAGCGGCAGGCGTGTCTCCTGCAGCTGGTGCCGCGATCGGTTGCAATCGCGATGGCGCGGCGAGTTTTTCCAAAAGCGTCGTGATTTGTTCGCTGGCACCGGCATAAGCATCGTCCAAGCTTTGCTTTCGAAGATCGGCCGACACGATGATGCGCATCAGGCGGAAACGGTGATCGAAGACGATAAGCGTCCCCGCGACCATAAACATCATTTCCGGCAATTCGAGGTCACCGCGGGGATGGATCGGCACCTTTGGTTCGAAAAATCTAACCACGTCGTAGCCGGCGAAGCCGACCGCACCGCCTTGAAAATGGGGAACGTCGTCGCGCGGAACAAAGCGGAGTTCGCCGAGGACCTTTTGCATTTCGTAGAGAGGATCGGAGGTTTTCCCATTGGTGACGCCGCCAGACTTTTCGCGAATAGTTAGATTACCCTCGCGCTGGCTAAGGATTAATAACGGATTAATGCCGATAAACGAGAAGCGTCCCGATTCCTCGTTGCGCTCGGCTGATTCGAAAAGGAACGAAAATCCATCCCGGCCAATTTTTTGGAATGCGCCAACGGGCGTTTCGACATCGCTGACGATCTCAGCGACGACAGGAATCAGATTGCCGCGGCTTGCGAGCTTTCTGAACTCTTCAAAAGCAGGTGAAATCATGGTCATTCGAAGCGACTAACGCTCGGAATGACCATTGTAGAGGTGTTTATGCCAAACGCCTATTTCTCCTTAACCGCTTCGACGAGGCTACAGCAAAAAATGTTGCGCTGGGGAAGGCGCGAGCGATTATTTGAGCCCACTTTGCGCGGGTGTAGCTCAGTGGTAGAGCACCTCCTTGCCAAGGAGGACGTCGCGAGTTCGAGTCTCGTCACCCGCTCTCTTCCCGGTCGGGGGCGTCGCGGCTCGACGAAGTCTAGCCCTACCAAGGTGCGTTCTCTAACCTGCCTGGTAGGGCGACGCTCTGCGGAGCCGCATGCCAGCCTAAACTCCGATTGAGGCAAACTGGGTCTCATTTTCTTGAATCCGAACTGGCTTTTTTCTGCATCTCATAGGCAAATGAAAACTATGAAAG
>Ga0209156_10000880_pt1 | contig 25279 bp, 27 predicted proteins | sample GraSoiAngelo_124_FD_185881 | JGI IMG/M metagenome (GOLD analysis project Ga0209156, IMG submission 185881) | Grasslands soil microbial communities from the Angelo Coastal Reserve, California, USA - 14_0927_05_20cm (SPAdes) (version 2) | ecosystem: Environmental > Terrestrial > Soil > Grasslands... | reverse complement strand
GGCCCCAGTGACGACGCACCCCGCGTTCGCAAAGCGCGGGGTGTGTGTTCCCTCCAAACTCGAAAAGGGTCGGGGCAGTGTGTTGTTCCTCTTCGGCAACGTGAGCTGACGAAGGGACTCGAACCCTTAACCTGCTGATTACAAATCAGCTGCTCTACCAGTTGAGCTACGTCAGCTGGTCGACGCCAAACCTTCCAGACTCGAAGCTTAAGGGGAGAAGGCCACCAGTGCAAGTGGCTGTGGCGTTAGGGACTTAGACCAGTCGCCACTTGGTCCCGGACGGGGTGTCCTCGATCTCCACCCCCCGCGCCGCGAGCTCGGCGCGAATCCGGTCGGCTTCCTTGAAGTCCTTGGCCTTGCGGGCTTTGTCCCGCGCGGCGATGCGGTCCTCGATCCAGCGCGTGAGAGCCGGGTCTGGTCGCTTGGACGTGGGCAGCACGTCCAGCACGGCCATCGCCCGATCCACGACCGCGAGCGCCACGGCGGCTCCGGGCGACTCCGCGTCCAGCGCGGCGTTGCCGTCGTGGACCAGCTCGAACAGCGCGGCGCAGGCCCGCGGCGCGTTCAGGTCGTCGTCCAGCGCGGCGCGGAAGTCAGTCTCGAACTTGGCGGCGAGTTCCGCGAGCCGCCCCGACCCGTCCCCCTTCCCTCGTCCCTCGTCCCGCCGCAGCCGCTCCCGGAACTCCCCCACTCGCTTCACGCCCACCGCGGCTGCGGCAAGCGCTTCGTCTGTGAAGTCGAGCGCCTTGCGGTAGTGCGTCTGCCAGAACAGGAGCCGCACGGCCGCCGCGTCCACGCCCTGCTCGCGCAGATCGCGCGCCGTGAGGAAGTTCCCGAACCGCTTCGACATCTTGGTGCCCCGCACGTTGAGGAACTCGCCGTGCAGCCAGTAACGCGCGAACGGCTGCCCCGTCGCCGCCTCGGACTGGGCGATCTCGTCTTCGTGATGGGGGAAAATCAGGTCGACGCCGCCCGCGTGAATGTCGAGCGTCTCTGTGCGGCAGCATTTCCCGATCTGCTCGAGCGACATCGCCGAGCACTCGAGGTGCCAGCCCGGTCGCCCACGCCCGAACGGCGCATCCCACGCCGCGCCGACCTGCTCGTCCACGGGCTCGGCCTTCTTCCACAGCGCGAAATCGCGCGGATCCTCCTTAGCGTACTCGTCGCTCGCCACCCGGGCGCCCACCCTCAGCTCGCGCGTGTCGAGGCGCGACAGCCGCCCGTAACCCGGGAACTTGGCAATCGCGAAGTAGATCGATCCGTCGTCGCCCTTGTACGCGACGCCCCGCTCGAGCAGCCGCTCGACCAGGCGCACCATCGCCGCGATCGATTCGGTCGCCCGCGGGTAGGCGTGGGCCGGCTTGATGCGCAGGTAATCGCGGTCCTCGAAGAACGCTTGCACGAAGGGCGCCGTATGCTCGTCCAGCCGCTTGCCCGCGGCCGCGGCGGCCTTGATGGTGCGGTCGTCCACGTCGGTGAGGTTCATGATGTGGAACACGTCGTACCCCGAGTAGACGAGGTAGCGGCGCAGCAGGTCCTCGAACAAGAACGTCCGGAAGTTCCCGAGGTGTGCGTAGTTCCAGACCGTCGGGCCGCAGGTATAGACAGTGACGCGGGGGGGAGCGAGCGGCGTGAACGGCTCGACGCGCCGGCTGAGCGTGTTGTAGAGCGCGAGGGTCATCGGTGCGGCTGAAACGTAGGAGCGCCTCCGGGGAGCGTCAACGCACGCGCGGCGCACGCGGGTGCAGCGCCACGTCGAGCGTCCACGCGCCGGGCGGCCGCTCGCACACGACGGGGCCGCGACGGAACACCAGCAGCCGCGCCCGGCGCCAGTCGCCGCGCGCCGCGTCGCCCGGCGCGAGCAACCCGCGGCGGACCAGACGCGCCGCCACGTCGGTCACGACCAGCACGGGTCCGGACCCACGCGTCACCATGGGGCGAGCGTAGCCGCGCCAGCGGCGGCGGGCGCCATCCGATCGCCGCCGCGTGAAGCAAAAAAAGACAGGGGCTGGGGGCTAGGGCTTAGGGGCTAGTGGCTCCGACGTGACACCCGAACCCTGACCCCCGACCCCCGACCCCGAACGGACCGCTGCTGCCCCGCGCTCGATCGCGTCCACGAGAGGCGTGGCGCCGAACCGCACCGGATCGGTGGCGGGGAGCCCCGTCTCTTCCGCCGCGCGGGCCACGGCGTCGCGCGCCCGCGCCTCGCTCAGGTCGAACGTGTTGAGGCAGATCCCGATCACTTTCGTCGGTCGCACCGGTGCCGCGGCACGCTCGTAGAGGTCCACCAGCGCCGCGAGCGGGGGGATCTTCACCCACGGCTCGCGCCCGTGATAGTCGCCGATGTACGCGCGCGTCGCCTGATGGCACAGGATCAGGGCGTCGGGGCAGCAGCCGTGCAACAGCCCCAGCGTGACGCCGGAATAGCCAGGGTGCACCAGGCTCCCCTGCCCTTCGACGAGGATGATGTCGGCGTCCTTGGCCCCCTCGAGCACGAGCCATTCGGCCGCCCCGGCGACGAAGTCGGCCACCACGGCGTCGACGGCGATGCCCCACCCCTCGATGAAGATGCCCGTCTGCCCGGTGGCGACGAAGCGCGTGCGGTGGCCGCGCTCGATCAGGGCGTTCCGCAGTTCCACCTGCGCCGTCATCTTCCCGACATTGCAGTCGGATCCCACGGTGTGCACCACGTACGCGTCCACCTCGGCCGCGCGCCCGTCCGCGACCGGCAGATTCAGGGGCGGCTTGCGGGCATCGAAGATCCGCACGCCGCGCTCCCGGGCCAGCGTGCCCAGCTCGGGGTCGTCCCCGATGAACGTGTGCAGGCCGCTCCAGACCTCGAGGCCATGCTCGATCGCGCAGCGCAGCCAGCCGCGCCATTCGGCCGGCAGCCGACCTCCCATCGGCGCGATGCCGACGAGGATGGCGGTGGGGCCGAGGCGCAGCCCCTGCTCGAAATCACCCACGACCGGAATCGGGCCGCCGAAGCCCAGCACGTCCCGCACCGTGTTGCCGGCGTGGCCGCGGTCGAACACCGCCACCACGCGCTCGGGCATATAGCGGATGCAGCAGTTGGCCGTCTTCGAGGTCATGGGCCCGAACTGCCCGTCGGCGATGATGAGGAAGCGCTGCGTATTGGCCGGCGGCATCAGACGCGCACCTTGGACCGGGGCGTCGCGAACTCGCCCGTCGCGCGCAGCACGGCGGGCTCGGCGTGGCCGGCGTCGCCGTACATCTCCGCCTGCAGCACGTGTCGCAGCACGACCAGCGTGACCGCCAGCACCGGCACCGCGACCACCAGGCCCACGACGCCGATCAGCGTGCCCATGGTCAGCACGCTCGCGATGGTCAGCACCGGGGGCAAGGCCAGGCGTCGCTCCATGATCCGGGGCACCACCACATTCGCCTCGACGACGTGCACCAGCACGCCGAGCAGGATCACGGCGAGCACCTTGACCCAGTTGCCCGTACTCACGACGAACAACGCCGGCAGCAGGGTCGAGACGAGCGTGCCGAAGAACGGCACCACGGCGACGAGCCCGGTGAAAATCCCGAACGCGAGCCAGTACGGCACGCCCAGCACCCACAGGCCGATGGCGGTCAGCAGCGCCAGCACCAGCATGGCGAGCAGCTGGCCGACGACCCAGGCGCGCATCGTGGCGCCCGCGTCGTCCAGGACCCGGGCCCCGACGGGGCGGTAGCGGGGCGGGAGCAGCGACAGGATGCCGTCGCGGTACAGGCGCGGCTGGACGGCCAGATACAGCGCCATGACCACCACGCTGGCGCCCTCGATGAAGAGCTTTCCTCCGGCGGTGACGTAGGGCAGGATCGATCCCTTCAGGAAGGTGGTCGCGTCGATGATCAGCCCGGCGACCAATCCGGACTGGGCATTGGCCAGCTCGGTGTCGCGCAGCACCGGGTACTCCCGCGCCCACGCGGCGATCACGTTCTGGATGTTGGTGAGCGTCTGAGGCAGCCCGGAAATCAGCGCCTGCGTCTGCTCCAGCACGGGCGGAACGATGACCGCGCCGATGGCCACCACGACCGCGATCGTGGCGACCACGGCCATGGCGAGGCCCAGCCAGCGCGCCAACCGGAAGCGACGCTCGAGCAGGTCGGTCACGCCCGAGAGATAGACGGCGCACAGGACGGCGATGAAGACGAGGAGCAGCACTTCGACCACCCGGACGACGAACCAGATGGCCAGGGCGGCAACGAAGAGCGCCACGAACGTGGCGCCCGACAACCGAGAGGCGGACGGCTCTGTGTTCAGCGGTGGTGCTCGGGCGGGCCGTCGTCGTCCTCGACGAGCTCGGCCTCCGCGGCGCCCTTGCCGAGCTGCTTCGATTCACCGCCCGAGGCGGCCGGAAGCAGCCCCAGCTTGCGCTTCAGGTCGAGCAGCTGCTGATCGGCGTCCGCTTTCACTTCCAGGTTCTGGAACTGCTTCACCAGCGTGTCGCCCGACAGGTCCTCGTTCACTTCTGCCGCGGCGATCAGCTTGCGCTCCTCGTGCTCGATCTGCTCGGTCATGCGCTCGAACGTCTCGAACACGCTCTTGTCGCCGATCGAGGACATCGTCTCCTGAATCCGCTTGTGCGCCTCGGCGCGCTTCTGGCGGGCGATGAGGATGTTCTTCTTCCGCTTCGCCTCCTCGATCCGGTCGTTGAGCTGACGCAGCGACAGCTTGAGCTTCTCGGTCTCCTCGCGATGCTTGATCCACGTCTCGTGCAGCTGCACCGCACCCTGGGCATGCTCGTTGTGTCGCAGCAGCGCCTGCTTCGCCAGGTCGTCGCGCCCCTCCTGCACCGCGAGCACGGCCCGGCGCTCCCAGTCCTCGGCGCTCTTCTTTTCCGTGTCCACCTGCGCCGCGAGGCGTTTCTCGTCAGCGATGGCCGCGGCCACCTGCTGCTTCGCTTTCGCCAGCTGACTCCGCATGTCCACGATCAGCTGGTTCAGCATCTTCTCGGGGTCTTCGGCGCGCGAGATCAGTTCGTTGATGTTCGACCGGATCAGCGTCGAGAGACGGTCAAAGATTCCCATGAGAACCCTCGGTGTGCTGGCGGGGCGTCACTGTCCCGCACCCAACTTGCGCTCCCGCCGCTCGGCCAGCATGCGCTCGGCGAAATCTAAGCGCTCGGCGAGCTCGGAGACTTGGCCCTGCAGCTGGGCCACCTGCTCCTCCAGCGCAGCCACCCGCTGCGGATCCTCCCCCACCGCGCCCCAGCGCCGCTGCGACCGATGCCGGATGCGCTCGGCCAGCGCTTCACCCACCGGCGACCGCAACAGCCACCGCACGCCCATGAACATGAGAAGCAGCCCGACGAACGGCGACATCTGGTGGATCAGGTAGTTGATGTCCGCCACCCCCGGTGGAACCGGTGGAAACTGCATCACGTAGACGCCGTACGCCTTTCCCCGGGCCCCAGTTTCCCGGCCTCACCATCCCGCGCCTTGGCCAGCAATCGCTCCGCGAAATCTACTCGCTCCGCGAGTTCCGCCACCTCGTGCCGCAGCGCTTCCACCGCCTGCAGCAGCTCCTGCCGCTCCCCGTCGTCGCCCGGCCGCGCCTGGTTGCGCAGCCGCTCGGCGAACGCCTTCCCGACCGGCGAGATCGCGATCATCCAGGCGAAGAACCCGGCGACGCTTATAATCGGGATGAAGAGCGCGACCACGCCTTCCATCAGCGGTCCCCCGGTCCGATCCGCTCCCCGTCGCGCTGCTTCGCGAGCAGGCGCTCGGTGAAGTCCGCCCGCTCGGCGAGCTCGCCAACCTGTTGGCGTACCTGCTGCATTTCGTCCAGGAGCTCGGTGCGCCACAGCGCGAGCTGGTCGGGCGAGGCAGCACGCTTGGGGCCGTCCCCGATGCGCTTGGCGAGCGCGCCAAAGAGGGGGCGCAAGATCCAAAAGGCGCCGCCCACCGTGAAGAAGGCGAACAACGTGAGGAGTAGGTCCTTGTCGTCCACTATCCCGGTCCGATCCGCTGTCCCTCGCGCTGTTTGGTGAGCAGCCGCTCGGCGAAGTCCACCCGCTCCGCCAGTTCCGCCACCTCACGCCGCACCGCCTCGAGCTGCTGCTCGAGCGCCGCCTTGTGCTCGACGAGCTCGGACCGCACGTCCCCCTGCCCCTTGGCGCGGATGCGATCTGCGAACGCCCTCCCGATCGGGGAGATGGCGAGGAGGAAGAGCGTGCCACCTCCGAACAGGAAGATGATCGCGAGAACGCTCTCGATGTCCATGCTCAGCGGGGCGGCGCGAGACGCTCCTGATCCCGCTCTCGCGCCAGCAGGCGCTCGGTGAAATCCAGCCGCTCTTCGATTTCGGACAAGCGCCGCTTGAGCTCGTCGACCTCGGCGAGCAGGCTCTCCGACGCACCGAGAACGGTGCCGTGCTTCGCGGCCTGTACAGCCAGCCATTGCTCATCGGTCCTGGACCACCCGCGGATCCATTGCGCGAGGGCTTTCCCCATCGGTCCCCTCAAGACGACCGTGGTGCCGATCACCAACACGATACCGACCATCGCGACCGCGGGTACCCACATTCCCATGCGACTGAGTCCTCCCTCGCGTGAACTTACCGACCTAGTCCGCCACCGCCAGCACCTTCCGCAGAAACTGCCCTGTGAAGGAGCCTTTCACCCGGGCCACGTCCTCGGGCGCCCCGGCGGCGACCACGGCACCACCTGCAGCACCGCCCTCGGGCCCGAGGTCGATCACCCAGTCGGCGGTCTTGACGACGTCGAGGTTGTGCTCGATCACCACCACAGTATTCCCCTTGTCCACCAGCCGGTGCAGCACCTCGAGCAGCAGGCGCACGTCTTCGAAGTGCAGGCCGGTGGTCGGCTCGTCCAGGATGTAGAGGGTACGGCCCGTGTCGCGCTTGGCCAGCTCGGTCGCGAGCTTGACCCGCTGCGCCTCGCCACCCGACAGGGTCGTCGCCGATTGGCCGAGGTGGATGTAGCCCAGCCCTACGTCGTTCAGGAGCTCGAGTTTCGTGCGGATGCGCGGCTGGTTCTCGAAGAAATCCAGCGCCTCGGCCACCGACATGTCCAGCACGTCGGCGATCGACTTTCCTTTATAGCGCACCTCGAGGGTCTCCCGGTTGTAGCGGCGCCCCTTGCACACCTCGCACGGCACGTAGACGTCGGGGAGGAAGTGCATCTCGACCTTCACCAGCCCGTCCCCCTGACACGCCTCGCACCGCCCGCCCTTCACGTTGAACGAGAACCGGCCTGGACCGTACCCCCGGATCTTCGACTCCGGGAGATAGGTGAACAGCTCGCGGATGGGCGTGAACAGGCCCGTATAGGTCGCCGGGTTGGAGCGCGGGGTCCGGCCGATCGGGCTCTGGTCGATGTCGATCACCTTGTCGATCTGGTCGAGGCCCTCGATGCGGTCGTGCGCGCCGGGCATCACCTTGGCGCGGTAGAAGTGGCGGGCGAGGGCGCGGTACAGGATGTCGGTCACCAGGGTGGACTTCCCCGATCCCGACACCCCCGTCACGGCCACGAACAGGCCAAGCGGAAACGGCACCGTGAGGTCGCGGAGGTTGTGCTGCTTGGCTCCGACCACCCCCAGCGTGCGCTGGGGGTCAGGGACGCGCCGTCGCGGCGGTATGGGGATGCGCAGCTCGCCCCGGAGGTAGCGCCCGGTGAGCGAGTCGGCGTGCTGCAGCACGGCATCGAGCGTCCCCGCAACCACCACTTCGCCGCCATGGCGGCCGGCGCGCGGCCCCAGGTCGACGAGGTGGTCGGCCGCCCGGATCGTTTCTTCGTCGTGCTCGACGACCAGGACCGTGTTGCCGATGTCGCGCAGCTCCTTGAGGGTCGCGAGCAACCGCGCATTGTCGCGCTGGTGCAGCCCGATCGACGGCTCGTCGAGGATATAGAGGACCCCCACCAGCCGGCTGCCGATCTGGGTCGCGAGCCGGATGCGCTGCGCCTCGCCTCCCGAGAGCGAGTCCGCGGACCGCCCCAGAGTCAGGTAGTCCAGTCCCACGTTGCGGAGGAACCGTAGCCGGTCGTTCACCTCCTTGAGGATGGGCCGGGCGATCTCCGGGTCGAGCCCCTCGCCCGGGCGCCCGTTGCGGCGCAGCGGAACGCTCTCGAAAAACGCCAGCGCATCCGACACGGGCAGGTCCACCACATCGCCGATGCTCTTGCCGTGCAGCAGCACCGACAGGCTCTCCGGACGTAACCGTTTGCCGTGACACGTGGGGCACGGCTGCTCGACCATGAACTCCTCCAGCTGCTCGCGCACGCTGTCGGACGCGGTCTCCCGGTAGCGCCGCTCGACGTGCTTCAGGACGCCGTCCCAGCCGGATTCATATTGCCCGTGCCAGCGCTCGCTGTCGTACTGGAACGTCAGCGTCTTTCCCGGCGCGCCGGACAACACGACCTTCTTTGCCTGCGCCGGCAGCGCTTTCCACGGCGCATTGAGGTCGAACTTGAACGCGCGCGCCAGGCTCGGGAGGATGACCTTGCGGATATAGCCCGAGGGCTCGCCCCAGGGGAGGATCACGCCTTCCAGGATCGACAGGCTCGGGTCGCCGAGCACGAGGTCCGGGTTCACCTCGCGGCGCGTCCCCAGGCCGGAGCAGTCGGGGCACGCTCCGAACGGTGAGTTGAACGAGAACTGCCGCGGCTCGAGCTCGGGAAGCGACAGGCCGCACGTGGGACAGGCGTAGCGCTCCGAGTAGAGCGTGGACTTGGAGCCCTGAACGACCTCCACCGTGCCGTCGGCCGCTTTGAGCGCCGTCTCGATCGAGTCGGCGAGGCGCGAGCGATCCGCCTTGCGCACCACCAGCCGATCCACCACGACGGCCACGTCGTGATTCTGGCGGCGGTTGAGCTTCGGCACGTCGCTCAGATCGTGCGTCTCCCCGTCCACGCGCACACGCACGAACCCCTGCTTCTTCGCCGCCTCGAACACGTCGCGAAACTCGCCCTTGCGGCCGCGCACCAGCGGCGCCAGCACTTCGATCTTCGTCCCCTCGGGCCAGGCGAGCACGAGATCGGTGATCTGCGAGGCGTTCTGTCGCTGGATCGGTGAGCCGTCGTTGGGGCAGTGCGGCGTGCCGAGCCGCGCCCAGAGAAGGCGGAGGTAGTCGTATACCTCGGTGATCGTGCCCACGGTCGAGCGCGGGTTGTGGCCGGCGCTCTTCTGCTCGATGGAGATCGCGGGGGAGAGTCCCTCGATCGCGTCTACATCGGGCTTCTCCATCAGTCCGAGGAACTGGCGGGCATACGCGGACAGCGACTCGACGTAGCGACGCTGCCCCTCGGCGTAAATCGTGTCGAAGGCGAGGGAGGACTTGCCGGATCCGGACAACCCGGTGATCACGGTGAGGCTGTCGCGTGGGATCTCGACGGTGATGTTCTTGAGGTTGTGCTCGCGGGCGCCGCGGACGACTAAGGACTCGCTGGACATAGCCTTTTAGGCTAGATGGCTCATGGTGCCCGGGTCAACTCTCGGGCGGCGGTAGAGGGCGGTAGAGGGCGGTAGCGCGGCCTCAACCGTCTTCTACCGTCCTCTACCGTCTTCTCCCACCGCTTCCCTTGCCTAACCCCACGCGCCTCCGTACGTTAGCGCTCCCCATGCCTACGACCGCCTTGGTGGCACTTACGACGCTCGCGAGCGAAGCCGACGCCCGGGCCCTGGTCACAGCGCTCCTGGGCGACCGCCTGATAGCTTGCGGGACGCTCCTGCCCGGGGGGCGCTCGCTGTACCGCTGGCAGGGAAAGATGACGGAGGAGTCCGAGGTGGTCGTGTTGCTGAAGACGGACCGATCGAAGTGGGACGCGCTGTGCGGCGTGGTGCGGCAGCGGCATCCGTACGAAGTGCCGGAGCTGCTCGCGCTGCCGGTCGAGGGCGGGCTGGAGCGGTATCTGTCCTGGCTCGCGCAGGAGGTGGTCGGGTGATTCGCAAGCGTGAACCGCGCTGGCAATCGGCGGCCGATCGGGCCCGTGTCGCGGCGGAGCTGATCGAGGAGGCGGCCTCGCTGACGGACGAGAGCACCATCGCGTCGCCCGCCGATGTGGCCCGGGCGGGGTTGCCGCCGCCGATCAGCGTCGAGCTGCCCTTGGCCTCCGCGCGGCCCGGCGACGAGGCGGGACTGGCGCCGGATGCGCCGCCGGCGGCGCCGATGCTGGACGATGCACTCGACCGGGACCCGGACAATGTCGCGCTCCTGGTCGAGCGCGCCGCCCGGCTCGGGGCCGCGGCGCATTACACCACGGCCCAGCTCGATTATGAGCGGGCGCTGCGGGTCGATCCGGCGCACGGCGAAGCCCTGACCGGCCTGGGCGTCCTGCTCACGCGCCGCGGGCTCTGGACCGAAGCCTTGCCGCACCTGCGGCGTGCCTCGGAGGTCGACCCCGGCCGCGCGGCGGCGTGGTATTACCTCGGCGAAGCGCTCAACCATGTGGACGACCTCACCGCCGCGCAGGCCGCCTACGAGCGGGCGGTGGAGCTCGAGCCCCGCAACGCGCGCGCGTTGCACCGTCTCGGCATCGTGCTCGATCGCCTGAACCGGCCCGACGAAGCGACGCGCATGTATCGCCGCTCCCGGGAGGCCGCCGCCCGGTGATTCACGTGGTCGTGGACGACCTCGCGTTCCGCTCCGCCGACGCGATCGTCCGCCCCGCCACCACCCGCCTGGACTCGACCACGCCTGCAGTGCGGCGGCTGGAGACGGTGGGCGGTTCCGAGTTCGCCGGCCACCTGCGACTTCAAAAGGAGCTGCCCGTGGGCGCGGCGGTGGTGACGGCGGGTGGAGGCGAGCTCCCGGCGGATTTCGTGATCCACGCCGTCATCCGCAGCGACACCGAGCCGGTCACGCGAGACGGCGTCGCGCGCGCGTGGCGCTCCGCGCTGCAGCAGGTACAGGAATGGGAGTTCAGCACGGTCACCGTGCCACCGATCGGCACCGGGGCCGGCAACCTGACGGTCGAGGACGCCGCCGAGATCATGGTGCCGATTCTCAAGATCCACCTGGGCAGCGCCACGTTCCCCGCAGAAGTCTCCTTCGTCGTGGAGACCCCCGCGGAGCGGGACGCATTCGAGGCCGTGCTGCGCCGCGGCGAGGCGGCCGAGTCGTGAGCCGGCGCACCCTGGCCGCGGTGATTCTCGGCGCGTGGATCGTGTCGCTCGGATGGCTCGTGAAGCGCGAGATCTTCCCGCCGACCGGCGCGCGCCTGGCGGAGGCCGCGCTGCGCGTGCCTCCGGGCGCCGTGTACTACCGCCTCGCCGTCGGCGAACGGCAGGTCGGGTTCGCCTCGTCCACCATCGATACCTCCGGCACGAGCGTCCAGGTGACCGATGTCCTCGTGCTCCAGGTCCCGACCCTGGGCACCCTGCGCCACACGGCGGCGATGAGCCGGGCCACGCTGTCCCGCACGCTGCGGTTCGAGCGCGTGGAGGCCAAGGTCGCCGACGACGTCGGTCGCTTTGCCGCCCGGGGCATCGTGAACGGCGACACGGTGCTCACGGTCAGCCTTGCGTCGGGGACCGACTCCGAAACCGCGCGCGTGCCGCTCGTCCGTCCGATCGTGCTCCCCAGCATTCTTCCGCTGCGCCTCGCGTTCGGCGGAGAGCTCAAGCCGGGGAAGGTCTACAGGAGCGCCGTATTCGACCCCATGCTGCTCGCGCAGCGCGCGGTCGACGTCACGGTCGCGGCGGAGTCGACGCTGGTCGTGCCTGACAGCGCGGGCTTCGATTCGACGGCCATGGCCTGGGTGGCGGTGCACTTCGACACGGTGCACGCCTTCCGGATCGAGGAGACATCGGGCGGCAGCCCCACGACGGCGTGGATCGACGCCCAGGGCCACATCGTCCGGGCGGTGAGCCCGGCGGGCTTCACGATGGAGCGCACGGCGTTCGAACTGGCGTACGTGAACTTCCGGCATCGCGACACTGCGCGCGTGGCCCGGGCGAGCGCGAATCCCGGGCCCGGAGAGGTGGTGGCGACCACGGCGCTCGTCGCGCGCGCGCCCCCGCTCCCCGGCCGCGCCACGCTGTCGCTGTTGCGCGTCCGACTCTCCGGGGCGGCGCCCGCGGGGCCGGACTTCGCGACGGGACGGCAGCGGCTGGCTGGAGACACACTCGTGGTGCGACGCCAGGCGGGGGCCGAGCTCACGGCACGCTACCGGCTTCCGGTGCGTGAGCCGCGGCTGGCACCATTCCTCGCGCCCGAGCCGTGGATCGAAAGCGACGACGCGCGCATCCAGGCCCAGGCCCGTCTGATCGTGGGTCGCGAAGGGGATCCGGCGCGCGTCGCCCGTCTGATCCACGATTGGGTGGCCAAGCACGTCGAGGGGAAGGTCGCGGCCGGCGCGCCCGGGTCGGTGCGCGTGCTCGAGACCAGAAGTGGCGACTGCAACGAGCGCACGGTGCTCTACGTGGCGCTCGCGCGGGCTGCCGGGCTCCCCGCCCGCCCCGTCGCCGGCCTCCTCTACCGGGCGGGGCACTTCTACTATCATGCGTGGCCCGAGGTGTATCTGGGCGATTGGGTCGCCGTGGACCCCGCGCTCGATCAGTTTCCCGCCGACGCGGCGCACGTGCGGTTCGTCGTCGGCGGGCTCGCCCGTCAGGCCGAGCTGGTGCGCCTGATCGGGAGTCTCAAGCTCGAGGTGCTATGATCCGGCTCGAGAACCTGACCAAGCACTACGGCAGCTTCGTCGCGGTGGACGACGTCTCGCTCGAGGTGTCGCGTGGCGTGCTGTACGGATTTCTCGGGCCCAACGGCGCGGGGAAGACCACGACGCTCCGCATGATCGCCGGGATCCTGCGACCCACCGACGGCCGCGTGCTGTTGGGCGGCGACGACGTGCACCGCAATCCGATCGCGGCCAAACAGCGGCTCGGCTTCATCCCCGACCGGCCGTTCGTGTACGACAAGCTCACGGGGGCCGAGTTCCTGCGGTTCGTGGCGGCCCTGTACGGCCAGGAAGGTGACGCCGTCGACCGGCGGGTCGCCGAGCTGCTCGAGGTGTTCGAGCTGGCGAGCTGGAAAGACGAGCTGGTGGAGGCATACAGCCACGGGATGCGCCAGAAGTTGATCATCTCGAGCGCGCTGATCCATCGGCCCGAGTACATCGTGGTGGACGAGCCGATGGTCGGGCTCGACCCGAAGGCGGCACGGCTGCTGAAGGACATTTTCCGCCAGTTCGCGAGCCGGGGCGGCACGGTGCTCATGAGCACCCACACGCTCGAGGTGGCCGAGGCGATGTGCGACCGCGTCGCGATCATCCAGCACGGCAAGATCGTGGCCGAGGGAACGGTCGACGACCTGCGGCGGCAGCACCGCGCCGGTGACGCCAGCCTGGAAGAGCTGTTCCTGAAGCTCACCGGCGGCGCCCAGGTGCGCGAGCTGGCGGAGGTGCTGGGCCACGGCGGGGGGGACGGCCCGCCGTGACCCAGCCGTCGCTGTGGCGTGTGCTCGAGCCCAAGTGGCGGACCGCGCTGCAGCGCATCCGCGAGGAACGCTCGCGCGGCGGCTCGGGCAAGCTGCTGCTGCTCGTGGCCGTAGGGGCGCTGTTCTGGCTCGCCGTGTTCCGGGTGCTGTACGTGATCCTGCGCTATTTCCGCGGCGTGGAGGAGCTGGGACCGCTGCTCGCGGGCAAGCTGCTCGGCCTGGTGCTGCTGTCGTTCGTCGCGATTCTCGTGCTGTCCAACGTGATCACGGCATTGTCGAGCTTCTTCCTGGCGAAGGACCTGGACCTGCTCGTCTCCGCACCGGTGGACTGGCTGCGGATCTACCTGGCGAAGCTCGGCGAGACGCTGCTGCATTCGTCGTGGATGGTGGCGCTGATGGCCGTGCCGATCCTCACGGCCTACGGCGTGATCTACCGCGGAGGCCCGCTGTTCGCACCGTTCGCGGTCCTCACGCTATTCCCCATGCTGGTGCTGCCCGCGGTCGCGGGCTCCGCCCTGACGCTCGTGCTCGTCAACGTGTTCCCGGCACGCCGCACCCGCGACCTGCTGTCGATCGTGGCCCTGGGCGCGGCAGGCGGGCTGATCCTGCTGCTCCGGGTGATCCGTCCGGAGCGGCTCGCCTCGCCCGAAGGATTTCGCAACCTGCTCGACTTCATCGCGGTGCTGCGCACGCCGACCTCGCCGTTCCTGCCGAGCGAGTGGGCCACCAAGGCGATCATGACGTTTCTGCGCGGCGAGCTCGACCCGTTGCCGCTGCTGCTGCTCTGGACCACCGCCGCCGCGCTCGTGACGATCGGCGCGATGCTGCATCGCGCGCTGTTCGCCGCGGGCTTCACCAAGGCGCAGGAGGGCGCCGAGCGCTTCGTGCGGGGCGCGTGGTGGCGCTGGACCGTGGGCACGCTGCTCGGCTTCCTTCCCGTCGCGAAGCGCGAGTTCGTGCTCAAGGACGTCAAGCTCTTCTTCCGCGACACGACCCAGTGGAGCCAGCTCATCTTGCTGGCGGTGCTCGTCGTGGTGTATCTGTTCAACATCAAAGCCCTGCCGCTGCACCGCGGCGAGCAGGTGGGCTTCTTCTACGTCACGCTGGTGTCGTTCTTGAACCTCGGGCTGGCGGGCTTCGTGCTCGCCGCCATCGCCGCGCGATTCATTTTCCCCGCGGTGTCGCTCGAAGGGCGGCACATGTGGCTGTTGCGCTCGAGCCCGCTCGAGCTGAAGACGCTGCTCTGGTCCAAATACTGGGTGGGCACGGTCCCGCTACTCGTGCTCGCGCTGCTGCTCACCGGCCTCACCAACGTGCTGCTCCAGGTGCGGCCGTTCATGATGGTCGTCGGCATGCTGACGATCGGCGGCCTCACCTTCGCGATCGCGGCGTTGGCGCTCGGGTTCGGGGCGCTGTACCCGCAGTTCGAGACGGAGAACGCGGCGCAGATCCCGACGTCGTTCGGCGGGCTGGTCTACATGATGGCGACGATCGCGCTGCTCGGCGCCGTGCTACGGGCGCTGTGGACCGCCGTCTACGCCTACGTCCGGGCGGTGTACGAGGGGCAGCCCGTGGTCGTGGATGCCTGGATGATCTCGTGGTTCGCCGTGGCGGCCGCGTTGTGCGCGGCGGCGACGGCGCTGCCCCTCTGGGTGGGGCTGCGCCGCATGGAGCGGTTCGAGTTCTGACTACAGCGGAAAGTTGAGCCCCGCCTCGACGTTGAACGAGGTGTTGTCGGCGAACACGAATTTCCCTTCCAGGAACGGTTTGAACGGCCGCGCCCGCCGCCCCTCCCACCCGGCGAACAGGTTGGCGCCGGCGTCGCTCGCCCCGGACTCATGCAGGTACGCGAACCCGCCACCGACATAGAAGAATCCGTACACCGTGGGCGGATGGAACTTGAGATCGGCGTTCAGGCGGAACGGCGAGCCGCCGGCGCCGGGGTAGAACTCCGCCGACGGCACCAGCGCCCAGCGTCGCCCCACTGGGAGGTTCAGCTGGCCGCCGACGAACGCGTGGTCGAAGTTGAAGTCGTAGCCCGCCCGCGGCCCGACGCCCGGCCGGTCGACCAGCACGGCCCGGCCGCCGCGCACCCGCCGCTGCGCCCGCGCCGTCGTGCCGACGACGGCCAATCCCGCGACCACCACCCCGATCCGCAGTGTGAGACGGGTCACACCGGCGCTCCTCGATTGAAGGTGGGACAGTGATAGGGCGGGAGATGCGTAAATGCAAGAGGACGGTAGAGGATGTAGAGGGCGTCTCCCGTCTGCTACCGAATCACGCCGCGACCCGCGCACCACACGAGTGGCAATACCGCGCGTCGCGCTCGAGCGCGGCGCCGCAGCGCGCGCAGTAGCCCGGGGCGCTCGCCAGGCGGGAGCCGCACTCGGAACAGAACTGGGCGTCGGATTCGGGGCGGGGACCGTGGGTGGGACACCCGGGACGAGGGACGGGTGACGAGGGACGAGTGACCGCCGGGGCAAGACCCGTCCCCCGTCCCTCGTCCCCAATCCCCGGCTCCGCGCGGAGTGCCGCCAGGGCTTCCGCAGTGTACTTGGCCTTGAGCGCTTCGTAATCGCCGTCGGACAGTTTTCCCGTCGCACGATCGAATTCGATCTCTTTCAGCGCCCGGAGCGCGACTGCCTGGGGCGAGAGGTCGTCGTCGGGGTCCTCCCCCTCATCCGCCCCCCGTCCCTCCTCCCCCGTCCCCCGTCCCGCGCTCTCGGGACGGAGAATCGGATCCAGAACGAAGTAGACCCCGCCTGCCGCGAGCAGGATCCCGGCGGCAAGTTCGAGCAGGCCGCTCAGGAGGGGAGCCGCTCGAGCTCGCGACGCAGGCGCGCGAGCTCTTCCGGCGTGGCGTCCGGGCCACCCGATGCCGCCGCTGCGACGGCGGCCGGCGCCGCGCGCACCCAACGACGCAACACCAGCGTCAGGACCGCGGCGGCGACCAGGAAGGCGACGGGCGGCACGAGGTAGCCGATCAGGTTGAACCCCCGCTTCGGGGGGGCCATCAGGATCGCGAGGCCGTGCTCGTGCACGAACTCGTCCAGGATCTGTTGGCCTGACTTCCCAGCCTGAGCCAGCGCCACGACTCGGCGGTGCATCGCGGGACTCGTGGTGCAGGTGAAATCCGTGGTACGACAGGTGTAGACGTCCTGGTTGCAGCCGCACGTGCAGTGAATCTGTTTCTCGATTCCCTGAATGGCCGCGTCGTTGTCGGCGGCGGTGACGGGCGGCAGAGGGCGCCCCGCGCGGGCGGGATCCCACAGGCGGCCTGACGGTCCCGATCCCGGAAGCGAATCCGGCGCTTGCAGCGTTACACGACGCCACGACGTTACGACGCCAAGAAAGGTCCCCGCACCGAGCGTCAGAACCTCGCGACGGCTCACGTGCAACGTGCCGTCATGGCGCCGTGTCACGCCTTCTCCTCCGTCCCCACCAGCCGCACCGCGTATCCGGCCTGCGACCGTCGGGCCGCCGGTGAGCCGCCCGGCCACATCACGATCAATCCCCCCACCGCGACGATCATCCCGCCGTACCACACCCACCACACCAGGGGATTGATCGTGAAGCGGAACACCGCCTGCTCCGTCCCATTCACCGTGCCGCCCAGCACGCCGTACAGGTCCTCGCGCAGCATGCTCATGATGGCCGGCTCGGTCGATGGCTGGAACGTGGGGCGGCCCAGGCCGTCGACATGCTGCCGCTTTTCGGGCGTGAGGAACCCGATCGGCTTCCCGTTGCGGCGCACTTCGACTGTGGCGGCCGTGATCTGACGATTCAGGGCATCGTATTGCGAGATGCCGAGGTGGGTAAAGGTATAGGTGTGGCCGTACGGACTCCGGAGTGACACCGACTCGCCGGGGCGAAGCGCGGCTTGGGTCTCGGTCTTGAACGCCATGCCGGCGAATGCGACGAACAGCATGACGATCCCGAGGTGAACGACGTAGCCGCCGTAGCGACGGCGGTTGCGGGCGATGAGTCGCCCCAGGGCCGCCGGGTACGCCTCGCCGTACTGTCGATGACGCGCGCGGGCGCCGCGGGCGAATTCCTGCACAATGGTAGCCGCCACGAACCCACCCAGCGCGATCGCGAGCAGGGGGTAGGGATCGCGCATCCCGCCCACGAGCAGCACCAGCAGGGTGAACGCGCCGGCCGTGGCGGGCACCGCGAACTGGCGCCGGAGATTGGGGAGCGACGCGCGGCGCCAAGCGATGAGCGGACCGATGCCGGTGAGCGCCAGCAGCGCCAGGCCGAGCGGGATAATCACCATGTTGAACCACGGGGCTAAGACCGTGTATTTGACTCCCAGAACCGCTTCAGTCAGGATCGGGAGCAGGGTGCCCCACAGCACCGCGAACGCGATGACGAGCAGCATCAGGTTGTTGAAGAGGAAGCTCGCCTCACGGCTCACCATCGACTCGAGCCGCGCCTCCGAGATCATGAGCGGAAGCCGCGTCACGTACAAGGCGTAGCTGGACGCCGCCGCGAAGATCAGGAACCCAAGGAAGAAGTAGCCGACGCTCGACTGGGTGAACGAGTGCACGCTCGAGATCACGCCCGAGCGCGTGATGAACGTGCCGAAGATCGACAGCAGCCACGAGCCGATGATCAGCGCCAGGTTCCACTTCTTCAACATGCCGCGCTTCTCCTGCACCATCACCGAATGGAGGAACGCGGTCATGGTGAGCCAGGGGAGCAGCGACGCGTTCTCCACAGGATCCCAGGACCAGTAGCCGCCCCACCCCAGCTCCACATACGCCCACCACATGCCGAGACAGATCCCGACCGAGAGGAACAGCCAGGACAGGAGCGTCCACTTACGGATCGCGACGAGCCAATCGGCGTCGAGCCGCCGGGAGAGCAGCGCGGCGATCGCGAACGCGAACGGGATGGTGATCGAGATATAGCCGAGGTACAGCATCGGCGGGTGGAACACCATCCCGGGATTCTGGAGTTGCGGGTTCAGACCGCTCCCGTCGAGCGGCGTGTAGGGCAGCCGATGGAACGGGTTGGCGTGGCCGAACAGCATCACCGAGATGAAGAAGCTCGCCACCAGCGCGACCACACCCGCCACGGTCGGGAGGAGGTCGCTGTGGCGGCGCGGCGTGAGCACGAGCGCGAGCGACCCGAACAGCGACAGCACGGTCGCCCAGAAGAGCAGGCTCCCTTTCTGGCCCGCGTACAACGCCGACCACGTATAGAAGATCGGGAGGTTGCGGCTGGTGTAGGCGGCGACGTACTCGACGTTGAAGTCGTGCTGGAACAACGCCCACTCGAGGGCGAACACGGCGACGAGCAGCGCGCCGCACATCGCGAGCACCGCGCGCCGCGCGCTGTGCGCCAGGTCGGGCCGGCCCTGAAGACCACCGACGAAGCCGGCCAGCGCGCCCCACACCCCCACGAGCAGGGCGAGCCACAGCGCCAGGTTGCCGAGGACCGTCATCTACGCCTTGGGCACGGATTCGTAGCGCGACCCGCACTTGGCGAGCACGTTGGTCGCGTGGATCACGCCGTCCTGCTGCAGCCGGCCCTCGACCACCACTTCGACCGAATCGGTGAACGTGTCGGGAGGGAGTCCGTGGAACACGACGGGATAGCGCGCGCTCCCGTCGGTGACCTGGAAGCTCAGCGTCTGCGTGGCGACGTCCTTGGTGACGGAGCCGCGGACGACGTGCGCGCCGACCTTCATGCCCACGTTGTAAAACGACGGATCGACCGCGATCTTTTGCGACAACTCGGTCGGCGTGAGGAAGTACTGCCCCGTTTGCTTCACGCCGGAGGCCATGAGGTAGCCCACCGACCCGACGATCAGCAGCGCCCCGACGACGAACTTCGTACCGGCGTTCATGCCCAATTATACCTCCCGGCGCCGCGCCTGCTCCAGCGCCCACTGGACCGCCTGCTCCGGCTGCTCGACGCGCGGAATCGCCACCGTCGGCACGAAGGCATCATGCAGCCCGACGACCGGCGTCTCGATGCGCCGTGCCAGGGCGATCTCGGAGAGCGTGCCCCAGCCGCCCCCGATGGCGATCACCGCACCTGCCGCCCGCACGATCAGCGCATTGCGCATCTCGCCCATCCCGGTCGCGATCGCCACATCGATGTGAGGGTTCGCCGCCTCGGGGTCGCTTCCGGGGAGAATCCCGATCGTGAGCCCCCCGGCCTGCTTGGCTCCCCGGGCGGCGGCCTCCATCACGCCACCGAGTCCGCCGCATACCAGCACGGCGCCGCCCTCCGCCACCAGGCGTCCCACTGCCGCCGCCCATGCGGCTTCAGCGCCGCTGCACTTGCCGCCCCCGACGACTGCGACGAGCGGAGCCCTCATCGTTGCGTCCCGTCGCGGAACGGCGGGTGCTCGAGGCCGCGGTCGGTGAGGAAGGCGGTCACGTACCGGGCCGGCGTCACGTCGAACGCCGGGTTCAGCGCACCCGCCTCGGCGGGGGCGACGAGCCGACCGGCCACGCGCTTCACCTCGTCGGGCGCACGCTGCTCGATCGGGATGCCCCCGCCGTCGGCGAGCGCGACGTCGATCGTCGAGGAGGGCGCGGCACAGTAGAACGGCACTCCGTGGTGCAACGCCAGCACGGCGAGCGAATAGGTGCCGATCTTGTTCGCAAAGTCGCCGTTCGTGGCGATGCGGTCGGCCCCGACGATCACCAGATCCACCTTCGCCTGGCGCATCAACGATCCCGCCGCTCCGTCGGCGATCACCGTGCAGGGGATGCCGGCGTGCACCAGCTCCCAGGCGGTGAGCCTCGCCCCCTGCAGCACGGGGCGCGTTTCGTCGACGAAGACCTCGACGCGGCGACCGGCATCATGCGCGAGATAAATAGGCGCGAGCGCCGTTCCGATCCCGCCCGTGGCGAGCGCCCCGGCGTTGCAGTGGGTGAGCACCTTTGCGCCGTCGGGGACGAGCGGCAAGCCGGCCTCCCCGATGCGGCGGCACATGGCGCGGTCTTCCTCCCAGATGTCGGTCGCTTCTGCCTGGAGACGCTCCCACACGGCGGCGCCGCCGCCCGGCGTGGCGGCGGCGACGCGCACCATGCGGTCGAGCGCCCAACGCAGGTTGACGGCGGTCGGCCGGGCGGCGCCGAGCAGCGCCGCGAGCTCGTGCAATCGGGCGAGGAATCCTTCGCGCGGCGCCGCCCGCAGCTCGCGCGTACCCGCGACCAGACCCATCGCGGCGGCGATGCCGATGAGCGGCGCGCCACGCACCTGCAGCGTCCGGATCGCGTCCGCCACCGCTTCGCCGCTCTCGAGGTCGCGTTCGATCCGCGCCTCAGGGAGGGCACGCTGGTCCACGATGCGCACCGCGCCGCTCGGACTCCATGCGATCGCCTGAACGCTCATATGGGCAACGTATCGGCGATGTGTGTGGCGTGCAAGCAATAGCTCGCGTCGAGTTGTGACGTGAGTCGCCGTCCGGTGGGTATCCATCTTCGCCGTCGCTCACTTCTCACCGGAGCACGATGAGACACACCTTCGCTTGCTGCGTGGCCGCCGCGGCAATCGCCGCCGCCGCGTGCAGCGATCAACTCGGACCGAGTCGCCGACTGATCCCGAATCTCGGGGCGACGGCCGACTCGTCCGCAGATTCGACCCCGGGCGGCAAGCCCGGGCCCGTGGCGTCGGTGACGGTCACGCCGCCGTCCAACACTGTCCCCGTGGGCGACAGCGCCGGCTTTTTCGCGGAGCTGCGCGACGACGCAGGGAATTTCATCGGTGACGCGCGTGTGAAATGGAGCGTCGCCGACCCGAGCGTGGCGCGGATCGAAGGCGAGTTCGGGCAGTCGGTCATTCTGCGCGCCCTGCGCAGCGGCGCCACGAGCGTCACCGCCAGGAGCCACGGGAAGACCGGCGCGGCCCAGCTCATCGTGACCGACGCGCCGCCGCCCCCGGATTCAACGCCGCCCCCACCTCCGCCCCCGGATTCCACACCACCGCCGCCGCCGGATTCGACGCCACCGTCGGGGAGCGCGATCGGGCGGTAGCGGCGCGGCTCGATTGCGGATTGCGGATTGCGGAATGCGGATTCGGCGCTCACCCTTCGAATCCGCATTCCGCAATCCGCAATCCGCAATTAGCATTCCCGCATGCCCTACCAAACCCTCCTTTTCGACGTCCGCGACGGCGCCGCCTTCATCACCATCAACCGCCCCGAAAAGCTCAATGCGCTGAACGACCAGGTGGTCGACGAGCTGACCGACGCGGCCGAGCGCGTGGCGACGGAGCAACCGATCCGAGGTGCCATTCTCACGGGCTCCGGCACCAAGGCCTTCGTCGCCGGCGCCGACATCGCAGATCTCTCGAAGCAGGGCCCGTTCGACGGGAAGGCGCGGGCGCAGCGCGGCCAGGCGATGCTGCGTCGCTTCGAGACCTGCGGCAAGCCGGTCATCGCCGCCGTGAACGGCTACGCACTGGGCGGCGGGTGCGAGCTCGCCATGGCCTGCCACCTGCGGATCGCGAGTGACGCCGCGAAGTTCGGACAACCCGAAGTGAAGCTCGGCATCGCTCCCGGGTACGGTGGGACACAGCGGCTGCCGCGCCTCGTGGGCAAAGGGAACGCGCTGCACCTCATTCTCACGGGCGACATGATCGACGCCCGCGAGGCCCACCGCATCGGCCTCGTGAACCAGGTGGTGCCGGCCGCGGACCTCATGGCCGCCGCCGAGAAAACGCTGCGGGGTATACTCGCGATGGGCCCGCTGGCCGTGCGCCTCGCCCTGGAAGCGGTGGACCAGGGGCTGGAGATGACCCTCGAGGAGGGCCTGTTGCTCGAGGCCAACCATTTTGGGCTGCTCGCCGCCACGGAGGACATGAAAGAGGGGCTGACGGCGTTCCTGGAGAAGCGGCCTCCGCGGTTCCGGGGAAAATGAGTAAGTCTTGCCACGACAATAACTTCTGAGTATTTTTAGCTGCTTATCTGGGGCTCTCGCGGGACGACCGCGCTGCGCCACGGGAAGCCCGTGGCGCTGTTCGTAGGGGGGTACAATGGCGGAGCGCAGACGGGGCCGGCCCACCGCGGTCGGCGAGGCGCTGCATAGCTATCTGGCCAAGGCGGGGCTGGTGCAGCGGGTGGCGCAGGCGCAGGTGATCCCCGATTGGCCCCGGCTCGTAGGGCCGCAAATCGCGGCGGTGACCACCCCCGAGAGCGTCACGCCGGACGGCACGCTGTTCGTGCGGGTGGCGACGAGCGGCTGGATGACAGAGCTGCAGCTCCAGGGCCCCCAGATCATGGCGGCGATCAATGGCGGCCGCGGCGCCGGACGGATCAAGACGGTCCGCTGGCTTCTCTCACGATAGAGCGCTATGGCGAAGGCGAAACCCCGAGCCTCGAAAGCAAAAGAAAAGGGTAACGGCGACTACCAGGCCGACTCGATTCAGGTCCTGAAGGGCCTGGAAGCCGTGCGGCGCCGGCCGGCGATGTACATCGGCTCGGTGTCGGGCCGCGGGCTGCACCACCTCGTCTACGAAGTGGTCGACAACTCGGTCGACGAGGCGCTCGCCGGCTACAGCACGCAGATCGACGTCACCATCCATGCCGACAACTCGATCACCGTCGTGGACAACGGCCGGGGGATCCCGGTGGACATCCATAAGACGGAGAAAAAGCCGGGCGTCGAGGTGGCGCTCACGGTGCTGCACGCCGGCGGCAAGTTCGACAAGAGCACCTACAAGGTGTCGGGCGGCCTGCACGGCGTGGGCGTCTCGGTGGTGAACGCGCTATCGGAAAAGCTGGAGGTGTGGGTCGACCGCGACGGCAAGCGGCACCACATGTCGTTCGAGCGCGGCGAGACCAAAAAGAAACTGGAGGTCATCGGGAAGGCCAAAGCCACCGGGACAACCGTCTGGTTCAAGCCCGACACGGACATCTTCACGGAGACGCGGTTCGACTACGCCACCATCGCCACCCGGCTGCGCGAGCTCGCCTTCCTGAACAAGGCCCTTACGATCACGCTCAAGGACGAGCGCAAAGGGCAGCAGAAGGAGGAGACGTTCTTCTACAAGGGCGGGCTCGCCGAGTTCGTGAAGCATCTGCTCGCCAACCGCAAGTCGCTGCACCCCAAGCCGATCGTGTTCGAGACCACGCGAGAAGGTGTCGTCGTGGAAGGCGCGATCCAGTACGACGACGGCTACAACGACAACACCTTCTCATTCGTCAACAACATCAACACCCACGAAGGCGGCACGCACCTGACGGGCTTCCGCTCTGCGCTCACCCGCACCATCAACGAGTGGGCGAAGAAGGACGGCCTCCTCAAGAAGGAAGAGTTCACCCTTACGGGGGACGACGTTCGCGAAGGGCTGACCGCGGTGCTGCACGTCAAGGTGAAGGACCCGCAGTTCGAGGGGCAGACCAAGACCAAGCTCGGCAACTCCGAAGTCGAAGGGATCGTGAAGAGCGTGGTCAACGACGCCCTGGGCGACTTTTTCGACAAGAGCCCGAGCGTGGCGCGCACCATCATCGCGAAGGCGGTGAGCGCAGCCCGGGCACGCGAAGCGGCGCGCAAGGCGCGCGAGCTGGTGCGCAAGAAGAGCGGGCTCGAGGGCGGCCTGCTACCCGGCAAGCTCGCCGATTGCAGCGTGAGCGATCCGAAGCTGACCGAGCTGTATCTCGTCGAGGGGGACTCGGCCGGCGGCTCCGCCAAACAGGGACGGGATCGCAGCTTCCAGGCGATCCTGCCGCTACGCGGCAAGATTCTCAACGTGCAGAAGGCGCGCATCGACAAGATCCTCTCCAACGAGGAGATCCGGACGATCATTACGGCGATCGGCACCGGCGTGGGCGAGGGCTTCAAGGTCGACGACGCCCGCTATCACAAGATCATCATCATGACCGACGCGGACGTGGACGGGGCCCACATCCGCACCCTGCTGCTCACCTTCTTCTATAAGGAAATGAAATTCCTGATCGACGTGGGGTACATCTACATCGCGCAGCCCCCCCTCTATCGAGTCGCCAAGGGCAAAGAGGAGTTCTACGCGTACGACGAAAAGGAGCGGGACGCGTACGTGAAGCGGCTGACCAACGGCGAGGCTGCGCACGGCAGCCTCATGATTCAGCGCTACAAGGGACTCGGGGAAATGAACCCCGATCAGCTGCGCAATACCACCATGGATCCGGAGCGCCGCACGTTGCTCCAGGTCACGATGGAAGACGCGTTCGAGGCGTCGCAGCTGTTCGAGACGCTGATGGGCGACGAAGTCGAGCCGCGGCGCAAGTTCATCGAGGAGAACGCGAAGTTCGTGCGGAATCTGGACGTGTGAGTTCTTCGACGCCGGCCTGCGAGACGCGATGTGAGACCAACGGGAGCGGCTTTTCGGTGAGCTTGTCCGCCACCACGATCGCCTGACCCAGCGACTCGAATCCGAGCTTGATCCCCGCCGGATCGCGCGCGAACACCGACGCGATGGGCTCACCCGCCAGCACCTTGTCCCCGGGTTTGACCGTGATCACGAAACCGACGGTAGGGTCGACCGGGTCGTCGACCTTGAGGCGCCCGCCCCCCATCGCCACGACCGCCCGCCCGACGACCTTCGGCTCGACCCGGACGACGACGCCGGTGCGGGGCGCTTTGTACACCTCGACTTCCTTGGCCTGGGGAAGCACCGACGCGTCCTCGACGACGCCGGGGTTGCCGCCCTGCGCCTCGACCATGCGCTCGAACTTCTCGGCCGCGAGGCCGGAGCCGAGCGCGTTCTCGAGCCGGTGACGGGCCTTCTTGGAGGTCTTTTCCACACGCGCGGCGAGCAGCATCTCGACGCCCAGCGCGTACGTCACCTCCATCAGATCCGGGGGGCCCTCACCCCGCAGGGCGAGGATCGCCTCTTCGATCTCGAGCGCGTTGCCGCAGGCGCGACCCA
>Ga0209156_10000879_pt1 | contig 25352 bp, 38 predicted proteins | sample GraSoiAngelo_124_FD_185881 | JGI IMG/M metagenome (GOLD analysis project Ga0209156, IMG submission 185881) | Grasslands soil microbial communities from the Angelo Coastal Reserve, California, USA - 14_0927_05_20cm (SPAdes) (version 2) | ecosystem: Environmental > Terrestrial > Soil > Grasslands... | reverse complement strand
GGATCGGCGGCGGCGACGAGCTCGACGCGGGGGTCGCGCGACAGCGCGGGCAGCATCAGCGTGAACGCGCGCCCGAGCCCGGCTACCCCGATGCGGAGTTTTTTCATGGTATGCTGAATACTTAGGCGCCTAAGGATATCTCATGCTGACCCGCGAGCAAAATGAGCTGCTGTGCCGCGTCGAGGGCGGCGCCACGATGGGGCAGATCATGCGGCGGCACTGGCTGCCGGTGTGCATGGCCGAGGAGGCCGCGGCCAGAGACGGGACGCCAGTACGCTCGCGCCTGCTCGGCGAAGACCTGGTGGTCTTCAGGGATTCGCAGGGCCGCCTCGGAGTGCTCGGCGAGCACTGCCTGCACCGCGGCGCCTCGCTCGCCTTCGGCCGCAACGAGGAGTGCGGCCTGCGCTGCCTGTATCACGGCTGGAAGTTCGACGTCGAGGGCGTCGTCGTCGACATGCCCTCCGAGACGCCGGGCGCGGCGGCCCGGCTCGGCAAGAAGACCAAGTCCTACCCGGTGCGCGAAGGCGGCGGCTTCCTCTGGGTCTGGATGGGACCGCGCGGCGAGATGCGGGAATTCGAGCCGCCGGCCTGGGCGCCGACGCGCGAGACGCGCATCAGCATCGTCAAGATGCACGCCGCCTGCAACTGGGCGCAGGTGCTGGAGGGCTCGATCGATTCGGCCCACAGCTCGAGCCTGCACTCGACCAACATGCCCTCGGCCGAGGTCGATGGCGCGAAAGCCACCGGCAGCGCATGGCTGCGCCCCTCGGTGGACAAGGCGCCGCGGCTGCAGTTCGAGCCGACGAGCTACGGCTTTCGCTACGCCGCGATCCGCAAGCCGATCCGCAATCCCGAGACCGACCAGTACATCCGCACGACGCTGTTCATCGCGCCGTTCACCGTGCTGATCCCGCCCAACGACCGCTACAACCTGGCGCAGATGCTGATTCCCATCGACGACGTCAACACGATGTTCTACTGGGTCGCCTGGCATCCCGACCCGAAGAAGGGGATCCCGCAGGAGGAGTGGCGCCGCTTCTGCGCGGCGAGCGTCGGCGTCGACCTCGATGAGAACTATAGAAAGAAAAGAAACCTGGAAAACCGCTACCTGCAGGACCGCGAGGCGATGGCGCGCGGCGACTGGACCGGCATCCAGGGCATTCCGACCCAGGACATGGCGATGTGGGAGTCGATGGGGCCGATCACCGACCGCAGCCGGGACAGTCCCGGCGCGAGCGATCTCGCGGTAGCGCAGTTCCGCCGCATGATGCTGGCTGCCGCGAAGAAATTCCAGGAAGGCGCGCCGGCGATCGGCACCGCCGAGCCGCGCATTCCCCACGTGAAGCTCGCCTCGTTCGAGGGCATCGTGCCGAAGACCACCGACTGGCGCACGCTCGGCGCGGCGCAAGAGGAGCCGGTCAGCTGACGACCGGATTGCGCAGCAGCCCGACGTGCTCGACCTCGACCTCGATCACGTCGCCGGCGCGCATGAAGACTTTCGGGCTGCGGCCGTAGCCGACGCCGCTCGGCGAGCCGGTCGTGATGACGTCGCCCGGCAGGAAGCGGTAGAACTGCGAGTAGTACTCGATGAGCTGCGCGACGTTGAAGACCAGGTCGTCGGTATTCGCCGATTGCATGGTTTTCCCGTTCAGCCTCGTCGTCAGGCGCAGATGGTTCGGATCGGGCACTTCATCGCGCGTCACCAGCGCCGGGCCCATCGGGCAGAACGTCGGGAACATCTTGCCCAGGAGATTGTGCTCCCACGCGTGGATCGGACCCATCACCCCGGTCGAGGAAAAGATCGGCCACGCTCTTGGTGAACGCCGCGGGCTTCTGCGGCACCGGCGTTTTCATCTCTTTCAGGTGCTCGTAGTAGTTCATGCCGCAGGAGAGCACCATTCCGGGGCTTTGTATCGGCGCCAGCAGTCGCGCGGACTTTGCCGGAATCACGGCCGGAGGGGATTTCAGCATCGATTGAATTCGCTCGAGGCTGCCGCCTTGCAGAATGGCGCGAAGATCAGCGCCAAGAGGCTGCAGATCGATGATGCCGTCGCCGGCAAGCACGCCGGGACGGGGCTGCCCGGCGATTTCAAACGTAACGAGTCGCACGGCCTTAATATAGCGCTTGTAAATGGGACACCGCGTCACTCTCAAGCCAAGCGCTCACAGCTTCGAGGTGCCTGAAGGGCAGAGCATCCTGCAGGCAGGGCTCGATGCCGGCTTCATGATGCCGTACAGCTGCCGCACCGGTGTCTGCCGCACCTGCCGCGGCACCCTGCTCGAAGGCAGGGTCGATTACGGCGCGGTGCATCCGACCTATCTTCCCGACAGCGACAAGGCGAAGGGCTATGCCCTGCTTTGCCAGGCAAAACCGCTTTCCGACGTCGTCGTCGAGGTGCACGAGCTCGCCGGCGTGGCGGGCATCCGGCCGCGCAAGATTCCCTGCCGGGTCGAGAAAATCGAGCGTCCGGCGCCGGACGTCGCGATCCTCAATCTGCGCCTGCCGATGAACGAGAACTTCCGCTTCCTTGCCGGCCAGTACATCGACTTCCTGCTGAAGGACGGAAAGAGGCGCAGCTACTCGATCGCCAATCCGCCGCGGCCCGAAGGCGTCACCGCGCTCGAGCTCCACGTGCGCCACACGCCGGGAGGTGCCTTCACCGACCAGGTCTTCAGCACCCTGAAAGTCCGCGACCTGCTGCGCTTCGAAGGCCCGCTGGGCACGTTTTTCCTGCGCGAGGAGTCGGACAAGCCGATCGTCATGGTGGCGAGCGGCACCGGCTTCGCGCCGATCAAGGCGATGTGCGAGAGCGCCCTGCAGCGGGGACTCAAAAGAGAGATGACCTTGTATTGGGGTTGCCGCGCAAAGCGCGATCTATACATGCTCGACGTTCCGCAAGGCTGGAAGGCGGACAACTTCCGCTTCGTCCCCGTGCTCTCGGACCCCACCCCCGAATGCCAGTGGATCGACCGCACCGGTTTCGTCCATCGCGCCGTGATGCGCGACTTCTCGGACATGTCCGGGGTGCAGGTCTATGCCTGCGGCGCGCCAGTGATGGTGGACGCTGCGCGGCGCGATTTCGTTGCGCAGTGCAGCTTGCCGGCCGAGGAGTTTTTCGCCGATTCTTTCCTGACCGAAGCGGACAAGGCGCCGGCCGCGGCAGCCGCTTCGTAACGCCTACCGAGGAGGACCACGATGTCGCTGACCCGAGAACTGATCCAGGATGGGATCGCCGAGCCGAAGAACGAGCAGGCGCTGGTGAAGGCCTTCGTGCTTTCGCACGGCACGATGGAGGTCTACAGCCTGAAGGAATCGCGCAAGTTCTACGAGGAATTTCTGGGCCTGGAATGCGTGCGCCACGCCAAGCCGGCGATAGTGGTCCGGCTGGGGCTCAAGTTCCACATCGTCGCGGTCGAGGTCGGCGAGGCGGTGCACCCGGTCAACGTGCTCAACCACTGGGGCATGGACGTCAATTCAGACGCAGAGGTCGACGACGCCTACCAGAAAGCGCTCAAGTTCAAGGAGAAGTACAAGATCCGCCAGGTGCTGAAACCGGTGAGGCAGCACGGCGTTTACTCGTTCTACATGGAGGACCTCGACCACAACTGGTGGGAGATCCAGCACTACCCTGGCTTCCAGAACCAGGACCTGTTCGATTTCGGCGACCGCTTCTCGATGGAGGATGGCGCCGAAGTGGGCGAGCTCAAGGAGCTCGGCATCAAGACCACCGCCTAGCCGCGGGGGGTGCCTGAGCCCCCTATGAGCCAGTACGTATACACGATGCGCCGGGTCGGCAAGGTGGTGCCGCCCAAGCGCGTCATCCTGAAGAACATCTCGCTCAATTTTTTCCCCGGGGCCAAGATCGGCGTGCTCGGCCTGAACGGCGCCGGCAAGTCCTCGCTCCTGAAGATCATGGCGGGCGTCGACCAGGACTTCGAGGGCGAAGCGATCCCGCAGCCGAACCTGCGCGTCGGCTTCCTGCCGCAGGAGCCGCGGCTCGACCCGGCGAAGGACGTGCGCGGGAATGTCGAGGAGGGTCTTGGCGCGGTGCTCGCCGCGAAGCAGCGCCTGGAGGAGATCTACGCGGCGTATTCGGAACCGGACGCGGATCTGGAAAAGCTGGCGGAGGAGCAGTCCAGACTCGAATCACTCGTCAACGCTTCTGATCTGGAACACAAGCTCGATATCGCCGCCGACGCCTTGCGCCTGCCGCCCTGGGAGATGGACGTCACGAAGATCTCGGGGGGCGAGCGCCGCCGGGTGGCGCTCTGCCGCCTGCTGCTGTCCGAGCCCGACATGCTGCTGCTCGACGAGCCGACCAACCACCTCGACGCGCTCTCGGTGCAGTGGCTCGAGCAGTACCTCGAGCGCTTTCCCGGCACCGTGATGGCGGTCACGCACGACCGCTACTTCCTCGACAACGTCGCCGGCTGGATCCTCGAGCTCGACCGCGGCTACGGCATCCCGTGGCAGGGCAACTACTCCGGCTGGCTCGAGCAGAAGGAGCGGCGCCTGGAGGTCGAGGCGAAGCAGGAGGCGGGGCGCATCAAGGCGATGCAGGAGGAGCTCGAGTGGGTGCGCGCCAATCCCAAGGGCAGGCGCGCGAAGAGCAAGGCGCGCCTCGCGCGCTTCAAGGAGCTCGAGTCCGCCGACGTGCAGAAGCGCAACGAGACCAACGAGATCTACATCCCGCCCGGGCCGCACCTCGGCGACCTGGTGATCGAAGCCGAGGGGCTGAAGAAGGCGTTCGGCGAGAAGCTGCTGTTCGAGAACCTGTCTTTCCGCCTGCCGCCGGGCGGCATCGTCGGCATCATCGGGCCGAACGGCGCCGGTAAGACCACGCTCTTTCGCATCCTGACGAAAGAGATCAAGCCCGACGCCGGGAAGCTCAAGTTCGGCGAATCGGTGCGCCTTTCGTATGTCGACCAGTCAAGAGATTCCTTAAACCCTTCGCGTTCTGTCTGGGAAGAAATCTCGGATGGGCAGGAAAGCATCCAGGTCGGTACCTATTCCACGCCTTCGCGCGGCTACGTCGCGCGCTTCAACTTCCGCGGCGCCGACCAGCAGAAGCCCGTGGGCGAGCTCTCGGGCGGCGAGCGCAACCGCGTGCACCTCGCCAAGCTGCTGAAGAGCGGCGGCAACCTGCTGCTGCTCGATGAGCCGACCAACGACCTCGACGTCGAGACGCTGCGCGCGCTCGAGGGCGCGCTGCTCGGCTTTCCGGGCTGCGCGGTGGTGATCTCGCACGACCGCTGGTTCCTCGACCGCGTGGCGACGCACATCCTGGCCTTCGAAGGCGATTCGCAGGCCGTGTGGTTCGAGGGCAACTATGCCGACTACCTCGAGGACCGCAGGAAGCGCCTCGGCGAGGACGCCGACACGCCGCACCGCATTCGCTACAAGCCGCTCGCGAAGTAACCTTACCGGAGTAGTATTGGTGCCCTCTGGAGGAGGGCGGTCATGGAGATGATTTCCCGTTCGTGGTGGATGTTTGCCTGGCGGGGCGCGGTGGCCGTCCTGTTCGGCGTGCTGGCGCTGCTCTGGCCAGGCCTCACGCTGCTGTGGCTGGTGGCGCTGTTCGCGGCATTCGCGCTGCTGAGCGGCGGGGCCGCGCTAATCGCCGGCATCAAGAATCGAAAGAGCGACGAAGACTGGTGGCTCGCGCTGCTGCTCGGGCTGGTCGGCCTGGCTGCAGGCGTCATCGCCATCCTGCATCCCGATCTGACGGCGCTGGTGCTGGTGCTGTGGATGGGCGCCAACGCCATCGTCACCGGCGTCCTCGACATCGCCATGGCGATCCGCCTGCGCAAGGTGATCCGCGGCGAGTGGCTGCTGATCCTCACCGGCATCGTGGCGATCGCCTTCGGCGTGCTGGTATTCCTGTTCCCCGCGGCCGGGGCGCTGGCGCTGGTGTGGCTGATCAGCTTCTACGCGATCCTGACCGGCGTGCTGCTGCTGGCGCTCGCCTGGCTGATCCGCAAACGCGCGCAAGGCTCCTGGCACGGCGAGCCTGCCGGCGGCCAAGCATAAGCCTTACGCCATGCTCTCCAGTCGATGGTTCCTGGGCTTGCTCACGGTGGTCATCGTCGGCGGGTTTCTCGCCTGGCAGGGGCCGCGCTGGTCGGGGCAGCCCGCCGTGGAGGAAGCGGCGGCGCAGCCGCGCCCGATTGCCGCCCGCGGCGACCTGGCTGCCGACGAGAAAGCCACCATCGAGCTGTTCGAGCGCTCAAAGGGCTCGGTAGTGTACATCTCCACCCCCGCGCGCGTGCTCGATCTGTTCTCGCGCAACATCTTCACCATTCCGCAGGGCACGGGCTCGGGCTTCGTGTGGGACGAGCGCGGCCACATCGTGACCAACAACCACGTCATCGTGAACGCCGCCGGGGCGCGCGTGCGCCTCAACGACGGCCGCGACTACGACGCGACGCTGGTCGGCGCGAGCCCGGTGCACGACCTGGCGGTGCTGCGCATCACCGTCGCTCACCGCCGCCCGCCGCCGCTGCCGATCGGCGCCAGCGCTGACCTCAAGGTCGGGCAGAAGGTGTTCGCCATCGGCAATCCGTTCGGCCTGGATTGGTCGCTGACCACGGGCATCGTCTCGGCCCTCGACCGCGCGCTGCCCCACGAGGAGGGGAAAGGCGCGCTCGAGCACATGATCCAGACCGATGCCGCGATCAATCCGGGCAATTCCGGCGGCCCGCTGCTCGACTCGGGCGGCCGGCTGATCGGCATCAACTCCGCCATCTTCAGCCCCTCGGGCGCCTACGCGGGGATCGGCTTCGCGGTGCCGGTGGATACCGTCAACCGCGTGGTGCCGCAGCTGATCGCGAAAGGCAAATACCTCCGGCCGGTGCTGGGCATCGCGATCGACGAGCAGCTGAACGAGCTGGTCATGCGGCAGGCAGGCTTGAAGGGCGTGGTCATCCTCAAGGTGAGCCCCGGATCCCCGGCCGAGGCCGCCGGGCTGCGCGGCGCCAGGATCGGCCCCGATGGCAGCATCGTTCCCGGCGACATCATCACCGCCGTCGACGGCAAGCCGGTGGACGGCGTAGCGCGGCTGCTCAGCCGCCTGGACGAGCACCAGGTCGGCGACACCGTCAAGCTGACCGTGCGGCGCAACGGCAAAGATGTCGAGATCCCCGTCACGCTGAGCGCCGGCGCCTGAAAACAGGCGCCTGAAAACAGGGACAGACCACGTTTTGGGACCGAACGCCGCGCGTTTCTTTTAGGCGGCTTTCAGTACGCCTGCGTCGTCTTCGAGTGGCAGCGGCTTGGTGTTGCGCGATACGACCCAGTCTGGACGCGAAGTCGGCCCGAACTGCGGCGCGTTGGCGCAGGCATTGAACGAGATGTAGATGTGCCAGCGGTCCTCGGCGCTGAGGTTGTGGCCCGAGGCGTGCAGCAGGTTGCAGTGGAACAGCACCGCGGTGCCGGCGGGACCGACGATCGGAACGGGTTTTTCCGATTGTTGTAATACGGAAATGATTTCCTGCTTTGGAACGGCCCAGAACTTGTACGAAGTGCTCTCGTCGTAGTACGGCTCGATGCGGCCGCGCGAATGGCTGCCGGGAAGCACGTACAGCGCGCCGTTCATCTCCACTGAGTCGGTGAGCATGACCGCGAAGGTCGCCATGTCGGGGCGCGGGCAGCCGTCGCGCTGCCACGAGCCATAGTCCTGGTGCCACATCCACACCGTGCCCTCGATGGCGGGCTTGGTATTGATCTTTGTGTGATATACGTAGACCTCGCCCGTGCCGAGCGCCTGCCTCGTCGGCGCCAGCACGCGCGGCGTGCGCACCAGCGCGCGAAACGCCACCGAGCGCGTCGCGCCGTCATCCTCGTGCACGCGGAAAATCGAGCGCACGGCGCCGGTGCGCTCGCGGATTACGCTGTCGGCCTCGATGCTGGCGAGCCGAGCGGTTTCTGCGCGCAGCACCGCGACCTCGGCCTTCGAGAACAGGCCCGGGAAGACGAGGAACCCGTCGCCCCTGAATCGCAAGAGCTGCTCTTCGCTGAGCTGCATGCTACCTCGAGGAGCGCAAGAAGCGTCTCGGCGAGGACGCCGACACTCCGCACGGCATCTGTTACCGGCCTCTGAAACTCTAAGCGGTCGCTGACCCCTTACGCGCCAACGCTACCAATACCATCACGGCGCCAACCACGTAAATCAGGGTTCCCAGATAGATAGCCCCAAGATGGGCTACCCAATCGAGCTCGAAGGCTCCCGTGTAGTGCATCGGCAGGGCAACCGCCAGGCCCACGACCGGGGAAATCACCGCGGTGATCCACGCCCACCATAGGCCTGCGCGTACCCCATACCACGCCAATCCGATCACCGCGATGGCGGTTGCCGCGATGAATCCGGCAGTGGCCACATGGAGGTGCGCGATGTAGCCCATGACAGCCGGGTTCAGCTGATTGAGCTGTTGCGGGGTTACGCCATTTAGCGTCGCGACTCCCAGCTCGAAGCCGGCGCTCGAAAAGGCGCGAAAGAAAAACACGACGGCGTATAGAAGGAAAATTGCCGCTCCTACGACCATCGTCAAGGCGCCGCGGTTGACCAGCGAATTATGCGCTTGCATGGTTGTGCCTCCTCTCGGTGCAGCTTGTTGAAATTTCATTCTACTCGCGTAAAACGCTGCGAATGAGCCGCGCTCCGGTTTCGCTGCGTGTTTCCGTTCAATATTGAACAGCTTTCACGTCGCGTAGCTGTTATTTCTTCATCATGCTCGAGTTGCGCGATGAGCCGGAAGAGCCAACGGCGCAAGTTCGCTGCGGCCATGACCTCAGGGCGTTTCCGCCAGCCTGGCTGCCTCGTGACCGGCGCGACGCTACACGAGCATCCCGTGGCTCGCCCTGGAGATCGACGCTGCGGCGCTGGGCCGCATCGAGCGGATGGGCGATCTCGTCGCCCGTGTACTTCCTGACGCCCGCGTCTCAGCCAGCGACCGCTCGCCCGGCGCCCCGGTGACAAAGTGATGCGAATTCGCGCCGTGCTCGGCTTGACCCTCGCGGTCCTGGCGGTTCCGTCCGGGGGCGAGCCCCTATCCACCTCGGCCAGCCAGCCTAGCCCCGCCATCGACCACCGCGTGCGCGAACGGGTACAGCGAGAAGGCCGCGCGCGTGTGATCGTGGAACTGCAGCTCCCAGCCGGCGTCCACGTCCCCGAAGCCCACCTGACCGCGGTCGCCGCGGCCGCCCAGCGTGCGGATATCACGGCGGCGCGGGCACAGATCGAGTCGCGCCTCGCCTGGACCACTCACCGACTGACTCGCCGCTACCAGACGGTGCCCCTGCTGGCCCTCGAGGTGGGGCCGGACGCGCTCCGCGAGCTCGAGGCCGCACCGCTGATCGTCCGCCGTGTCCTGACGGACGAGCGGCTGGCTCCAACGCTGCCGCAGAGCGGGCCGCTCGTGCAGGCCGATCAGGCATGGAGCGAGGGTTACGATGGCACCGGGACCGTCGTGGCCGTCCTCGACACCGGCGTGGAGAGCGCGCATCCCTTCTTGGCCGGCAAGGTCGTGGAGGAGGCGTGCTACTCGACGACGTTCTCCGGCCAGAGCGTCTCCCTCTGCCCCAATGGGCAGGACACCCAGCTTGGCACCGGCGCGGCCGCGCCGTGCGGCTTCGGTGATTGCTGGCACGGCACTCACGTGGCCGGAATCGCTGCCGGCAACGGTGCGGGCACCGGCCAGTCGTTCTCGGGCATCGCGCGGGGCGCCCAGCTGATGGCCGTCCAGGTCTTTTCACGCTTCGACAATCCCAACGACTGCGGCGGTGGCGCCCCCTGCATCATGGCCTGGAGCTCCGACATCATCGCCGGGCTCGAGCGCGTTTATGCGCTGCGGGCCAGCCGGACCTTCGCGTCGGCCAACCTCAGCCTGGGCGGCGGACTTTTCAGCAGCTACTGCGACGGCGAGCCTTACAAGCCCATCATCGACAATCTCCGGGCAGTGGGGATCGCCACCGTGATCGCCTCCGGCAACGACGGCGCGACGAACGCGATCAGCTCGCCGGCGTGCATCTCTACAGCGATCAGTGTCGGCTCGACCACGAAGAGCGACATCGTCTCCTCTTTCTCCAACGTCGCGCCGATCCTTTCGCTGTTCGCCCCCGGCAGCTCGATCACCTCCTCGGTCACCGGAGGCGGCTTCGGCACTGCCAGCGGCACCTCGATGGCTACGCCACACGTGGCCGGCGCCTGGGCCATCCTCAAGCAGGCGGGACCGGGAGCGACGGTGACCCAGACGCTCTCGGCGCTGCAGTCCACGGGGGCGTTGATCACCGACGCACGGCCCGGTGGCAGCGTGACCAAGCCGCGGATTCGCGTGGCCCAGGCTCTGGCCGCGCTGCTCCCGGATGCGACCCCGCCGACGGTTTCGATCACCACCCCGGCCAGCGGCGCCACCGTCTCGGGTACAGCGGTCACGCTCTCGGCGACCGCCGCCGATAACGTGGGAGTGGCAGGGGTGCAGTTCAAGCTCGACGGTGCCACCAACCTCGGCGCTGAAGACACCACCTTTCCCTACTCTGTCGCCTGGAACAGCACGACCGCCACCAACGGCCTCCACACGCTCACGGCAGTCGCTCGAGATGCAGCGGGGAACACGACGACCAGCGCAGGAGTGAGCGTAACGGTCAACAATACAGGTCCTGCTCTCCCCGACGTCATCGTCACCGCGCTTTCCTACGCCGGCGGGGTCTTCACGAGCACGGTGAAAAACCAGGGTACCGCAGCGACCCCTGCGGGCATAGCCATCGGCGTAGCCTATTCGGTGGATGGCGTGTACAGAACCTGGGGCAGCGTAACCGGACCCTTGGCCGCAGGAGCCTCCGTCACCATCGGCACCAAGGGTGGGGCATACAGCATTCCCGGGGGCACCCACACGATTACGGCTTTCGCCGATGACGTGAACCGCTTTGCCGAGTCGGACGAAACCAACAACAAGCTTTCCCGGCCGATTACGATTCCATGAAGGTTTCGCTCAGGCGGCGGCTTTGGCCGCTCCTTTGGCGAGCTTCTCGCTCTTCTTCTCGTCCGCCGGCGCTTCGGTCTTCTCCACGCGGTCCATCAGGCTGACCAGCGCGAGCGGAGCGTTGTCGCCCTTGCGGAAGCCGGTCTTCAGGATCCGCAGGTAGCCGCCGTTGCGCTTGGCGTAGCGCGGGCCGAGGTCGCCAAACAGCTTCTCGACGATGCCGCGGTCGCGCAGGCGGTCGAACGCGAGGCGGCGGTTGGCGAGCGAGGGCTTCTTGCCGAGGGTGATCATCGGCTCGACCACGCGTCGCAGCTCCTTCGCCTTGGGCAGCGTGGTGGTGATCTCCTCGTGGCGCAGCAGCGATACCGTCATGTTGCGAAGCATCGCCAGGCGGTGGCCCGTCGTGCGGTTGAGCTTGCGCAGCCCGTGTCCGTGACGCATCGCTAAGTCCTGTGCTCCAGGCCGGCCGGCGGCCAGTTCTCCAGCTTCATCCCCAGGGTCAGGCCGCGCGAGGCGAGCACTTCCTTGATCTCGTTGAGCGACTTGCGCCCGAGGTTCGGCGTCTTGAGGAGCTCGGTCTCGGTGCGCTGGATCAAGTCGCCGATGTAGTAGATGTTCTCGGCCTTGAGGCAGTTGGCCGAGCGCACGGTGAGCTCGAGGTCGTCCACCGGGCGCAGCAGGATCGGGTCGACCGCCGGGGACTTCGGCTGCTCGGTCGGCATCGCAGTGCCTTCCAGCTGCGCGAACACCGAGAGCTGGTCGACCAGCACGCGCGCGGCGTAGCGGATCGCCTCCTCCGGCTCGATGGCGCCGTTGGTCTCGATGTCCATGATCAGCTTGTCGAGGTCGGTACGCTGCTCGACGCGCGCCGACTCGACCGCGTACGACACCCGGCGCACCGGGCTGAAGGACGCGTCGAGGATGACGCGGCCGATGCCCTTGGTTTCCTCGGGCAGATAGCGCATGTTGCCCGGCAAGTAGCCGCGGCCGGATTCCACCTTGATCTGCATCTCGAGCTTGCCGCCGGAGGCGAGGTGCGCGACGACGTGATCGGGGTTGACGATCTCGACATCGTGCGCAGGCTCGATGTCCGCCGCAGTGACCGGCCCGTCGCCCTTTTTCTTGAGCGACAGGATCGCCTCGGCGCGGTTGTGCAGGCGGAACACCACGCCCTTGAGGTTGAGGAGGATGTCGACGACGTCTTCGCGCACGCCGTCCAGCGTGGAGTACTCGTGCACCACGCCCGCGATCTGCACCTCGGTCGGCGCGTGGCCGGGCATCGAGGACAGCAGAACGCGGCGCAGGGCGTTGCCGAGCGTGTGGCCATAGCCGCGCTCGAACGGCTCCATGGTCACCCGGGCGTGGTTCGGCGAGAGGTTCTGGACGTCGACAATACGCGGCTTGAGGAATCCCGATTGGGGCATGTTCGGTCCTGTTTGCTTACTTCGAGTACAGCTCGATGATGAGGCTTTCGTTGATCGTGGACGGCAGATCGGCGCGGCCGGGCATGGCCTTGAACGTGCCCTTCAGCCCCTTCGAATCGACTTGCAGCCACTCGGGGATGCCGCGCGACTCCGCCGCCTCGGCGGCGGCCTTGATGCGCAGCTGCTCCTTGGCCTTGCCGGCCACTTCCACTACGTCGCCGGGACTCACCTGGAAAGACGGGATGTTGACGCGCTTGCCGTTCACCAGGATGCCGTTATGGCGCACCACCTGGCGCGCCTCGGTGCGCGAAGCGCCGAAGCCCATGCGATAGGCCACCGTGTCGAGGCGCGATTCGAGGAGCTGCAGCAGCCTCTCGCCGGTCACGCCCTTGGAGCGCGCAGCCTCGGCGTAGGTCTTGCGGAACTGGCGCTCGAGCACGCCGTAGATGCGGCGCAGCTTCTGCTTCTCGCGCAGCTGCTTGCCGTAGTCGGAGAGCCGCGCGCCGCTCTTCTGGCCGTGCTGGCCCGGGGCGTAGGCGCGCCGTTCGATGGCGCATTTGTCGGTGAAGCACTTCTCGCCCTTCAGGAACAGCTTCTCGCCTTCCCTGCGGCACTGGCGGCACTTGGCGTCGAGGATTCTTGCCATGCTGTCTCCTGGTTAGACGCGCCGGCGCTTCGGCGGACGGCAACCGTTGTGCGGAACCGGGGTCACGTCGGCGATGCTGGAAATCTTCAGCCCGACCGCATTGAGCGCCCGCACCGCCGATTCGCGCCCCGGGCCGGGGCCCTTGATGCGGACCTCGATGTTCTTCACGCCGCATTCCTGCGCCGCGCGCCCGGCGCGCTCGGCCGCGACCTGCGCCGCGAACGGCGTCGACTTGCGCGATCCCTTGAACCCGGCGTTCCCCGAGGTCGCCCAGGAAAGAGTGTTGCCCTGCCGGTCGGTGATGGTGACGATGGTGTTGTTGAACGACGCGTGCACGTGCGCGATGCCCTCGGCGACGTTTTTCTTGACCTTTTTGCGCGCGCGCGCAGACGCCGTCTGCTGAAGCTCCTGCCGCGTCGGTGCGTTCCTGCTCGCCATGAGTTTTCCTGGAATGGGTTCCTGGGTTAAGCGACCTTGCCGACCGGCACGTTCATCTTGATGGCGGCCTTGCGCGGGCCCTTGCGGGTGCGAGCGTTAGTGCGCGTGCGCTGGCCGCGCACCGGCAGCCCCTTCCGATGGCGCACGCCGCGGTAGCAGCCCAGGTCCATCAGGCGCTTGATCGACATCGAGACCTCGCGGCGCAGGTCGCCTTCGACCGTGAAGCGGGCGACGTTTTCGCGGATCTTCTCGAGCTCGCCGTCGGTGAGGTCCTTGATCTTGCGCGTGCCCTGCACGCCGGCGGCGACGCAGATCGCCTGCGCGCGGGCGCGGCCGATGCCGAAGATCGCCGTCAGCGCGATCTCGGCGTGCTGATGGTTCGGGATGTTGATGCCTGCTATGCGTGCCATGGGCGAAACCTGAAATTATATCAGTTTGAACAAGACGTTATCAACCTTGGCGTTGCTTGTGGCGAGGCTCCGAGCAAATCACGCGCACCACGCCCTTGCGGCGCACGATCTTGCACTTGCGGCAGATTTTCTTGACTGAGGCCATTACTTTCATGGTGAGTCTCCTTATTTCGCGCGGAACGTGATGCGGCCCTTGGTGAGGTCATAGGGCGTCATCTGCACGGTCACCTTGTCCCCGGGAAGAATGCGGATGTAGTTCATGCGCATCTTTCCGGAGATGAAGGCGTGGATCGTGTGCCCGTTTTCGAGCTTGACGCGGAACGTCGCATTCGGCAGGTTCTCCAGCACTTCGCCTTGCATCTCGATGACATCTTCCTTGGCCATGGCCTCAGCGCGCCGGCAACCCGCCCTTGAAGTTGGCCTTGCGCAGCAGGCTCTCGTACTGGTGAGTCATGATGTAGGCCTGCACCTGCGCCATGAAGTCCATCGTCACGACCACGATGATCAGCAGCGACGTGCCGCCGAAGTAGAACGGCACGTTCCACCTCAGGATCAGGAATTCCGGCAGCAGGCACACCAGGGTCACGTAAATCGCGCCGCCTAGCGTCAGACGGGTGAGGATTTTCTCCAGGTAGCGCGCCGTCTGCTCTCCCGGCCGGATGCCGGGGACGAAGGCGCCGGATTTCTTCAGGTTGTCCGCCGTCTCCTTGGGGTTGTACTGCAGCGCGGTGTAGAAGAAGCAGAAGAACACGATCAGCGCCGCGTACAGCAGCACGTAGATCGGCTGCCCGGGAGTGAGGGTGCCGGCGATGTCGCGCAGCCAGATCATGCCTTCGGCGGAGCCGAACCAGCCGAGCAGCGTTGCCGGGAACAGGATCAGCGAGCTGGCGAAGATCGGCGGGATCACGCCCGACATGTTGAGCTTGAACGGCAGGTGCGAGCTCTGGCCGCCGTAGACGCGGTTGCCGACCTGGCGCTTGGCGTAATTGACGAGAATCTTGCGCTGGCCGCGCTCGACGAAGCACACGAAAGCGGTCACCGCGATGACGGCGACCGCGATGAGCAGCGCGGTCAGCGGATGCATGGCGCCGGTGCGCACCAGCTCCAGCGTGCCCGCCACCGCGTTCGGCAAGCCGGCCGCGATGCCGGCGAAGATGATGATCGAGATGCCGTTGCCGAGGCCGCGCTCGGTGATCTGCTCGCCGAGCCACATCAGGAACATGGTGCCCGTCACCAGGGTGGTCACCGTGGTGATGCGGAACATCAGCCCCGGATCGAGCACCAGCCCCGCCTGCGACTCGAGCGCGATCGAGATGCCGGTCGCCTGGAACAGGGCGAGGAACACCGTGGCGTAGCGCGTGTACTGCGTGATCTTGCGGCGGCCGGTCTCGCCCTCCTTGCGCAGCTGGTCGAGCTGCGGGTTGACCGCCGTCATCAGCTGCATGATGATCGAGGCCGAGATGTACGGCATGATGCCGAGCGCGAAAATCGTGAAGCGCCGCAAGGCGCCGCCCGAGAACATGTTGAACATGCCGAGGATGCCGCCCTGCTGGTCCTTGAACAGGTCGCCGAGCACGTGCGGGTCGATCCCCGGCACCGGGATGTGCGCGCCGACGCGGAACACGACGAGCGCGGCGAGCAGGAACAGCAGCCGGCGTTTCAGGTCGCCGTAGCGCGAGGCCTTGCCGACGTTGGGCAGCGCGTTGGCCATCAGGCCTTCGGGGTCTCTTCAGGTTTCTTCTCGGTGAACTCGACCTTGCCGCCGGCGGCCTCGATCATCGAGCGCGCGCCCTTCGTCGCCTTCACTTCCTTGAGAACGATCTTGCGCGAGAGCTTGCCGGAGAGGATCACCTTCGCGGCGAGCGCCTGGTGCGAGACGATGCCTTCGGACTTGAGCGCCGCCAGGTCGATGTCGGTCGCCTGCATCGTTTCGAGCGCGCCGAGCCGTACTTCGGCGACGTCGCCGCGCGTGAGGGAATTGAAGCCGCGCTTGGGCAGGCGGCGATGCAGCGGCATCTGGCCGCCCTCGAAGCCGAGCTTGTGGAACCCGCCCGAGCGGGCCTTCTGCCCCTTGTGCCCGCGGCCCGCGGTCTTGCCCCAGCCCGAGCCGCCGCCGCGGCCGACGCGATGCCGGTCCTTCTTCGAGCCCGGTGCGGGCTTCAGGGAGTTCAGTCTCATGGGCTCAGTCGTCGATACGCACGAGGTAATTGACGCGGTTGATCATGCCGCGCACCGCCGGGGTATCGGCGAGCTCGACCGTCTGGTTGATCTTCTTCAGCCCGAGCCCGCGCACCGTGTCGCGGTGGCGCTGCTTGATGCCGGCAAGCCCCTTCACCAGGCGCACCTTGAGCTTATTCACCGAGGATTTCCTCGACCTTCTTGCCGCGGCGCGCCGCGATCTCCGCGGGCGTGCTCATCGCCTGCAGGCCGTTCAGCGTGGCGCGCACCACGTTGTAGGGGTTGGTCGAGCCGAAGCACTTGGCGAGGACGTTGGTGACGCCCATCACCTCGAACACGGCACGCATCGGCCCGCCGGCGATGATGCCCGTGCCCTCGTGAGCCGGCTGCATCAGGACCCGCGCCGCGCCCCAGCGCCCGGTCACGGCGTGATGCAGCGTGCCGTTCTTCAGCTTTACCTTGAAGAGCTTGCGCCGCGCCTCCTCCATCGCCTTCTGCACGGCCACCGGCACCTCGCGCGCCTTGCCCTTGCCCATGCCGATGCCGCCGTCGCCGTCGCCGACCACGGTGAGCGCGGCGAAGCCTAGTACCCGGCCGCCCTTCACCACCTTGGTGACGCGGTTGACCGCGACCATCTTCTCGCGCAGGCCGTCGCCGCGCTCTTCCGACTGCTGCATCCGTGGCTGGATTTTCGCCATAAGAGTCCTGGAACCTGCCCTCTAGAATTTAAGTCCGGAGGCGCGCGCCGCCTCAGCGAGCGCCTTCACGCGTCCATGGTATTTATAGCCGGCGCGGTCGAAAGCAACCTTCTCGATCCCCTTTTCCTTCCCCTTGACGGCGATGCGCTGGCCGACGATCTCGGCGGCCTTGCGGTTGCCGCCGTTCTTCACCTGGGACCGGACGTCCTTCTCCAGCGTGGAGGCGCTCGCAATGACCTTGTCGCCCGCAGCGGACGTGAGCTGGGCATAGATGTGCCCGTTGGTGCGATGCACGGTGAGACGCACCGCCCCGACGGCGCGGATCCGGAGCCGGGTCTGGCGAGCGCGCCGCAGTCGCGCGAGGTTCTTGTCGATCATGGCTTGCCCCGTTACTTCTTCTTGGTCTCTTTCAAGATGATGATCTCGCCGCTGTAGCGCACTCCCTTGCCCTTGTAGGGCTCGGGCGCGCGCTGCGCGCGAACCTCGGCGGCGACCTGGCCCACCAGCTGCTTGTCGACGCCGGTGATGACGATCTCGGTCTGCGTCGGCGTCGCCACCTTGATGCCCTTGGGCATCTGCTGCACCACCGGGTGCGAGAAGCCGAGCGACAAATTGAGCTTGTCGCCCTGCGCCTGCGCGCGGAATCCGACGCCGACCAGCGCCAGGCGCTTCTCGAAGCCCTTGGTCACGCCGGCGACCATGTTCGCGACCAGCGCGCGCATGGTGCCCGACATGGCGTTGGCATGGCGCGAGTTGCCCAGCGCCTTGCACTGCAGCTGGGCGCCGTTCGTTTCGACCGCGACGTTCGGATCGGCGGCGCGCTCGATGGTGCCGAGCGGGCCTTTCACCGAGATCTGGCCGGAGGCGATGCTCACCTCGACGCCCTTTGGCAGGTCGATCGGGATTCTTGCGATGCGCGACATGGCCGTCCCTATGCAACGATGCAAAGCACTTCACCGCCGACGCCGTCGGCGCGCGCCTTGCGGTCGGTCATCACGCCCCGCGACGTGGAAAGGATCGCCACGCCGAGCCCGTTCATCACGCGCGGGATGTCGTTGCGTCCCTTGTAGACGCGCAGCCCGGGCTTCGACACGCGCTCGAGGCGCTCGATGACCGGCCGGCCGGCGTAGTACTTGAGCGCGATCGCCAGCTCCTTTTTGACGCCGTTGTCGCGCAGGGCGAAATCCTCGATGTAGCCTTCCTGCTTCAGCACCTGGGCGATCGACGCCTTGAGCTTGGAGGCGGGCATCACGACTTCCACGTGCCGCACCAGCTGGGCGTTGCGGATGCGGATCAGCATGTCCGCGATCGGGTCGCTCATGCTCATCGATGTCTCCTTACCCTCATTTCTACCAACTTGCCTTGATCACGCCTGGTACTTCGCCGCGCAGCGCCAGGTCGCGCAGCTTGTTGCGCCCCAGGCCGAACTTGCGGTACACGCCACGCGGCCTGCCGGTCAGCGCGCAGCGGTTGCGCAGGCGCACCGGGGAGGCGTCGCGAGGCAGCTTCTGCAGCTTGTCGCGGGCCGCGTCCTTGGCCTCGTCGGTGGCGCGCGAGTCGTGGATCACCTCGAGCAGAGCGGCGCGCCGCGCCTTGAACTTCTCGACGGTCCTGCGGCGCTTCTGGTCGCGGAGCTTGAGTGCGAGCTTGGCCATGCCTGGGTCCTTCAGTGCTTGAACGGGAAACGGAACGCGGCGAGCAGCGCGCGCGCCTCGTCGTCCGTCTTCGCCGTGGTGGTAATCGCGATGTTCATCCCGCGCAGCGTGTCGATCTTGTCGTAATCGATCTCCGGGAAGATGATCTGTTCCTTGAAACCGAGGCTGTAATTGCCCCGGCCGTCAAAAGCGCGGTTCGACACGCCGCGGAAATCGCGGATGCGCGGCATGGCGATGTTCACCAGGCGGTCGAAGAACTCGTACATCCTCGCGCCGCGCAGCGTCACCATGCAGCCGACGGGAAAGCCGGCGCGAACCTTGAAGTTCGCGATCGACCTGCGCGCCTTGGTGACCACCGGCTTCTGCCCCGCGATCCTGGTCATGTCGGCGAGGGCGTTGTCGAGCGTCTTCTTGTCGGTCGTGGTCTCGCCCACGCCCATGTTGAGCGTGATCTTGTGCAGGCGCGGCACCTGCATCACGGTCTTGTAGGCGAACTTCTGCATCAGCTCCGGCACCACTTTCTCGCGGTAGTAGATCGCGAGGCGGGCCGGCGGTGCCGGCAACTGCGGCGCGTCGGACTTGGGTGCGGCTTCTTTTTTTGCCGCGGCCTCTTTCTTCGGCGCCGGCTTCTGCGCCTGCGCCGGCTTCTGTTCCTGCCTGGGCTTTTCGTCCTTGGCCATGGCTTACACGTCCACCTGCTCGCCGTTCGCCTTGAACACCCGCACCTTGCGGCCGTCGCTGAGCAGCTTGATGCCTGCGCGGTCGGCCTTCTTGGTCGCCGGGTTGAACAGCGCGATGTTGGAAATGTGGATCGGCAGGTCCTTGTCGACGATGCCGCCGGTGACGCCCTTCATCGGGTTGGGGCGCTGGTGCTTCTTGACGCGGTTGACGCCCTCGATCACCAGGTGCTCGGCGTCGACGCGGCGCAGCACGGTGCCGCGCTTGCCCTTGTCGCGCCCGGAGATTACCACCACCTCGTCGCCTTTCTTGATCCGCTGCATCACAGGACCTCGGGTGCAAGCGATACGATTTTCATGAAACGCTCGGTGCGCAGCTCTCTCGTGACCGGACCGAAAATGCGCGTGCCGATCGGCTCCATCTTTGGGGTCAGCAGCACCGCAGCGTTGCGATCGAAGCGGATCAGCGAGCCGTCGGAGCGGCGCACGCCCCTCGCCGTACGCACCACCACCGCGTGATAGATCTCGCCCTTCTTCACCCGCCCGCGCGGCGCGGCGTCCTTGACGCTCACCTTGATCACGTCGCCGATCGAGGCGTAGCGGCGCTTGGAGCCGCCGAGCACCTTGATGCAGATGACCGCCCGCGCGCCCGTGTTGTCGGCGACGTCCAGGATCGACTCCATCTGAATCATTGCTTGGCTCTCCAATCCAACTTGCGCCGCAGCCGGCGCAGTTTTGGACCCCGAAGGGACGGGAAAAGGCGCGGATTCTAAACGGCTTTGGACTTCTCCACAAGCCTCGTGACGCGCCACGACTTGGTTCTCGAGATCGGCCGGCACTCGGCGATCTCGACCAGGTCGCCATCGCCGAACTCGCCCGACTCGACATGCGCGTGGTACTTGCGCGAGCGCGTGATCGTCTTGCCCATCATCGCGTCGCGCACACGGCGTTCCACCCGCACCACCACCGTCTTCTGCATCTTGTTGCTGGTCACCCGGCCCACCAGCTTGCGCTGGTTCTTGGGCGTGGAAGCTTGCTCGGTCATTTCGCCGCCTTCTCCCTCATCAGGGTACGCACGCGCGCGATGTCGCGGCGGACCTTCTTCAACTGGCTGGTGTTGGTCAGCTGCTGGGTGGCGAGCTGCATGCGAAGTCCAAATTGCGCCCGCAGCAGGCCCTCGAGCTCCTTCTGCAGCTCCTCGCCGCTCTTGGCGCGAAGTTCGGTCGCATTCATGCCTTACCCCAGCGTGCGCTGCACGACGATGGTGCGGAATGGCAGCTTCGCCGCAGCGAGCGCGAAGGCCTCCTTGGCGAGCGCCTCGGTGACGCCGTCCATCTCATAGATGATCTTGCCCGGCTGGATCTCGGAGACGAAGAACTCCGGGTTGCCCTTGCCGTTGCCCATGCGGACTTCGGCAGGCTTCTGCGAGACCGGCTTGTCCGGGAACACGCGGATCCAGATGCGGCCGCCGCGCTTGATGTGGCGCGACATCGCCCGGCGGGCAGCTTCCAGCTGCCTCGCCGTCAACCGGCCGCGGGTGGTCGCCTTGAGGCCGAACTCGCCGAACGCGACCTTGGTGCCGCGGCTCGCGACCCCGGTATTGCGGCCTTTCTGCTGCTTGCGATATTTGGTTCTTGCCGGTTGCAGCATGACTACTCCTTGGTTCCTCCGCCTTCGTCCTTCAATACTTTCTTGGGCCGCTTCACCGTGGTCTTCGGCGCGGGGGCGTCGGGCTTCTTCGCCGCCTTGCGCTCGCCCTCGGGCCTCGGCCTGCCGGAGGGGCGCCTTGCGCCCGGCTTGGGCACCGGCTTCTTGGCCCGCCTCGGCTCCGCGGGCGTTTCGGGCTGCGCCGCCGGCGCGGCCGACGGCAATACCGCCTGGACCTCGCCCTTCGGCATGATTTCGCCCTTGTAGACCCACACCTTGATGCCGATCACGCCGAAGCTGGTCTTGGCTTCGCCCAGGCCGTAGTCGATGTCGGCGCGCAGCGTGTGCAAGGGCACGCGTCCCTCCCGGTACCACTCGGTACGGGCGATCTCGATGCCGTTCAGGCGGCCCGAGCTCATGATCTTGATGCCCTGCGCGCCCAGGCGCATGGCGTTCTGCATCGCGCGCTTCATGGCGCGCCGGAACATGATGCGCTTCTCGAGCTGCTGCGCGATCGAGTCGGCGATCAGCTGCGCGTCGACCTCGGGCTTGCGGATCTCCTCGATGTTCACATGCACCTGGTTGACGCCCATCAGCCGGCGCAGCTCGGCCTTGAGCGCCTCGATCTCCTCGCCCTTCTTTCCGATCACCACGCCCGGTCGTGCCGAGAAGATGGTGATGCGGGCATCCTTCGCCGGCCGCTCGATCAGCACGCGGCCGACCGAGGCGTGCGCGAGCTTGCGCTTGAGGAAGTCGCGCACCTTGATGTCCTCGGCGAGCATCGGCGCGAACGAGCGGCTGTTCGCATACCAGCGCGAGCTCCAGTTGCGATTCACCGCCAGCCGGAAACCGATAGGATTGATTTTCTGGCCCATTTAATCCCCGACCGTGATGAAGACGTTGCAGGTGTGTTTCAGCACGCGGTTGCCGCGACCTTTGGCACGCGCCTGAAAACGCTTGAGGAACGTGCCGCGCTCGACGAAGATCGTCTTCACTTTCAGCGTATCGATGTCGGCGCCGTCGTTGTGCTCGGCGTTGGCGATGGCCGATTCCAGCACCTTGCGGATGATGCCGGCGCCTTTCTTGGGCATGAAGGCGAGCGCGCTCATCGCCTGGTCGACCGGCTTGCCGCGGATCAGGTCGGCCACCAGCCTGCCCTTCTGGGCCGACAGGCGCACGCCGCGCAGGATCGCTCTGGTCTCCATGTCCCGGGCGCCTTACTTTTTCGCCGCGGGAGCCGGCGCCGCCGCCGGCGCCGCTGCCGGTGCGGCGGCCGGCGCTGCCGGGCCCTGGGTGCCCGGCGGGGGCCTGCGCTCGCCGCCGACGGCCTCCTCGGTGCGCTTGCCGACCGCGGAGTGGCTCTTGAAGATGCGCGTCATCGCGAATTCGCCGAGCTTGTGTCCCACCATGTTCTCGGTGACGTACACCGGGATGTGCTGCTTGCCGTTGTGCACGGCCATCGTCAGCCCGACGAAGTCCGGGACGATGGTCGAGCGCCTCGACCAGGTCTTGATCGGCCGCTTGTCGTTCGAGCCGCGCGCCGCGTCGACCTTCTTCATCAGGTGGTGGTCCACGAAGGGACCCTTCTTGATTGAACGTGCCATCTTGCGCCTCTCCTATGCCCGGCGCCGGTCGCGGACGATCATGACCTGCGTGCGCTTGTTGCGGCGGGTCTTGTAGCCCTTGCTCTGCACGCCCCAGGGCGAAACCGGGGGCTGCGCCGCCGCGGTGCGGCCCTCGCCGCCGCCGTGCGGATGGTCGATCGGGTTCATGGCGACGCCGCGCACGGTCGGGCGCACGCCGCGCCAGCGCTTGCGGCCCGCCTTGCCGATCGACTCCAGGTTGTGCTCCTCGTTTCCGACCTCGCCGATGGTCGCCCGGCAGTCGATATGCACCTTGCGGATCTCGCCCGAGCGAAGCCGCAGCTGCGCATACGAGCCTTCGCGGGCGAGCACCTGGACGTGCGAGCCCGCCGAGCGCGAGATCTGCGCGCCTTTGCCAGGCATCATCTCCACGCAGTGCACGATGGTGCCGACCGGGATATTGCGCAGCGGCAGCGCGTTGCCTGCCTTGATCGGAGCCTCGGCGCCCGACATGAGCTGCGCGCCGACGCCGATGCCTTTCGGCGCGATCACGTAGCGACGCTCGCCGTCGGCATAAAGCAGCAGCGCCAGGTGGGCGCTGCGGTTGGGGTCGTACTCGAGCCGCTCGACGCGGGCCGCGATGCCGTCCTTGTCGCGCCTGAAGTCGACCAGGCGGTAATGCTGCTTGTGGCCGCCGCCCTTGTGCCGCACGGTGATGCGGCCATGGATGTTGCGGCCGTCGGTCTTCGACTGCTTCACCATCAGCGGCCAGTACGGCTCGCCCTTGTGCAGCTCGGGCGTGACCACCTTGACCAGCGCGCGCCGGCCCGGCGAAGTAGGTTTGACTTTTACGAGTGGCATCGCGAGTCGTGTTCCTATTGCGTCGCCGCGAAATTGATTTCCTGGCCCGCGGCGAGCCGCACATAGGCCTTTTTCCAGTTGCGCCGGCGGCCCTCGATGCGGCCGAAGCGGCGCGGCTTGCCCTTGACGTTGGACACGGTCACCGAGTCGACCTTGGTCTTGAACATCAGCTCGACCGCCGCCTTGATCTGCGGCTTGGTCGCCTGGTCGGCGACACGGAACACGTATTGGCGGTTCTTGTCGGCAACGAAGGTGCTCTTCTCCGACACGACCGGCGCGAGCACGACGCTCATCAGGCGCTCGGCGCTGTACTTCCTCGTCGCCGTCATTTCAGCATCTCCTCGAGCTTCGCCAGCGCGGCCTTCGTCAGGAGCACGCTGGGAAAGCGCACCAGCGCCACCGGATTGGCATGGCGCACGCTGATCACCTCGACGTTCGGCAGATTGCGCGACGAGAGCCGCAGGTTCTGGTCGATCTCGTCGGTGATCACCAGCACGCCATCGAAGCCCATCGACCTGAGCTTCTGCGCGAGCAGCTTGGTCTTCGGCTGCGCGACGCGGAACTCGTCGACCACCCGGACGCGGTCCTCGCGCGCCAGCTGCGACAGGATCGAGCAGAGCCCCGCGCGGTACATCTTGCGGTTCACCTTGTGCGAGAAGTTCTCGTCCGGCGAATTCGGAAAAATCTTGCCGCCGCCGCGCCACAGCGGGCTGGAGGTCATGCCGGCGCGGGCGCGGCCGGTGCCTTTCTGCCGCCATGGCTTCTTGGTGGAGTGGTTGACCGCGCCGCGATCCTTCTGCGCGCGCGTGCCAAGGCGCGCGTTTGCCTGGAACGCCACCACGATCTGGTGCACCAGCGCCTCGTTGAAGTCGCGCGCGAACAGCGCGTCGGGCGCGTTGAAGGTGCCGGCAGCGCCTTTGTCGTTCACCATTTTGAGTTCCACGGCGCCTCACCTCTTCTTCGCGTCGGGTTGCGCTGCCGGCGTGGCGGGCTTGGCAGGCTGCGGCGCGGCTTTCGGGGCCGCAGCCTTGGGGGCCGCAGCCTTGGGGGCCTGGACCACTGGCTTGGAAACCTTGACCGCAGGCCGCACGAGCACGTCGCGGCCGCTCGAGCCGGGCACCGAGCCCTTGACGAGCAGGAGCTGGCGCCCGGCGTCGACGCGGACGATCTCCAGATTCAGGATCGTGCGGCGCACGTCGCCGAGGTGGCCGGCCATGCGCTTGCCGGGAAACACGCGCGCCGGGCTCTGGTTCTGGCCGGTCGAGCCGGGCTTGTTATGCGAGATCGAGTTGCCGTGGCTGGCGCGGTTGGACGAGAAATGGTGGCGCTTGATCACGCCGGCGAAACCCTTGCCGATCGTGATGCCCTGGACGTCCACCTTCTGGCCGACCTTGAAGATCTCGACGCCGATCTTGCCGCCGACCTGCAGGTTGGCGAGGTCCTCCGCCCTGGCGCGGAACTCGCGCAGCGTGTGGCCGGCCTCGACGCCCGCCTTGGCGAGGTGCCCGGCAATAGCCTTGTTGACGCGGCTGGCGCGCCGCTTGCCGAACGCCACCTGGACCGCTGCATAGCCGTCCTTTTCGGCGCTCTTGATCTGGGTCACGCGGTTGTCGGAGACGTCGAGCACCGTCACCGGCTGCGTGCCGCCCTCGTCGGTGAAGATGCGCGTCATGCCGACCTTGCGGCCGACCAGTCCTATAGGCATTTCAAGAGCCCTTACTGAACCTTGATCTCAACGTCGACTCCGGCCGGCAGATCGAGCTTCATGAGCGCGTCCACGGTCTTGTCAGTCGGGTCGATGATGTCCATCAGCCTGAGATGCGTGCGGATCTCGAGCTGGTCGCGCGACGCCTTGTCGATGTGCGGCGAGCGCAGCAGGTCGAAGCGCTGCTTGCGCGTCGGCAGCGGCACCGGCCCGCGCACCACTGCGCCCGTCCGCTTCGCGGTGTCGACGATCTCGAGCGCCGACTGATCGATCAGGCGGTAATCGAACGCTTTGAGTCGAATTCTGATTCGCTGGCTTTGCATCGATTACTCAATGATTTTCGCCACCACGCCGGCGCCCACGGTCTTGCCGCCCTCGCGGATGGCAAAGCGCAGCCCCTGCTCCATCGCGATGGGGGTGATCAGCGTCACCACCATCTTCACGTTATCCCCC
>Ga0209156_10000875_pt1 | contig 25380 bp, 21 predicted proteins | sample GraSoiAngelo_124_FD_185881 | JGI IMG/M metagenome (GOLD analysis project Ga0209156, IMG submission 185881) | Grasslands soil microbial communities from the Angelo Coastal Reserve, California, USA - 14_0927_05_20cm (SPAdes) (version 2) | ecosystem: Environmental > Terrestrial > Soil > Grasslands... | reverse complement strand
TTGCCGCTCGAGTCGCGAGGTGTCGCCGTCAGCTGCACGGTCTTCCCCTCATTCACGGAGGGGGTGGCCGGCGTCACCGATACCGACGCCACCGGGACGTGCACCACGGTGATGGCCGAAGTCCCGCTTTGCCCCTCGCTCGTCGCCGTGATGGTGGCCGTGCCGGCGACCTTGCCGGTTACCAACCCGCTGGCGCTCACCGTCGCGACGGTCGTATTGCTCGAGGCCCAGGTGACCGTACGGCCCGAGAGCGCATTGCCGCTCGCGTCACGAGGCGTCGCCGTCAGCTGCGCGGTCTTCCCCTCGAACACCTGGGCGGTCGCGGGCGTCACCGACACCGACGCCACCGGCACGCCCGCGGCCGTGACCGTGATGGCCGCGATGCCGTTCTGCCCCTCGCTCGTCGCCGTGATCGTGGCCGTGCCCGCGACCTGGCCGGTCACGAGCCCCGTAGCGCTCACGGTCGCGACGGTCGTATTGCTCGAGGTCCAGGTCACGACGCGGCCGGGCAGCGGATTGCCGCTCGCGTCCCGCGGCGTGGCCACGAGCTGCACCGTCCCGCCCACCGGCAGCGACGCGGTCGCCGGGGTCACGTCGACCGAGGCCACGGGCGCCGGGGGCACGCCGCCCCCCAGCGTGAAGTTGCAGACGGTGTGTGTCCCGGCGTCCGAGTACAGCGCCCAATTGGCGAGCGAGGCCACCGCGTTCTGCTCGGTCCGGAACGCGAGGCCCGTCCCGATCGTCTGCTCCGCGCCGCCGGCCGGCGTCACGTAGGCCGAATAGGTGTGGCTCGGCACGTCGACGGCCAGGCGGAAGTGGTAGCTCGTTCCCGCCGTGTACGCGATGGCGCTCGCCGCGTAGGCGCCGCCGTTGCGCGCATCGATGGTCCCGCCCGAATTGAAGCGCACAATGACGGCCAGGTCCGCGAACGCAGCCGCCGGACCGGCCGACAGGCCGGTGACCGCGTCGAGTGCTGCCCCGTTCGGCGTGGCGTCGAATTCGACGGTGAACGACCCCGTCTGCGCCGCCGTCAACGGCGTGTTGACCCACGCGAGAGAGCTGACGACGCACCCCGGCGGCGGGGGCGACGCTTGAACCGTGACGACGGCGGCACCGCTCTTCGCCTCGCTGCTCGCCGTAATCGTCGCCGACCCGGCGGCCCGCCCCGTCACGAGCCCGGTCCCGCTCACGCGCGCGATCGTCGTATCGGTCGACGACCAAGTCACCGCCCGGCCCGAGAGGGCGTTCCCGTTCGCGTCCCTGGGCGTCGCCGTGAGCTGTACCGTCTGCCCGACCGCGACGCTGGCGGACGGCGGCGACACCGTCACCGCCGCCACCGGCACCTGGCACCCCGACACGGTGACGCTGGCGGTGTCGGACAGGTTGCCGGGATGGCTCGTCGCGATGACCCGGTACCCGCCGCAATTGGCGTTCCGGTAGTAGCCGTAATGCCGCCCGCCGCTCGAGCCCGTGTCGACGGTGCCGCCGGTCGCGCTCCAGGTCACGCTGATCGACGCCGTGTCCCCGGCCGCGGTCAGTCCGACCGCGACGAAGTCCTGCGTCTGATTTGGTTGCAGCGTGACGGCGTTGGGAGTGACGACGAATACGGCGACCGAATTATTGGCGACGCCCGCTACGGTGATGGGGCGTTCGCAGCTGTACACCACCGCGACGCTGAGAACCAGCGCCGCGGTGGCGAGAACACGGGCTCTCAGGAGGGACAACCGGCAGGCCAGCTTGTGCATGAACGTCACGGGATGCCTCCGCAGGATCACAAATGCACGGGCCGCCAACGTCGACCTGTGTCGATCCGCTGGCGGCCCGGCAAGCGTGGCGGAGGGAGTCCGCTATAGCCCCGTGGCTCTGCGTCGCCGTCTTTCGACGGGTTTGCTCTGAGCAGCGTGCTCTGTAGTTGGCGCCGAGTCGCCCCGGCGTGTCCATTGGCGCGAACCTATCGGGATGGCAGAACCGCAGCGGTGATACACGTCACGCGGCGCGCGTAAGTGCAACTGTCGCCCGGACAACACACGTTCATCCCCCAATTTCCACGCCCACGCCGGCGCGCCGCAGCTTCCCGAGCAGCCACGCCTGCACCCGGGCGGTGACTTCGACGACGCCGTCTACCTGCGCTTCGCCCAACACCTCCGAGTCGCGGTGCAGCGCGGCCAGCAGCTTGCCGTCTCCGAGTGGAACGCGGATGCGGGCGATGGGACGCAGCGCTTGCGCGGAGGTGCGGAGCACGGAGCGCAGCCCGTCCACGCCCCCCCATCGCGGATTGCGGATTGCGGATTGCGGATTCGACGCGGTAAGGACCGCGTGCGGGTAGTGCTCTCGGACCCGGGCAAGAAACACGTCCGGCTCAGGGAGCAGATCCGCTTTGTTGAACACGTAGATCACCCGTTGCCGGTCTGCTGATTCATTGCCAATCCGCAATCCGAAATCCGCAATCCGCAATTCCCGATCCACCACGTCGACCTGCTCCTCCCATGTCGGGTGGGAAGCGTCGATCACGTGCAGCAGCAGGTCGGCCTCGCGCGCCTCCTCGAGCGTGGCGCGGAACGAAGCGACCAGATGATGGGGTAGCTTGCGGATGAACCCCACCGTGTCGGTCAACCGGAAGCGGTAGCCCCCGCCCACATCGACTTCGCGCGTCAGCGTGTCGAGCGTGGCGAACAGCCGGTCCTCGACCAGGATTTCGGCCCCGGACAGGGCCCGCAAGAGACTCGACTTTCCGGCGTTGGTGTAGCCGACCAGCGCGGCGCTGGGAAGGTCGCGGCGTCCCTGACGCTGGTTGGCGCGATGGTGGGCGACCTCTTCGAGGCGCCGCTTCAGGTTGGAGATCTTGCGCCGGATGACCCGCCGGTCGGTCTCGAGCTGCGTCTCACCGGGCCCACGCAGTCCGATGCCGCCGCGGATGCGCGAGAGATGGGTCCACATCCGCGTGAGCCGCGGGAGCAGGTACTCGAGCTGCGCCAGCTCGACCTGCATCTTGGCCTCGGCCGAGCGCGCGCGCGTCGCGAAGATGTCGAGGATCACCTCGGTGCGATCCATCACCCGCACCGCGAGCGCTTTCTCCAGGCTCGACCCCTGCACCGGCGAGAGCGCCTCGTCGAACAACACCAGCGTCGAGCCCGTATCGTGCAGCACGCCCTTGAGCTCCTCGACCTTCCCCTGCCCGAGGTAGAACGCGGGCGTGGGGGCTTCGACGCGCTGATGGGTCCGCCCCACGACCTCGGCGCCCGCCGTGTCGGCGAGCCGGCCCAGCTCGTCGAGATGGTCGTCCACCTGGGCCGCGTCCGGCGAGCCCTTGCGTGGCGCGCCGACCAGGAACGCGCGCTCGACGGGCGGCTGGATGTCGATTAGTTGTCGGATCTGACCGAGCTCCTCGTCATCGGGCTCCTGAAATCTATTTCAACAGCTTCATCAGCGGCACGTTCCCCTTGCCGGTCAACGCCACCGTCTTGGTTCCCACGGGCGTGTCCAGGAACACGCGACCCGTCACCCCGTATCCCAGGGCCTGCCGGGTGAGCAGGGCCTTCGCTCCCGCCCCCAGTCCCGCCCAGGCGAATCGGACCGGCACCACCACCCGGCTGTGATTGGTGGGCGAGAGGTCGAGCGGCCGGTCCAGCAGCGCGTCGCCGAAGTGCGTGCCCTCCAGATCGACCCCCACTTCGAGCCGCGTGGAGCGGAGCCGGTAGTCGTTGGGGTTCCAGACGTCGAACACCAGATCGAACGTGCCACCGGTGAGCCCGATGCCGGTGACGTCGATCTCCTGCAGCGTGAGATCGGGCTCGGTGAATGAGAGGCGGCCGAGCGTGGCGCAGGAGAGGCACAAGAAAACCCCGAGAAACGGGAAACGGGACACGGGAAACGAGCGCGCCGTCACGTTTCCCGTTTCCCCTTTCCCGTTTCCCGCTTCAGATTCTCCCACCACTCCATGCGCTTCTTGATGTCCTTCTCGAACCCGAACTCGGTCGGCTCGTACCATTTCTGCCCCCGCAGCGCTTCCGGCAGGTACTCCTGCGGCACGTACGCGTCCGCGAAGGCATGGGCGTATTGATACCCCGCCCCATAGCCCAGGTCCTCCATGAGCTTGGTCGGCGCATTGCGGATGTGCAGCGGCACCGCCTCGGACGGATGTGTGTGGGCCGCCTCCATGGCCTTGTCGAACGCCGCGTATACGCGGTTCGACTTGGGCGCGGTCGCGAGATACACGACCGCCTGCGCGAGGGCGAGCTCTCCCTCGGGCGAGCCGAGGAAGTGGTACGCCTCCTTGGCCGCGAGCGCGACGGACAGGGCGCGCGGATCCGCCAGTCCCACGTCTTCGGCGGCCATGCGCACCACCCGGCGCGCGACGTACAGCGGATCCTCACCGCCCGCCAACATCCGGGCCAGCCAGTAGAGCGAGCCTTCCACGTCGGACCCACGCACGGCCTTATGCAGGGCGGAGATGAGGTTGAAGTGCTGCTCGCCGGATTTGTCGTAGGCGGGCAGCGGGCGCTCGAGGACGGAGACGACGAATTCGGGGGAGAGGGGACGAGGGACGGGGGACGGGGCCGAGTCTACGTGCTTCAGGATCGCCTCCAGGCCATTGAGGGCGCGACGCGCGTCGCCCTGGGCGTACTGCACCAGTTTGTCGATGGCCGCGCCCGACAGCAGCTCCACCCGTCCCTCGTCCCCCGTCACCCGTCCCAGGTGCGCCACCGCCCGCTCGATCACCGCGCGGATGTGCTCGTCTTTCAGCGGCTCGAACACGAACACGCGGCAGCGCGACAAGAGCGGCGCCGTCAGCTCGAAGCTGGGGTTCTCCGTGGTGGCGCCGATCAGCGTGATGATGCCGTTCTCGACCCACGGGAGGAACGCGTCCTGCTGCGCCCGGTTGAAGCGGTGGATCTCGTCGCAGAACAGGATCGTGCCGCGCCCTTCGTACTTGAGCCGCTCCTCCGCTTGCTTGATGATCTCGCGCACGCGGGCCACACCCTCGGTGACCGCGGAGAAGGGCTCGAAGTGACGATCGGTGTGGTTCGCGATCAGCCGGGCGAGGGTCGTCTTACCCGAGCCGGGCGGGCCCCAGAAGATGCACGACCCCACGTCGCCGCGCCGGATCAGCTCCCCCAGCGCCTTCCCGGGCCCGAGCAGGTGCTCCTGGCCGAGAAACTCCTCGAGGTGCGTCGGCCGCATGCGCGCCGCGAGGGGCTCCGCGGAGCGGGAGAACAGGGTGGGGTCAGACACGGGAAAGGGGAAACGGGAAACGGGAAACGTATTGCACGAAAACATACCCCGTCCGCAACACACGGATGCCGAGGACTCTCGGACGCGGCTCTATCGTCAGTCCATGCGACAGCTTGAGTCGTTGGACGCCTGGCGTACAGCGCAAGAACTGGCCGAGGCCGCGTACCGACTCACCATGACCTCCCCGCTCGACAGACACTTCGGACTCATCGATCAGATACGACGCGCCGCGGTGTCGGTCCCGGCGAACATGGCGGAAGGATACGCCCTGAGCACCACCGCGCAATTCATCCGGTGCTTGAGAATCTCGCTCGGGTCCGCAGCGGAGCTCCGAACTCATCTGGATTTGGTCCGACGCCTCAAGCTGGCCGACGATGAGGCCACGACGCAAGCCGTCGACCTCTGCACGAGAGTCGTCTCCATGGTGGTCGGCCTGCTTCGCAAGCTTGGGCAGCGCAGTCGTTCACGTTTCCCGTTTCCCGTTTCCCGCTTCCCGACTACGAGAGCCGATCCAACAGCGTCTTCGTGACGTAGAACGCCAGGGCGCCGGCAAAGAACGCCGCCGGCAGCTTCCATCCCCGCTTCCCCTGAAACTCCGGCACCAGGTTCGACGCCGCGACATAGATCGTGACGCCGGCGGACAGCGCCAGCCCGTGGCGCACCAGGAAGGAAAGCTGGTCCGTGAACACGACGCCCGCGAGCGTCGCGCCGCCCAGCATCGCCGCAGCGCCGATCGCTTGGCCGCCGGAGCGCCCGCCCGCCAGCATCAGGCTCGACACCGTCACGCCCTCCGGGAGCTTATGCAGGAAGATGGCGATGAACACCATCATCCCGAGCGCCGGCCGCACCAGAAAGGCGCTAGCGATGGCGACGCCGTCGAAAAAGGTGTGCAGCAACAGACCAACCAGCGCCGACGTGCCGGCCACGCGGTTGACGGCGTGGGTCTCCTCGCCGAAGTGGAAGTGGGGCGTGAGCGTATGCTGCGTGAGGTGCACCGCGAGATACCCCGCGAGCACCAGCCCCGGGGCCGCCCTGCCCGAGCGGGCGAACGCTTCGGGGAGCAGCTCCACCAGAGCGACCGCCAGCATGAATCCGGCTCCGAACGCCACGAAGTGCTCGATCAGTGCCAGCTCCCGCGCCGCGCGCCGGGTCACCGCGAGGGCGCCGGCGACGTTGCCCAAGGCCGCCACCAGGGCGTACAGCAGCGCGCTAGACACGGGCGAGCAGCTGCTCCCGCGTATTGCGCGTCGGGTCCTCGAGCACGTCGGCGAGCAGTCGCGCCAGCGTCTCGCCCACCTCGGGGCCGGCCCGCACGCCCGCCGCGATCAAGTCGTCGCCGGTGACGGCGAGGTCCTTCAGGGTCAGGGGATCCTTTGCGGCGCGGATGGACGACACCACGCCGGGAAGCGGGACGGGGGAGGAGGGAAGAGCGAGTAAATCGTCGGCGTACTCACCGAGCTCCGACAGCCACCGCCGGACGGCCGGCAGGTGCTTCGGATCCGGATACTTATCCAGCCATTGTCCGATCACGCGCCCTCGCTCGATGTCCTTGTTGGACGCCTTGAGTCGCGTCAGGAGCGACGCGGGGTCCCCTGCCAGAAATGACGTGATCAAAACCGGATCCCGTGGCAGGCTGTCGACCGGGCTCTTCCCCCTTCCCTCGTCCCTCTTCCCGCCGATCTCCGGCAGCCAGATCCGCGCCGCCCCCACGTCGATCCAGAGCGCGAGCAGCTTCGAGACGCGGCCCGCCGTCCGGATCCCCTTGAACCACTCCTCCCGCACCCGCTCGGCCGACAGCTGCGACAACCCCTGGACGTTTGCCTTCGCCGCCTCGAGCGTGCCGCCGTGGATGCGGAAGTCGAAGCGCGCGCTGAAACGCAACGCCCGCAAGATCCGGAGATAGTCCTCCTGGAAGCGCCAGTTCGCGTCCCCCACCGAGCGGATCAGCTTCTTGGCCAGGTCCGCGGCGCCCTTGAAGGGGTCGCGCCACTCGTGCCGGATCGGATGGTAGGCGATCGCGTTGATCGTGAAATCGCGCCGCGCGAGGTCGTCGGTGAGCGACACGCCGAACTCCACCACGGCGTGCCGGCCGTCGGTGCGGATGTCGCGGCGGAACGTGGTGACCTCGTGGGCCCGGTTGTCGCGATCGAGCACCGCCACGGTGCCGTGCTCGATCCCCACCGGCACCGTGCGCTTGAACAGGCGCCGTACTTCCTCCGGCGGCGCGGCGGTCGTGAGATCGAAGTCGTGGTTCTCGAGTCCCAACAGATTGTCGCGGATCGCGCCGCCGACGCACCAGGTCTCGTACCCGGCCGTTTCCAGCTTCTGGGCGATCCGCACCACCGTTTCGGGAATGGCGAGCCGGGCGGGAAACCCCATGCCGGACGCTAGCCCTCGAGAATCACAGTGGCGGCCGCCGCGGCCCCGGTGTGGGTGAGGCTGACGTGCACGTGCCGTACGCCGCGCTCCCGGGCGCGCTCCGCCGCCCGCCCCGAGAGCCGCAGCTCGGGCGCGCCGCCCCCGCCTTTCACCTTGCCCACCTCCACCTGCAGCAGCGACACGCCCTGGCTCCATCCCGTCCCCAGCGCCTTGAGGCACGCCTCCTTGGCGGCAAAGCGCGCGGCGAGCGCCTGGACCTTGTCCGCACGACCGGCGCACTCCCCCCGCTCGGCCGGCGTGAAGACCAGCTCCTCGAAGCGCTGGTCGTGGTCGTCCAGCAACTGGCGCACCCGTGCGGTCTCGACGATGTCCAGCCCGATGCCGAGGATCACCGCGACCCACTCCTCAGCCGCACAGCACGCTGCCGCCGTTGACATTGAGGATCTCGCCCGTGATGTGGCGCGCCAGATCGGAGCAGAGAAACACGATGGGCCCGGCGACGTCCTCGGCGCTCGCGACACGGCCCAGCGGGATGGTCTCCTCGATCTCCCGCTTCCCTCTTCCCGCTTCCCTCCCGTACGGCTCCGCCGACATCTCGGTATCGACCCACCCCGGCGCCACGCAGTTCACGCCGATCTGCCGCGGGGCGAGCTCGACGGCGAGGGACTTGGTGAACGCGATGACGGCGCCTTTGGTCGCCGCGTAATCGGCGTGGAACGCCTCGCCGCGCTGCCCCGCCGTGGAAGAGACGAGCACCACCTTGCCGCCGTCGGGCAGCAGCGGAATGCCCGCGCGGCACACGTACAGCACGGCGTCCAGGTTGGCGTGCATCGTCGCGTCCCACTGCGCGTCGGTCATGCGCTCGAGCGGTACCTCGTCGGGTGGCCAGATGCCGTGATTCACGATCAGCAGGTCGAGGCCGCCGAGGGCCTGCACCGCCTCAGCGACCGCCCGCTCTGCCGCGGCCGGATCTCCCAGGTCACCCCCGATCGCTACCGCCCTGTGCCGCCCTGTGCCGCCCTCGACCGCCCTGACGGTTTCTTCGGCGTCTTCCCTGCGGCTGCGGTAACCGACCGCGACCCGGCATCCGGCGCGCGACAGCATCACCGCCGTCGCCCGCCCGATGCCCCGCCCCCCGCCGGTGACGAAGGCACGCTTCCCCGAAAGATCGATCACCACCCATCCCCGTTGCGGATTGGGGATTGCGGATTGCGGATTGGAAGACCGCCCATCGAATCCGCAATCCGCAATCCGCAATCCGCGATCATGTGTTCAGCTGTGCTTCCACAATCGCACAGATAACGTGCTCGACCGCGAGCTGCAGCTCCTGGATATGCGAGGTCTCATCGGCCGGTATCACGAGGGAGTCGTCGACGAGCCGTCGCACGGCGCCGCCGCCCTTGCCGAGCAGCGCGACCACGCGGGCGCCCTTGGCGCGCGCCGCCTGGGCCGCGCGCACCACGTTCGCGCTCTCGCCGCTGGTCGAGTGCAGCACGAGCAGGTCGCCGGGCCGCACCACGGCCTCCACCTGCCGGGCGAACACCGCGTCGAACCCCAGATCGTTGCCGCACGCCGTGAGCAGCGACGTGTCGGTCGTCAACGCGACAGCCGGGAGAGCCCGGCGGGTGGGCCCGTAGCGGACCACGTACTCGGCGGCCACGTGTTGGGCGTCGGCGGCGCTGCCGCCGTTCCCCGCGAACCACAGCGTCCCACCGCCGCGCAGGGTGTCGACGTAGAGGGCGGCCAACCGCGCGATGTCGGTGGCATGTTGCTCGGCGACCCGGGACGCGAGCGCCGCGAGGCCGGCGAGGCCGACCCGCGCCTGCTCGGCGGGGGTCACCCGGCGACCGCCCGCACCAGCGCCGGCAGATCGGCGTCCGGCCCCCCCCCGGCGCCGCGCTCTTCCAGCGCCGTCCCCACCACCACGAAGTCCGCACCGGCGTGCCGCGCCGCGCGCACCTGCGCCGGGCTCCGGATCCCGCCGCCCACGAACAGCGGGAGGCCGGGAACGCCCTCGCGGCAGGCGCGGATCACTTCGGCCGACACCGGCCGGGGAGCGCCGCTTCCCGCGTCCAGATAGACGGCCTGCATGCCGATGAGCCGCGCCGCCGTCGCGTGTGCCCGCGCGAGCTCCGGCTTGTCGGCCGGGAGCGGGCGCGTCTGGCTCACCGCTTCCACGCTCGTCACTCGGCCCCCGTCGATCAGGATGTACCCGGTCGAGAGCGTCGGCACGGGGTGGCGCGTCAGGAACGGCACGGCCCGCACATGCTCCTCGATGAGGTACTGGGGGTTGCGCCCGGACACCAGAGAAAGGAAGAGGATGAGATCCACCTCCTTGGTGAGCTGCAGCGCCGAGCCGGGGAACAGCGCGACGGGCAGTCCCACGGCCGCCTGCCGGATCGCCCGCGCCACCAGCTCCGTGTCCTGGGTGCCGTCGAAGGAGGAGCCCAGGAGGACGCCCGCGGCGCCCGCGGCGCGCGCCGCCCGGGCCACCACCGCGGCCTCCGCCGGCGCGGTGCGACTCGGGTCCACCAGCACCAGCAGCCCCGGTCCCGCCCCGAGCAGCGCGCTCACGATCCGCCCCCGCCCGCGCCCCCATCCCCGGCCCCCACGCGTCCCGCGAGGGCCGCCAGGCCGGCCACGTCGGCCTCGGCCTGCGCCTCGAACGCGTACGTGATGAACGCGTCGGCCGCGAGCAGATCCAGCGCCAGCTCGCGCCCGCCCGCCGGTCGCCCCGCCACCCGTGCCAGCAGGCGCTCCCCCAGCCGGGCCAGATGGTCCGGGAGCGACAAGGCCGCGTCGTCCACGGCGGCCGCGAGGGAGGGGCGCAGCACGTCGGGCGGCGCCGGGCGGCGCGTCTCGAGCCACGCGAGCAGCTCGCGCCGGGTCATCGTGCGAGCAGCCGCTTGACGATCGTGGCCGTCTGCGCGCGGGTCTCGCCGAGCTTGGCGGGGTCGCCCGCCCCCGCAGATGCGAAGTGCGGCCGGCCGCCCCCCTTGCCTCCCGAGACGGCGGCCAGGGCGGCTGCGATGTCGGCCGCCTTCACGCCCTGCGCCACCAAGTCGTCGGTGACACCCACGTGGATCCCGGGCCGCTCGCCGTTGGTGAACAGCACGGACACCGCGCGTCGATGGCTGGCCCGGAACGCGTCCATGACGAGCCCGATTTGATCGCGATCCTCGAGATCGGAGTCCCCAATGTGCAGCTCCACATCGCCGATCCGCTCCACCCTTCCCTCGTCCCCCGTCCCTCTTCCCCCCTTCAGCAGCTCTTCGACGCGCTTCTCGAGCTTCCTGTTCTCGTCCAGCAGCAGCTCGATGCGGCGCACGAGGTGCTCCGGCTGCGTCTTGAGGGCGCCCGCCGCATCCTCCAGCTCCCCCTGGAGCCGGCGGATCAGGGCGTACGCCCCCGGCCCGGTCACCGCCTCGATGCGCCGCACTCCCGCCGCTGCTCCCGTCTCGTGCGTGAACCGGAACAGCGCGATCTGTCCCGTGCTCGGCACATGGGTTCCGCCGCACAGCTCGATCGACACGCCCGGCACGTCCACCACCCGAACGACGTCGCCGTATTTCTCGGTGAAGAACGCCATCGCGCCGGCGGCGATCGCCGCTTTGTACTTCATCTCGCGCGTGGTGACCGGCAGGTTCGCCCAGACATGGCGGTTCACCTCTTCTTCGATGCGGGCGAGCGTCGCGTCGTCCACCGGCCCGTGATGCGCGAAGTCGAAGCGCAGCCGCTCGGGAGCCACGACCGAGCCCTGCTGGCGTACGTGCGGCCCCAGGATCTTGCGCAGCGCCGCGTGCACCAGGTGGGTCGCGGTGTGGTTGCGCTCGATGTTCTGGCGCCGCAGCTCGTCGACCTGGGCCAGCACCGGCGTGGGCTCGAACTCGTCCGCGAAGTGGCCCACGACCGCGCTCATGCCTTCTACCTTCTCCACACCTTCTACGTCGAGCGTCCACCCCTCCCCCTTCACCTGCCCCGTATCACTGACCTGTCCGCCCGACTCGGCGTAGAACGGATTCTCCTGGAGTGCGACCTCCACCACATCGCCCGCCTGGCGGAACCGCAGGACGGCGGTGTCGGCCCGCGTGGTGTCGTAGCCCACCCACTTCTGCTTGGCCCTGGGCTTCACGGTGCGCCATTCGCCGCTCCGTTTCACGTGGACGGCGACCTTCCCCGCACCTCCCGCTCCCCCCTTGCTCCGCGCCAGCGCCTCGAGGGAGCGGGTGCGCTGCTTGTCCAGCTCGCGCTCGAATCCCGCGACGTCGACCGTCTGGCCGCGCTCGCCGGCGATGAGCTGCGTGAGGTCGATCGGGAACCCGTAGGTGTCGTACAGCTTGAACGCCTCGGCGCCCGAGATCTGCTTGGCGTCCTTGAGCTGCTCCAGCCGCTCCAGCCCGCCCTCGATCGTGTCGAAAAAACGCTCCTCCTCGGCGCGCGTCACGCTCTCGAGGTGGGTGCGCTTCTGGACCAACTCCGGGTAGACGCTCCCCATCACCCCGCCCACCGCGTGCACCAGGTGCACCAGCGTAGGCTCGCGGCGACCGAGCAGCCAGGCATGCCGCACCGCACGACGCAGGATGCGGCGCAGCACGTAGCCGCGCCCCTCGTTGGACGGGTACACGCCGTCGGCCAACAGGAACGCGACCGCGCGCGCGTGGTCGGCCAGCACCCGGTACGGAGCTCCACCGGGCCCCCGGTCGTACTTCCTGCCGATCACCTCCACCCCCCGCTCGATGATCGGGGCGAACAGATCGGTGTCGAAGTTCGACAGGACGCCCTGCATGACGGCGGCGATCCGCTCCAACCCTGCGCCCGTGTCGACAGAGGGAGCGGGTAGCGGAGGCCGGGACCCATCGGCCTGCTGATCGAACTGCATGAACACCAGGTTCCAGATCTCGAGCAGCTCGCCGGCCTCACTCAGACGCACGAATTCCTCGAGCGGGAGGTCCCGTTTCCCCTTTCCCGTTTCCCCTTTCCCGCGGATGTCCACCAGGATCTCGGAGCAGGGGCCGCAGGGGCCGGTGTCGCCCATCTGCCAGAAGTTGTCCTGGTCGCCGAGCCCGTAGATGCGCGCGTCGGCGATTCCCGTCACCTGGCGCCACAGCCGCCGGGCGTCGTCGTCGCTGTGGTGCACGGTGACGTACAGGCGCCCGGCGTCGATTCCCAACCAGTCCTTCCCCGTCACCCACTCCCAGGCGTACGCGATCGCTTCCTTCTTGAAGTAGTCCCCGAAGGAAAAGTTGCCGAGCATCTCGAAAAACGTGTGATGCCGGGTGGTGTGGCCGACCTGTTCCAGGTCGTTGTGCTTGCCGCCGGCGCGCACGCACTTCTGGCACGTGACCGCGCGGGTGTAGTCACGCCGCTCGAGCCCCTGGAACACCCGCTTGAACTGCACCATTCCGGCGTTGGTGAACAGCAAGGTGGGATCGTCCGCCGGGACCAGGGGGGCGCTGGGGACTTCGCGATGCCCCCGGGCCGCAAAGAACGCGAGAAACGTGCGGCGGATTTCGGCGGAAGTCATGGGGGGAATATAGTGCGCGCCACGGGGCAACTGAAAGGCGAGCGCGGAGTTACCGCTTAGGCCGGGGGGCGACCGCCCGCGGGCACCGACGCCCCCCCGTGAACCCCGGGGCGTGGCCCCGGGGTTATCCTACCCACGCTACCGTGGGATACGGTCGGGATGTTGCTGAAACTGCCCTGCCAAGTAGGACCGCGTCGGGAGGACGTCGCGTCGCGACAGAGAGCCGGCGTAGTAACCGCGACACCATCGCACGCGCTGGGCATCCAAACGCGCTGAGTTGATGCGCCGCGCCGATTCTGACTTCGCGTCCCGGACAAACGCCGCCAGCGTCGCGTGTGGCGGGTAGCTCACGACGACGTGCACGTGATCGCTCAACACGGCTTGAGCGTGAACACGGACGAGAGTACGTCGCCCCGCATCGAGCACCGAATCCGTAATTACCGAGACGTCGAGTTTACGGATGGCAGGGACGCGCCGCCATGTATGCCACGTGACGTGAGCGTACAGTCCGCACGCCTGGTGAGGTCCCCGCTTTCGCACGCGACGCCCTCCAGGGTAGGTTAACCCCGGGGCCATGCCCCGGGGTTCACAAACGTGTGCCGGCCACCGTTGCTCACCTTACCCGCACAGCTCCCGCACCAGCTCCTTCACCTGCGGCCCCGAATAGCCCCGACGCACCAGAAACGCGAGCAGCCGGCGACGCCGCACCGGCGGCGGCAACCCACCCAGTTGCCGCGCCCGCTTCGTGGCGGCGGCCCGGGCTTCGACCTGGGGATCGATTCCTTCCTCTGTAAGCGCGCGCCCTACCGCGTCCTCCGCGACGTCGCGCTCCACGCCTTGGGCGAGCAGATCGTTGATGATCCGGGCGGGCCCCTTGCCGCGCGTCGCGCGTACCGCGGCGTACCGTTCGGCGAAGCGACAATCGTCGAGCAGGCCGCGCGCCGCCAGCCGCTCGAGGGCAGTCGTCACCGCGGCAGGCGGATGCTGCTTCTTCGTGAGCCGCCGCTCCAGATCGCGCCGGGCGTGGGCGCGGCGCGCCAAAGCCCGCAGCGCCGCGCGCTGCGCCGCCTCCACGTCCGCGAGCTCGCGCAGCCGCTCCAGCACCGCCGGCGCCAGCTCCGCGCCGACCCGCAAGCTCAGCCACTCGAGCGCGTCGGCGGGCAGCGACGCGAATCGCCCCCGATCCACCTCGACCAGCCGATAGCCCGGCTGACGCGGATCGGGGGCGATGTTGGTGAGAGTCGGCACTCACTCCTCGGGGGCGGAAGCCTCCTCGTCCGCCGCCACCGCGGCGGGTTTGACACCGAGATGCTCCTTCACCTTCGCTTCGACCTCCGCGGCGAGATCGGCGTGATCCTTGAGATACAGCTTCGCGTTCTCGCGCCCCTGACCGATGCGCTCCTTGCCGTAGGCGTACCACGCCCCCGACTTTTCGATGATCCCCGCCTCCGCCGCGATGTCCACCAGCAACGACTCGTGGCTGATCCCCTCGTCGAACATGATGTCGAACTCGGCCTGACGGAACGGCGGCGCCACCTTGTTCTTCACGACCTTCACCCGCACGTGGTTGCCGATGACCACCTCGCGCTCCTTCACGGGCCCGATGCGCCGCATGTCGAGCCGCACCGAGGCGTAGAACTTGAGCGCCCGGCCGCCGGTGGTGGTCTCGGGATTGCCGAACATGACCCCGATCTTCTCGCGCAGCTGGTTGATGAACACCACCGCCGTGCGCGACCGGTTGATCGCCCCCGCCAGCTTGCGCAGGGCCTGGCTCATCAGCCGCGCCTGGAGCCCCGGCAGCGAGTCTCCCATGTCCCCCTCGATCTCCGCCTTCGGGACGAGCGCCGCGACCGAATCCACCACCACCACGTCCACCGCCCCCGAGCGCACCAGGATCTCCGTGATCTCGAGCCCCTGCTCGCCCGTATCCGGCTGGGACACGAGCAGGTTGTCGATGTCGACGCCCAGCTTCTTGGCGTATTCGACGTCGAGCGCGTGCTCGGCATCGATGTACGCGGCGGCCCCACCCTGCCGCTGGGAATGCGCCACGACGTGCAGCGCCAGCGTGGTCTTGCCGCTCGATTCGGGCCCGAAGATCTCCGTCACCCGGCCCCGCGGAATCCCCCCGATGCCGATCGCCGCGTCGAGGTTGATGGCGCCCGTGGGAATCGCTTCCACTCGTATCCGGGGCGCGTCCGCTCCCATCCGCATGATGGCGCCCTTGCCGCACGTCTTCTCGATCTGCGTGATCGCCAGGTTGAGAGCCTTCCTCCGCTCCTCCGTCAGCCTCGGAGCTTCGTTTTCCGCCGCCATGAGTGTCCTCGACATGGGTTGGGAGCCTCCGCGTGAGAGGCCCGAATATATACCGAAGCCCCGGCTAGCGCCACCCAGGGCGAAACGCGTCTGCCACGTGCTCCAGCCGGCCGTCCACGATCGCAATGCAGTCGAAGCGGTAGATGTCGGCGGGCTTGCCGCAGCGGTCCACCCACACGCGCGCCGCCTTCACCAGCTCGCGTCGCTTGGCGCCCGTGACCGCCTCGAGCGGGCTGCCGAACGCCGTCCCGCGGCGGGTTTTCACCTCCACGAAGCTGACCAGGTTCCCCTGACGCGCGATCAGGTCGATCTCGGTGTGACCCACCCGGAACCGATGCGCCACGATGTGGCACCCGCGCGACAGGAGGTAACGGATCGCTTGCTCCTCCCCCGCCAGGCCGCGCCGCTGGCGCTCGTCCTTCCATTCCGATGGATCGCTCCGCAGCCCGCTCTTCACGCGGTGCAAAGTAATAGTTTCGCCCAGCGAGGGCGAACCATTTCGTTGCGAGTGGTGTGAGTTTGTTGCGAGAATGGCGGGAGGTTGGGGAGGACGGGGGAGGTGGGGGAGGTTTGGGGAGGTTGTCACGTCAGCGGGGCAACCTCCCCCAACCTCCGCCAACCTCCCCAACCTCCCCAACCTGCCTTTTTAGTGCCCAAACACTTTCGTCAGCCCGACGATCCCGCCTGTGATGCTCACGACGACCCACAGAAAGCGCAGGTTGTCCCCCATCCCGGCGCCCTCCTTCGGCACCACCAGTTGATCGCCGTCTTGCACGTTCAGGTCGTCGAGCGTGCGCCCCTGCGCAACGGCTTGAGCGAGGTCCTTGCCGTCCAGCAGGCGCTCCCCGCCCCGTTCCAGCCGCATCTTGCCCGGCTTCGCCGTCGGGAGCGTGCCCCCGGCGGCCATGAGCGCGTCGGCCACGAGGGCATCCGCCGGCACGGCGTAATAACCGGGCCGCACCACGCCTCCCTGCACGGACACGCGGACCAGCGCGCGAGCCCGCACGGCGGGGCTCCGCAGGTACTGGGACAGCTCTTGCACGAGGTAGCTCTGCAGCTCGGAGCGCAGCACGCCCCGGAGCGGGATTTCGCGGTTGACGGGCGAGGGGAGTGCCACGGTGCGGGCCGTCGTGACCGTGAATGTGTCGCTCAAGGCCGGCTCGCTGTCGACGCGCAGCCACACGCGCTCACCCGGCTGAAAGTCGCCTTCCGCCAGCCGGGCCCGGATCGCGGCCGCACGGACCGGGTCGCCGGCCGCGGCGACGCGCTGCGCCGAATCAAGCAGGGTGGCGCGGGAGGCCAGTGGGTGGCCCGCCGTCAGTTCCCGCGGCGAAGGGGCCACCGGTGGAGCCTGGTCCTCCTGCCCCGTGGCGGGCCGCGCCACGGCCAGGCACGACAATCCCAGCAGCACCGCGCCCCGCCGCCACATGTTCGTTCGCTGGCTCATGACTGCCCCCACAGCACGCCTGCCGACCCGCCACGTCGCTGGCTGGCGGCGCCGTTGGCCTCCGCATAGGCCGCCGCGTCGTAGGTGTAGTAGCGATACGCCCCGTAGGGCCGGACGTCGTTCAACACCGCGCCGAGCACGCGCACCGGCAGCGTGTCGAGCACATCCAGCTTCGCGGCGGCGAGGTCCAAGTCGGACACGCCGGCCCGCAGCACGATCAGCACGTTGCCGGTCCGCGTCGCCAGCACATAGGGATCCACGCCGACCGCGAGCGGCGGACTGTCGACGAGCACGACGCCGCACTCCTCGCGCACGCGATCGATCAGCTCGGTCATGACGTCCGAGCTCAGCAGCTCCGGCGCGCTGGGGCGGCGCGCCCCGCACCCGATGAACGACAGGCCCGGGTGGCGCGTGGCCTGGACGACGGTCTCGAACGGAAGGTCGCCCGCGAGGAAGTCCACCAGACCCGGCTCGCGGTGCAGCCCCAGCATCCGATGCTGGCCGCCGCGACGCACGTCGCCGTCGATCAGCAGCGTGCGAAAGCCCGCGTCGGCGAAGGCGAGGGCGAGGTTGCACGACAGGAACGACTTCCCCTCGCCCACCCCCGGGCTGGTCACGGTGACGAGCAGCGGACCCGAGCCCCCGGCGTGGCTCAGCCGCAGCCGCAGGCCGCGCAGCGCCTCGACCACCGGCGCCGCCGCTTCGGCCGTCTTGCCGTTGCCGAGCTGGCGCCAGTCGAACCGGGGCACGGCCCCCAGAATAGACAGCCGCATCTGGTGCGTCACGTGTTCCGGGTAGCGAACCTTGTGATCGAGCTCGTCGAGCATCACCACGCCGAACACCGCCAACCCCAGGCTGACCACGAACGACGCGCACACGAGCAGCGGCGTCAAGTCCCGGTCCGGTCGATCGGGCGCCGTCGCGCGGTCGAGGATACGGACGTCCGGCAGCGTGCTCACGGCCGCCAGCTGCGTCTGGTTATAGCTCTGTTGCACGGTCGTGAACAGCTGTTCCGCGATCGCGACGTCGCGCTGCAGCCGCGCCTCCTCCAGCGCGAGCGGCGGCAGGTCGTGCAGGTAGCCGAACGCGGCGTCGGCACGGCGGCTGAGCGCCTCCTCGCGCGCCGCGAGGTCGGCGTCCAGCCCGCGCGCCAGCGTCGGAATAGTGGTCTGCAGCAGGGTTCGCACTTCGCCGCGCACCCGCTGCACCGGATCACTCGCGTCGGTATAGCGGTAGCGTAGCGCGCGTAACGTGGCCTGCCTCTGGGTCACCTCCTGCAGCGCGAGCGACAGCTCGGCGGACTTTTGCACGGCGCCGATCGCCTGGAGGGCCTCGATCGGCGGCCCCGAGTCGCCCGTCTGCGCCAACGCGCGTTGCAGCGCCTGGCGATCGCGCTGCACCGAGTCGAGCGCCAGCTTGGTGTCGAACGAGCGCTCGAACACCGGGTCGCCGCCCCCCCGCAGCGTGGCCGAGACGGGCGGCGCGCCCTGCCGCAGGACGCCCGCGCTGCGGATGCGGAAGTCGCGCTGGGCCGCTTCGGCGTCCCGCAGGCCGCGCAGCGCGTGCTGGCGCTGCTCGTCCAGAATGCGCCCCAACTCCACCAGCTTGATGCGCTTCAGGTCGGCGGCGACGACGACCACGCGGTCCGCGATCGCGTTCACCGTGGCCGCCAGCTCCGCGGGCCGGGAGCCAGTGAGCTGGATGCGGAGGAAGTTGGCGTCGGTCCCCGCCCGCATCAGCGCGGGGTCGACGTCCGTGGTGACGCTCAGCGTCGTCTTGAGCTGCCGTGCCGCGTCGGCCGGCGTGTTCAGCGCAAAGTCCACGGCGTGTCCCGGCGCCACGAGCCCGCGGGCGGGGCTCCAGCTGAACCCGAGGCCCTGCCCGACGGTCGTGGCCAGGGAGTCGGTCTGGACCACCCGGCCTCCGTTCTGCAGGCTGAAGGTCCGTCCCTCCCGGTCGACCGAGTACCGGTAGGCGCCCGGCAGGGGCGTCCCGTCCAGCCGCAGGGTCGCGAGCACGGACGAATCCACCGGATTGCCTGGGCGCAGGTACAGCCGCCGCTGTCGTACCACCTCCTCCAGCACGGCGTTCGACTCGACGAGGTCGATCCATCCGGAGGGGTTCAGCAGCTCGTCGGCCTCGGACGCTGTCCGGGGGTCGCGCGCCGCGGCGGCTCGGTCCTTGGTCTCGAACCAGAGCAGCGCCGTGGCCGAGTAGGGTGGGTGCAGCAGGCGGCTGGCAAACAGGCCCAGGGCGGTCCCCAGGAGAGTGACCCCGATCACCGTCCACTTCCGCCGGCGGACCGCTCCGAAATAGTGCTGCCAGTCCGTCTCGCCGGGGGCCCCAGTGCGGGACGCGACGTCCGCAGTCGACGGCGCCGGGGCCCGCAGCCATGTTCCATCGACCGATGCGACCTCCGGCAGGCGCGAACGCTCTTTCGACATAGCCTGATCAACGCTGCAAGGGGGATACCGCGGCGCGGCGGGATTCGCCCGGGGCCGGGGCACGACGGCGCGGTGATGCGTGATCGGTCCCGATTAGTGCTGCTCTTCTCCCACATGCGGAAGAACTGCTGTGTGGCGTCCGAGCCTCACACGGGCCAACTGACAAGAGTCCCGGCCGCTCGTCTCTTGAGTGTGCAGCGCACGCCGCCTCCAGTGTCTGAGCATGCATTGTGCAGAAAGCGCCCCTGTCATGCGCCAAACGCTGATGCAGCGGCTCTACCCATATAGGCGGTCGATCATCCTCGGGGTGCACCTCGTGCTCATCTCCCTGGGGTATCTCGCCGCGTACGCGGTGCGCTTCGACTTCACCATTCCGCCCGCGGAGCTGCGCCGCTGGGCGGTGACGCTTCCCTGGCTGCTCATCCCCCGTCTGCTGTTCTTCCAGCGCTTCTCCGCCTACAGCGGCTGGTGGCGCTACGTCGGCATGGCGGACCTGGTGAACTTGAGCGCCGCCGTGAGCCTGAGCTCGGTCGTGTTCGTCGCGTGTCTGTTCTTCACAGGTGCGTTGAAGGGCATGCCGCGGTCCGTGCCGCTGCTCGACTGGGTCATCGCGATTTTCCTGCTGGGCGGCATCCGCTTCGCGTCGCGCTGGGTCCGCGAGACCTCGCACCCCAAGCGCCAGCACGCCCGCGAGCGGCGCGCCTTCATTGTCGGGGCGGGCGAGGCGGGCGAGCAGCTGCTGCGCCAGATCCAGCACGATCCCCGGGGGCTGCTGCACGTCGTCGGGCTCATCGACGACGCCTCCGACCTGCACGGGCGCACGCTGCACGGCGTGCCGGTGGTGGGCGGCACGGACCGGCTCAGCGAGCTGGTGGCCCGCTTCCAGGTCGAGCTGCTGGCGATCGCCATCCCGTCGGCTTCGGGCGAGGTGATGCGGCGCGTCGTGGCGCGCTGCTCCGAGACGGGCGTCGAGTGCAAGATCCTGCCGCCGCTGCAGGACCTGCTGGCGAGTGGTCCGTTACAAGTGCGCCATCTGCGCGATGTGCAGATCAACGACCTGCTGGGGCGCGATGCCGTGAAGCTCGACCTCGGAGCCATGGAGCGCGAGCTCAGCGGCCGCTGCGTCCTGATCACGGGCGCCGGCGGCTCGATCGGCTCCGAGCTGGCCCGCCAGGTGGCCCGGTTCCGTCCCCGTCGCATCGTGCTGCTCGAGCGGGCGGAGAGCCCGCTGTACTTCATCCATCGCGAGGTGAGCGAGGCCTGCCCGGGCGCGGAGGTCATCCCGGCGCTCGCCAGCGTCACCAATGCGGATCGGCTGCAGGAAATCTTCGAGACGTGCCGACCGGACTACGTCTTCCACGCCGCCGCCTACAAGCACGTGCCGCTGCTCGAGGCGAACGTGCTCGAAGGCGTGTGGAACAACGTGGTGGGAACGCTGCGCACGGCGCGCTGCGCCGCGCGCAACGGCGTCGGAAAGTTCGTCTTGATCTCGACCGACAAGGCGGTCAACCCCACGAGCATCCTCGGTGCCACGAAACGGGTGGCGGAGCGCATCGTCCTCGAGCTGCCCGCGTACCGGGACGCGGGCACCGATTTCCGCGTCGTGCGCTTCGGGAACGTGCTGGGCTCCGACGGCAGCGTCCTGCCGCTGTTCAACAAGCAGCTGGCGGCGGGGGGACCCCTCACCGTCACGCACCCCGAGGTGAAGCGCTACTTCATGACGATTCCCGAGGCGGTGCAGCTGGTGCTGGCCGCCGCCACGCTCCCCGAAGCGGTGCGGCGCATCGCCATTCTCGAAATGGGACGGCAGGTCCGCATCCTCGATCTCGCCGAGCAGCTGATCCGGCTCTCCGGATTCGTCCCCTACCAGGACATTCACATCAAGTTCGTCGGCCTGCGGCCCGGCGAGAAGCTGCGCGAGGAGCTCGTCGCCGCGGGCGAGCGCACCGTGCCGACCTCGGTGGACAAGATCCGTCTGATCGAGCGCGACGATGGCGACGGTGCGCTGCTGGGACGCGACCTGCGCCGGCTGCTCGCCGTGGCGGCGTCGTGCGACCATCGGCACGTGGCGGGGGCGCTCAGCACTCTCGTGCCGGAGTACCAGCCCGAGCACGCGGTCGCGCTGGTCCCGGCGCTCGTGGACGCGGGCGGCAACGGTGGGTCCCGGACACCCCATGAGAGCCTCGCCTGAGTCCCGCGCCGCAGCCGGGATCGCCGTGACGGCCTCGACCGCCACGCCCGCACCCCTCCTCCCCCGGCGGCGCCGCGCCACGTTCCTCCCCTTCGCGCCGCCCCTCGTCGGGCAGGAGGAGATCGACGAAGTGGTAGACACGCTCCGCTCCGACTGGATCACGACGGGACCCAAGACCCGGCGGTTTGAAACCGAGTTCGCCGCGTACCTCGCGGCGCCCGGGGCCCTGGCGCTCAACTCCTGCACCGCCGCGCTGCATACGGCCCTGGTCACGCTCGGCATCGGTCCCGGTGACGAGGTCGTCACCACGCCGATGACGTTCGCCGCGTCGGTGAACGTCATCGAGCACACCGGCGCGCGACCCGTCCTCGTGGATGTGGAACCGGACACGCTGAACCTCGACCCGCGGCGGCTCGAATCGGCGGTCACGGCCCGGACCAAGGCCCTCCTCCCGGTGCACTACGCCGGCCACCCCGCCGACCTGGACGCCATCCGCGAGGTCGCGGCCGCGCACGGACTCGCCGTGATCGAGGACGCCGCTCATGCGCTGCCCGCCCGCTACAAGGGCCGTCTCATCGGCTCCGGACCGAACCCCGTCGCCTTCAGCTTCTACGCCACCAAGAACCTGACGACCGGCGAGGGCGGCATGCTCACGGCCGAGCCCGCGCTGCTCGACCGGGCCCGAGTCGTGAGCCTGCACGGCATGAGCCGGGATGCGTGGCGTCGCTACGACCAGGGCGGCAGCTGGCACTACGACATCCTGCTTCCCGGCTTCAAGTACAACATGACCGACATCCAGGCGGCGCTCGGACTGCGGCAGCTCGAGAAGCTGGCATCGTTCCAGCGCCGCCGGCGCCAGGTCGTGGCGCGTTATGGCGAGGGCTTCGCCGACCTGGACGCTCTCGAGCTGCCGGTCGAACGCCCCGACGTGGAGCACGCCTGGCACCTGTACGCGCTGCGGCTGCGCCCCGAGACGCTGCGCATCGACCGCGATCGCTTCATCAATGAGCTCGCGGCGCGCCACATCGGGACGTCGGTCCACTTCATCCCGATCCATCTCCATCCTTATTATCGTGACCGCTACGGCTACGCCCCCCAGGACTTCCCCGTCGCGTGGAGCAACTACGGCCGGCTGCTGAGCCTGCCGCTCAATCCGCGGCTCACCGACGACGACGTGAGCGACGTGATCGCGGCCGTGCGCGACGTGGTGCGGGTGAACCGCCGATGAAACCGCTCCGCTTCGCCTGGGTCGGATTCCACGCCGAGGGCGGTCCCGCGTTCGAGGCCCTCATGCAGGCCGGTGCGCCGATTCACGGAGTGATCACCCTCACCCCCGAGCGGCGCGCGCGCCGCTCGGGCGCGATCGACTACGGCCCGCTGTGCGCACGGTACGGCGTGCCGCTGCACGAAATCGTCGATATCAACGGCCCGGACGGCCTCGCCGCGCTCGGCGCCATTCGACCCGACGTCGCGTTCGTGATCGGCTGGAGCCAGATCGTACGCCCGCCGGCCCTCGGGATGGCCCGCATCGGCATGATCGGCGCGCACGCGTCGCACCTGCCGCGCTACCGCGGCAGCGCACCGGTGAATTGGGCGTTGATCAAGGGCGAGACCGAGACCGGCAACTCGCTCATCTGGCTCGCCGAGGGCGTGGACCGGGGAGCCGTGATCGACCAGGTGACCTTCAGCATCACGCCGTACGACACCTGCGCGTCGCTCTACGACCAGGTCGCCACCTCCAATCGCGACATGCTGCTCCACCTGCTGCCGCGCTTGCTCGCCGGCGAGCGGCCGGGCCGGCCCCAGCCCGCGAGCGAGCACCCGGAGCTGCCGCGGCGCCGCCCCGCCGACGGCGTGATCGACTGGTCCCGCCCGAGCCGCGAGGTCTACGATTTCATTCGCGCACTCACGCGCCCCTACCCGGGAGCGTTCAGCTGGCTCGACGGCACGCGCTGGACCGTGTGGCAGGCCGCGCTGCTCCTGAGCGGGAACGGCACCACCGCTCCCGTGGAGCCCGGCACGGTGCTCGGGCCGCTCGTCAGCCCCGTCCCGGAGGCATGCGGCCAAATGGTCGCCTGTGGCGACGAGGCAGACGGCGGCAAGGGCGTCGTTGTGCTGCTCGAGCTGGCGCAGGAGGACGGCACGATCCTGTGGGGCCGGGATTTGAGCGATCGCCTGTGGACCGGACGGACGTGGACCAGTGTCGATGAACACGCACTCACCTAGCCGCGTCCTGGTGATCGCCGCCCACCCCGACGACGAAGTGTTGGGGTGCGGCGGCACGGTCGCGCTGCACGCGCGGGCTGGGAGCGAGGTGTACGCGGCAATCGCCTGCGAGGGAGAGTCGCTCCGCTACGGCCCGGGCGGCATCGGCCAATCGGAGCACATGCAGCGGGCCGCCGAGACCCTCGGGGTGCGCGGAGCCCGGTTGCTCGGCTTTCCCGATCAGCGGCTCGATACCATCACCCTCACGGATATCATCGCGCCGCTGGAGCGGGTCGTCCGCGAGCTGCAACCCGACGTGGTCTATTGCCAGTACGGTGGCGACGTCAATCGCGACCACGAGTTGCTCTTCAAAGCCGCCCTCGTCGCGACGCGACCGACGGAGTATTGCATCGGGGCCGTGTACGCGTTCGACACCGCGAGCAGCACGGAGTGGGCCTTCCCCCGCAGCTTCGTGCCGGATACCTGGGTGGACATCAGCGAGACACTCGAAACCAAGATCGCCGCGATGGCGTGCTACGAAAGCGAGCTGCGCGCCTATCCGCACCCGCGATCGCTCGAGGCATTGCGCAATCGCGCCAAGGCATGGGGGAACCAGAGCTGCATGGAGGCCGCGGAAGTGTTCATGACCGTGCGGCAGATCCACCGCCATGGTCAAACGCCTGCTTGACGTCGCGCTCGCGGCCGTCGGCCTCGCGCTCGTCGCCCCCGTGCTCGCGATCGCGGCACTGGGCATCCGCCTCTCGAGCCCGGGGCCCGTGTTCTACCGGGCGCGCCGCGTGGGGCGCGCCGGCACCTGCTTCACCATGTACAAGCTCCGGACGATGCATCAGCGCCAACCCGGGCAGGCCAGCCGCATCACCGGGCACCACGACCCCCGCGTATTCGCGCTGGGCAGACTGTTGCGTCGGACCAAGATCGACGAGCTGCCGCAGCTTTTCAACGTGCTGCGCGGCGACATGTCGATCGTGGGCCCCCGCCCCGAGGATCCCGACATCGTCGCGCGGCACTACACGCCGCTCTTGCGCGAGACCCTGGCGGTCCGGCCCGGGCTCGCGAGTCCGGGGAGTCTGTATCACTACACGCACGGCGACGCGCTGCTCGCGGGCGGCGACCCCGAGACCGCGTACGTCGAGCGCCTGCTGCCGCTCAAAGTCGCGCTCGACGTCGTGTACGTGCGCCACGCCTCGCTGCCAGTGGACGTGCGGATCATCGGTCGCACGCTGACGACCATCGGGTCCTGCATCGGTGGGCGGAGACGGTTTCGCGACCCTCCCGAGGCTCCCGCAGCCCGAGCCTTGATGGACCTGGAAAGGACGACATGCGATACGAACGCGTAGCGATGCTGGGTGTCGTGGCGACACTGGCGGTGTGGGCGGTCACGTGTAAGGCAGGCGATGGGCCGCCACCTCCTCCGGGGGGACCACCGAGCGTCGACGCGGGTGTCGACATGCGCGCCGAGACTGGGAAGAGCACGTCGTTCAGGGCGCGCGTGACGTTGCCGCAAGGCGCGACCGCCAGCGCGTACCGCTGGACGGTGACGTGGGGCGACGGCGCTGCCGACAGTGGTACCCTCGGCTCGACGGAGCAGGTCGCCGCCAGCCACACCTACGCCGCCGCGGGGCAG
>Ga0209156_10000873_pt1 | contig 25417 bp, 30 predicted proteins | sample GraSoiAngelo_124_FD_185881 | JGI IMG/M metagenome (GOLD analysis project Ga0209156, IMG submission 185881) | Grasslands soil microbial communities from the Angelo Coastal Reserve, California, USA - 14_0927_05_20cm (SPAdes) (version 2) | ecosystem: Environmental > Terrestrial > Soil > Grasslands... | reverse complement strand
CCACGACCTCCGCAACCCGCTACAGACCATAATCAACACGATCCATCTAGCGAAGGAGAGTATGAAAACGGATGAAGTGCCGCCTACAGAGAGACATCTCCGCCTTGAAAGGGCGCTTGATACGATCCGCGAGCAGGCGGACTTCATGAACAAGATCGTCTCCGATCTGCAGGACTACGCGAGACAGACCAGGCCGACGTTCATCGAATATGACATGCAAAGGCTGATCAACGACACGCTCTCCTCAATCCCCATATCCAAGACCGTGGAAGTCTCCTCCACCGTCGAGCCGGGCTTTCCAAAACTGAACGTTGATCCCAGCTTGCTCCGCCGAGCCTTCACCAACATAATCACGAATGCCCTACAGGCAATGCCTGACGGTGGGAAGCTGAGAATAAAGGCCTGGAGGAGCGAGAAGCTCGCGATGGTAAGCTTTCAGGACACGGGGAAGGGCATTGCTGAGGATGTCAAAGCCAAGATCTTCAGCCCACTATTCACCACCAAGGAGAAGGGCGTGGGACTCGGCCTAGCGGTTACCAGGCGCCTGGTTGAATCACATCGCGGCGAGATCAAGGTGACTTCCAAATTGGGAGAGGGGACGACATTCACGGTCGAGATACCGCTCGACCTGAGGAGGTAAGTTCTGTCATGGTAACAAAGAGCATCCTCATCGTCGACGATGACCAGGGAATCCTGAAAAGTTTCAAAGATATTCTGGAGCCGGAGGGCTACCGTGTCGATACCGTCGCGACCGGGGTTGAAGCAGTCGAGAAGTGCAAGGCTCACCCGTACAATCTGGCGATTATTGACATCAAGCTACGGGATGTCGAGGGAACAGACTTGTTAGCTCGGGTCCACGAGATTCTTCCTCGGGCCAGGAAGATCATGATCACCGGGTATCCGTCCTTGGACAATGCGATTGATTCTGTGAACCTGCAAGCGGACGCGTACATCATCAAACCGGTCAACCCTGAAATGTTTCTCCGAGTGGTCGCGGAGAACATGGACAAGCAGCTGGAGGCAGAGAAGATTACCGAGGAGAAAGTGGTTGGCTGGGTAGAGTCTCGATACGATGAGACTAGACGGAACAGGAGTAAGCGCAAGCTTCTAGCTCCCGAGCAACTGCCCAATGCAGAAGAGTAGCGAGACTTATGCCGAGAGAACATTTGACTGGCGAACAATGAATTCAGTGTCTGCTGGAAGTCTGTGGAGGTGACATTATCAACTACGAACAACTCATTGCCATGGAAAGAAGGCCTATGAATCTTCCACCGTAGACGTGCGGACGCATCGGTGGGCTTATGTTCGAGCGTGGGAAAGTTTGAGTGGGAAGATACCCGTGGGAATGGCTAGAGTGGACGAGAAGGGGAGGGTGCTGATACCGCTGGAAGAGCGGTTGAAGGCCGGCCTCCGGCCCGGGGTCGAGCTTGAAGTGACTCAGGAGAAGGAGGGCCTATTTCTCAGGCCTCTGGTGCCGAAGCCAGTGAGAGTAAAGTCCGGCCGAAAGTGGGGCAGAGAAGCTTTCCCGGACGCTGGCGAGGCCACCTTTGGCGGGTAGAGACTGGATACTCGTCGACGTGAACACACTAGCAATATTCCTCGTCGAGGATCATCCCTGACACTCGTTTGTCGCCCGGGAGATGGAAAGAGGTCTGAGCGGCCACTTTATCCCGCTTGTACTGGATGTTGTGCCGATGCGGGCTTACTGGATAATGACGCGCCATTGGGACTGTGACCCCGCTCAGAGCGAGAAGGCCCTCAGACACTTCTTGGACGCTTATCCCATCGTGGAGTACTGTCCGGTGAGCATGAGGGTCTTGCATCAGGCCTTCGACCTGGCCAGAGAACTCCACCACGACCCGTTCGACACGACGTACATAGCCGGAGCGCTGGAATACCAGGCCTCCGGGATTATGACCACGGACACTGATTTCAAGCGTCTCTGCCACTTGAAACATCTCGACTATGTCAATCCCGTTCCCACAAGGGTTCTGGAAAGGTTCGCAGGCTGGAAAACAGGTCGATACAAATCCATGTAGCGATTGGGGGTAGTGATGACAAGCCTGCCTGATTCCTCCCAGGGTGCTGATAGGAGAACCCCCATTCACATTCAGGCGCGGTCTGAGAGATTCTTGCAGGAAATAGTCGACGCTCACGTGCACTTGTCTGAGCGCCGAGACGACGCACTCATCAGGTTCGCGCGGATGAGCGGTCTGAGTTACACCCTGGACGAGCTTCTGGGCGCGATGCGAAGATATGAGATCGCGCGCGGTTTGCTTCTTAGCCCTCCCCTGCAAGGAGGCGTCCCGCTTCCGAACGAGGAAATCATCAGACTATGCAAGAAGAGCGGCGGGATGCTTTCTCCTGTGATTACCGTCGAGCCCACTGCCAAGGAAGTGAAGGCTGCCCTCAAGCTCGCCGAGGACAACAGGAGAGAGGTGAAGGCCTTCAAGATTAGACTAGGCTATGTGAATGCGTCAGCGGAGAGCCCTGTATATGCCCGGCTCTACGACTATGCCGAGTCACAGAAACTCCCGGTGCTCTTCCACACCGGGGACACGGCATTCAGCAATGGCGACCTCTCCCGCTCCCACCCACTCACACTGGACGCGCTGGCCAACAAGAGGGAGGAGCTGACCATAGTCCTCTGCCACTTTGGCAATCCATGGTTCATGGATGTCGCCGAGCTCATCTACAAGCATCCCAACGTCTACACAGACATCTCTGGCCTCATCACACCTAGTGCATATGCTGAGAAGTATGCCGGGTGGCTTGCCCGGATGATCAGTGAAGCCATCTACTATGCTGGCGGTGCGGAGAAGGTCCTCTTCGGAACAGACTACCCGGTGACGAAACACTCCGAAACACTGGCACTGGTGAAGAGGCTGGACATAGACGATGGCGACAAGGAGAAGATTCTCTCGCGCAACGCAAAGCGGGTCTTCCGTCTATGACCGCGCAGGACCATATCACGATCGTGGACGTCCCTGCAAGGAAGAGGAGGGACCTGGAATGGATACTTGAGGAGAGCTTCGAAGGATGGTACCTGATGCACTCGAGAAGGACCCTTCGAGACGTAGAAGTCGTTAGGGCAGCCATGTCATCAGGCAAGCCTGTCGGCCTGGTCATGTTGAAAACGCTGGAGGGGAGCGTTGGCTATGTCTACTACATCGCCGTGGCAAAGGCCGAGAGGAAGAAGGGCATCGCGAAACAGCTCCTAGCAGACGCCCTGCGTCTCTTCAAGGCCTCCAAGATGGAGGAAGTGCTTGCTAGCGTGGAAGAGGACAACAAACCCTCGGAAGCACTCTTCGCCTCAGAAGGATTCACACGGACAAGCTTCGGCCAACTCTCCAGGTTACACGGGAGTCTTCACACGCTCAACATGTACAGAATAATGACAGTCGTTCCAGGCGAGGTCCTGCTACGCAAGGCAATCGTGTGAAGCAACCCATAGCTCGACGGCCCCCGCAGCAAGTTCTCGGACTCATTATCGACGCCTTCTTGGCCCAGCCATACACGGGTAGATGGTATAGCAGAGCCGATTCATTCAACATCGAGTAACGGGAAAAAGCGGCAAGGAAGGATAAATTATTAAATCGTCAGAATACCGAGGGCTACGATTAGCACTCAACCTCTCGAACATAGTGCCGAGAGCAACGAGGATGCTCAGCGAGTGAGCGCCGAGGAGGGGCGCAATGAGAGAAATTCCCAGCAAAAAGGAGGAAAAGAATGAGTCTGAAAATCACCTGGATCGCTCTGTCACTCCTCATTCCAGTTCTCTTGCTGTCGGGAGCAAGCGCAGCCACCCCCACAACGGTTACTGGACCATTCACCACCACCGCGACCAACACCGGGGTTAGGACTGTTGACGGAAATCTCATAGTCACCCAGACGCTCTCGATCACAACCGCGGGAGACTTCGCAGGGACACTTCTGGGATCTGATACAGTAATTCTTCTTTCATCTGGGACCGGGACATTCTTCGGATCGGGCACATTCACTGGGACCGTTCTAGGCAAGTCTGGTACTGTCACAGCCAGCTTCACTGGGACCTTCAAAGGATTTCCAACACTTCCCGTGCTTCAAGGACATACTGTATTCTACAACGGTACAGGCGGACTGTCCAATCTAGAGGCGCAAGGAACGATTCAGGGAGTCCTAAACGTAGGCGGAACATACACGATCCAAGTCCTGTTCACATAGCAAGACCGAACGAAGCTGCCAACCATCAAAACCCCCCTCTTTTTTTGGGAACCACATCGATTTCTTGGTCGATTAGCTCCTACCATGATGGGATCTCGAATGGCCCGTAGAATCTGTCTTTGCATCCATTGAGGCCCGCCAACCGTCTTACGGTTTGTTGTTCGCATTCAGATGGTTCTTCGCATAACAACGGTAGCTGTTCTGCCAGTCGCCAAGGAACGCGATCGTCCCGAATCCAGCCTTCTCGAACACTCTGACTGTTCCGCAGTGCACGTAATTGTGCGGACTGGTTGCGACTCGACTGGTTTTTATTGTGTCATGCTACATCGTACATGTTGGATGGATGTTGAAAGTGGCTCAGACGAAGCTGAATCAGACCGAGTACCAGCTGCTCGCACGGTACGCTGAGGAGCATAAGCTGACCGTCAAGGAAGCGCTGCGGTTAGCTGCCAAGAGGCTGGTGCTGGACGACAAGGTCTACCCGGATGATCCAATATTCAAGAACATTGAGCGGGCCTCCAAACCCGGAAAGAAGACCCGGTGGTCGGTGGATCACGACAAGGTCCTCTATGGCAAGCCTTGATCCACTTTAAGATTATGGGCGCTTTCGCCTTCCAACGACACTTTAACGAATCAGGACTCAACCGTCTTCCCAATGTCCCTCTCTAGCCGGCCCACGTTGTCCCGGTAGAAGATTTCTTCAGCTGGCCGTGAACCCTGGACATCTCGAACTGGTTTCAGAGTCGACGATATTCTCTAGGAGTACTCTAATTTGAAGATGAGGGATGTGCTCATGTTGCTCCAGGTCGCCAGGAAAGCTTACGAGACTATTCGATACGAAAGGTTGAGGTCGGCGACGGAAGCCTGCCTCTGCAGGGTAGATGGAAGTTCTTGAGCGATAATCTTTCCTACATGTGTCCGATCTGTTTCATCAGTCCGACCTGGTCGTAGAAGAGTCGCTCCTCGGTAATCTCCCCCTTATTGTTCCAGGTGGCAACGGTACAAAACTCCACGTGAAAGCTCTTTCCGGTGGGCTGAACTATTCTGCCTTCGGATGTTTTCATCGGCCCTTTCATTGTGCCGTAGAAATCGGCGACAGAGCATGTATGATTCCCCTGCTGGAATAGGATCTTGTACGGCCGATTTATCAGATGGTTGTCTGGAAAAGTTTTGAAGAATTCTACAGCTTCCAAGTCATGGTTATGCCGTCCCCTCGTCGGTTCAGGCTGACCCGGCCAGTATACTGCGACGTCATCAGTATGACGCTTTCTGAAGGTCTCCCACAGAGGACTCTTGGGACCAGCGTTCCAAGCGTCGTCCATGTCTGCATCAGGTTCGTTAGACTTTCTACAACTTGTGACATAGAAGAACGGACGGAAGCTCGGAGTCTTCTTAAGACTATCGAGATCCCGCAGCTGCTAGATCCAGATGGTCTCTGGTAGACCTTTGGAAGTGCGGGTCCCCAGTAACCACTTTGGCCTCTTGGAGTCTGGCCGCTCCCAAGACGAGACCGTCGAAGAGACTCGGAGACCGTAGCCTTCTCCTTCGAGCCTCCTCCGCAAGCTCGAGATAGGCCTTCGACGCGGACGGGGCAAGTTCCGGAGTTATGGGCAGTACATGACACGCTCCTTGCATTGCCGACAGCCTCTCCTTGACCAGTCTCTCAGGAACCCTCTCACGAAAATACTTCCGGGACAGCTCAGCCAGAACCGAGTCTGGAGTGAAGGCCTCATCAGCCGACTCGATGATCCCCCTGACTCGGCCACCTTGTCCGCTTCCGAGAAACAGTTCGACCCAGGCGTAGGAATCGACCAGAATCTTCACCGGTCTTCTCCCCTATCTTCATGCGTGAACGGCCTAACCCTGCCCTTGTCCGCCCCGAAGACACCGGCCAGAATCTTCCTCCGATGACTCTTGATTAGAGCCATGACCGTCTCGTCAATGCTCTTAGCCTTCATCTCCGCCCTCAGGCGCTCCAGATGAGAAAGAGTCTCCCGCGAAATCTTCACCGTGGTGTCGGAACCCAAGAGGTATACCAGTATACTGGTACGCCATTCCAGCTATTTACCTAGCGCTTGCCTGCTGTTTTCGTGGAAACAATTATCCGTTCATGTAGTTGCAAAAAGTCAGAGTGTTGGCAGGAGATTGCGGTTGCTAAGGATTCTCTTGTTGGTGACCGGAGTCCTCTCTGTTGTTCTGCTTGTATCAGCGGAAGGGGTGGGCAGACCTCCGCACCTAGTCTCTTGGAAGCTGCGCTCCCTTAAGCGCGGTGCAGCCCACAACTAATCTTAGAGCAAGGGTTAGCGGGACTATCTCAGTTGTATTGAGCCCGTCACTATTTGCTTTTCCGGCCTTGAGCTCCGGTCTGCTTTTCGATGCTGCGAAGGTTGACCTCGCGGACCAATGCTTCTGTGATGAAATCGAGCGAGTCAATCTTCTCCTGCATCAGAACATCGGTAATCTTCAGCGGATGCTCGGGAAGAAGCTGGCTGTCGGTTGAGGCAACGAAGTGCTCCCAGTTAATTCCAACATCGAGCACCGTGTCCCCCAGCTCCTCGTCGGTCAGCATCGCGGTCTTAGCCTCATCGACGAACCTCTGAAACTCTTCGTCAGGGACTTCTAGATCTTCCACTGTCCGAATAGGCCTGGGAGTTGTTCCCTCAAGCTCGTGAGCTAGAACATACCCGAGAAACGTGAAGTTCTCGATCTCCGTAAAATGCTTCATCCGTACTTCTAGAGGAGTATCACCTGTCGGATTTGAGTCGGGAAATTCCGAGATCTGGGGAGCGCCTGTCTGCTCGTCAATGAATCGGTAAACTCTTGACAGTTTTAGCTGGTTCGGCATCCTAACTTCTGTACTCGAAGTCTCTTGTTCAGTCCAGGACTCTCTTTGCTTAGTATCCGAGGCCATGATTCAATCCACCGTAATTGCGCCTCGAGCATTCATTTCAGATTTGTAACCCACGCTTCGATTCGACTGTACTCATCCTCTAAGCCCCGATCCACCAGTTATCGCGCCGAACTTCCCCTGATCCGGTGAGGAAACGCGGCCGCACGAGTTTTCCCCGCTCTTCCCCCTTGACCGCTTATCGAGTGCATGCATTGGTGTCCCAGTACTCTCGGATGGTCTCTTGCCACTTACTAGATCGCTTGAGGACTTGCTTCTTCCAGGCCGCTGAATATGCCGGAATGGTCTACCACCTCTGGACCTCAGTACTCCACGAGCACCAGGATAACAGGAATATTGCTGAGGAGACGCTGCTCAAAGTTCTAAAATCGTTCCAGTCACGCCCTGCTGCAGGCTACATCAGCTAACTGATATTCCGATCTGAGTATTGTGAGGCCGGACTAGGCTCCTCAGCCAACCACTATCAAACGACGCCGCGAGTGCTGCACAGCCGTTAGTGGGCCGATCGTTAGGCAAGATTAATCTGATTCTATTCGCGAACGTCTATCCCTGATCTGAAAAAAATGAACGGAAGAAGACTCGGCCCAACGCCGCTATGCAACAAGTCTCGTGAGTTTTCCCGGTCTCCCGGTGGGAATCACGGAAGCGGCTGTTCTTCTGGTTCTGACTCTTCGCGTTTCTCTGGAATCGCCTAGGGCGTGACTTGGGTTTGCCCGGAGGGCGGTCGTCTCGTGAATGATGATGACGCTGGGAAGCGCCGCAAGCAGAAAGGGGTGGAGGCTATCTTCAGTTCACCCGACGAATCCGAAGATGACCAGGCGTCGACTCTCGTGCCTATCAGGAGGAAGAATGGAACTCCTGGTTCTGTGAAGATGCTCATTTCCCTGCTGGGTATCTTCGTCCTCTTCTCGATCTACTGAATGCTTAGCTCGTACGAGCAGGACGTTTACTTTAGAAGCTATGTCTCCGGCATATTTTCCCACTATTTCCCGCCTGTCACGCTGCTCGCCATCGGCTCGACCGGACTTTGTCTCAGTATCGCCTGGGCGACCGCCATCCACTTCCAAGATCAAAGAAAGCGAAGCAATCCTGTTTGAGAGATCGCGTCGAAATATCCGAATAATCTGCCGTAGACGGGATTCTAGAACCAGGCGACGAAGACGTCCGAGCCATGCGGCTGGCTGAAGGTGCCATCGGCACAATAGTCATACGTGGTACCTGGCGAAGATGTCCCAGCTATTATAAGGGGTTGACCGGTAGATGATGGAGGGCTGGCTGAGAGAAATAGGATGTATCCTCCTGAGATGGAGGCACAGTTTACGCTGATGCTAGACCCGTGGCCGATCAGGTAGATGTTGTACAGGTCACTATTGGACCGCCTCCCGAGGACTGGAAGATTGTGGAGAATGTGGTGGTTGAGAAGCTGCTGGGGTTGGAAGTAATTGCGCTATCAGCACAGTTTGATGAAAGAGTTCCGAGAAATCCTGCGGTAGTACTCGGCCCTTTGAGCTGGTGATGGAACATCTCCGATGCGGAGTAGACAGTGACTGCTAGGAGGAGCATGGCGAGGATAAGCGGAGCCCCGTATCGTCTATTTATCCTCAAACCATCTCTCACCAGACTTTTGTCTCGGGCTTGATTGAAAGACCTTGGGCATAGAAGGCTATCGAACACATTTGACTCCATTGGAATAGCCACGCTATCGGGAGTAGAATGGTCGCAGAGCAGGGTATGATACCGCTTATGAGCGGCTCACGCGGAATTGTTCTAGGGATCGAAAAATGCTGGATATTTGTAGTCCCAATCCCCCAACAATCGCGCTCATTCTTGCTACTACGTTCATGTGGTGGGGATTCGCCAACCACAGCCTTCCTGCAATAACCGTCGGGGGCGTCTTCGCGGCGATGGGGATTGGATTCCAAGTCGTCTACCTACGGTACCGGTACGGCAGAGCAGTGAGCAGACGCAGTAGATTAGAACCCTAGAGATTCTATAAGGGTCCTACCAGGGAACCGGATGGGAACGGGCATTCTCTCACTGTATACCTCGACTAGCTTCTCTATAGGCGAGGGACTCTGGGGCGAGGACTCTTGCTCCACGTCGTATGCTTCGCCGGACTCTCCTGTATCAGGATACCTTCGGTTCGGGATCATGTCCTATTGCATCACCACCGACTCTCGGTACTGGGAGGGGAAGTTTACCTTCACCGGGCGCTCTTCAAACAGAGACTCCCTCGCCGCTTCAAGGCATGAGACTACTTGCGCGCCCAGCAACCCGCTGTTGTCGTTGTAGAAGATTTGCGAGAGCCTGTTGCGACTAACACAATTCGCAAAGTGACGAATTTCTTCTCTCAAAGTATTGCTTGGGATTATTGGCATATTCACTATTCTCTCTCCGTGCCGGAGAATCACCTTCTGATCTAGACAGTCTAGATTCGCGGACCCTTCCTCGGCCACAACCTTCAGTTTTCTGCGTTCCCAAGGATCGAGCAAGCTTAGTTCGATATCAGCGCAAAGGCCATCCTCGTATTCGCACGTGATGAAAGCAACCTCTTCATTGTTCCCGTTCCTATATCCCCTCGCTGTACAAGAAATCTTGGCGGGCCATTGACCCGTGAGGCAGTTCGCGATGTCGAAGGGATGTGGCGCCAGTTCGTTTATGACTTCTCCATGAGATTGTGGAGGTAGGATGGCCGTCCATTCCAGCTCTAGATAGTAGGGCTCCCCGAGTACCCTCGGCTCCAGTGCGCTCTTCAGCGCTCTGAGTCCATTGTTGAACCGGTGAAGATGCCCTGTAGACAGGACAATTCTCTCCGCGTTGGCCTGCTCGACGAGCTGGTATGCTTCTCTGGAGTTGAGAGTGATGGGCTTCTCTACCAAAACGTTCTTTCCTGCCTTGATGAAGGCCGACGCTATTTCGAAATGGGTCGAGGTTGGTGTGCAAATGTGAACGGCTGAGAGGTCCGGGTCTGAGAGGAGACTCTGATAATCCACCCTGTAGTCCGACGGTCCCAACTCCTGCTCGCAGCTTGCTAGGGCGGTAGGAGAATTGTCAACAACTGAGTGAAGATTGACCGTTCGACTCTGACGGGAGAGTGTCTGGATCTCTCTGACGACTCTCCTTCCCCAGTTGCCTGCGCCAATGACTGCAATGCTTACGGTTGTCGTCAGGATCCCGCTTCTAGAATAACCCAACGCCTAGATGCGGGAGGTTCCCGGCCTGGGGTATCCACAAACTACGATCCTCGATACTCCCTGAGTCTTCGTGGGATCTGCCCGTCGAGCCAGGAATTATGAGGGTTCTGATCCGCTCTTGGAGGGTGGCGCTCCTGGCTCTCGCTATTCCGTTTGCGTCGTTGGGTATGGCACGCTCAAGCAAATGTATGTGTTTGACTGAGTCCTTGGAATCGCGCATGGTCCTGGCGTGCGCACTGATGTGACGAGTCTTGCATATTCAATGTCGCCGACTGTTCCTAGATAATTGAGTCCCTACTGGGTCTACAGAATCAAGTCCAATTGGCTGATGAGAAGAGCTAGGATTGCACGAATGAATGAGAGAGAAAAGCGTCATGGGTGAAAGTACCCGAGAAGCTCGGCCGAGCGAGTCGCGATAGTAACTGTCGTCCGCCTTTGTTGCGGAAAAAGTTACTGGGCTTTCTGGAGCCGGGTGAAGCTCGACTATTATTGCGAGCTTGATATCGATCTCATCAATTGTATGGGCATGGCCTCGCGGGTAGATCCAAGTGATGCTGAAGAGGATGAGTTTCTCGGTGAGCGCTACTTGACGAAAGATGGCAAGATCAGGCTGGTTCTCTTAACCAAATCCTCAAGGCTGGTCTCTTGGACGGCAGAGTACGTAAAGACTGGACAGGCACTGGAACCGATAGTACAGAAAGCGTTTCTGAAAACCTTCCTTCAGCTGATTTCTATGGGCGCGATAGTGAAAGAATGAAGACGCTGTCAAGGGAACCGATAGATGATGTCTGATCCTGATCTGCCTCCCTCAAACATTGGCGCCCTAATGGTCGCCCTGTTAGATCCGATTGTTAGGCGATACTCAGAGAGAGGAGCAAGACTATGGCCCGGGTCCCTTTGAGCACTTGTCGTGGACGGGCTCCAGCTTTCCCGCCCTATCAGCATATCTGAGGTGTCACGTTTCTCCGTCGAGTATCGACATGTAGCAAGACTGGCATATCATGACCGGATTAGCGGGTGTGCCAGGCGTGGGGCTAGTGCTTCCTGAACAGGCGAGTTCTGGTCTACCCATTCGGGAATAATTACAGCTCTCAACAGTTCCTGTATCGTGATGTATCTTCTCGCGGCCTCTAATTGGAGAACCTGATACGCCTCGTCTCTCAGTGACATTATGAACTTGGGCATGGCCTCCTCCTGTTTGCAGATTCCGAGTAATAACTGTAGTCTACTCTTGTCCCGAAAAATGGTTAGGATTTTCGCACGATCCGTCCTTCAGTTGCGCTTTGAGTATTCATTTCTGATCTGCAACCCGCGCCTTGACCAGACGGTACTCGTTATCGGGAAACCTTGTGCAATAGTGTGAACCGGCTCTGGATCTGCCTTCTTCTGGATACAGAATAATATTCGAGTTCAGTGCAACAGGTAGGACTCAGGCAGAGGCTGGCTCAACCGTGAAATAATTTATCCCAATGTGACATCGCATCAAAGGAACATGACAGAACATAGGAGACAATCGGTATACTACGTGGTATTCGTCGTAACGAAATACAAGACCTTCGAAGAGGCTAGAGCAAGGGCGCCTGAACAGATCGCGGCTCATCTTGCCCGTTCGAAAGAGTTGCATCAGGAGGGGACTCTTCTGATGTCCGGGGCTTTCCTGAACAATCCTGAAGAGCCGCTGAGCACGATGGCTGTTCTGTCCTCGCGTGCAGCCGCAGAAGAGTACATCCATGGCGATCCATTTTTCATAAACGGGATGATCAGCAAGTGGTACGTCCGGGAATGGGCCAACATGTTTGCCTAGTAAACGGTTCCCGAACTAGGAAACTGTCTTTTATCTAAAAGGCGTTCGAAGTAAAATTATATATACTTACCCGCCGTGGCAAGTATAGGCGCGTTTACTTGGCTGACGAAGTCGCCGATATGCGGAGAGAGTTCCGGGAGGAGATCCGGTCGCTGAAAGACGAATTACGACGCCAAGTCTCCCAGGCTCTCAAGAACTCTGGATCCGGCTCAATCAGGGTCGATCTTCAGAAGGATGATGTGGCTCAGGCAGAACCATCCTTCGTCGTCGTGAAGGACCTTGTCAGACAGATCCGCGAGGACGTGAAGTCAAGCCTGGCCACGCGGGGAGAGATTGCGGTAGACGAACTTGTTGACAGCATGCCAGAGACTACGGCAGCTGACCTGTTGAAATCTCTAGCGAACACTGACCGGCTGAAGATGGTCAAGATGCTCTATTCAACAAGGAAGACTTTCTCCGACTTCAAGACGGCCACGGGCCTCGAGGCGGCCTCGGTCAACAATCACTTGAAGAGCCTGCTGAACATGGGGCTGGTCTCCCACAGCGATGAGGGAGGCTACGAGATGACCAAGAGGGGACGAATGCTCACCAGGACTCTGGCGCTTATGAGTGAAGCACTCGGAGGAGAACAAGTTGATTGAGATAGGGCGCGACACTGGAATGTCACGCGCCATAAGGCGAATCGCGATCACGCTGACCGGGTTGTCAGCGCTTCTCGCTCTGGTTTGGCTCATCAGGCAACCCCTCGGAATCCAACAGTACTCGGTCATCATGCTCCTCACTGGTTTCGGACTGTATTTCCTAGGCCGGATCCTCCGCACAGAGACCAGCTCAGGAGCGGGCAGAGCACTTGGCAGTATTCTCTGGAACCTCGCGGCCACATTTGTCGCGATCATAGTGTCGATCTGGATACTAAGCTGGGTGGCGTCCTTACAGTCAGACGTCTTTCCAGGTCTCATTTCCAGCCGGGTCCCTGACCTCGCCGTTGGCGCAATCGCAACCGGTCTAGGAGCGTTCGCAGTTCAGAGGCTCGGTCTAGCTCGAAAGTGGGGAGCGAAACCGTTCATCGTCCCGGAAGGCAGGGGACCCACCATGGAAGGAACCAGATTGGCCGTGAAGCAGGACACTCTGGGGATGCCGATCAGGCGCGGGGGACGAACAATCGGCTGCGTACTACTGGGCGAGGTCTCAAGCTCGTTCAAGACCCCGATGGGAATGGTGAGCGCATCGCTGCCAGGTCCAGTCACGACAGTAGGGGTCCCATTCCAGGGAAGAGCACTATCCAGAGACGAGGCGGTCCAGATGTCGGGGAAATCGCCAAACCAGCTCGATGAAGAGGCAATATCGCGGGCACAGGATGTTGATGTCGGCCGGATAAGGATCCGCGATGGCTGCATGGGCGATCGGTGGAAGATTGGTCCTCTCATCTTCGACTGGGACGGAGACGGCGAGCACCATCCAAGAGAGAGATGGTTGGCCAAGGGAACTGGGAGCGCGTACGTCACTACGAACGGCCACCAAGCAACCGCAAAATGGAACGGAAGCAGCCTCTCTGTAGGCGACGGATCGATGGAGCTCGCGGCCGGCTCAGACAGCTTCTCCTACTCTCCCACAGAAGTGAAGACCGCATCGCCACTCCACACGCTCCGCGTCACCCAGGACAAGATCACACTCGACATTCGAAGATTCACACTCAAGGTTTCAGGAGATACCGTCGTCCTCAGAACCGAGGAGAAGACCAGCAGAACAGAATCGAAGCCACTCGCCAACGACCTACGATCTCTACTCACCGAGACGGCCAAGAAACAGGTGAGAGATGTGATGGAAGGAAACCCGATCGACATCAGCGAGATGCTGAACACTACAGAGGAGGCACTAGCGAAATATGATTGAGGAAGTTCCCATGATCACCGAATCAAGACAAGTTGAGAAGGGATTCATGAAAGCGATTGTCCGCGATCGATATGGATCACCGGACGTTCTCCAGCTGAAGGAGGTGGGGAAGCCTGCTCCGAGCGATGTTCGTGGGGTATTGGTAAAGATCTACGCGTCCTCCGTTAATCCTGCAGACCGGTATGATGTGAGAGGACCGCCCTTCCTGATACGGCTTGTACTGCCCCTGTTTCGAATGGGTATGGGCTTGCGCCGGCCAAAAGAAGCCGGAGTCGGCAGCGACTTCGCTGGAAGGGTGGAAGCAGTTCGCAGTAATGTGACTCAGTTCAAACCAGGGGACGAAGTATACGGTGTGTGCAACGCCGGCTACGCCGAGTACGGAACTGCTCGAGAGAACAGAATAGCTCTGAAACCAGCGAATCGCTCCTTCGAGGAATCCGCCGCCGTTCCTATAGCCGGACTCACCGCATTACAAGCTCTCCGCAACCACGGACACATCAAACCTGGACAGAAGGTGCTGGTCAATGGCGCGGGAGGTGGAGTAGGAACCTTTGCGGTCCAGATTGCCAAGTCATTCGAAACCGAAGTCACCGCGGTGACCAACACGAAGAATCTCGACATGGTCCGATCCCTCGGCGCAGACCATGTCATTGATTATACCGAGGAAGACTTCACGAAGAATGGACAACGTTACGATCTGATCTGTGACATCGCCTCGAGTCATTCGATCTCCGACTACAAGCGCATAATGCATCCCGACGCGACCTGTGTGATCGTCGGATGGCGAGACAAGATCATCATGCGTCTGCTCTATTTTGCGATACGAGGACGACTCTCTAGGGGAGATAAGAAATTCGTGTTCTTCATCGCAAAACCAAACCAGGAAGACCTCGTCTCACTGAAGGAGCTTATGGAAGCAGGAAAGATCGTGCCCGTAATCGATAGACGCTACCGGTTGAGCGAGACTGCCCAGGCAATCCGGTACCTTGAGGATGGACGAAACACGCGGAAAAGTGATCATCACCGTGGATAATAATGATCACAATCCGGCCCCGTCAGGCTCGTACATTTCGTCCAGGAGCGAGCTGCGATGATTCTTGTCGTCGGCGGCCTAAACGGCTTCATAGGCTCGAACACGACAGAGGCCCTAGTCGACCAGGGCTACGACTGCGTAGTTACCCGGCATGAGAGCACTGAGATTCCGCGGTTCCTCCAGAAGCAGATTGACGATCATCGTGTGGTCATTGAGCCCGCCGACGCGACCTCGACCGAGGACCTACGAAAGATCGGCGAGAAGCACGGTATCGATGGCATCGTCAACGTCGGGGGAGGCTTCAAGGCCAACAGCCCCGTACCCGGTCTCCAGGGATACTTCGACATGCTCACGGCAACCTTCCAAGTCGCAGTGGAATGGAAAGTCAAACGGGTAACATTCTCGAGCACAGGCGGAATGTACCTCGGGGTTCAGGGACAAGCAGATGAGGAGCATCCCCTCCTCCTCCAGAGTCCCTTCCCGATCCTCGCGTATCAGAAGATTGTCGAAGTGGCCGCTGGCGAGTTCGCAAAGAAGACCGGCATCAGCACCATATGCGTTCGACTAATGGGAATGTACGGCCCATTTGACGGCGCACAACTCGGCCTTGCGCCACGATTGGTTCATGCGGCTGTAGGCGGAAGAGCGCCGAACCTGGAGAACGTGTTTTTCGGCAACGCAGACGATGCGATAGACCTGTGCTACATCAAGGACATGGCCCGAGCCATCGCACTACTCCAGACCGCAGAAGAGCTCCAGTACGACGTCTACAACATAGCCTCGGGCAAACCCACTCCGAACAAAGAACTCGTGGAAGCTGTCAAGAGGGTGGTCCCAGACTTCACAGTCGACCTTCCCCGGGGACATTTTCCCTTTCCGCCGTTACCTCTCGTCGAGACCAAGCGGTTACAATCGGACACTGGCTTCTCACCCAAGTTCGACACTCGTTCGGCCATCCAGGACTATGTCAACTGGCTCAAAGCCGGGAACCCGAAGTAGAGCCGAATATCTCTGGGTCCGCTATCCCTTCCAGGGCGGGAGTTCCAGTGCACGCTCATAGGCCGAGCGGCTATGCACCGGCTCATGGTCGCAGTGGGAAATGATAACTTGCTCAAATGGAAGCTTGAGCAATTCTCTCAACGCTGGCAACGCCCGCTTCTCGTGCCACGGAGAAGACCAGACTAGGAGCTTGCCACCCCGTTCCGTTAGCGCGTCGCCAAAGACTATCACCCGTTGCTCCGGCAGCCAGACGGGCGTCTCTAGGCGCCCTCTTCCATCGTAAAGCGCGACAAGGCCTCCCGGAAGCACTCTGTCCGGTTCGAGTATCTCTAGCGCTGTCTTGGGCACGTCGTCGGGCCAGAAGAGCCTCGGACCGAACGGACGGACCTTGTAGCGACGGACAAACTCCTCAACGTCCCGCACATGGTCAGGAATCAGGACAGCAGCCAACGTCGGCGGCCGAGCGTCGAGACGTTTCCACAGTTCCTCAGCGCCAGTTTTCGGTACGAGCGGGTCAAGCACCAGCCTCTCGCCGCCCGATTCGACAAAGGTCGACGTCACAACCGGCTGCCAGTCGTCCCCGGGCTTCCAGTGATGATGCTCCGCACGCCAGATCCACAACCCCTTCGCCACATCACGAAATTCGACCCTACTGGTCACAGATTGCATGACATGCTCTACGATCACTCATCGAGTTAAGACTTGTTGAAAGGAGGATCCCTGACCTTGTCGACCGGCCGCTATTCGATTGGATCTGCCCGGCGGTTGCTGGGGTTCTTGTTTAAATCCCCAAAACACCGTGTCGATTCCATTGTGACCGAGACTCAGACCGAACAGAAACAAGCACCAAGCCTCGACGTGGACATTCTTCGCTCAATCGGGAATACTCCCATGTTTCGGCTCCGGAAAATGGCCGGACCGGACAGGGCTGAAGTCTGGGTGAAATGGGAAGGAGCCAACCCAACCGGTAGCATGAAGGATCGAATGGCCCTCTCGATGGTTGAGGGAGCCGAGAAGAGAGGTCAACTAAAACCCGGAGGAAGCGTGGTCGAGTATACTGGCGGAAGCACCGGCAGCTCGCTGGCAATGGTCTGCGCTGCAAAGGGCTACCGTTCACACTTCGTCTCTTCTGACGCGTTCGCCGAGGAGAAGCTCGCCACTATGAGGGCGCTCGGCGCCACCGTCGACATAGTTCCCAGCGTTGATCGAAAGATCACGCCCGAGCTGATCCAGGAGATGATAGCCAGGGCTAGAGAATTGTCCAAGCAGCCAAACACATTCTGGACAGACCAGTTCAACAACACAGACAACAAGAACGGCTATCACAAGATGGGCGAGGAGATAGCGCACCGCCTCAACGGCTTCGACGCATTCGTAATGTCCGTCGGAACAGGAGGCTGCTTCTCAGGAAACAGTGAAGTCATCAAAGAACAACTGAACAACGTCAAATGCGTGGCCGTGGAGCCCGCCTCATCACGACACCTGTCAAAAGGACCACTCGGCGGCCATCGAATCGAAGGGATAGGACCGGGATTCGTGCCGAGAATAATGAGGATGGACCTTCTCGACAGGATCATATCCGTCAGCGACGAAGACGCGTACAGTACTGCTCGCCATCTCGCAAAGACCGAGGGAGTCTTTGGAGGAATATCGAGTGGAGCAAACGTGTACGCAGCGCTGCAAATGGCCCGTGAACTCGGGCCTGGACATAGAGTCGTAACGGTGATCGTGGACTCTGGTCTAAGATATCTTAACGGAGACCTATTCCGCTAGCCTCTCATTGTTGTCTAGAGGACATGTTGAAAATCTGTGTGAGATATGAAGAGAATAGAGAAAAGGGTTTGGGGGTTTTCGGACCCCCTTCTTTCTATAGTGCCGATAGGTTTTCCGTGACGGGTGCTGTCGAGAGAGCAGTGTTCAATTGTGAAAGTTCTGCCCGGAGAGCCGTTGCTTGGCTCGGGGTCGCGGTCAGGAGCGCCGTAGTGATTTGAGTGATACGGCTCTGAATGTCTGACTGTGTTGTGACCCAGCCGTCGAGCCGTTGCACAGTGTTCCCATTCGAGTCGGCTATTGCAAGCTGCACAACTTGGACGACCTGTCCCTGTGGCTGGTGGAGTGTCGTTGAGATGGAGAGTGTCGTTCCTGCCGTTGCGGTGGCGAGGGCTTGCGTGCCTTGGACTGTTCCGTCATAGCTTTGGAAGATCGCTTCTAGCGTCCCTGACCGGTCAGCTGTCCCGCTCTCGTCTGTTACGATATCGTGGCTGTTGTTGCCGTTGCTGCCGTCTCCCATGTGCATATGGCCCGGCTGCGCATAGTGCACTTGGACGTTGACCTGGTATGTCTCCGCAGATTGTGTATTGTACACTATGACGTCCCATGTTCCCATCGACTGGCCACGGTTGTTGTAGGATGCGATTACCGATGCTCCGGACACGCTGAATGAGATGCTCCTGCTTCCGGCCGTCGAGTAGACTCCGTTGAGACCAACCACGCCTCCGGGGAGTGGCGTCCTTACAACTCTGGTGTCGTTCGGCGCGTAAAGCCGAACGTTCCATCCATGTTCACTGCTGGGGTTCTGCCAGGAGACTGTGACGTTGAAGTACTGTGCCCCCGTGAATGTGGGGAAGTTATTGTCGACGGGCGTGCTGGCCAGTGGGACCTCAAGGCCCAGCGCTTCGAAGGCTTTCAGATTGTATGCTTGTATTCCACGGTTCTCAACTGTTACAGTTCCGGCCTTGAAAGAGCCTTTCAGCGCAGCACCTACCGCTTTAGCAGTGTTGACATGTCCAGCGCCAGCCTGGAAGGGCAGATAGCCTGCCATCGGGTCCGCGGTCGCTGTCAATGTCGATTTTACCTGGTCAGGCGTGAGCGTCGGTTTTGCCGAGAGCAGTACTGCAACTGCTCCGGCGGTGAGTGGTGATGCGGCGCTTGTTCCTCCGAATGTCGTGTAGTACGGAATGTATGCCGGTATTATGTTGCCCGCGTCCTGAGCCGTGTTCAGCGAATTGTCCGTTCCACCTGTCAATGCTTTCGCGGCGATGACGTTCTCGCCCGGTGCCACGATCGAAGGCCAGCGCGAAGAGTCTGTTGCGAACCCTCGGGACGAGAATCCGGTAAGACCCTTGCTGATCTGGCTGGCTCCGACGCCTATGACCCAGGGCTGAACTGCGTAGCCGCTGATCGTTGCGTCAGCGTTGCCGCTGTTTCCTGCGCTGAAAAGCACTGTTATCCCTGCGTCGTGCATGGCTTTGGTCGCGACGTTGATGGGGTCAGCCGTTGTAAAGCAGGAATCACAGCTGCTTGCGGGTCCCCAGCTGTTGCTGTTGATTCGTATGTTGTACTGGACACGGTGCGCGAGGATGTACTCGAAGCTTGTTATGATGAAGAATATCGCTATCGTGTCGCCTGCGCCTAGTCCTATTATGTTGGCTTGTGGTGCGACTCCCATGTAGACATGGTTGCTCCCGTCTCCTGTCCCTGCAGCGCTGCTGCTCGTCCCGGTGCCGTGTCCGCCCGTGGTGTCGGTGTCAGGCTGGTTCTCAAGATAGATCTCGTCACCGCAGGGTCCGGGGAAGACGAGTTCACACGCGCTGAGAACTTTGACGTTCTGTATTACCCGGTACGGGAATCTTGACTGGCCGTCTGGGAAGCTGTATCCTAGGCTCGGATTGGTAGCGTCGACTCCCGAGTCGACTATTGCGACTCCTACGCCTTGTCCCTGGTATCCTTGGGCCCATGCTGGCCTGACGTTCATCGTGTCGACCCACCAAGAGTTGCTGACCGGCACCGTTCCGTAGTCGTGGTTGGTTGTCGTGACCTGTGAGTAGTAGGCTTGTGGCGTATCATTCCAGAGGGAGACAATCCCCCGCTGACTAGCGATTGCCAGGGCCTGGCTTGGTGTTCCCACCACCAGGGCCATTGGTAGTTGATGCAGTACAAACAGAGCCGCAAGTCCCAGGCCGTTGAGGAATGACTTGTCGGAAGCGGTGGGCGGATGGTCGTATGTTACGACGAATTTTACCTGAGATGCTCCACTGTTGATCGCGTTTGCAAGGTCAGGATCGATGAATGCTGCGGATGCTGCCCTCGCGGGATAAAACGCTCCGGAGTAAAGAGGTGTTGAGAGTATTATCAGAGCCGATAGTATTGCTAGGCGTTGAATTCTGTTCATACAGGGCTGCAGTCTGATCCAGAATAAATAGAATGTTCTTACCGGCAATAATTTCGAGACCCGAGAATATCGCACTTCGATAATATCGGAGTCCGGAATATTCTTGTTCGTAATCGTCTTTCCACAGTTTCACGAGGTGACGGCCGTGATTAGGACGTGATAGCCGCTTGATTGTGAGCCGAATCCGATGTTCAATAGCTCAACCCAGTATTTACCGCAACTCGACGGTGTAAAACTCCACACATCCATGTTGGAGGAGGGATAGAGGCTAGCTATGTGGAGGATGGGCGTCGGGAACGGATCCTGCGTGACCCGAATCCGATAACCAGGCCCTGTGAGTAGAATGAAGCTGAACCGATAGGTGACCCCCGCGTCCAGATACGGATGGCGCTCGGAATCTAGAATGACGGCCCCTGTCCAGTCCAGCGGAACAGCTTCTGCCTTGGCGCACGAGTCGAGGGTGGAGAGGCTGTAGTATCCCACTGCCGCAACACTCAAGGCCAGAGTCGTGGAGATGAAGACGGTTGCTAGAACATAGACCTGAAAGCGTCTCCTCCGAAGTATCGGGTTTACGATGATAGATAGGTAGATGGCCACCCCGACTGCTAGCAGAACCGGGAGATAGTGGAGGGCTTGCGTCTGGTGGAGCAGAGCCGAGCCGAGGAACGCCGCAGAGATGGAAAGGAGGAAGAGCTTGAAGGCTGTGTTGAGCTTCCAAAGCTCCAAGCTTTACGCGAGGCTCTCCAGTCGTATACTGCGCGAGATAGCCATGAGGATGGTCCCGCACCCTGTGAGCTCCAGTCCCATCACTCCAAAATCCGTGTCAAGATTGACAACAGCGACAGCGAAGACCACGAACGCCAGACCATAACACGCGTAGCTGATAACGTGGAAGATACGAACAGTGCTCTGCACCTTCTTCTCTCTGATCTCGCCTCCCACTCTCCGCAGCGCGATCATACGGCTCGTGGCGTTAAGGATCGTGCCAATGTCCATAGCTCCGAGGGCAATGACGACGAAGTCAGTGATCAGGTAGTAGCCCAGAAAGGCGAGCGAGGCCGCCGCCGCCACGAAAAATACAACACTCAGCGCATCGTAAAACCTGACAGTGCTGGCGGAAGCGCTTCCCAGAGGGCTACCGGATGCTTCTCCCTCTGGCCCGGAAAGAGTCCCGCTCATTCAGCCATCCCTTTCTGCAACTACAGGTTCGAACCAAATTAACCTTGCTGAAGAGACGATATCGGAAAACATCCACGGATTCCCGATAACCATTTCCCCATCATGGCCTTCGCATTGGATTGAGCGAAAACCAGAGCATCGAATGAAGGCACATGGGAGCCTTGCACACCATCAACCGGGATGCTTAATTTGAGGAATGAGAAGATACTAGCAGGAGTCTTCGGGGACCCATTCAAGACGCACGGTGGCAAGATCTGTTGAGCTCAAGTGAAACTATGACTGTTATAGACTATGCCCTGCTCTGCGCAAGAGCCCCATATCCACCGCGAAGCCTCCATCCGCGAAGAATGACGGAATGGGTGAATAGGAAATGATCTGCCGCTCCCTCGGCAAGAGAGATGAAAAACTGAGAAGACAGGCGGCCAGGAAGAGGAATCATTGGAAAAAGATCGGACTGGCCCTTCTGGTCCTTGCCGCCTTCATAGGAATCGTAGCAGCTGGAAACTGGTACAACTCGAATCATCAAAGGCAGCCTTACGTTGGTCCTAGACCTACTAACTACCAAGAAGGTGTACTGGTCAACCAGACAACAACGTTCATCTTCGACAATGAATGGAACTTCCTCCTCAGAGCGGGCAAGAACGTAACCATAACAGTGGCATTCAAGGACGGAGTCGGCGCGGACGTGGCCTTCAGCATGAACGGTCCGCCATACGGTGATCTCGTAACTCCATACCCATTCTCGGCACGGCTCACATCCACAAACCCGACGAGTACGTGGAGCGGAGTTGTTCAGACGGAGGGAAGCTACCGGATTGAGCTAGCAAACATCAGCGACGAGAATCATCCCGTAACCCTTCAAGTCTTCGTAGAGGCAGTCTAAAGAGACCTGCATACTTCAATTTTTTCAGAAGTAGACTCCGTTCTGGTGCAGCCGAGATATTCTGTGCCATGGTAGGTAATAATTCCGTTGGGAATAGAACCGTTCCGTGTCAAGCTGTAAGTCTCCGGCTTGCCAGAGTCTGCTGAAGATCGCCAACTGTTAAATATCTTCTCGCGGGAAGAAAAAGTTCGGTTTTTGAATTGACGTTTCAGAAAATAGTCATCGCAATAGCAGTACTAGTATTAGCTGTCTCAATCAACCTGTCAGTCGCCGCCACCACCCTTCCAACGACTTCTAATAACGGTCGCTCAACGCTCAATGGAAGTGCCCCCACCTGGGCTAACAATAACAACTACAAGAGCCCCGCTGACCCGGCGAGCTATGTAGGTTTCCGCGTCTACTTGGGCTGGAGCAACCCGTCACAGGTAGAGGCCCTCGCTCAGGCAGTATCCAATCCCAAGAGCGCCTCCTATGGACAGTACCTCACGCCTTCACAATTCCACCAACAGTTTGCCCCGTCCCAGTCGCAGGTAGGAGCCGTCCAGTCCTGGCTGCGCAGCCAAGGATTCTCTGTAGAATACACTCCCTCAAACAATCTCTACGTCTCTGCCGAAGGAACCGTAGCCCAGGCGCAGGCAGCGTTCGGAACCAGCTTTGGACTCTACACTGTCTCGGGCCTCGTCGTGAGGTCTCCCTCCTCAGACGTGTCCATACCTAGTTCGCTGGCAGGCATCGTTACCGGCGTCCTAGGCCTAGACGACAGCGTGCAATTCGTATTCACGAGTCACACTGTCGGGGACGCACCCCCGCCTGCAGCTTTCGTCAGCGCCCACCCATGCTCGACCTACTGGGGACAAAACCAGGCAGTGGGCTTCACCAACCCATACGGAACAGGCACGCTTCCCTACGCACCCTGCGGATACACTCCCCAGCAGATCAAGGGAGCCTATGGCATCTCCGGCTACGACGGGTCAGGCCAGACGGTAGCAATCATCGACGCCTACGCAGCACCGACCATCGTCCAGGATGTGAACCAGTGGTCGACCAACCGCGGACTTCCCACCTTGACAGCCAACCAGCTGGTTCAGGTCGTCGCACCAGGAACCTACAACCATCCAGAGAAGGGCATCGCACAGGACCCGCAAGGCTGGTACGGCGAAGAAACGCTGGACATTGAAGCAGTCCATGGCATGGCACCCGCAGCAAAGATCGTCTACGTAGGCGCTCCCAACAACTTCCAAGACCTTGATGCGGCACTGAACTATGTGGTGGACAGGCACGTAGCTTCGATCGTCACCAACTCGTACGGCTTCCGGACAGAGATTCTCCCACAGGGCTACATCAAACCCTACGAGAGCATCATCCTCCAAGGAGTGCTCACCGGCATCGGAATCTACTTCTCGTCCGGCGACAACAATGACGAGTCGCTCGTGGTAGGCTACACGACCACTGACTGGCCAGCTTCAAGCCCATACGTAACAGCCGTGGGAGGAACAAGCCTCGCAGTCGGCGCATCAAACAACTACCTCTTCGAGACCGCTTGGGGAACGAAAACATCCTCGTGGACGGGCACGACATGGTCGCCCACACCCCCCGGCAGTTGGCTGTACGGGTCGGGAGGCGGCGTCAGCCGCATCTTCCCAGAGCCCTCCTACCAAGTAGGAATAGTGCCAAAGTCCGTCTTCGCAGCGCAGAGCCGCACAGGCAGAGCCGTTCCCGACATATCAGCGGTCGGCGACCCCAACACGGGCTACCTGATAGGTGAGACCCAGACATTCCCGAACGGTACCATAGCATACTCTGAATACCGGATCGGTGGAACCAGCCTATCATCTCCACTCGTCGCAGGAATCATGGCTCTCGCCGACCAGGCTGCGGGACACCCACACGGATTCTCCAACCCACTATTCTACAGCCTCGCAGGCTCCGCAGCTTTCACAGACATCACACACCCAAGCTCCACAGTCGCAGTAGTAAGAGCAAACTACGTCAACAGCATAGACGCCAGCGCGGGAGTAGTCTACCGGCTTCGGACAATGGACCAGACTCTCAGCCTGAACGCTAGCCCTGGCTACGACGACGTCACAGGACTAGGAACCCCCACAAGCTCTTTTTTGAGCGCACTCAAGTGATGTGAGGAGCCAACCCGGCACCCCAGTCAACGACGTGCCCGCCATAACAAGACGTCGGTGGCAGCGCCTTTTCAAGAAGTTCTCCCCCGGTTTGTGTTCTGGGGGCTCTTCCGGATCAGGCTGAAGCTGAAGTGTTCCTAGACTCGCCTCATCTCACGACATCATGATGCGACGTGGGTTTGACCGCTTGTCTGGCGATGATTTTCCTCAACGGCCTTGAGGGCCTGATCTAGGTCCGTTATGATGTCGTTGGCTGCTTCGATTCCGACAGAGAATCGGATCAGCTCATCGGAGATGCCTAGCCGTCTACGCTCATCGACCAGCATGCCTGAGTGGGAGGTTCGTGAGGGTCTAGTCATCAACGTCTCGACCCCGCCCAGACTGGGAGCAACAATCGGCAGCCTCGCCTTCCGCATGAACAGTTCGGCAGCTTCAACACCGCCTCGAAGCTCGAAGCTCATCATCCCGCCAAAACCGTCGAAGAGACTCCTCGCCCTTCCATGGTCCGGATGACTCTCTAAGCCTGGATAGTTTACTTTGGATATCCCTGGGTGAGTCTCCAGAAAACGCGCTATCTGCAACGCACTCTCGTTCTGACACTTGACCCGGACAGCGAGAGTCTTCACGCCTCTGTGAAGAAGAAACGCCGCATGTGGATCAAGACTCCCACCAAGATGGTTGAGCCGATGAGTGATCTTTTCGACCAGCCCTGATCCTCCAATGACCGCGCCCGCTACAATGTCTGAATGGCCGTTGAGATACTTGGTTGCGCTGTGAACTGAGAGGTCGAATCCATGCTCTGGCGGCCGGAAGTTTATCGGGCTAGCGAAAGTGTTGTCGATGATAGAGACGAGTCTGTGATGCTTCGCGAATTCTACGACAGCGTCGAGATCTGGTACTTGCATGAGCGGATTCGAGATCGTCTCGACATAGACCGCCTTCGTGTTCGGCCGAACCTTCTTCTCCCAGGACTCTGGATCGTTTCCGTCGATGAAAGTGTATGAGATTCCGAACTTTT
>Ga0209156_10000868_pt1 | contig 25502 bp, 20 predicted proteins | sample GraSoiAngelo_124_FD_185881 | JGI IMG/M metagenome (GOLD analysis project Ga0209156, IMG submission 185881) | Grasslands soil microbial communities from the Angelo Coastal Reserve, California, USA - 14_0927_05_20cm (SPAdes) (version 2) | ecosystem: Environmental > Terrestrial > Soil > Grasslands... | reverse complement strand
TGATGGCGTGGACTTCCTCGGGGTCGAGGCGCTCTGACATGGCCGTGAAACCCGACACGTCCGAGAACATCACGGTGACGCGCTTCCGTTCTCCCTCCAGGGCGCCCTTGGAGGTGAGGATTTTCTCCGCGAGGTGCTTAGGTGTATAGGCGGCAGGTGACGCGAACCGATCCGGGACGGCGGGCGGGCTCGACGGGGCCGCAGGAGCCGGCGGCGTAGGCGTCGCCGTCGCACCTGGGGCGACCGTGGTCAGCCGCGCACCGCACTCACCGCAGAACTTCTGCCCGTCGGAGTTCTCGTGCCGGCACGCTGGGCACTGCATCTCGGAGCCAATCTAGGAGTGTCCGGAACACGAGTCAAGCTGCGCAGGCGTCCGGCTCCGAAGTAGCCCTCAGCCCTGCAGTTCCCCGGGGTCGATGCCGTGCTCGATCAGCTTCTTCCGGAGCGTGTTGCGGTTGATGCCGAGGATCTGCGCGGCGCGCACCTGGTTGCCCCCGGTCTCGCGCAGCACGGCCCGGAGCAGCGGCTTCTCGACGAGGCCGATCATCAGACCGTAGAGGTTCGCACTCGCGTGCTCGCGGAGACCGCGGACGCAGTCCACCAGCTTCCGCTCGATGATCTCCTCGAGCGTCGCGTCCACGGCCACCGAGGCGGCGGCCGAGACGGGCCCGATCGGCAGGTGCTCGGGCAGGAGCACGCCGCTCGTCGCCATCACCATCGCCCGCTGGATGACGTTCTCGAGCTCCCGCACGTTGCCGGGCCAGTCGTGGCCGACGAGCCGGTCCAGCGCCTCCGGCGCCACCCCCCGCCCGCCGAGACCGGCGGCGTACTTGGCGAGGAAGTGCTCGACGAGGAGCGGGATGTCACGCCGCCGCTCGCGGAGCGGCGGCAGGTTGACCGTCACGACGTCGAGGCGGTAGTAGAGATCCTCGCGGAACCGGCCCTCCTTCATGAGCGCGCCGAGGTCGCGGTTGGTCGCCGCGAGCACGCGCACATCGATCCGGATCGGGTCGGTGCCCCCGACACGCTCGATCGTGCGCTCCTGGAGCGCCCGCAAGAGCTTCGTCTGCAGCTCGATCGGCATGTCGCCGATCTCGTCGAGGTACAGCGTGCCGCCGTGGGCCAGCTCGAGCTTGCCGAGCTTGCGTTCCTTGGCGTCGGTGAAGGCGCCGCGCTCGTGGCCGAACATCTCGGACTCGAGCAGCGTGCCCGGGATGGCCGCGCACGAGACGGCGACGAAGGGCCGCCCCGCCCGCCGGCTGTAGTGGTGGATCGCCCGCGCGACGAGCTCCTTGCCCGTCCCCGACTCGCCGCGGAGGAGCACCGTCACGTCGGTGCCGGCGATGCGCCCGATGGTCTTGTAGACGTCCTGCATCCGCGGATGGCGGCCGATGAGGGCGCCGAACTCCCACACCTCCTGGAGGCCACTCTTGAGCTCGATCACCTCCTGCGTGAGCCGCCGCGCGGCGAGCGCGCGCTCGGCGAGGAGCAGGACCTCGTCGAGGTCGAAGGGCTTGGCGAGGTAGTCGTAGGCGCCGCGCTGCATCGCCTGGATCGCCGTGTCCATCGTCCCGTGGGCGGTCATCACGACCACCGTCGCATCGGCGCGGATCGCGCGCAGGCGCCCGAGCGCCTCGAGCCCGTCCACCCCCGGCATGCGCACGTCCAGGAACACGAGGTCGAAGGGCTCGGCCTCGAAGGCCTTGAGAGCGCTCGCCCCGTCCTTGACGGACGTCACCTCGTAGCCGGCCTGGCGCAGGCCCTTCTCCAGGACCCAGCGGAGGCTGTCCTCGTCGTCGGCGACCAGGATGCGGGCGGTCGTGTCGACCATCATTTCGCGATGGGGAGGAAGCAGGTCACGGTGGTGCCGCGGCCCTCGGTGGACTCGACCTGGATCGCGCCCCGGTGCTCCTCGAGGATCCGGTGGCAGATCGCGAGCCCGAGGCCCAGCCCCTTGTCCTTGGTCGTGAAGAACGGGTCGAAGATCCGGGCGCGCGCCGCCGCCGGGATCCCGGCGCCCTCGTCGGCGATGATCGCCTCGACCATGTGCTGCTGCCCCGCGCCGAGATCCATCTTGCCGAAGAGCGGGTTGAGGCTCACGCGCGTCGTGAGGGTGAGCCGGCCGCCGCGCTTCATGGCGTCCAGCGCGTTGCGGACCAGGTTGTGGAAGACCTGGAGCAGGCGGTCCTCGTCGCCGAGGATCGGCGGCAGGCTCGGGTCGTAACGGCGCACGAGGGCGACGTTCCGCTCGCGCGCCCCCTCCTCGCCGAGGAGCGCGACGGCCTCGAGGAGCTGGTGGAGGTTGAGCGGGACGAGGCGGAGCTGGACGGGACGCGCCAGGTCCAGCAGCATCTCGATGATCCGGTTGACGCGGTCCACCTCGGTGAGGAGGACGTCCGTGTATTCCGCGAGGCGCCGCTCGGCGTGAAGCTCGCGCTTCAAGAGCTGCACGGCGCCGCGGATCGCGCCGAGCGGGTTGCGGATCTCGTGGGCGAGGCCGACCGCCATGCGTCCGGCGGCGGCGAGCGTCTCACCGCGGCGCACTTCCGCCTCGAGCTGGCGGATGCGCGAGAGGTCGCGCAGCACGGCGACCGCGGCCTCCACGCTGCCGTCGCGACCGAAGAGCGGCGCCGTCACGATCGAGACGGGCACCGGCCTGCCGTCCGGCCGCTCGACGAGCGCCTCGGGCTCCGAGCGGCTCTCGCCCGTCGCCAGCGTCTCGCCGAGCCGGCGGACGACGGACGATTCGGCCGGGAAGACCTCCTTCACCAGGCGGCCCTCGGCGCGGCGGGCGGAGCGCTCGGTGAGCACCTCGGCCGCGGCGTTCCAGAACACGATCCGGAGGCTCGTGTCCACCGCGATGACCGCATCGGGGAGACCTGCGAGCACCGCCTCATAGTTCATGCCGCGAGCACCAGGTCGGGCACGGCGTTGAGCGTCAGGTCGGCGCGCTCGCCCGCCCGAAGGCGCTCCGTCCCGGCCGCGGTGATCATCGCCGCGTTGTCCGTGCAGAGCGGGCGCGGCGGGACGTGGACGGTGAGGCCGTGCTCTGCGGCCTCTGCCGCGAGCCCGGCGCGCAGCGGGCCGTTGGCCGCGACGCCCCCCGTCAGCACCAGGCGCTTCACCCCGAGGCGCAGCGCGGCCTTCACCGACTTCCGGACGAGCATCTTCACGACCGCCGCCTGGAACGAGGCGGCGACGTCGGCGACCTGCTGGCCGGAGAGATGCCCGTGACGCTTGACGTAGAGCGAGACCGACGTCTTGACTCCGCTGAAGGAAAAGTCGGGGGCCCGGTCGGACATGTGCGCGAGCGGGAACGTGATCGCCTTCGGGTCGCCCGTGGTCGCCGTGGTCTCGATGATCGGCCCGCCGGGGAAGCCGAGGCCGAGGAGCTTCGCGACCTTGTCGAACGCCTCGCCCGCCGCGTCGTCGCGCGTCTGGCCGACCAGCGCGTACTCGAGCGGCGCGCGCGCGTGGTAGAGCGCGGTGTGGCCGCCCGAGACGACGAGGGCGAGGAACGGGTGCGCCGGCGGATCGTCGGTCAGGAACGCGGCGTAGATGTGGCCTTCGAGGTGATTGACGCCGACGAGCGGCGTGCGGTAGACCCAGGCCAGCGCCTTCGCCACCGCGCAGCCGACGAGCAGGGAGCCGACGAGGCCGGGGCCCTGGGTGACGGCGATCCCGTCGAGGTCGGGCAGGCGCGCGCCGGCGTCGGCGAGCGCCTTCTTCACGACTGGCACGATGACCTCGAGGTGCCGGCGGGAGGCAAGCTCGGGGACGACCCCGCCGTAGGGGGCGTGGAGCGCGTCCTGCGAGGCGACGACGCTCGACAGCACGCGGCGGCCGTCGGCGAGCACCGCCGCCGCCGTCTCGTCGCACGAGCTCTCGATCCCCAGCACGAGCATCTCGATCCGTGTGTCCCTTCCCAGCGGGGCCGTACAAACAACAAGGGCGATGCGGCCGCCGCTCCGGCCAGCATCGCCCCAAGAAGCGCGCGGAGCCTTACTGCGGCCGGGCCTGGACCTGGGTCGCCGGACGCTGCTGCTCGATGATGCGCATGGTCTTGATCACGTCGATCGCCCGCTGGACCTGGACGTCCTTCCTGAGCTCCTCGAGCGGGTCGAGCACCGGCTGGACCCGGTCGCGCACGGCCGTCTCCTTCGGGATCTCGACCACGATGTCGGGCGTGATGCCCTTGCCGTGGATCGAGCGGCCCTTGGGCGTGTAGTACTTGGCCGTCGTCAGCCGGAGCCCCGAGCCGTCGGAGAGCGGAATGATCGTCTGCACCGAGCCCTTGCCGAAGGTCTGCGCGCCGACGATGATCGCGCGCCCCCAGTCCTGCAGCGCCCCCGCGACGATCTCCGAGGCCGAGGCGCTGCCCTGGTTGACCAGGACGACCATGGGCAGGTTCGGGTAGGACTTCTTCGCGTGCGCCGAGAAACGCATGTTCTGGTTCCGCACACGCCCCTCGGTGTAGACGACGAGCTTGCCGTCGTCGATGAACTCCTCGGTCACCTCAACCGCCGCCGTGAGGAGCCCACCGGGGTTGTTGCGGAGGTCGAGGATGAGCGCCTTCATGCCAGCCTTGGACGCCTTGTCGAGCGCGGCCGACATGTCGCCGGGTGACTGCTCCTGGAACTGGCGGAGCTTGAGGTAGGCGATGCCGCCGCCGAGGTCGTGGGCGCGCACCGACTGCACCCGGATCTGCTCGCGCGCGATCTCGAAGTCCTTCGGCTCGGTCCAGCCCTCACGCGCGATCGTGACGGTCACCTTGGTGCCGGGCTTGCCCCGCATGCGCTTGACGGCGTCGGAGAGCTGCATGTCCTTCGTGGAGAGGCCGTCGATCTTGACGATCCGATCGCCGGTCTGGAGCCCCGCGCGGTAGGCCGGGGTGCCCTCGATGGGCGCCACGACGGTGAGGACGTCGTCCTTCAGCGTGATCTCGATGCCGAGGCCGCCGAAGCTGCCCGACGTCTCGACCTGCATCTCGCGATAGCTCTCGGGATCGAGGAACGAGCTGTGCGGGTCGAGGCCGCGGAGCGTCCCCTTGATGGCGCTGTAGATCAGGTCTTTCGGGGGCACCTCGTCCACGTACTGGTTCTGGACGATCGAGAGCACCTCCGTGAACAGCCTGAGCTGCTCATACGTCGCGCCGCTGTCCGTTCCCTTGCTCACCGCGGATCCGCCGAGCGACAGCGTCAGCACGACGAGAAGAGCGCTGATCACGAACGCCTTCTTCATGGAGTCCCCCTCATCCCGGTTCTGGCACTACCCCCGCTGGCGGAGCCACTCGGCCGGATCCTGGGCCTTCCCCTGGTAGCGCACCTCGAAGTATAGCCGAGGCCCCGCCAACGACCCCGTGTCGCCGACGGTGCCGATCCGCTGTCCCTGCTTCACGTCCTCGCCCTCCTTCACCTCGATCTCGGCGACGTGGGCGTAGAGCGTGTAGTACTCGTTGCCGTGATCCAGGATGATCAGGTTGCCGTAGCCCTTGAACCATCCCGTGTAGATCACGAGGCCCGCGTAGACCGCCCCGACGTCCTTGCCCTCGGGCGCCTCGATGTCCACGCCATTCCGGAAAGTCCGGGTGCCGAATCGCGGATGCACCTGGGCGCCGAACGGCGCCACGATGCGTCCCTCGGTCGGCCACGGCAGCCGCCCGCGCAGGCTTCCGAACCCGACGCTCGGCGGCTCGACGCCGCCCTTCGGCGGCGGGATCTTCGCCAGCTTGCGCTGCTTGGCCTGAAGGTCGCGGATGAACCCCTCGAGGCGCTTGGAGGCCTCGGTGAGCTCGCCGACCATGCGCTCGTGGTAGGCCCGCTCGTCCCGCACCTTCGCCAGGAGCGTGCGCCGCTTCGCCGCCTCGAGGTCCACCTCGCCCTGCTCGCGCTGGGCGTCGGCGTGCAGCCCCGCCAGCTCCCGCTGGCGCGTCTCCTCCCGGCTCTTTCGGTCTGCCAACTTTTCCGACGTTCCACGATACTCCTGGATCAGGCGAGCGTCCAGGGCGGCGAGGCTCGTGAGGTGTCGGACGGCCGCCGCACGCGCGATGGGGTCGTCGTTGCTCAGGATGACCGGCAGCGCGCCGCCCTGGGCGTGGACGCGGTACATCGCCCGCAGCCGCCGGGCGAGCGCGTCTTCCTGCCCCCCGCGCTGGCCCTGAAGGCGGCCGATCTCGGTGCGGAGGACGGTCACGTCGGCCTGGGTGCGCTTGATGCGCTCCGCGAGTCGCTGGACCTCGGCCTGCTTCACCGCCAGGCGGCGCTCGCTCTGCTCGAGCTCGGCGAGCAGCGACGTCTCGCGCGCGCGCGCGGCGGCGGCCTTCGCACGCTCCTCCTTGAGCCGCTCCTGCGTGTGCTGGAGCTTCTTCTGCTCGCTCGTCACCGGATCCTCCCGCTTCGGCGGCTGGCTCGCCGCGGGGGCTGCGAGGGCGAGGAGCCAGGGCAGCGCGAGGAGCGACAGGGCGCGCACGCCTCTGCTCACGGCTCGCGGCGCCCCCGCGCGAGCCAGCCGCCGAGCGCCCCCAGCAGCGTGCCGGCCCCGAGCAGCATCATCAGGCTCGCGAGCGGCAAGAACTGGAGGTGCGAGAGGCCCAGCGTGAGATTGACCAGCGGTTCGAGGCGCGGCGCGACGAGCTCGTGCGCCACGACGAGCACGCCGAGCGCCAGGAGCGCGCCGAGGAGCCCCTGCAGCATGCCCTGGAGCAGCAGGGGCAGGCGGATCGTCGCCTCGGGCGCGCCGACGAGACGCATGATCTCCATCTCGTGCCGGCGCGCGTGGAGGATCAGCGTGGTCGACGTCGTCACGGTGAGGATCGCGGCGACGGCCAGGACGGCGCCGATCCCGAGGCCGATCGTCGTGACGAGGCGCTGCCACTGGGAGAGCCGCTCGACCCAGTCCGAGCTCCCCGCCACCTCCTCGGCCTCGGGCAGCGTCTGGAGGTTCCTGAGCAGGGTGCGCGCGCCGTCCGGCGTCGCGGCCGCGGCGGCCGGCGTCACCTCGAGCGACGCGGGGAGCGGGTTCGCGGGGAGCTGGGCGACGACGCTCGCGTCCTTGCCGAGGATCTCCTTCAGCGACTTGAGCGCGTCCGCCTTGCTCAGGTAGACGACGCTCGCGACGCCGGGCACGCCCTGGACGCGCTCGACGAGCGCCGGGGCCTCGCTCGCCGCGGGCTCGCGCTTCAGGTAGACGATGATGCGGACGCGCTCGCGCCAGTTCGCGACGGCCCGGGCGAGGTTGGAGGAGAGCAGCCAGAAGCCTCCGAGGGCGGCCAGCGAGAGCGTGATCAGCACGATCGCGCTCACCGCAACGCGGCCGGCGCGTCGCAGGTCACGGAGGGCCTCGCCGATCAGGAAGCCGAGCACGTCCTAGCCCTCGTCCTTCAGGAGGTACCCGCCCTCGAGCGTGATGGTCCGCCGGCGGAGCGCCCGGACGAGCCGAGATTGGTGGGTCGCGAGGATGACGGTCGTCCCGCCCGCCCGAATGTCCTTGATGACACCGATGATCTCGGCCTCCATCGCGTCGTCGAGGTTCCCCGTCGGCTCGTCGGCGAGGAGCAGCGAGGGTTGACGCACGATCGCGCGGGCGAGCGAGGCGCGCTGGGCCTCGCCCTGGGAGAGCTGGGCCGGGTAGGCCTGGGCGCGCGCCGAGATGCCCACGGTGCGCAGGGCGTCGAAGACGCGCGGGGTGATCTCGCGCTTGGGCGTGCCGAGGACGCGCAGGACGAAGGCCACGTTCTCGTAGACGGTGCGCGCGGGCAGGAGCTTCGCGTCCTGGAAGACGACGCCGATCGAGCGGCGGAGGGCCGCGACCTCCGAGCGGCGGAGCGAGGCGACGTCCTCGCCCAGCACCTGGACCTCGCCTTCGCTCGGCACGTCGTCGCGGTAGAGCAGGCGGAGGAGTGTCGTCTTTCCGGCGCCCGACGCGCCCGTGAGCACCACGAACTCGCCCTTGGCGATCCGCAGGGAGACGTCGCTCAGCGCTGGGACCTTCACGGGCCCGACCGAGAACACCTTCGACACGCGGTGAAGCTCAATCATGGCGGGCACTTCGATTATAGCGGGCGGCTTCAGATTTTAGACAGCTTCTCCTCCAGCAGGCGATTGACGATCGCGGGGTTGGCCTTGCCCTGTGTCGCCTTCATGACTTGGCCGACGAGGGCCTTGGCGGCGGCGGTCTTGCCTTTCCGGAAATCCTCGATCGCCTTGGGGTTCCGCGCGATGACCTGGTCGATGAGGGCGGCGAGCGCCGGCTCGTCGGCGAGCTGTGTCAGGCCCTCGCGCGCGACGATCGCCCGGGCCTCCTCGCCCGAGACGACCATCTTCTGGAACACGTCCTTCGCGATCTTGCCGCTGATGGTCCCGTCCTCGATGAGCTTCAGGAGACCCGCCAAGTGCCTCGGCGTGATCTTGGCTGCTCGGATGGCCGCTTCGTCATCCGCGGGCAGCACCCGGAGGAGCTCGGACATGATCCAGTTCGAGACGAGCTTGGGCTGCGGGAGCTCGCCCGCCGCCGCCTCGAAGTAGTCGGCGAGCGCCTGGGAGTGGGTGAGCAGCTCCGCGTCGTAGGCGGGCAGCCCGTACTGGCGGAGGAACCGCTGCCGCCGCTGGCGGGGAAGCTCCGGCAGTCCGGCCCGGATCGCGTCCACCCACGCGCGGTCGATCCGCAAGGGCACCAGGTCGGGTTCCGGAAAATACCGGTAGTCGTGCGCGAACTCCTTCGAGCGCATCGACCGGGTGTAGCCCCGCTCGGCGTCCCAGAGGCGCGTCTCCTGCACCAGGCGTAGGCCCGCCTCGAGCGTCTCCGCCTGGCGGCGCACCTCGAACTCGAGGGCGCGTTGGACGTTCTTGAACGAGTTCATGTTCTTGATCTCGACCTTCGTGCCGAGCTCCGACGAGCCGCGCGGACGCAGTGAGACGTTCGCATCGCAGCGGAGCGAGCCCTCCTCCATGTTGCCGTCGCAGACGCCGAGATAGACGAGCACGGCGCGGAAGGCGCGGAGGTACGCGGCCGCCTCCTCGGGCGAGCGGAGATCGGGGCGGGAGACGGTCTCCATCAACGGGACGCCCGAGCGGTTGAAGTCCACGAGGCTCGCCTGGGCCGTCTCGAGCGTGCCCTCGTGGACGAGCTTGCCGACGTCCTCCTCGAGGTGGAGCCGCTGAATGCCGATCGTGCGCGACGCCCCGTCGACGTCGATCTCGAGCGCGCCATCCTCGGCGAGCGGCTCCTCGTACTGGCTGATCTGGAAGTTCTTCGGCATGTCCGGGTAGTAGTAGTGCTTCCGGGCGAACCGGCACGCCTCGTTGACGCGGCAGTTGAAGGCGAGCGCGGTCCGGATCCCGAACTCGACCGCCCGCCGGTTGACGACCGGCAGCGAGCCGGGCATGCCCTGGCACACCGGGCAGGTCTGGGAGTTCGGCGCCGCGCCGAACGTGGTCGCGCAGCCGCAGAACATCTTCGAGCGCGTGAGGAGCTGGGCGTGGACCTCGAGCCCGATGACCACGTCCATTGTAGCGGGGACCGCGAGTCCGGCTCTCACCGTAGGTGGCCTGCCCAAGGTGCGGTGTGGCTCCGCAACTCGGCTCTCACCGTAGGTGGCCTGCCCAAGGTGCGGTGTGGCGGGGTCCGCCCGCGCCAGCGCTCATGACGGGAGACTCGGCCGACGCGTGCGCCAGGGCGTCGCCTGCTCGTAGGCGTGGGCGGCGCGCAGGAGCGTCGGCTCGTCGAGCGCCTTGCCGATGAACTGGAGGCCGATCGGCAGCCCCTCGGCGCTGAATCCGCACGGCACCGAGATCGCCGGAAGCCCCGTCATATCGGCCGGGACGGCGAAGACATCGTTCAGGTACATCGAGAGCGGGTCTTCCTTCTCCCCGTGCTTGAAGGCGACGTTCGGCGTCATCGGCGCGACGATCAGGTCCACACGGCCGAACGCCGCCTCGAAATCGCGGCGGACGAGGGTCCGCACCTTCTGGGCGCGCCCGTAGTACGCCTCGTAGTAGCCCGCCGACAGCACATAGGTGCCGAGCATGATGCGGCGCTTGACCTCGGCACCGAAGCCCGCCGCCCGCGTACGGCTCGACATCTCGATGAGGTCCTTCGCCCCGGCGACGCGCAGCCCGTACTTCACCCCGTCGTAGCGCGCAAGGTTCGACGAGGCCTCCGCCGGGGCGATCACGTAGTAGGTCGCGAGCGCGTGGCGCGTCGTCGGGAGCGAGACGCCCTCGACCGTGGCGCCGAGCCCCCGCAGCACGTCCAGCGCCGCGCGAACGGCCCGCTCGACCTCGGGGTCCATGCCCTCGATGAAGTACTCGTCGGGAACACCGAGCCGCCGTCCTCTCACGCCCTGCGCCAGCGTCGCAGCATAGTCGGGTACCGGAGCGTCCAGACACGTCGAGTCGCGCGGGTCGGCACCGGCGATGGCGCGGAGCAGGAGCGCCGCGTCGGTGACGTCCCGCGCGAACGGTCCGATGTGGTCGAGCGAGGAGCCGAACGCGACGAGCCCGTAGCGCGAGACGCGCCCGTAGGTCGGCTTGAGCCCCACGATGCCGCAGAAGGCGGCGGGCTGGCGGATCGAGCCGCCCGTGTCGGTGCCGAGCCCGCCCGCGGCAAGGCCGGCCGCCACCGCGGCGGCGGGACCGCCCGATGAGCCCCCGGGCACGCGGGCGAGGTCCCAGGGGTTGCGCGTCGGCTTGAAGGCCGAATACTCCGTGGAGGAGCCCATGGCGAACTCGTCCATGTTGCTCTTGCCGAGCATCACCGCCCCCGCGGCGCCCAGACGCTCGATGGCGGTCGCATCGTAGGGAGGCACGAAGCCGTCGAGGATCCTGGAGCCGCAGGTGGTCCGGACGCCGCGCGTGCAGAGGACGTCCTTGTAGGCGAGCGGCGCGCCATCGAGCGGACCGAGCGGCTTGCCCGCCCGGTAGCGCGCGTCCGATGCGGCCGCCGCGCGCAGTGCCTGCTCGCGCGTGACCGTGAGGTAGGCGCCGAGCCGGTCGTCGAGCCTGGCGATGCGCGCGAGATGGGCTTCCGTCACCGCCGTCGGCGTCGTCTCGCCACGGCGATAGGCGTCCGCCAGCTCGTGGATCGGCGTGTCGGTCACGCTCAGTCCTCGATGATCCGCGGCACGCGGAAGAACTCGCCGGCACGGTCGGGCGCGTTGGCCAGCATCTCCTCCCGCGGGAAGCACGGAACGACGACGTCGTCGCGCATCACGTTGACCATGGGCACGGCGTGCGAGGTCGGCTCGACGCCGGTGACGTCGAGCTCCTTGAGGCGGTCGATGTAGGTCAGGATCGAGTTGAGCTGCTCGCGCATCTTCTCGAGCTCGGGCTCGCTGAGCTCGAGCCGCGCGAGCCGCGCCACGTGGAGCACGTCCTCCCGGCTGATCATGGGCGGGCGCTCCGCGTCCGGCACCGTCAGAGCTCCTCGAGCTGCGCGTACTGGAGCGAGATCTGCTTCCGGCCGACCGAGGCGAAGCGCACCGTCACGAGCGTGTCGCCGCCGCTCCGCTCGACGCCGACCACGAGGCCCTCGCCCCAGCGCCCGTGGCGCACGCGCGCGCCGACCTTCAGCGGGAGGTCGTCGCCGCCCCCGTCGAAGGGCGTGGCCTCGACGTCCGCCTCGCTCCGCCCCTCGGCGCGGGCGGCGGCACCGAGCAGGGCCAGGTGCTCCTCGGGCATCTCGAGCAGGAAGCGCGACGGCTCGCCGAGGCCGTAACCGTGCATCCGACGGTGGAGGGCGTAGGAGATCGCGAGGCGGTCCTTCGCACGCGTCACACCGACGTAGCAGAGCCGCCGCTCCTCCTCGACCTCGTCCGTGGAGGCCATCGAGCGCGCGTGGGGGAAGACGCCCTCCTCCATGCCCGTGAGGAACACGACGGGGAACTCGAGCCCCTTGGCCGAGTGGAGGGTCATGAGCGTCACGCCGCGCGTTCCGGCCGGCAGCTCGTCCACGTCGCTGACGAGGGCGACGCCGTCGAGAAAGCCCTCGAGCGAGGGCGACGCCTGCGACCCGGTGTAGTCCTCGGCGGCGGCGATCAGCTCCTCCAGGTTCTCGAGGCGCGCCTCGGCCTCCGACGAGCGCTCCTGGCGGAGGTCCTCGCGGTAGCCCGAGGCGTTCAGCACCTCGTCGATGAACGCGGGCAAGGGCGTCCCGGCCCGCTTCCGGGCGAGCGTCGCGACGAGGGCCGTGAATTCCTCGAGGGCCCGGCGCGGCTTGCCCGTGACGTCCGCGGGCGGTGCCGCCGCGACGGCGAAGAGGGAGCGTCCTTCGCGCGTGGCCAGCTCATCGAGGCGCACGAGCGTCGCACGGCCGATGCCGCGGCCCGGGGCCTGGATCGCGCGGCGGAAGGCGACGGCGTCGGCCGGGTTCACGACGAGGCGCAGGTACGCGAGCGCGTCCTTGATCTCCTTGCGCTCGTAGAACCTGACCGACCCGACGATGACGTACGGCACGCCCCCGCGGCGCAGCGCGTCCTCGAGCACGCGCGACTGGGCGTTGGTGCGGTAGAAGACCGCGATGTCGTCCCACGGCGTGCCGGACGTGCGCGCGGAGAGGATCCCCTGGGCGACGAAGTTCGCCTCCTCGTGCTCGTCCCAGGCGCGATAGACCTGGGCGCGCTCCCCCTCGGCGTTCTCGGTCCAGAGGGCCTTGTCTTTGCGCGAGACGTTGTGGGCGATGACGGCGGCGGCGATCGCGAGGATGCGCTTGGTCGATCGGTAGTTCTGCTCGAGCCGGATGACCCTCGTGCCGGGAAAATCCGTCTCGAAGTCGAGGATGTTCCGGATGTCCGCGCCGCGCCAGCGGTAGACCGACTGGTCCGGGTCCCCGACACAGTAGATGTTTCCGTGCTCCGCCGTCAGCTGGCGGATGATCCGGTACTGGGCGCGATTCGTGTCCTGGTACTCGTCCACGAGGACGTGGGTGAAGAGGCCGCGGTACCAGCGGAGCACCTCGGGGGCCTCGTCGAAGAGCCGGACGGTGAGGAGCAGGAGGTCGTCGAAGTCCACCGCGGCCGCCGCGGTGAGCCGCTCCTGGTAACGCCGGTAGAGCTGGGCGGTCCTCTCCTCGCGCGGGCTCCGCGCCGCGTGCTCGACGTCGCCCACCGAGACCATCTGGTTCTTCGCCGCGCTGATCCGGTGGACGAGCGACGCCGGCGTCCAGGTCCGATCGGTCAGGTCGAGCTCGCGCATGCATTCCTTCACGAGCGACAGGCGGTCGTCCTCGTCGTAGATCGTGAAGTGCGGCGGGTAGCCGATGTGGCGGATGTGCGCTCGCAAGATACGCACGCAGGCCGCGTGGAACGTGGCGATGACCGGCGCGCCGATGCCCGCGGGCAGCAGCAGCTCCTCGACCCGGCGCGCCATCTCGCCGGCCGCCTTGTTCGTGAAGGTGACGGCGAGGACATGCTTCGGGGGCACCCCGCGGACGCCGAGGAGCCAGGCGATCCGGTGGGCGATGACCCGCGTCTTGCCGCTGCCGGCGCCCGCGAGCACGAGGAGGGGCCCGTCGCCCGCCGTCACCGCCTCGCGCTGCGGCGGGTTCAGATCGACGAGGAGCGCCTCGCGGTCGAGCACCTTGCGATTGTACCGTGCGCGGCTATTCCACCGTCACCGACTTGGCCAGGTTGCGCGGCTGGTCCACGTCGCAGCCCAGACGCACCGCGATGTGGTAGGCGAGGAGCTGGAGCGGGATGACGGTGAGGATCGGCGCGAGCAGCTCCGCGCAGGGCGGGACCTCGATGACGTCACGGGCCTTCGACGCGACCGTCCGGTCCCCGGCGTGGCAGACGGCGATCAGCCGGCCCTCTCGCGCGCGCACCTCCTCGATGTTGCCGAGCATGCGCTCGTAGGAGCCGTCGCGCGGCACGAGCGCCACGACCGGCAGGTCGTCGGCGATCAGGGCGATCGGCCCGTGCTTCATCTCGCCGCCCGCGTAGCCCTCGGCGTGGATGTAGGAAATCTCCTTGAGCTTCAGCGCCCCCTCGAGGGCGATCGGGTACTGGAGGCCGCGCCCGAGGTAGAGGAAGCCCTTCGCGTGCGCGAGCTCGCGGGCCAGCGCGGCGATGCGGCCGTCCAGCTCGAGGGTCTTCTCCACGAGCCGCGGGATCTCGACGAGGTCGTGGATGCGCTTCTTCACGTCCTCCGCGGTGATCGCGTTCCGCTGGCGGCCGAGCCAGAGGCCGAGGAGATAGCCGGCGACGATCATGGTGGTGAACGCCTTGCTGGAGGCGACGCCGATCTCCGGCCCCGCGTGCATGTAGAGCACGCCCGTCGCCTCGCGCGCCAGCGCCGAGCCGACGACATTGGTGATGGCGAGGATCGGGCACCCCTTGAGCCGCGCCGCCTTCACCGCGCCGAGCGTGTCGGCCGTCTCCCCCGACTGGGAGATGGCGACCACGAGGGTCTCGGGGCCGACGAGCGCGTCGCGGTAGCGGAACTCGGAGGCGAGGTCCACCTCGGCCGGCAGGCCGGCCAGGCGCTCGATCATCGTCCGCCCGAGCAACCCCGCATGGTAGGCCGTGCCGCAGGCCACCAGCACGACGCGTTGGATCGAGCGTGCGGTGCCGGGATCGAGGCTCAGGTCGGGCAGGACGATGCTGCCGGTCTCGGGGGCGATGCGGCCGCGGAAGGTGTCGGTGATCGCGCGCGGCTGCTCGTACATCTCCTTGAGCATGAAGTGTCGGTAGCCGCCCTTCTCCGCCATGATCGGGTCCCAGAGGATCCGGACCGGATCGCGCTGGACGGGCTCCGCCGCGAGCGTCGAGAGCTCGACGCCGGCGGCCGTCACGACGGCGACCTCGTCGTCCTCGAGGATCACGACGTCCCGCGTGTGCGAGAGGATCGCCGGGATGTCGGAGGCGATGAACATCTCGCCACGCCCGAGCCCGACGACGACACTGCCCGCGCCGTGCTTCGCGGCGATCAGCCGGTCGGGCGCGGCCGCGGCGACGACGCCGATCGCGTAGGAGCCGCGGACCTCGGCGAGCGACGCCCGCACCGCCCGGTCGAGCCGGCCCGTCGCTCGGAGGTGGTGCTCGACCAGGTGGGCGAGCACCTCCGTGTCGGTCTCGGACCTGAAGCGGTGGCCCTCGGCGAGGAGGCGCTCCTTGATCTCGAGGTAGTTCTCGAGGATGCCGTTGTGGACGACCACGAGCGCGCCATCGCAGTCGGTGTGCGGGTGGGCGTTCTCCTCGGAGGGCCGGCCGTGGGTCGCCCAACGCGTGTGGCCGATCCCGAGCGAGCCCTGGACCGGCCGCTCGCGCAGGACTCCCTCGAGGGCCTTGATCCGCCCCGCCGCGCGCCGCACTTCCAGCTTGCCGGCCTGCAGCACGGCGACGCCGGCCGAGTCGTAACCGCGGTACTCGAGGCGCTTCAAGCCCTCGACGATGATTGAGACCGCGCTCTTGTCACCGACGTAGCCGACGATCCCGCACATGGCAGCCTATTCCTTCGGCTTGGCGGCCCGCGTCGCGCGCCGGCGGGCGGCCCAGCCTTCTTTCACGACTAGTGGTGAGCGCTCGAGGACGAGCGCGTCGGCCGGCACGTCTTTGGTGATGACGGACCCCGCGGCGATGTAGGCGCCCTCTCCGACGGTGAGCGGCGCGACGAGGCTCGAGTTGCTCCCCACGAACGCGCCGTCGCCCACGACGGTCTGATGCTTGGCGGCGCCGTCGTAGTTGACGAAGATCGTGCCGGCGCCGATGTTGACGTGGTCGCCGATGATCGCGTCGCCGAGGTAGCCGACGTGGTGCGCCTTCGTCTTGCGCCCGACCCTCGCCTTCTTGAGCTCGATGAAGTTCCCGATCTCGGCGCCCGCGCCGACGTGCGACTTCGGTCGCAGATGGCAGAACGGCCCCAGCACGGCGCCGTCCTCGACGACCGAGTCGGTGAGCACGCAGTAGGGCTTGAGTCTCACGCGGTCGCCGAGGCGGCTTCCGGTCACGTGGCAGCCGGACGCGACGACGCACTCGCTGCCGATCGCTGTCGCGCCTTCGAGGACGACCTGGGGGTACACGACGCTGTCGGGGCCGATCGTGACGGCGTCCTCGATATAGGTGCTCGCGGGGTCGAGGATCGTCACGCCGGCCTCCATGAGCTGGTCGAGGATGCGGCGGCGCTGGATCGCGGCGAGCGCGGCAAGCTGCTTACGGTCGTTGATCCCGAGCGCCTCGACCGGGTCGGGGGCCGCGACGGCCTCGATGCGCCCGGCCGCCCGAGCCAGGATGCCGATGACATCGGTGAGATAGTACTCACCCTGGTCGTTGTCGGGCTTGACCTCCGCGAGCGCCTTCCAGAGCCGCTTGGCCTCGAGGCAGTAGACGCTCGTGTTGATCTCGACGATCTTCTTCTGGTCGTCCGTCGCGTCGCGGTCCTCGACGATGCGCTTGACCCGCCCGCTCTGGCGCAGGATCCGGCCGTAGCCCTGCGGTCGATCCACGACGGCGGTGAGCACCGTCGCGACCGCGCCCGTCGACCGGTGGTGGCGCACGAGACGCTCGAGCGTCTCGCCCGAGAGGAGCGGCGTGTCTCCCGGCAGGACGAGGATCGTGCCCTCGCCGCAGGCCGGCCGCGCCTGGAGGACCGCGTGGCCGGTGCCGAGGCGCTCGCGCTGCTCGACGACGGTGACGCCCTCGCCCGCCACGGCGCGCACGCCGTCTGCGGTCGGCCCGACGACGACCACGATCCGGTCGGCGAGGGCCCGCGCCGTCCTCAGACCGTACGCGAGCAGCGGCCGGCCGCAGAGCGGGTGCAGCACTTTGGGCTGCCGCGAGCGCATTCGCTTGCCCTCGCCCGCTGCGAGGATGACGATCGTCAGATCTTTCATCTGGGTGTTGTTCATTCTATCCCACAACGTCCAGCGTAGGCGCCCGCAAAGCCCGTGCCCAAATCCGACGCGCCACCCCTCAGCGGCTGTCGCGCAACTGAGACAGAAGCCGGCCGATCCGGGCCGGGAGCGGCGCCGTGAATTCCCTGAGCTCGCCCCTGACGGGATGCACGAACGCGAGGGCCGCGGCGTGGAGCGCCAGCCCCTGGAGGGGCACCGGGAGCGGCCGTCGGCGTCGGCCGCCGTAGACCGCGTCGCCCGCGACCGGGTGGCCGAGCGACGCCATGTGGACCCGGATCTGGTGCGTGCGACCCGTCTCGAGACGCACCTCGACGAGCGTGAAGTCGGCGAAGCGCTCGAGGACGCGATAGCGTGTGACGGCGCGCCGACCGCGGCCCGCCGGGCGCACCGCCATCTTCACGCGGTCGTGCGGGTGGCGGCCGATCGGCTTGTCCACGACGCCCGCGTCCGACCGAACGCGGCCGTGCAGGACCGCCACATAGGTCCGCGTCACCGTGCGACGCGCGAGCTGCTCGACGAGCGAGTCGTAGGCGGCGCGCGTCTTGGCGACGACGAGCAGGCCCGAGGTGTCCTTGTCGAGCCGGTGCACGATGCCGGGGCGGCGTGGGCCGCCCACACCGGCGATCCCCGGGGCGTGGGCGAGCAGCGCCGCGGCGAGTGTCCCGCGCGCGTGGCCGGCGCCCGGATGGACGACGAGCCCGGCGGGCTTGTCGAGGACGAGCACCTGCTCGTCCTCGTGCACGATCGCGAGCGCCGCGGGCTCGGGCGTGAGCGTCTCCGGAGGCGGCGGCGGGATCTCGATCTCGACCAGCTCGCCCGCCCGGAGCCGGTGCGCGGGCTTCCGGGGGCCGCCGTTCACCCGCACGTGACCGTCGTCGATCAGGCCCTGGGCGCGCGCGCGTGACAGCTCGCGGAAGCGCTCGGTCACCCACCGGTCGAGCCGCATCCCGACGGCCGCGGACTCGACGCGCAACACCGTCACGCGCGAGACCGCCGGCCCCCGCGTTCGGTCATGAGTCGGAGGGCGAGGAGCACCACGCCGACGCTGATCGCGGAGTCGGCGACGTTGAACGCGGGCCAGTGCCAGGCGCGATAGTAGACGTCCACGAAATCGACGACGGCGCCGAAGCGCCCGCGGTCGATCAGGTTGCCCACGGCGCCGCCGAAGACCAGGCCGAGCGTGCCGTGGTCGATGACGCTGCCGCGCGGCAGCACGTGCAGCGCCACGCGCACGAGGACGACGAGGGCGGCGACGGAGAGCAGCACGACGATCCAGCGGAAGCCCGGCGGCACGCCGCCGAGGAGACCGAAGGCGAGGCCGCGGTTCATGACGAGCGTGAGCGAGAGGACGCCGTCGATCACCGGGAGGGGGGTGCCCGGGGCCAGTCGGTCGAGGGCGAGCACTTTGCTGAGCTGATCGAGGACGACCACGACGCCCGCGACGATCGCGAGGCGCGCCGCGGCGGTTCGCGTCATGTCGCTGACGACGTCACGGCCCGCCGCTCACCTCGCACGGCCGGTCACCACGGGGAGACAGCGCTCGCAGAGCTCGGGGTGGTCGCGGCTCGCGCCGACCCGCTCGCTCCAGGTCCAGCAGCGTTGGCACTTCCGGCCCCGCGCCTTGTCCACGCCGACGACGAGGCCCGGGATCTCCTGGCTCTCGTAACGGATAGCGGGCTTCGCCTGCGCCGCCTCCTGCTCCACCTGCGAGACGATGAAGAGCGTGGGCAGGAGCGAGCGCTTGGCACGGAGGAGCGCGGGCAGGTCCTCGGGCGCGTGCATCAGGACGACGCGCGCCTCGAGCCCGCTCCCGATGAGCCCACGCGCGCGCGCGGTCTCGAGCGCCTTCGCGACCTCGCGGCGTACCTCGAGGAGGCGGCTCCACTCGCCCGCGAGCCGGTCGTCGAGCCACTCCACCGGCTCCTCGGGGAACCGCTCGAGGTGGACGCTCTCGCTCCGGGCGCCGGGCAGGTAGCGCCACGCCTCCTCGGAGGTGAACGTCAGAATCGGCGCCAGGAGCCGCGCGAGCGCGGTGAAGATGTCGTAGCACGCCGTCTGGGCCGCCCGCCGACGCGGGTCGTCGCCCGCCGAGGTGTAGAGACGGTCCTTGATGATGTCGAGGTACTGCGCCGAAAGGTCCACGGCGCAGAAGTTGTGGACCGCGTGGAAGACCGTGTGGAACTCGTACTCCTCGTACGCGCGCCGGACGCGCCCGATGAGCCGCCCGAGCCGGTCGAGGATGAAGCGGTCGAGCTCGTCCAGGCGCGCATACGACTGCCGGTCGCGCTCGGGCACGAAATCGCCCAGGTTGCCGAGCAGGAAGCGGAACGTGTTGCGGATGCGCCGATAGGCGTCGGAGAGCCGATCCAGAATCTCGAAGGAAACCCGGATGTCCTGGGTATAGTCCTCGGCCGCCACCCACAGGCGAAGGATCTCGGCACCGTACTTCGGCAGGAGGTCGTCGAGGCCGATGACGTTGCCGAGCGACTTGGACATCTTCCGTCCCTCGCCGTCGACGAAAAAGCCGTGCGTGATCACGCTCTTGTACGGCGGCGCGCCGCGCGTGCCGACCGACTCGAGCAGCGAGGACTGGAACCAGCCGCGGTGCTGGTCCGATCCCTCGAGGTACATCTCGGCCGGCCAGCGGAGCTCGGGCCGCGTCTCGAGCACCGCCGCGTGGCTGCACCCGGAGTCGAACCAGACGTCGAGGATGTCCGTCTCCTTCCGGAACCCCGCGCCGCCGCACTTCGCGCACCGCGTGCCCGCCGGCAGGAGGCGGGCCGACTCGCGCGCGTACCACTCGTCGGCGCCCTGTCCCTCGCGGAAGATCCCGGCGACATGCTCCACGATCCGCTCCTCGAGGAGCAGGGTCCCGCAGGCCTCGCAGTAGAAGGCGACGATCGGCACGCCCCAGACGCGCTGGCGCGAGATGACCCACTCCGGACGGTGCGCGACCATGTTGAAGATCCGCTCCTCGCCCCACGGCGGGATCCACTGGACGTCACGCTTGATCGCGTCGAGGGCGCGCGCACGAAACCCGAGCTTGTCGAGCTCGATGAACCACTGCTCGGTCGCACGGAAGAGCGTCGGGTTCTTGCAGCGCCAGCAGTGCGGGTACGTGTGGTCGAGCGGACGCTCGGCGACGAGCATGCCGACCGACCGGAGGTGCTCGACGATCTTCGGGTTGGCGTCCCAGACGGTGAGCCCCGCGAAGCGCTCCACCCCGGGGACGAAGCGCCCGTCGTCATCGACCGGGTTGTAGACCTTGAGCCCGAGCGACCGCCCGAGCTCGTAGTCCTCCTCCCCGTGGCCCGGGGCGATGTGGACCAGCCCCGTGCCCGTATCCATCGCGACGAACGACGCGGCGGCCACCTTGCCCGTGCGGTCGATCCACGGGTGACGGTACTCGAGGCCCACGAGATGGCGCCCGGGGACCCGGCCGACCTCCCGCGCGCCGTGCAGGCTCGCGGTCGCGACGAAGGCGTCGGCCAGCTTGGCGGCGACGACGAGCGTCTCGCCGCCGTGGGCGAGCGCGACGTACGCCTCGTCCGGGTGGACGGCGACCGCGAGGTTCGCCGGGAGCGTCCACGGCGTGGTGGTCCAGATCACCAGGGAGGGCGCGGGCGCGTTCGGCGCGGCCGGCAGCGCGCCGAGGAGCGGGAACCTGACGTAGATCGACGGCGTGCGCTGGTCCTCGTACTCGACCTCGGCTTGGGCGAGCGCCGTCTTGCAGTGCATGCACCAGTGGACCGGTTTCAGCCCTTTGTGGACCAGACCGCGGCCGACGAAGCGTCCGAACTCGCGCGCGATGATCGCCTGGTAATCGGGCGCCATCGTGACGTAGGGGTGCTCCCAGTCGCCGAAGACGCCGAGCCGCTTGAACTCGTTCCGCTGAATGTCGATGAAGCGTAGCGCGTACTCGCGACACTTCCGCCGCTTCTCCACGGGATCCATCGCGCGCCGCACGTCGATCGAGGCCGAGTCGAGCCCGAGCTCCTTGTCTACCTGGTGCTCGATCGGCAGCCCGTGACAGTCCCAGCCCGGGACGTAGACCGCGTTGAAGCCGAGCATCGAACGTGACTTCACGACGACGTCCTTGAGAACCTTGTTGAGCACGGTCCCGAGGTGGATGTTGCCGTTGGCGTAGGGCGGGCCGTCGTGAAGGATCCACAGCGGACGCTGCGCCGAGGTCTCGCGCAGGCGCGCGTAGATCCTCGTCTCGGCCCACCACTCGAGCATCTTCGGCTCGCTCTGCGGCAGGTTGGCCTTCATCGGGAAGGCCGTCTTCGGGAGATGGAGCGTGGCCTTGTAGTCCATGACCGGGAGGGTCATCCTAACACGGCCGCGCGTCACCTCGGGTTGAGGGTGACCAGACCTTCCCTATTGTCGATCGAGACCTTGAACTGATCGAGGAAGTCGCGCCCGAGGAGCCCGTCCACGCCGTCGTGGTCGATGTCGTGGGAGATCACCACGAGCGTGGCGACCCGAGCCTCGCCGACCTCGACCGAGTCCACCTGGACGGTGTTGACGCTCGCCGTGCCGGTCGCCCCCTTCATCTGCACGGCATGGCCCGCCTGGAGCGCGACGCCCGCCGCGACGAGCGCGCGGGGGTTGATCACCGTTCGCTGCGCGCCCGTGTCGAGGAGCAGCGTGACCGGCGTACCGCCGTTGAGGCGCGCGTCCACCAGGATCTCGCGGCCCGGCGTGAACTTGATCTCCGTGCCGCCCGTCGCCGTCGCCACGACGCGGCCAAGCGCCGCCGGTCGGTCGCCAGCGGGTGGGGGTGAGACGAGCGGGGCATTGTGGAGGCCGGTCGGCGCGGCGCGGGCACGGTACTGTTCCGGCACGCTCGCGAACCCCTCGGAGTAGTGCGTGACCCCGCGCTCGTCGGTCCAACGATAGATCTCGGCGGGAGATACGGTCGGCCACGCGAGCAGCAGGAGAAGCGCCGCCACGAGCGCCGCCGACCCGATCATACTCGGATCATACCGTACAACGCGAAACGGCTACGACGCCTTCTTCTCCTCTTCCTTCTTGGCGGCGGCGGTCGGCTCGTCCTTGGAGGACTCCTGTACGCCCTTCTTGAACTCCTTCATGCTCGAGCCGAGCGAGCGGGCGAGATCCGGCAGCTTGTTCGCGCCGAAGAAGATCAGCACGATCACGAGGATGATGAGCAGCTCCTGGTAGCCAAGACCAAACATGGTTGGCTCCTTTCCGAGACACCTTAGCGCGCCCCTACCCCCCGCGCAAGACCCGCCGTTCGCCCACGCGGGTCGTCACGCGGCGCTGATCGAAGAACTCGAGGAGCGGGATCGCGTACTTCCGGGAGATGCCAAGGAGGTCCTTGATATCCGCCGGACCGATCTCCTTGCGCTCCCGGAGCATGGCGACGAGCTTCTGCTGGATCGCGTCGAGCGCCCGAGCGTGGAAGAAGAGCGACTCCTTGACGCGGAGGAGCCTTCCCGACTGGACGAGCACCTGGAAGAGCTCGTGTTCCTCGTCCCCGCGGAGGCCCGCGCGCCCGAGCGCCTCGTCCGGGCTCGGCGGTGCCGCCTCCGCCCGGAGGAACTCCTGCTCGATCTGATCCACGACGCGCTGCTGCTCGGGCGTGAGCCGCACCTCGTGCGCCGCGAGCCGCACCTTGTCGCGCTCGCTCTTCACGACGCCCTCCGTCTCCAGAGCCGCCAGGAGCGCCGCAAAGACGCGCTCGTCGGCGCCGCCCGACCGCCCCCGCAGCTCCTCCCGCGACATGCCGGGTCGGAGGGGATGCGCGCGGTGGAAGGCCGCGAGCGCGCCGACGACGAGCGTGCGCAGGCGGCTGCCGCTCTCCGAGTGGAGGAACCAGTCGCGGTCCACGACGAGCACGCGGCCTCTCGCCACGAGCGCGTCGAGGAGGCCGCGCAGGCGCTCGGGGCCGAAGGGCACGCGGCCCGAGAGGGCGGCGAGGCGCACGCCCGCGGCGCCGACGTGGCGGACGTGCTCCTCCAATACGACCTCGGGGCCGCCGGTCTGCAGGAGCGTGAGATGCGCGACCAGGGCCGGCGCCTTGCGCTTGAAGCGCGGCGGATCCACGTCGAGGAGCGTCCCGCCCCCGATCGTCACGATCGGCGAGTACGAGCGCACCACGAACCGGTCGCTCGGCAGGGCGACGAGCGTCGCCTCGAGCCGGAAGCGCGCGAACGCGGTCTCGCCGGGGGCGAGCTCCGCGCGGTCGAGGAGGAGGACGCGCGCCATGATCTCGCTCGTCCCCGCGTGGAAGCGCACGCGCGTCCGCGTCTTCAACCCGCGCGGCGCGTCCGGGAGGAGCTCGAGCGTGCCGTCCACGAGGACCGCGGGCACGAGCGTGCCCGCGTGCGCCAGGACGTCGCCGCGCTCCAGCGCCGCGCGCTCGACGCCCTGGAGGTTCACGGCCGTCCGCTGCCCGGCGCGCGCCTCGGGGACGGGGTGGCCGTGGGTCTGGAGGCCGCGGACCTTCGCCTCCACGCCCTTCGGGTACACCTCGACGCGGTCGTCCACCGCGAGCCTCCCGGCGGCGAGGGTCCCCGTCACGACGGTGCCGAACCCCTTCACCGTGAAGACTCGGTCGATGGGCAGCCGCGCCAGCTGGTCCACGGCGCGCTCGGGCACGGACTCCGCGAGCCGCCGCAGGGCCTGGCGCAGCTCGGGGAGCCCCGCGCCCGTCTTCGCCGACACGGGCACGATGGGCGCGCCCTGGAGGAAGGTCGCGCGCACGAGCGTGGCGACGTCGTCGCGCACGAGCTCGAGCCAGTCGGGCTCGACGAGGTCGGTCTTGGTCAGCGCCACGAGGCCACCCCGGATGCGCAGGAGCGAGCAGATCGCCAGGTGCTCGCGCGTCTGCGGCATCACGCCCTCGTCTGCCGCGATCACCAGCATGGCGAGGTCGATGCCGCCGACCCCGGCGAGCATGTTCTTCACAAAGCGCTCGTGGCCGGGGACGTCCACGATCTCGATCGTGAGCCCGCCGGGCTCCTCGAGGAACGCGAAGCCGAGGTCGATCGTGATGCCGCGCGCCTTCTCCTCCGGCAGGCGGTCGGTGTCGATGCCGGTCAGCGCCTTGACCAGCGAGGTCTTGCCGTGGTCGATGTGGCCGGCCGTCCCGACCACGACGTGGCGGGTCATGTGTAGCGGGGTCCGCGAGGCCGGCGTGTACCGTGGGTGGCCTGAGCCAGACGCGCGTCGCTCATTTGAGCGCTTCGAGCGCCTTTGCGAGCCCGCCGATCTGCGAGGCAAGCACCGTCCGGCAGTCCAGCAGGAGCCGGTCGTCCACGATCCTGCCGATCACCGGCGGGTCGCCTAGGCGCAGGCGCGCGTCGAGCCGCATGGCCGCCTGCGCGTCGCGGCCCACGGCCAGCCCCGCGGTGGGCAGCTCCACCGTCGGCAAGGCGCCGCCGCCCACCTGCGCGCGGTCGTCCACGACGCGCGCCTCGAGGCGCTCGCGGCACGCGGGCGTGAGCCGCCGGAGCAGGCCTTTCGCGCGGCCCCGTACCGCGGCGAGGGGTTCGGTGAGGAGTCGGAGCGTCGGGATCGTCTCGAGCGCGGCGCCGGACTCGTAGGCGTACAGCGTGGCCTCGAGGGCGGCGATCGTGAACTTGTCGATCCGGAGCGCGCGGTTCCACGGGTTCTTCTTGAGCCGCCCCACGACGGCGGCGCGGCCGACGACGATGCCGGCCTGCGGGCCACCGAGGAGCTTGTCGCCCGAGAAGGAGACGAGGTCGAGCCCCGCGGCGACCGCCTCCGGCACGGTCGGCTCGTAGGGGAAGCCCCACGGGCGGAGGTCCACGAGCGAGCCCGAGCCGAGGTCCTCCATGACGGGGATCCCACGCTCGCGGCCGAGCTCCACGAGCTCGCGCGACGAGACCTCGGCGGTGAAGCCGATGACACGGTAGTTCGAGGTGTGGACCTTGAGGAGGAGCGCGGTGCTCGGGCCGATCGCGTCGGCGTAGTCCCGGAGGTGCGTGCGGTTCGTCGTCCCGATCTCGCGGAGCACGGCGCCGCTGCGGACCATGATGTCGGGGATGCGGAATTCGCCGCCGATCTCGATCAGCTCGCCCCGCGAGACGACGACCTCACGGCCGTGGGCGAGCGTCTCCAGCGCCAGGAGTACCGCGGCCGCGTTGTTGTTGACGACCAACGCGTCCTCGGCTCCAGTGAGCCGCCGCAGGAGCGCCTCGACGTGGCTGTAGCGCGAGCCCCGCTCCTTCGTGGCGAGGTCGAGCTCGAGGTTCGAGTACGCGGCCGCGACCGCCTGGAGGCGCTCGATCGCGAGCGGGCTCACGAGCGCGCGGCCGAGGTTCGTGTGGAGCACGACACCGGTGGCGTTGATCACGGGGCGGAGCGAGAAGAGGCCGGTCCGCCGCGCGCGCTCCACGACGCGCACGGCGAGCGCGTCGGCCGCGGCCGGGGCCGCGTGCCCCTCGCGCGCGCGCCGGCGCTCGGCGTCCAGCGTCTCGCGCACGAGCGCGGTCAACCGCGCGCGGGGGACCCCCTGGAGCTCGGGGCGGCCGGCGAGCGCGCGGAGGAGATGGTCGACCGAGGGCAGGCCACGGAGCGCGGCGTCGCGGTCAGCGCTCATCGAGCGCGGTCTCGACCTTCTTGCGGACGCGCGCGATGACCTCCTGCGTCTCGTGGCGCCAGGCCTG
>Ga0209156_10000867_pt1 | contig 25508 bp, 20 predicted proteins | sample GraSoiAngelo_124_FD_185881 | JGI IMG/M metagenome (GOLD analysis project Ga0209156, IMG submission 185881) | Grasslands soil microbial communities from the Angelo Coastal Reserve, California, USA - 14_0927_05_20cm (SPAdes) (version 2) | ecosystem: Environmental > Terrestrial > Soil > Grasslands... | reverse complement strand
AGAACAGAAAGGAGGGCTCTCCTTGGAAGGCGCCCGTCAGTCATGATGGCCGAGCACACGCCCCAGCAAAGTTCGCGCTCGATCCGCGAGATCTATCCGCGCACCTACCGGGTCTACCGCAAGATTCATCTCTTCTTCGGTGTATTGGACATCGTTCGCTTCAGTCTCCTAATACCTGCCGCACTGGGGCTCGCGATGCTGTCAGATCAGTTCACGGACCTATTACGCGCACTCACCGAAAGCGATGTTCCACTCGCCGACAATCCGCATGCCACGCATCGACTGGCGGTCGTCCTCGGGGTTTTATTCTGCTCGCTCGTCGTCTGGCACAGCGCTCGCACGATGTTTCGATTTCGCTTCACGGATCGCGAGGCTTCGCAGGCGACGGTTCACCCAGGGTTGAAGAAATGGCTGCCTCGACTCCTCGCCGTTTCAGTCCCTGCTCTCCTTGCCTGGCGCATTGCCGTCTTGGCAGCCGGTAATGCGGATCCGGCCGGCGCACGCCGCTTCGCGGTCTACCTGGCGCTGGAGGCGGTCTTGATCGGCCTCTTCGTTTGGCAGCGCCGTGCGCTCGCAAGTTGGCAACTGAAAGGAAACCTTCGACCCCTGAGGGTGCTCGCCTCAGTTGGCGAAGAAAAGCGCGATCTCACCACCCTTGACGATTTCAGAACGCAGGCGCCAGCGACCGCGCGGCTCGTTGGCACGCTCCTACTCGCGAATGTCATCGCGATGCTCGTCTTTATCTTCGCGCCCCCGCTTTGGCTCGGCGCGATGGCGATCCTGCTCTTGGGCTTGGGGCTCCTCTCCGCTGCGGGCACGGTGGTCACTTATTTCGCCAATCGCGCCCGCATTCCGCTACTTACGCTGCTCATGATTTGGGCGGTCACGATCAGCGCCTTCAATGACAATCACCTGGTTCGGCCCTACGCGGGCGCGCACTCCCACGCTGTCGTGACCCAAGCGCCGCCGCCCACAGCTCACGGGACACCCTTGCCCGACGCCTCTCTTGGAGGCTACTTCGAGCGTTGGTGGACCGACCTCGACAAGACGACTCCCGGCATGGCGCCGATTCCCGTCCTTGTCGTGTCCGCGGAAGGCGGCGGGATTCGCGCTGCCTATTGGACGGCCCAAGTACTCGGACACTTGCAAGACGAGGCACCGAGTTTTGCTCGGCACGTATTCGCGATCAGCGGCGTGTCCGGCGGCAGTCTAGGAGGCGCCACCTTTGCGGCGTCTGTTCGTGCGCATCGCGATCGGGCCACAAGCACGTCCTATCAGCGCGAAGCCCACGACATGCTGTCGGCAGATTTCCTCTCTGCCCCGTTGGGGTCGATGCTGTTCCCGGATCTCTTGCAGCGTTTCTGGCCGTGGCCGGCTTTCGATGATCGGGCGATCGCGTTGGAGAAGGCGTGGGAGCGCCAGTGGCAGGTGGCGCATCAGAAGCAGTCCAATCTGTTCGCGCAGCCTTTCTTGAGTCTATGGGACGGCGAGCATTTCGATGTGCCGCTCCTATTCTTGAACAGCACCGTCGTCGAAACCGGCGAGCGCGCCATCGTCTCGCCGCTTGCGCCCGCAGCGGCCACAGGAGCCCAAAGCCCTTTCGCGGACGCCCAGTCGTTGACGGGTTTGCTCGGAACCGACTACGCCCTAAGTACCGCGGTGCATCTCAGCGCTCGCTTCACCTACGTGAGCCCCGCGGGCCTCGTTCGTGCGCGACTCGATGCCAATCACCCGCAAGCAAGTTTCGTCGATGGCGGCTATTTCGACAACTCCGGTGATGTCACGGCGCAAGAGATCGTGCACGCCATCGAATCCGCACATCGCAAAGGTGGATTCAGTCGCGCTTTGCACATCGTCTTGCTGCATATTCCCAACGAACCGCCGAACAAAACACCGGACACCAGCTGGCTTACCCGCTTCTTGAACTCCCATACGCTCCTCAACGAATCGATGTCGCCGATCAACGCCCTCATGGCGACGCGGGAAGCCCGAGGCATTCAGGCACGACAATTACTGTGCCGAGAACTCGCCTCCAAGACTGCCGACGCGGCTCCGCCGGACTGTGCAGCCCCGATCTCGCCAGCGGTCGACCAAGGCCAGAGCACGATGCATCTTTATTTCACCCTTTATCAAAGCACCTCGACACTTCCCCTCGGTTGGGCACTGTCCAAGCAGGCGCAGGACGACATGTCTCGGCAGATGGAGACATGCGACGAGCACGTTCCCAAGGGATGCGCCGCCGAGCAGAAAGCGAAAGTGCTGGCCGCGCTAGGCGACTTTTAGCGGTCAACGCCCGTTGGGGCGTAGTCCCAGGATGCTGGAGACGCCAGGCATCCTTGGCGGCGTCGCGACGTGCTGCAACAAGTTAGTTTGCGTCATTCATCTTGCTACAACAGATCGCGCAGAACGTTAGCTCCTGATGATACGAACCGGATGCGCCTTTACGCCTTACAATCTGGCGGCAGGAGTTAGAGGAGTTAAATGGCTTCTAGGGAAGCCTAAAGCGCAGGCGCCACGGTTCTGCCGACCAGCGCACCCGCTACTGCGGCACATGTCCCGACGCTCGCACCGTAACGCGCAAACCGCGCGCCAAAGCGTCGCTACCGTCCAAGCGAACGCCACCGATAAACTCTATCCTTGCCATGTGGCCGCATCACTGGAGAGGCCTATGTTGCAGATAGCCGTCATCAATGAATCCACCGCCATCAACGACGACAACGTCCAGGCAATGCTCTCCGCCTTCGACACACAGTGGAACCAAGACCTCAACGCTGTGTGGGGAGTCGGCTCAGCCCAGTTCACATTCACCCCCAATACCACCGCCCCGGCCGCCGGCGCCTGGTGGGTAGTCTTTCTCGACAACAGCGACCAAGCCAACGCGCTTGCCTACCACGACCTGACCAACGAAGGCTTGCCCATCTCGAAAGTCTTTGTCAAAACCATCGAAGCGGACCACGCATCAGTCAGCGTCGGCGCCACCCACGAAATCTGCGAAATGGCTGTCGACCCCTGGCTCAACGGCGCCTACCAAGACGCCCAAGGGAGCTTCTGGGCCGGCGAAGTATGCGACCCAGTGGAAGACGAGCAATACGGATACAAAATCAACGGCATACTGGTCACCGACTTCGTCACACCCAACTGGTTCGGTCACGAATTCGCACAAGGCGACATCGACTTCAAACAGCACGCCACCTCAGCATTCCAAGTCCTTACTGGGGGCTACGCCCAAAAATTCGACCCCAACCAAGGCTGGGTCCAAATAACCGGAGCCAAGGCCATGCAAACTACCCGTGGCAAAATCGCGGTCCGCGGCTCCCGGCGTGAACGCCGCACGCGCCAGTGGAAAAACTGGCAACCGAGCAAACACCGCTTCGTGGGGTAACACACCCCAGCAACAAAATGACTACGCGAATGGTACCGGTGGCAGCTATAGCTTCCGAGCTGCAGTCCCGCTTTCAGTGAGTGCAACGGGCAATTGGGCGGCAAGAGACGCGAGAGGACCCAATGAAAATCACCTCAGGCCGAAACGCGGTGGGGGCGCTTCTTCTCCTGCTTGTTTTCTCTACTTCTGTGTTGGCTCAGCAGGCCTCCCTGCGCCGCAATGTCATTCTTCGCCGCGACCCTTCGACATCCAGTCCAGTTCTGGAGCACTTGGTCAAGGGAGGTAGGGTTACGCTGGTGGATGCAGGTCCCGACAGCGGTTTCTATCACGTCAGGACAGAGGACGATCAGATTGGCTGGGTCCTCTCGAAGTACGTCACCGTAGAGTCCGTACCCAACGGCACTCCAACGAATGGGGGCACACCAACCAGCGGCACGCCGCCGCAGGCAGATACGTGTGATTCCAATTTATGGAATCACGTCTACCATTCGTATCGGCTGATGGTGAAACAGCCGTGTATCGCCGTGGCCGGGACGATCGTAGATGCGACTGCGACTCAAAGGGTCAGGCAGCCTGATGGAGTCCGTCACGAAGGCGATGGGGACACACACGGATGGTTGAAAGTGGACCCCGAGTTTCAGAATCTACTAAATGCCGGCAACATGAGCGATGAGGGCGGTAACCTGGTGTTCGAAATCATATGCAGGTTTCCCGTGAGGCAGAAGGACGCTCGAAGTGCGTGCCAAGGCTACACGGACCATGTCGTGCTCCCGCCAGTGGGCTCGCGGGTCAGGATAGTGGGGGTTTACGTGCAGGACACGTTTCATGCGAAGTGGAACGAGATTCACCCGGTTACCAGCATCACAGTGATTCCATGAAGCGTTAGGACACGGAGGCAGGATTCTATGCTCGAATTTGTCGGGACCGCATTCCCGCTCAGTCAGGGCGGCGTGAAGGAAACTCTGACTTCGTCGGGCCTCGGTATTGCGGAGTTGTGGGCGGTTTTGTCCGTTGAGGCAAGCGGCTGTGGTTACCTCCCCGATCGACGCCCAAAGATTCTATTTGAGCGACACGTCTTCAGCCGCCTGACGGAGCATCGATACGATACTGGCGAGGCCGATATCAGTCAGCCCACTGCGGGGGGATATGGAGCGGCCGGCGCGAGCCAATATGATCGATTGAACGCGGCGATGCAGCTCGATCAGGCCTCAGCACTCAAGAGTGCATCATGGGGGCTCGGGCAGATCATGGGTGAGAACTTCGAAGCGGCCGGGTTTCCCACTGCCGAGGCGATGGCATCCGCCATGACGGCGTCCGAAGACAACCAGCTTAAAGCCATGGCGAGCTTCATCAGTGCGATGGGCCTGATCGATTTGCTCAAGTCTCACAACTGGGCGGAGTTCGCGCGCCGCTACAACGGTCCGAATTACGCAGCTAATAATTATGATGGACTCCTGGGGCATTTTTACGAGCGCTGCGCGGACGGGCCGCCGCTAGATCTGACAACGCGCGCCGTGCAGATTCTTTTGATGTATAGAGGATTCCCACCCGGAGCGATTGACGGGGTCGCAGGCGCAGCGACGCGACGCGCGATTCTGGAATTTCAAGGGTCGACGGGCTTGGGAAAAAGCGGCGTCGTTGACGATCAGCTGCTAAGGACGTTGATGGGGTGAGAGGAGCGTCGGTCGGGGCAAAGCGCGTGGCGATGCCTGCCTGTCTCTAGCACGCTGCAACGGCACACTATGGAATTCGATTACTCCTACCAGCTTACCTACGATCCCGTACGGCACGTCGCGATGTGGAGGTGCTAGGCGGCGCGTTATGGGTCTATTACCCTGCAGGTTACGCCCGCATTCTATCCATGGGTGCTACGCCGTGTACCAAGTGCCGGAGCCGACTTCCTTCAACAAACTTCTAGGTTTGGACCGATAGCCAGTAGAGTTGTTGCAGGCGCAGTAGGCTCCCCGAAGTTCTTAAGCGGAGAGAGATCAATGGCGATCAAACGTCCGACCAAGAGCCGGGGAACACCAACCCGTAAGCCGGTGGCCTCAGTTGCGCCGCGCCATGTCGACCTCAGGTTGAAGACGCAGATGGTTCCAGGGGATCGCTACACCGGGTGGTTGTGTAAGAATCGGTCATGCGGAGTCGTCATTGCCATTGCACCCCCACCGGCAGGAAGCAAGGTGGCCGTGCCCGAATTCGACGATCAACTGACGGCGATCAAATGTCCCCATTGTGGGGATGAAGACCTGTATCGCTGGAGCGCCCGGAGTGAACACGAATACATTCCGAAAAGCGCGGGAAACTAGACTTGGGCACGCAATCGAGCCACGACCAGAGACCACAAGAAACCGCAGGAATGGGGAATTCTCGCTGCCACAGGCGACGTGGGTTGTACCAACCTTCCAGCGAGTCGTACCCAGACGGGGAGTACGAACGCACCCTGCACCGGGAGCGAGATCGCCAGGCCGAGCAGCGACAGGCAGATGCCAGGTTGCGGCATCTGCGGATCGAGCGGATCCCGAGGCGGTCCTAGAATCAATGCGTGGAGTTGCTTCATGGTGAGCATTCACAGTCATCGAGGTGTTCTGAGCGAACTCTCTTGCTGAGCGGGTCATCAACACGGTCTTTTCGATCTAGATACACTCAAGCCGCCGGTGGCGCTGCAGTACTTGCCGCAGCTGCCCAATGGTTTTCCTATTCCCGATACCCGGGATTCGATCGATCAAGTTTTCGCAGCAGCCCCGGCCATGCGAGGCTGCTTCCCAATCCTCGCGTCACCTGGCTGGCCGCGGCCCGAATGCCGCCGAGAATGGCTTCGGGTATTCGGATCAATTCTTGTCCGCCGCTTTGAGCACGCACTTGGATCGCGCACGCGGATTCGAAGATATACATGTACAGAAAGGCATCGGCCGGCGACGAGCCGGCCGTCAGGAGCCCGTGATTGCGCAGCATCAGATAGGACTTGTCGCCGAGGTCCGCGACCAAGCGCGGCTGTTCGGCGGCATGGAGCGCGACACCCTCGTAGTCGTGATAGGCCAACGACGACAGCACGAACAGGGATTGCTGTGAAATCGGCAGCAACCCCTGCTTTTGTGCCGCGACGGCCACGCCGTTGAGCGAATGGATGTGCATGACGCACGCGACATCCTCTCGCGCCGCATGAATGCAGCCGTGAATCGTGAAGCCGGCCGGATTGATTTCGTGGGGCGAGTCCATGATCTTCCGGCCGCCGAGATCGATCTTGACGAGTGAGGAAGCCGTTATTTCCTCGAACATCATGCCGTAGGGATTGATCAGAAAATGAGGCTCCGATCCGGGAACCCGCGCCGACACGTGAGTGAAGATGAGATCATCCCAGCCGTAGAGCGCAACGAGCCGATACGCGGCCGCGAGATTCACGCGCACGTCCCATTCGGCGGCGCTGACTTGCTGTCTCACCGAGGGGGCCGTTTCGTGTTTCATTCAGTGCACCGCCTCCGCCGCGCCGGGTGCCCCGATGATCCTGCTGACGACGATCGTGGCGCCGATCAGCAAGCCGCCGCCTGCCGCCGCCATGAGCAGCCATAGCTGAGGATTGGGATTTGGCGCCGCCAACGCGAGGCCCGCGACCGTGAAGAACATGAAGGTATAGTTGTTGAGAACCAGCGGAATCATTTCGCCAAACGCGAAAATCGCGTAAACGGCGGCCAAAATGTAAATCAGTCGGCCCCATTCGGCGCCGCTGAGGTGCGCGAGCAAGCCGATGACGATCGGTGCAAGCATCACGAGTCCGATACCGGCGGCGGCGCCGATCAGAATATGCGGCGCCCTCTTCGGGCTCATGTGTTCGCCGAAGAAGAGGACCCAGGCCACGAACGCCGGCCATGCCGGCAGCCGGAGATGGCCGGTGACGAGCTCGGTGATGACGATGAGCGCGAGCACATAGAGTCCAAGAATCAGGCGGCGGCGGTTGAACTTCATGAGGCAGCTCCCACCGCTTCGGCTCGAAGTGCATCGCTGAAACGCGCCAAATGATGGTCGGCGTCGCCAAATGTCATATCGATCATCGTGAGGCGCTTGAAGTAATGGCTGACGTTGAGCTCATCGACGACTCCCATCGCGCCGTGCAGCTGGACGGCCTGCTGGCCGACGAAGCGCGCGGCCTGTCCTATATAGGCCTTCGCGCCGGATAGGGCTCGGCGGCGTGCCGCGGGTTCGTCGCCGGCGGCTTGGATTGCCGCAATGATGGCCATGGAACGGGTCTGCTCGGCGGCGATGAACATGTCGGCCATTCGATGTTGCAGCGCCTGGAAGCTGCCGATCACGGTGCCGAACTGTTTGCGGGTTTTCAAATAATTGAGAGTCGCCTCATTGAGCGCGGTCACGATACCCACCGCTTCGGCGCAGAGTGCGGCGATACCCTGGTCGACGGCGCGCTCAATGACGGGGAGCGCTCGCTCGGGTGCGCCGATTACGGCGTCGTCGTCGATCGACACATCCTGCAAATGTAAATCCGCGGCTCTGCCGCCGGATTGGGTGGGATAGGCTTGCAGCGTCAATCCCGGCGCATCACGTCGCACCAGAAACAGGGAGATACCCTCGGCGTCGGTCCGATTGCCGCTGCTGCGCGCCGAGAGAAGAAAATAATCGGCCGATGGGGCATCGAGCACGACGGACTTGCGGCCCGTGAGCCGCCAGCCTTTGGCGTCACGGGCGGCCGTCGAAGCGACATGCGCGAGCTCATAGCGCCCGGCCGCCTCATAGGCGGCGAGAGCGATCTGCAGCTTTCCCGCGGCGATCTGCGGCAAGAGCGCCTCCTTGATCGCGCGGCTAGCGGCATCGCGAAGCAGCCCACCGCAGAGCACGACCGTACTCACGTAAGGCTCCAGCAGCAGTCCCTGGCCGACCAGTTCCATGACGGCCATGATGTCCACGCCGCTGCCGCCGAGGCCGCCGAATTCCTCGGGATAGGGCAGGCCTAGCAGGCCGAGCTCGGCATACTGGGTCCAGGCTTCCGCGGAATAGCCGAGCGGTGAGCGCGTGAGCGAGCGGCGCCGCTCGAAATCGTAATCTTTGGCGATGAAACGCCGCAGCGTCTCCTGCAGCGCCAGTTGTTCGTCCGTTAGGCGGAAATCCATGGCAGCTCTCTTTAGAGACCCAGGATCAGTTTCGAAATGATGTTCTTTTGGATCTCGGTCGAGCCCGCATAGATCGTGGTCTTGCGGTAGTTGAAATATTGGCCCGTGAGCGGCGGCGCGAAGTCGGCATAGTGATCCGCGAGCAACGGCGCCGGAACCCAGTCCACCTCGAGCGCCTCGCGCAAGTAGGGCAGGGCATCGTGTCCGAGCGCATGCATTTGAAGCTCCGCGAGCTGCTGGATGATCTCCGATCCCTTGATCTTGAGCAGCGAGACCTCGGGCCCCGGAGCGCGAGATTGCGTCGCGAGCGCCGAAAGCACACGCAGGTTCGTGATCTCGAGCGCCACGAGCTCGAGCTCGGCCTGCGCGATGCGATCGCGGAAGCGGGAATCCTCGATCAGCGGGCGGCCGTTATGGAGTTGGCGCGTTGCAATTTCCTTGAGCCGCTTCAATGCGCGTTTGCAATTGCCGATGCCGGCATTATTGGTGCGCTCGTGCGAGAGCAGGAATTTTGCGTAAGTCCAGCCCTTGTTTTCCTCGCCGACCAGGTTTTCGACCGGCACCTGCACATTGTCGAAGAAAATATCGTTGATTTCGTGTTCGCCGTCGATCGTGATGATGGGGCGCACTGTGATGCCCGGCGATTTCATATCGATCAACAGGAACGAAATGCCTTGCTGTGGACGCGCGTCGCTGCTCGTGCGCACCAGGCAGAAGATCCAATCGGCATACTGGCCGAGCGTGTTCCAGGTCTTTTGGCCGTTGACGCGGTAATGAGCGCCTTCGCGCACCGCGCTCGTGCGCAGCGATGCGAGATCGGACCCCGAACCGGGCTCCGAATACCCCTGGCACCACCAGTGCTCGCCGGAAATGATGCGCGGCAGAAAGTAATTCTGTTGTGCGGCAGTTGCAAAGCTCATGAGCACCGGGGCGACCATGCGCAACGCGAACGCGATCTGTGGCGGTGCCCCGGCCGCCGCACCCTCTTCGTCGAAGATGTGCTGCTCGACGACGCTCCAATCGGCACCGCCGTAGCGCCGCGGCCACATGCCGGCGCCCCAGCCGCGGCGATAGAGGATCTTCTGCCAGCGCACGAGGTCGTCCTTGTGCATTCGCCTTCCCAGGCGCACTTTGCAGCGGATATCGGCCGGAAGCTCGGCTTCGAAGAAAGCACGGACTTCGGCGCGAAAGGATTCTTCTTCGGCGGTGTAGTCGAGATTCATGAGGGTTTTCTCATTCGATCATGACGACGACCTTGCCGCGCGCATCGCGCGCACCGAGCCTCGCGATCGCGTCCATTCCCCGTTGCAGCGGGAAGCGCTCGGTGACCGCCGGCTTGATGCGGCCGTCGAGATAGAGCGCCATGAGCGCCGCGACATTGGCGGCATGCTGCCGGGGCTGGCGCGCGGTGAACTCTCCCCAGAACACACCGATGATCTGGCAACTCTTGAGCAAGGTGAGATTGAGCGGCAGCTTCGGGATACCGGCGGTAAAGCCGACGACGAGATAGCGTCCCTGCCACCCGATCGCGCGCAGCGCCGCTTCGGTGTAATCGCCGCCCACCGGATCGAAGATCACCTGGGCGCCGTTCGCACCGCAGACGGACTTGAAGTGATCCGTGAGCGCGCGCGCAGCGGCTTTGTCGAGCGCAACCGCCGGGTATTGCACGGTCTCATCGGCGCCATGTTCGCGCGCGAGCGCGAGCTTCGCTTCAGTCGATGCCGCGGCGACGACGCGAGCGCCCATGGCCTTGCCCAATTCCACTGCGGCGAGGCCGACGCCGCCCGCGGCGCCGAGCACGAGCAGCGTCTCGCCGGGCTCGAGCTGCGCTCGATCCTTGAGCGCGTGCTGCGAGGTGCCATAGGTCAGAAGCAGCGCGGCCGCTTCGTCGAAGGGCATCGCATCGGGAATCTTCCAGCAGTTTCCCCCGGGACCGACGACTTTCTGAGCCATGCCGCCTTGTACCGGACTCATGAGCACGCGATCGCCGACGCGCAAGCCCTCGACGCCCGTGCCGAGCGCATCGACGATGCCGGAGATCTCGCCGCCGGGCGCGAACGGTCGCGGTGGCTTGACTTGATAGAGATCCTGAATGACCAGCAAATCCGGGAAATTGACGCCGCAAGCGCGCACCGCGACCCGGACCTGGCCGGAACCTGCCACTGGCTCGGGAATCTCGTCGAGTTCCAGAGTCTCGGGACCGCCGGGCCGGCGGCTCAGCAGCGCCCTCATGCTGAGCCGCCGCGCTCGGCCACGGCGCTGCGCTCGGGTGCGGCTCGCCGTTCGCGATCCTGGAGTTCGCGCCACTGGATCTTGCCGCTGCCCGATTTGGGCAGCGCATCGATGAATTCGACGATCCTCGGGACTTTGAACGCCGCCATGTTCTCGCGGCACCAATCGACGATCGCCGGGGCCTCGATGCGTCCCTTCCATTCCGGCCGCAACACGACGAAGGCCTTGACGGTCTCGCCGCGATGCGCGTCGCTCGCGCCGATGACGCAGGCCTCGAGCACGGCGGGATGCTGATACATCAGCGATTCGACCTCGGTCGGCCACACCTTGAATCCGGACGCATTGATCATGCGCTTGAGCCGGTCGACCATGAAGAAGTAGCCGTCTTCGTCGACTCTGCCGAGATCGCCGGTGCGCAAGAAGCGTTTGCCGTCGATCTCGATGAACGCCTGCGCGCTGTCTTGCGGCTTGTTCCAATAGCCCAGGAACACCTGTGGACCGTGAGTCACGATCTCGCCGACCTCGCCTGCGGCGAGCTCGTCGCCGGTCGCAGGATCGACGACGCGCGAATCGACGCCATAGATCGGTATGCCCAGACATTGCTGTTTTGCACGATCGGGGGGGTTGATGTGCGTGGCCGCCATGGTCTCCGAGAGTCCATAGCCTTCGTAATAGGTGATGCCCCGCTGCAGCAGCCGCTGCGCCACGGCGGCCGGCATCGCGGCGCCGCCGCCGCTCAATTTGCGGATCGAGGACAAATCATAGCGCTCGATGTTCGGGTTCATGAAGAAATCCTGGATCATCGTCGGAACCGCGGTCCAGGTCGCGATCCGATAGCGCTGCACGCATTCCGCGGCCACCACGCGGTCCCAACGCGGCAGCAGAACCACGGTATTGCCGTTGTAGAGGGGGCCGTTCATGCTGCCTTGCATGCCGGTCACGTGAAAGAAGGGCGCGACCGCGAGCATCGTCAATTCAGGCTGCACCGTGAACCAGCGCATCGAGGCCACGAGCGTATGCATGGTCGTGCGGTGCGTATGCATGCAGGCCCTGGGCTCGCCGGTGGTGCCGGAGGTGTACGGCATCACGCACAAATCGTCGGGACCTGCGCTCAAGGGTCCCGGAAGCAGGCCGCTCGCGAGCGCATCGCCCCAAAGCGTGACACCGGGCCGCGAAAGCTCGACGCGCGGCGCCGCAATGAACTCCGGCACGGAGAGGTTGGTGGGCTGTTTCAAATAATCCGAATATGCGGCGACGATCACATGCTCGAGCTCCCTCGAATCGAGCAGCGGTTCGATGCGCGAGTACAGCTCCTGCGAGACGATCGCAGTCGTGGATCCTGCGTCCTTGGCGCAGCGAAGAAATTCCTGCGTGAGGTACATTGGATTGAGCGGCACGACGACCGCATTGGCGCGCAAGATGCCGTAATAGGCGATCACGAACTGCGGGCTGTTCTGCATGTAGAGCAGCACGCGCTCGCCCTTGCGCACACCGCAGCGCTGCTCGAGACAGCCCGCGATCCGCTGCGCTTCGTCGTGAAGCTCGGCAAAGCCGATCGGCGTGTCGTAATAGACGAGACCGGGTTTGGCCGGATAGCGCCGTGCGGACACCTCGAGGTTGTAGAACACGTTGGTGGCCGGCGCGTCCAGATGCTGCCGCGAATGATCAGGCCAGAATTTGAAGTGCCTATCCGACATGGAGCGCTGTCAGGCTGATCGGTACCGGGACAGCTCGAGCTTGCCGATCTGCGCGCGGTGCACTTCGTCCGGGCCGTCGGCGAGCCTCAGGGAGCGTGCGCCCGCATAGGCGTGGGCGAGCAGGAAGTCCTGGCTGACGCCGGCGCCGCCGTGCACCTGAATGGCCCAATCGAGCACACGGCAGGCCATCTTGGGCGCCGCGACTTTGATCATCGCAATTTCCTTCTTTGCGGCGCGGTTGCCGACCGTGTCCATCATGTAGGCCGCATTGAGCACGAGCCAGCGGGCCTGATCGATCTCGATGCGCGATTCGGCGATCCGTTCGAGCGTGACGCCTTGCTCCGAGAGGCGCCGGCCGAATGCGACGCGCTCGACCGCACGCCGGCACAGCATCTCGAGCGCGCGCTCGGCGAGACCGATGAGACGCATGCAGTGATGAATACGCCCCGGTCCGAGCCGACCCTGCGCGATTTCGAAGCCACGTCCTTCCGCGAGCAATAAATTCGCCGCGGGCACTCGCACGTCGGTGAATTCGATTTCGGAGTGGCCGTGCGGCGCGTCGTCGTAGCCGAAGACCGAGAGCTGGCGCTTCACGGTGATCCCCGGCGTCTTTATCGGCACGAGGATCATCGATTGCTGGCTGTGGAGCGCGGCGCCGGGATCCGTCTTGCCCATGAAGATCAGGATCTCGCAGCGCGGATCACCGGCGCCGCTGGTCCACCACTTGCGGCCGTTGATCACGTAATGATCCCCGTCGCGCACGATCTCGGCCTCGATGTTGGTCGCGTCGCTCGAGGCGACCGCGGGTTCGGTCATCGCAAAGCCGGAGCGGATTCGGCCGTCGAGCAGCGGTTCGAGCCAGCGCTTGCGCTGCTCCGGCGACCCGTACCGAGCGAGCACCTCCATGTTGCCCGTGTCGGGCGCCGAACAATTGAACGCTTCCGGACCCAGTGGCGAGCGTCCCATGATTTCGCACAGCGGCGCATATTCGAGATTCGTGAGACCGGCGCCGTGCTCGGAGTTCGGCAGGAACAGATTCCACAGTTTTGCGGTGCGCGCCTCGCGCTTGAGCTCCTCGACGACCTCGGTCGCGAGCCAGGGGTTCCCGCCGCGGCGATTCTTGGCCACTTCGTCTTGAAAGCGGCCCTCGGCGGGATAAACGAACCTCTCCATGAACGCGGAAACCCGTTGCTGCAACTCGCGGACCTTATCGCTGTGCGAAAAATTCATTGCAGCCACCCCGTCAGGTCACTTCGAACAAGCCCGCCGCCCCCTGGCCACCGCCAATGCACATCGTCACGACCACGAGCCGCGCGCCGCGCCGCTTGCCTTCGATGAGTGCGTGACCCGTGAGGCGTGCGCCGCTGACGCCATAGGGATGGCCGACCGCAATCGCGCCGCCGTTGACGTTCAAGCGCTCGTCCGGAATGCCGAGGCGATCGCGGCAATACAGCACTTGGCAAGCGAATGCTTCATTGAGCTCCCAGAGATCGATGTCACCGGCTTTGTAACCGGTACGGTCGAGCAGCCGCGGGACCGCGTAAACCGGACCCACGCCCATTTCGTCGGGTTCGCAACCGGCAACCGCAAATCCGCGAAACAGCCCCAAGGGTTGCAGGCCGCGCCGCTCGGCGAGTTTGCGCTCCATGATGACGCAGGCGCTGCTGCCGTCGGAGAATTGGCTCGCGTTGCCCGCCGTGATGACGCCGCCCGGCAGTGCCGGCCGGATCCTGGCCACGGCTTCGAGCGTCGTATCGGGCCGGATGCCCTCGTCGGCGTCGATCGTCGTTTCCCGCGTGATGATCGCGCCCGTCGCCTTGTCGACGACGCCCATGGTCGTCGTCATCGGCACGATCTCGTCCTTGAACTTGCCGGCAGCCTGCGCCGCGGCCGCGCGCAGCTGGCTGCGAACGCCGTATTCGTCTTGCGCCTGCTTCGAGATGTGGTAGCGCTTGGCCACGGTCTCGGCGGTTTGCAGCATCGACCAGTAGAGCGTCGGCTTGTGTTCGAGAATCCAGGGGTCGGCCCGCATGTGGGTATTGGCTTCATTTTGGACGCAGGAGATGCTCTCGAGACCGCCGGCGACCAAGACCTGCGTGCCCTCGGTCATGATTCGCTGTGCTGCGAGCGCGATCGACTGCAATCCGGAGCTGCAGAAGCGGTTGATACTCAAACCCGCGGTCGTCACGGGCAGCCCTGCGCGCAGTGCGATCGCCCGCGCGATGTTTCCGCCCGTGGTGCCTTCGCCGAACGTCGATCCCATGATCACGTCCTCGACTTCGGCGGCGTCGATGCCGGCACGCGCCACCGCATGCCGCACGGCATGAGCGCCGAGCGTCGCGCCGTAGGTCATATTGAAGGCGCCTTTCCAGCTCTTGCCGAGTCCGGTGCGCGCCGTGGAGACGATCACGGCTTCAATCACGTGGAGGATCCTCTGAATTCACTGAATGTCTTCCCTTCTTGGGCGAGTCGGGCGAGCAGCGGCGCCGGCGTCCAGAACGCCGCGTCCGCGCCGTGTGCCGCCGCGATGCGACTCAGCGCGCGCGCAACCGTGATCAAACCGACGCTATCCCCATAGAACATGGGGCCGCCCCGGTAAGCCGGAAAACCGTAACCGTTGAGGTAGACGAGGTCGACGTCCGAACTGCGCTGTGCGATGCCCTCATCGACTATTCTGGCTCCTTCGTTGATCAGCGCATAGATGCAGCGCTCGACGATTTCCGCATCCGAGACTGTGCGCGGTACCACGCGCTTTTTCTCGCGGTATCGTTCGATGATCGCAGTCACCGCCGGATCGGGTACGCCCACGCGTGCACCGGCCTCGTAGCGGTAGAACCCCGAGCCGGTCTTTTGCCCGAATCGACCCGCCTCGCAGAGAATATCCGCAACATTCGAGAAATCCTCGTTGGGAAATTCCGCCGCGCGACGCTTGCGAATCGCCCATCCGATGTCGAGTCCGGCGAGATCCGCCATGCGGAACGGGCCCATCGCCATCCCGAAATTCTGCAGCGCTGCATCGATCTGCTGCGGCAGCGCGCCTGCGACGAGCAGGTCGTGCGCCGCCATGCCGTAGCGCGCCACCATCCGATTGCCGATGAAGCCGTCGCAAACGCCCGATACGACCGCGATCTTGCCGATCGTTTTGGCCAATGCCATTGCCGTGGCGAGGGTGTCGTTCGCGGTTTCTGCTCCTCGCACGACCTCGAGCAGCCGCATGACGTTCGCGGGACTGAAGAAGTGCAGGCCGATGACGTCCTTCGGCCGCTTCGTGAACCGGGCGATTACATCGAGATTCAGAGCCGAGGTGTTGGACGCGAGAATCGCGCCTGGTTTGACGATCTCGTCGAGCCTCTCGAACACCTTCCTCTTGACCTCGAGATTCTCGAACACGGCCTCGACCACCAGGTCCACGTCGCGCAGAGGCTCGTACTGCAAGGTCGGCGTGATCAGCGCCAAGCGCCGTTCGAGGCTCGCCTCGGTAAGCGACCCCTTGCGCAACGCGCCCTGGTAATGGCGGCGGATGTTGACGAGGCCTCGGTCGAGCGCCTCCTGCGTCGTCTCCAGGAGCGTGACCGGCAATCCCGCGTTGATGAAGCTCATCGTAATGCCGCTACCCATCGTGCCTGCGCCGACGACGCCGACCCGATTGATCGGGCGTGTAGCGACCGAATCGGGCATGCCGTTGATGTGGGCAGCGGCGCGCTCGGCTTGAAAGATGTGCCGCAGCGCCGCCGATTCAGGAGAAGCCATGAGCGTCACGAACAGCTCGCGTTCGCGCTTCAACCCGGCCTCGAAGGGCTCCTTGAGCGCAGCCGTGAGCGCTTCCACACAGGCCGGCGGCGCCGGGTAGGGGCCGGCGAGCCCCTTCACCGTATTGCGGGCGAATTGCAGGTAGCCTTCCGCGTTGGGCATCTTGATCTCGAGGTCGCGCACCCGCTTCGGGCCGCGCCCTTCGGCGATCAGCGCGCGTGCGAGATCGAGCGCGGCCGCGCGCAGATCCCCGGTAGCCATCGCATCGAACAGCGCCGTGCCGCGCAGCTCCTCGGCGCGCACCGGATTGCCGGACACGATCATGTTCAGCGCCCGCTCGACTCCGACCGCGCGCGGCAGCCTTTGAGTGCCGCCAGCCCCGGGCAGGAGACCGAGTTTCACCTCCGGAAGCGCGATCTGCGCATCCAAGGCGGCGATGCGGTAGTGACAGGCGAGCGCGAGCTCAAACCCCCCGCCCATACACACGCCATCGATGGCCGCGATCACCGGCGCGGTACAGTCCTCGACTGCGCGCAGTACGCCGTGGAGGTTCGGGGCAGCGAATGACTTCGGCGTGCCGAATTCACGGATATCGGCGCCGCCGGAGAAGCCCTTACCCGAGCCGATGAGGACGATGGCCTTCACGGCCGGGTCGTTCTCGGCGCGCGCCAGCGCGTTCACGATCGAACGGCGCAGCTCGTGGCCGAGGCTGTTGACCGGAGGATTATCCAGGCGCAGGACGGCAACTGCGCCGCTGACTTCGAAGTCCACGTTAATCATACGCCGACGCGCATCCCTGACGAGCTGCTGATCCCATGAGTCTGGTGTGACTCGGCGCGCAGGTCTCCCAATCAGAACTTCACGCGTAGGGTGGCGCCGAAGGTGCGCGGGTCGCCCACGAACGAATCGATCTGATTATTGAAGCCCGGGACGGCGAGGCCCTGGAACGGTGCATCGAAGGCGACCTGGAAGTAGCCCTTGTCGGCGAGGTTCTGGCCCCAGACCTCGAAGGCCCACTTACCATCGGGGGCGCCGATGCCGATGCGCGCGTTCAAAATTCCATAGCTTCCTTGAATCTTGAGCGGGTCCAGATCGGAGCCCGTGCTGTAAAAGGAGTTGTACTTCTCATCGGCACTGATCCGCAACGCCAGTGATGACGAGAGCGGCACCTGATACGCCGCCGAGACCACCCCGGACCACAGGGGCGAAAACGACGGCCGGTTGTTCAGGCGATTCGTGGCAAACAGATACAGCGCGTCCCCGAAGTTCGTGATCTTCGTGTCTGCGTAGACCACGCCACCGGAGATGCTCAGTCCGGACAGAGGCGTGAGCCAGTCGAGGCTCAGTTCGGCGCCCTTGGAGTTCACGTGCGGGAGCGAGCTGACGACGAACACGATGCCGGTAAAGGTGTTCAGCTGGAAATCATGGTACTGCTGATCAAACACGGCGGCATTGAGGCGCACGGTTTTCTGGGCGAGCTCGCTCTTCACACCGATCTCGAAGGAGTTGACCGTCTCCCGCGGGAACTCGGTATCGAGGATCGGCGCCAGAGGATTGGGGGCGGCCGGATTGGTCACCCGCGCCAGATTGAAGCCGCCCGCCTTCGTGCCATTGCCCCAGGAGGCGTACCCCATCACCTCGTCCGTGAAGCGATAGGCCAGTTTGACCGTAGCGTTGAGATTGTCCTCGCTGAGGGACTGACCGTGCGTGACCCCGGCGAAGAATGGATTGAACGGCGTTGCGCAACCGTATCCGAGCAACAGCAACTGATTGTAGGGAAGCGCAGCTGACGGCGGGGGCGCGCGCAGCAGCTGTCCGCAGGCTGAACCGCCGTCGGGGCTGTTGTAGTTGCCCGTCTCGTCCTTCGATTCATGCGTGTAACGCAGACCCGCCGTGAGATCCAGATGCTCGATCAGCGTATAGGTCTCGTTGGTGAAGAAGGCGTAGCTCTTCTCGGTCTGCTGGTAGGAGTCCGCCTGCCCGGAAACGCCGGGGATGAACGTGTGTCCGGGCAAGTTGCCTGTCAGCTGCGGCAACAACAGGAAATTTGGCGGGTTGGCACCCGCGGCCGCCGATGCCGTCCCACCCAGATACAGGTCGAATTGATTGTCGCCGAAAATCGTCGAGGTGTTGTTCAGAAGCTCTTTGTCGGCGAAGCCGCCGATCAGCCAGTTCAGTCGGTCGGTCTTGCCCGCGAGCCGCAACTCCTCGCTGATCTGCTTGAAGTCCGTCAAGTTGCCGTTGGCCGGCTCCTGCACGAGGGCAGTGTCGGAGTAATCCGGATCGTTGCCCGCGTCGATGCTGTTGTCCCGCCACGCGCTGATCGAGGTCAGCTGGGCGGCGCCAAATTTCCAGTCGAGCTGAGCGGAAAATCCGCGGTCCCAGATCTGCTGTGAGATCGGGTAGTTCGCAAACGACTGTCGGTTAAAGGGGCTCGTGGGTGTGTCCGGAAAAGCCACTTGTCCGGGTGTACCGCCGAGCAGGGGATTGGTCGCGAGCGCGGTGATGATCCCGGCAAAGGGGCCGGGATACACGGGCGTGGCCTGACAGCACACCTCATTACGGCGCGAGAAGTCGCCGATAAACAGCACACTGACGGCGCGGCTGGGAGTGACCAGGTACTGTCCGCGCACCGTGTAGAAATTGCGGTTGTTGACCGCGTCGTCGGAATTCCCGGTTCCCGTCTCGACGTTGAGGAAGCCGTCGCGCTTCTGGTATCCGGCGTAGAGGCGGAAGGCGGAGAAATCGCCCACCGGCCCGGTGATCGACCCTGAGGCCTCCTTGTCGGGGAAATTCCCGCCCGTGATCTCGCCGGTCACCCCGAAGGTGGCCGAGGGGCGCTCGGTCACGATGTTGATGACGCCGGCGTCGTTGTTCTTGCCGAACAGTTCCCCCTGCGGGCCTTCGAGCACCTCGATCCGGTCGATTTCGCCGAGATTGCCGAAACCGACGCCGTTGCGCGGCCGATAGACCCCATCGATCACCACACCGACGGAGGACTCCAGGCCCACGTTATCACCAACCGTGCCGATGCCGCGGATGCGCGCCGTGGTCGAGTTCTCCGAGGTGGTCGAAGTCACGGTGAGCCCCGGGGTGAGCGCGGTCATGTTCTTGAGATCGGTCACGCCCGCGTCCCGCAGCTGCTGCCCGGAGAGCGCGATCACGGCGATCGGCACGTCCTGCAGGTTCTGCTCGCGTTTCTGCGCGGTGACGACCACTTCCGCCAGCTCGGTGCCGCTTGCGGTCCCGTCCGCCGCATGGCTGACGTTACCGCCCGGGCCGAGCGCGATTGCCAGCCCCAGTACGGGCAATATCCCCTTGAAAGCAAAGCGCTTTGAGTCATTTGCTGCCGCAACGTCCCAGGTGACGACCATGGTGATGTCCCCCTCTTCCAAGCTGCGGCTCGCAAGCCCCCGCGCAGCGCGCCTCTGCCAACGCACGGGGTGACGGTCGCGGTGCCGCCCTGGCAAATTGCCGGGCGAAAGCTTACGGAAAGGCCCCCGCCCTGCAGGCACTTCAGGCGCCAAACTGTTAACCCCAGACGCCAAAAGACCCCGTGGTGAAACGGCTACACGGAGGACAGCCTCCCGGACTGAGTGTGCGGAGATCCCGAACAGCGCCCGCGGGCCGGCCTGCGGGGCGGGGCACATCGACGCTTCCCCGTCTTTGGGGCTAAGCTCCTATCCGCGCTTCGTTTAGTGCATCCGGCCGGGAGGATTGAAACGGTATGCGGACACTCACTACGACGCATCAGAACTCGATATTGGTGACGTGGGTGAAGGCCTTCGGGCGCGCACTGGACGCTGCCGGGTGCGATGGTTCCGCGCTACTCGCGCAGGCGGGATTTGACCTGCGTCATCTCGGCGGACCCGCTGCCCGCTGCCCCCTCACCAAGACCGGAAGGCTGTGGCGGGTCGCACTCGAGGCGACCGGGGACGAAGCCTTCGGCGTCAAGCTGGCCAGTTACTTCACGCACACCGCGTTCCACGCCCTGGGCTATGGGTTGAGCGCCAGCTCGACCCTCAAAGAGGCCTTCGAGCGCGTGCAGCACTACTCGCACGTGGTGAGCGATGCGGTCGGGTATCGCTTCTACCGCTGTGGGGCGGAGTACCACTTCTACATTGAGCCGAGGACCGAGGTGCCGATCGAGTCGATCGACGCCCTGGTCGGGATGCACCTGCGCATGTGCCGCTCCCTGATCGGGCGCGATTTCTCACCCCTGTCGGTCGAGTTGCGGCGACCACGGCCCGCGGTCATCGACGATTTCGAACGGCTGTGGCGCGCGCCGCTGCGCTTCAATGCCGAGCACAACCGTATGAGATTCGATCGGGCAAGCATCGAGCGCGTCCTCGACAGCGGCAACCCCGAGCTCGCGCGCCTGAGCGATGCCGTCTCGGCGCGTTACCTGGCGCGCATCGAGCGGCACAACATGGAGGCACGGGTGCGTGCGCTGCTCACGCAGCGCCTGCAGCACAGCGAGCCCACCGAGGAGGAAGTCGCGGAGATTCTCAACGTCAGCGCGCGCACACTGCAGCGCAAGCTCGGCGACAGCGGCACCACGTTCAGAAAGATCGTCGACGAAACCCGACACGCGTGGGCGCTCGCGCACTTCAGCATGCCGCAAATGAGCGTCAATGAGGTCACGCATTTACTCGGGTTTTCCTGCAGCAGCAGCTTCACGCGCGCGTTCAGGCGCTGGACCGGTTTATCGCCGTCAGAATGGCGCGCCGGCAGCGCATCGCGCACCCTGCATGCGCCGCGGCGGCGGTCACTCGGATCGGTCGACCAACACGGTCAGTCCGCGAACGCCGCGTATACCATGTCGCGAAACACCGTCCGGTAGTACTCACGCTGGCCAGGCGTTTGGATCTCCGAAGACGATGACGCCGCGGCCCGGCCGGCCCTCTTGAAGATCGGCAAATGCTTGCGGTGCCTCATCGATCGAATAGGTCCGAGTAATGAGTTCGTCGAGCTTCAATCGACCGCTGCGATAAAGACCAATGAGCCGCGGAAAATCCAGCTGCGGTCGCGCCGAGCCATAATAGCTGCCGGTCAGGGTTTTTTCGGTGATCGCGACGTGTTGCGCATTCAGAACGATCTTGTCGGCGGGCGCGGCAATACCGACGGTCACGGCCGTCCCGCCGCGGCGCAAGACACCGAAGGCCTGCTCGGAAACCCGACCGAGTCCCACACAATCGAAGGCATAATCGGCACCACCGCCCGTGAGCTTGTACAAGGCTTTGCCGATCTGGTCCTGTCCGGTCACGTTGAACGTGTGCGTGGCTCCGAAGCGCTCGGCCAATTCGAGCTTGGGCGCGCTCGTGTCGACCGCGACGATCATTGCGGCGCCCGCAATCGCGCAGCCTTGGATCGCATTGAGGCCGACTCCGCCGCATCCGAACACGACCGCGACCGAGCCCGCTTCGACGCGAGCGGTGTTGACCGCGGCGCCGAAGCCGGTCATGACGCCGCAGGCGATCAACGCGGCCCGATCGAGCGGCATCTGCCGGTCGATCTTCACGAGGTTGTCGGCGTGCAAGGTCGCGTACTCGGCCATGACGCCGCAGCCGCAGAATACGTTGAGTGGCGATCCGGCCGCGTCGAATGTGCGCACGCTGCCGTCGGGCAAGGTGTAGAGCGCTTGCAAGGACTGCACGCACAGTTGCGGGCGACCCGTCTGACAGTAGTGGCAGCGGCCGCAAATGCTTACGAATGAGCTGACGACGTGATCGCCGATCGCGTAGCGGCTCACGCCTTCGCCGACGGCGGTCACGATTCCGGCTCCCTCGTGCCCCAACACGAGCGGCAAGGGATAGGCGATCGTACCGTTGGTCGCCGATAAATCGCTGTGGCAAACGCCGCACGCGGCAAGCCGGATCATGACCTCGCCGTGGCGCGGCGACTGCACCTCGATCTGCTCGACCGATACGGGCAAGCCGAGTTCCCGCGCGATGGCGGCTCTCGATCGTTGACTCACGGCACTGCCGCGCCCGCGCGCCAGTTCGACGGCGATTGGCCGGTCCAACGCCGAAATGCGCGCGTGAAACTGCTGCCGGAGGAAAAGTAGCCGCGACCTGCGGTGGCCTGCGTTCGCGTTACTGGATTTCCGGCCCTGATCGTCATGAGATTCCAGCGCCCCCGACAAAGCTTAGACGCAAAATGCGGGTGCGTCGATTGCCTCCGGCAGTGCGCCGCGTGCGCCGTCGACGGCAAAGGCCTGACCGTTGACATACGATGCGGCATCGGACGCGAGAAACAAAGCCATCTGCGCAATCTCGCCGGGCGCGCCCGCGCGGCGCAGGGGATTGAGCTGACCGATCCTGCGCTCGGTGCCGCGCGCGCGTGCCGGTTCGAAAATTGGGCGAGTCATGCCGGTTTCGACGAGTCCGGGGCAGATCGCGTTGATGCGCACGCCGGTGCCGGCGAGTTCATTGGCCGCGGTCTGAACCAAGCTGATGACGCCGGACTTGCTGGCGCTGTAGGGCATGCAACCGGCGCCCGAACGCAATCCGGCGACCGACGCCGTACAGATGATCGAGCCGCGCCGCTGCCTGGTCATCGTGAGCGCTGCGACCGCGGCCGCGATTGCGCTCGCGACGTGTTCTTCGACCGAGGAGTCCTTGACGAGCGCGATCGCGCGGCCGCCCGCCGCTCGAATCGCCTTGACCGGCGCCTCGACTTCCGGTGCGCGATCCAATGCCCCCACGGAGGCACCTTCGGCGGCGAGCAGCAGCGCGTTGGCGCGTCCGATTCCGCTCGTCGCGCCGGTCACGAAAGCCGTTTTAGCCTGTAACAGATTCATGCGCTACATCGGGGTTGTTGGAAATGAACCTACGCGGGCAGTATTACTGCCTCGGTGGCCTCGCGTCGACCCCCCCGCCTTCGCATCGACACCCGGTTTCGCCTCGCCGCGGCGTTTCGCCTCGACACCGCGTGTCTCGGTTGTCTTATGATGAGGCCATGTCAGACGCAGCCGCGCCGCTCGACGGTCTAGTGGGTCTCGATTTCACCCTCGCGCTCGCCGGCCCCTATTGCACGACGCTCATGGTGCCAACGTCTTCAGAGTCGAGGAGCCGGAGCACGGCGAAATCGGCTGCGCGTGGGGCCCGCCGTTTCAGGGCTCCGACTCGGCCGGCGAAATGATCGTGCGACCGTGACTGCACCAAACGCGTTCCGCGCCAACATTCCGTTCGTCAAGGATCTGGGCGTGGAGTTTCTCGCGGCCGCTGCAGGGCGCGCGACGGTCGCGCTGCAGCTGCATGCGCGCCACCTCAATAGCTGGAATGTCGCGCACGGCGGCGTCATCATGACCTTGCTCGACGTCGCGATGGCCGTTGCCGGTCGGTCGCTCGACCCTAGCGCCGGTGGCGGCGTCACGGTCGAGATGAAGACGAGCTTCGTGCAGCCGGGGTTCGCGGGCAGCCGCCTCACCGCGAGCGGTCATGCGTTTCATCGCTCTTCGACGATGGCTTTTTGCGAGGGCGAGGTGCGCGATGAGACCGGACGACTCATCGCGAGGTCGATGGGCACTTTCAAGTATATCCGCCAGCGCCCGGCTGACCAGCCGGCCGATGGCCAGTGACATCGGGATCCGCTCAAGCGATTGAGGCGCCACCGTCCACAGCGATGTATTGACCGGTCACGTGGCGCGAAGCGTCCGAGGCGAGATAGACCGCCGCACCCTGCAGGTCGGTGTCATTACCGATGCGCCCGAGTGGGGTTTGCGCAATGACCGACGATGTCTGCGCGGCGACATCAGCTCCTCAGCTTCAATGCGCTGCCTCATCTCGAGGCGCAATCGGATGCGACACTGATGACGTACGCCTGAAGGGGATCGCGTCTCGACGCTCTCGGCCGTTGGAGCTAAGCTGCACGCCAATGCCTGCGTCCACGAATTCCGCCACGGGTGCGGGAACTGCCGACCTCGACGCCGCCGCGCTCACCGCCTGGCTCGAACAACACGTCGCGGGTTTTCGGGGGCCGATTGCCTTGACGAAATTCGAGGGTGGGCAGTCGAATCCGACTTATAGGCTCGATGCGGCGAGCGGCACCTACGTGCTTCGTCGCAAGCCCTTCGGGGCTTTGTTGCCGTCGGCGCACGCCGTGGAGCGCGAATATCGCGTCCTGACGGCGCTGCACCCACTCGGCTTCCCAGTGCCTCGCGTGTTTGCGCTTTGCGAAGACCAAGCGGTGATCGGCTCGGCTTTCTATTTGATGGCCTTGGTCGAGGGCGCGAATTTCACCGACGGCGCGCTTCCCTATTTGACCAAGAGTGCTCGCACGATCGTTTATCACGGCATGATCGATACGCTCGCGGCGCTTCATCGGATCGACCCGCAGGCCGCCGGCCTTTCGACATTCGGTCGGCCCGGCAATTTCTTCGAGCGTCAAGTCGCGCGCTGGATCAAGCAATATCGGGCATCCGAGACCGACAGAATCGAGGTGGCTGAGCGACTGATCGTTTGGCTGCCCGCGACCTTGCCGCCGCAGACCGGCGTCGTGATCGTGCACGGCGACTATCGGATCGACAATCTCATCATGGCTGGATCCGGCGATAAAATACTCGCGGTTCTCGATTGGGAGCTTTCGACGCTCGGCGATCCGCTCTCGGACTTCTCGTATTTCCTGATGAATTGGGTCACGCCGGTCGATGGGCGTGCGGGGCTGCTGGGTCTCGATCTCGATCGGCTCGGCATCCCGGCGCTCGAGCGAGTGGTTGCGCGATACTGCGAGAAAACGTCGCGAGATGCGATTCAAGATCTCGACTGGTATTTTGCATTCAACCTGTTTCGACTCTTGGGGATCGCGCAGGGCATCAAAAAGCGGCTCATGGACGGCAATGCCTCGAATGCGCGCGCCGGCGAGTTGGCGGGCCGCATACCGCAGATCGCGGCCCAGGCATGGCGCTTTGCGGAGCGCGCCGGCGCTTGAGGCCGCGGGTCAGCGCTCCCGCGAGCGTGCGCTCACCTGGTGCTTTCAAACTTATTAAACCTAATGCGACGGACGCCGGCCAGAGGATGCTGGGTGGTCCCGACCCGTCCGCTCTTCATGGTAAGAAGCTTCGCACACGGGCAGTGCGAACACAGCGGGGAGTTTCCGGGGAGACTTGGTGCAAACCCAATGGGACGTGAGCGCTGCTGTACTTAGTAGTCCGTCGCGCATTGAGTGGATCTGACAGAAAGTGCCCTCGGACGATCAGGGGCTTTCCCGACAAGGCAGCCTGACGCAGCAGCGGTTCGGCGCTGGCCTTCGTCTTGTCGGCGAGTTGATAGTCGCATGTCACGACCAGCAAACGATCTCGCGGCTGCAGCTCCGCTACCTGTAGCG